>Ga0114951_10005196_pt1 | contig 12142 bp, 13 predicted proteins | sample AM7aDNAmetaG_FD_88677 | JGI IMG/M metagenome (GOLD analysis project Ga0114951, IMG submission 88677) | Freshwater microbial communities from Finland to study Microbial Dark Matter (Phase II) - AM7a DNA metaG | ecosystem: Environmental > Aquatic > Freshwater > Lake | place: Finland: Lake Alinen... | reverse complement strand
TTAAATGCAGTTGCATATCATGCCGGGCTAAATGCCAAAACTAGAAAAGAAAACCAGGAAAAGTTTATTAAAGATAAGGTTAACATCATTGTTGCTACCATTGCTTTTGGCATGGGAATTGATAAGCCCGATGTGAGGCTTGTTATACACCATAGTTTGCCAAAATCCATTGAAGGATATTATCAGGAGACCGGCAGGGCGGGAAGAGACGGATTGCCTTCGAGATGTGTGTTATTTTTTTCGTATGCTGATAAATTCAAGCAGGATTATTTTATTAATAATATAAAAGATGACGACGAACGGGAAAAGGCACAAGAAAATCTTAATCAAGTTTTGAATTACGGAGATTTGCCCGGTTGCCGACGTAAATTTTTACTTAAATATTTTAACGAAGATTACAAGGAAGAGAATTGCGGAAATTGTGACAGGTGTGTTGAAAAACCTTTGGTAAAAATTAGATTATTTCAGCAACCCGACATTGAAAATGATGATTATGACAAAATATTGTTTGAAAAGTTAAAAATACTAAGAACACAGGAGGCGCAACGTTTGCACGTGCCACCTTATGTGGTGTTTGGAGATAAAGCTTTAATGCAAATGGCTAAGGATATGCCGGAAACTCCCGAGGCTTTTTTGGAAATTTATGGCGTGGCTGACCGCAAGTTAGAGCAATTCGGGAAAAAATTTATGCAGGTTATTCGCGAGCACGCGAGCATGATTTAAAAATATTATTTAAATTTAGAGTATGAAAAAATATTACGCATATTTAGTTGATGGAGAATCGGGAATAACCGACAATTGGCCAGAATGCCAAGAAATTGTTGCGGGCAAAAACGGCGCAAAGTTTAAGGGGTTTGAGTCGCAGGAATCAGCTGAGGCTTGGCTTGAGACCGGAGCCGATTACAAAGTAAAAAATATCGCAGTTGAAGACGGAATTTATTTTGATTCCGGAACCGGGGCAGGAAATGGGGTTGAAATAAATGTAACAGACAAAACCGGAAAAAAACTTTTGCACAAAGTTTTAGACAAAAATAAATTAAACGAAAAGGGGCATCATTACGCCCAGGAAGGAACAACAAATAATTTTGGTGAACTTTTGGCTTGCAAATATGCGTTAGAGCTCGCCATAAAAGAGGGAGAAAAAAGAATTTTTGGTGATAGCAAATTGGTAATTGAATATTGGTCAAAAGGTCACATAAAATACGAGGTTGGGGAGGAAACGGTTAATTTGGCTCACGAAGTAAAAATGTTAAGAAAAGAGTTTGAATCTAAGGGCGGTAAAATTGAGCTTATTTCCGGCGGAAGCAACCCGGCAGACTTGGGTTTCCATAAAGGTTAACCTTCTCTGGCAATTGTTATTCCCCAAACGCTTTTAGCTCTGTTTTGAAGTAAAATTTTGGCGCATTCTTGCATTGTTGAACCGGTTGTGTAAACATCATCAACCAGGAAAACTTTTTTTCCGGTCAATTTCACCGGATTTTTTATCACAAAGGCGCCTTCTAAATTTTTTTCTCTTTCTAATTTCGAAAGCTCCATTTGGGGTTTTGTGTGTTTTGTTTTTACTAAAACGTCCGAAAAGACCGGGATTTGCAAGACTCCAGATAGTTCTTTTGTTAATTCTTCGGATTGATTATATCCACGAGATCTTAATTTTTTATGACTTAGCGGAATTGGGATAAGTATCGAATTTTCCCAAATTTCGTTGGTATTTTTGCCAGTAAGAATGAAATGTTCTGCCAAAATGCTAGCTAACGTTTTAGCCAGATCTTTTAAGTATGGCGGATACTTAAACTGATAAATTAACTTTTTGGTTAGAGAGTTTTCTTTGTAGGAAAGGGCGGAATAGAGTCCGGAAAGTTTTCTAGGGATGCATTTTTGGCACTTCCCTGACGTAGAAGTTGGCGTGAGTCTAACGGGTTTTGTTTCACAAAGACAGTAATCAAATTCTGAAATATCTAAGATGCTCCTGCAATCGTCGCATAAATAAATGCCTTCTTTTTTGCACCCCAAACAAAACTTTGGGAAAAGTAAATCCAGGAGGAAATTTTTGATTTTATTCATTGAGTTATCCACAGTGATATTGTATTGCATTTAGTTTATAATAAATGAAGACTATTTTAAAGTGGCGAATTTTTTGTATGAATATGGGATTTTTAGGAAAATTAAACATTTTTTCTAACCCTTTGAAGATGTTTCTTCCAAAGAAAATGGTTGGTATCGACATCGGTACTGCGTCAATTAAAGTTGTTGAAATTTCCAGATGGGGTCAAGGAGAAACACTCGAGAATTATGGAGAAATTAAGTCAGCTTCTCTTTATAAAGAGCCTTTTAGGAGTGTTGAAAAAGGAAGTTATCTGCTTTCAAATTATTTTGTCGCCAGAGCTATAAGGGCTGTTTTGGACGAGGCCAGAATAAATACTAAAGCAGTCATATTTTCAGTCCCGGATTTTTCAACATTTTGCACATCTTTTGAACTGCCGCCAATGTCGGCCGGAGAGTTAAAAGACGCCGTTTATTACAATGCTTCGCAATATCTGCCCTTACCAATAACGGAAACAACTTTGGACTGGAAGTTGATCGGCGGGACTCCCGGAGACAATCAATCGCCTCTCAAAATATTTTTGGTTGCCATTCCCAATCAAGTCATACAGGACTATCAAAAAGTCGCTCAACTGGCAGGTTTAGAGCTTTATGCGGTAGAGGCTGAAGCGCTGGGATTGGTTAGGGCTTTGGCTGAAGAAGATAAAAAAATAATTTGTCTGGTTGACATAGGGGTGCAAAGTACAACAATTAATATTGTTGACAGAAAAAGTTTGAAAAAAAGTTACAGTTTTGATTTTGCAGGCAGTCAACTTACCTACAGTATTTCTTCGGCGCTAGGGTTGGGTCACGCCGAAGCGGAAGAGTTAAAAAATAAGGAGGGTTTAGTTTCTTCGAAAGAAGAAATTTCCAAGATATTATATTTATTAATAGACCCGTTAATAATCGAAATAAAAAGAGTACTGTCAGAATTTTATCAGCAGGAAGGGAAAGAGGTTGACGAAGTTTATCTGACCGGCGGAACATCCGGGCTCCCGGGATTAAAGGAATATTTGTCGGAAGTTTTAAAAAAGAATGTTGAGGTTCCTAATTGTTTTTCAAACTTTTTATACCCGCCGATTTTAGGAGAAAGTCTAAAAAAAATTGGGCCAAGTTTTTCTGTGGCAATAGGTGTGGCTAAAGGGGGGTTAGAGGTGCAAAAGTAGAATATGCGATTAAATTAATTTGTTGTATAATAAAATAGATGAATTTCTCTGAAATTTTTCAATTAAGAGATAAAAAATTCTGGTGGATAGATATCCTCTTCTATTTTGTGATAGCATTATTTGTTTCTGTTATTTTTTGCTATATTATCTTTGCGATTAAGAGCAGTATATTGACAGGTGATATTATGAAAGTGGACGAAAAAATGAAAACAGTCGGAACCGATATCCAAAAAGATCAAGAAAAAGAAGTTATTATTTACCAAAGGAAAATTAACAGCTTTACTGACCTGCTGAAAAATCATGATTTCGCTTCAAACACTTTTGCTTTTATGGAAGCCCAAACGATGCCGAATGTTTGGTATAAGCAGTTTAGTTTAGACGCGAAAGGGGCTGTAGTCCAGCTGTCAGGAGAATCTGATAACTTAGATGCACTTTCCAGGCAGGTTGCGTCACTTGAAAAAAATGAGTATGTAAAAAATATCGGATCTTTAAATTCTTCTTTGGGAGCGGTTGCGAGATCGGAGTTTAACGTTAATATAGCGCTAAACAACAAAATATTCAGTTATAATTCTAATACACTTTTTGCAGAACAGGCCGCTGCTAAATTGGCGGAAAAAGCCGGAACTTCCGGTATTCCTGCCTCCTCAACTCCTGCCACCGAAACCCCCGCGACAACTCCGGCCTCGGCAAACCAGACAACCGGAACAACTGCGGGCTCTCCGGCGACCGGCCAGCCCGGAACGCCGGCCGCTGAAACAGTTAAGAGCAGTGAAAGATTTATAACTGCGTTTCACATTCTTTCAAATCCGGAAATTGTCGGTACGGTAGACAACACAAAATATACGGTAAACTTGGATGTTCCTTTTGGAACTAATATTAAAAATTTGAATACGGCTATAGTTATCTCACCCGGGGCTACAATAATTCCCGCTTCGGGCCTTCCTCAAGCATTCACAGGGCCGGTAACTTACGCCGTCACAGCTCAAGACGGCACAGTCCAGGCATACAAAGTTACAGTTAATGTTCTCCCTGCACCGATAAAAAAGACTAATCAATCCGGGCTGGTCGCTTTAATTTATGTTATATCGGCTGTTATATTGGTAGTTGCCGGAGCGACAACATTTTTTATAATCAGAAAGAGAATGCAAAATAAAAGAGAAAGTGTATAAAATAAATTTATGCAGATAGATCGACCAATCGCTATTGCCTTAATCCTTTTTGCCATATTGTTGTTGTGCTTTTTTTACGTTGTCCCGGAATATAATAAACTTGGAAAGTTGCAAACAGAACTTGGGAATAAACAGGCAGAATACAATGCGCAGTTTGAATATTATAATGCCATAGCAGCAACATATGCCGGTTTGCAAAATCACAAAGATGATATTATAAAAATTGACGACGCATTGCCGTTAGATCCTGCTTTAGGAAAATTGATTTATTTTTTGCAATTGACCGCTAAAGAAAATGGATTAGTTGTTAAGGATTTATTCTTGTCAAAATCTTATTCCGGGAGTACAGCGGGCGAGCCGTCTAATACCGTAAAGGATGTAATTTTTTCAACAGATGTGTCCGGCGATTATACTTCTTTGGAAAGATTTTTGGTGGCTTTGGAAAAATCTTCACGCATATTTGAAGTTACGAGCATTTCATTTGGTTCTGACACAGCAACTGCATTACAAAATTACAGTTTGCAGATAAAAACGCATTCATATTAATTATGGCAGTAGTTTTTATATCACCAAAGCAAAGACAGAAAACATTCCTTTTAATAATCATGGGAGGATTTTTGTTGCTTTTGATTACAATCTCTTTGGTTGTTTTCCTGTCTAAGCCGAAACAAGCGCCAACTGCGGTTACTTTTAATAGGCCGAAAGTAAATATTGATATGTCGGTTTTTGATTCAGATCAGTTTAAGGGGCTTCAGCTGATGCCGGAAATGCAAATACAGTATAAATATAAAGCCACGACAAAAGCCGGCAAACTGGATACAGGTTTCGTAACAGCTCCATCGGAAGATGAAGCGCAAAAGCTTTTAGAGAGCAAGGGATTGCTGGTCCAGGAGCTCAAGGTTGTGGAAATAGGAAGAGATAATCCATTTACTCCTTATTATAATGTGGTTGTCGCGCCTCAGACACCGGTAAAAACAACGACTAAGGCTCCGGCAAAAAAGTAGGCAAATAAATAAATAATCGGAAAAAGTATGAAGCTATTACAAGAATTATTCGCCCAGGGTTTTCTATCCGAGCAAGCTATGGAAGACCTGAAAAATCAGATAGGAAAAACTGGTAAAACAGAGGAAGATATTATTTTAGAAAAAAATATTGTTTCAGAAGAAGTACTTTTTAATTTAAAGAGTAAGGTTTTTGGCATTCCCTTAAAAAAGGTGGATCCGGAACAAATTCCGGCTAATGTTTTAGAGCTAATTCCGGAAGAGGCTTCTATAAATTATAAGATGTCGGCGATTGCAAAAACCGAGAATTCTGTACAGATCGGAATGGTTTATCCGGAAAATATAGTCGCTCAAAATGCCTTAAGATTTTTGGCCAATCAGGAAAATTTTGCTTATCAAGTTTATTTGTTAACCCCGAATAATTTCGCTAAAATTGTAAAGCAAAGGAAAAATATTTCAAGCGAAACAAAAGAGGCTTTGCAAGAATTAAGCGAAAGACCGGATGATTATTCGGATAAAAAATCGAAAGCTCCGGAAGACAAAGCATCTATTGAAGCAATATCAGAAGACGCGCCGATAATTAAAATGGTTTTAGTTATATTGAGGCACGCCGTTGAAGGTGGCGCTTCCGATATACACATAGAGCCGGGCAGAGAAAAATTAAATGTCAGGTTTCGTTTAAATGGAATCTTGTATTCCAGCTTGTCTTTGCCTTTAAACGTTCATTTGGCCGTTGCCGCCAGAATTAAAATTCTTTCGGGTTTAAAAATAGATGAAAGCAGAGTCCCGCAAGACGGAAGGTTCTCTACAAAAATAAACGGTATAGACATAGACTTTAGGGTGGCGACATTTCCAACTTTGTATGGAGAAAAAGTTGAGCTTAGAGTTTTGGACTCTTCAACAGGATTAAGATCTTTTGAAGAGTTGGGTATGACCGGAAGAAGCCTGGAAGTCGTGAAAGAGGCAATAAAAAAGCCGTATGGAATGGTTTTATTTACCGGTCCTACCGGATCGGGAAAAACAACAACTCAGTATGCTATTTTACGTATTTTAAATCAGGACTCGGTAAATATTGTTACAGTCGAAGATCCGATTGAATATTCTATAGCAGGAATTAACCAGTCCCAGGTAAAACCGGAAATCGGTTACACTTTTGCTCAGGGTTTAAGACAAATTTTGAGACAAGACCCGAACATTATAATGGTTGGAGAAATCAGAGACGAAGAAACAGCCAGTTTGGCGATAAACGCTGCTTTAACCGGGCACGTGGTGCTTTCAACATTACACACGAATTCTTCTGTTGGGGTAGTTCCAAGATTAATAGATATGGGAGTTAGGCCATTTTTAATTCCTTCGACGTTAAGAGTTGTTATTTCGCAGAGACTCGTGAGAACCTTATGTCCAAAATGTAAAATAAAAATAAGACCGCCGGAAAAAGTTAAAGATTTTATCTTAGAAAAAATTAAAAATATGCCGGCTTCCGTAAAAAGCAAGGTAAAGTTGGAAGAACCGTTTTTAATATATACTGTTAAGGGTTGTGACGCCTGCGGATTCTTAGGTTATAAGGGCAGAATGGGGCTTTACGAAGTTTTATCTATGACTGATGAAATTGCCGACTTAATACAAAGCAATCCGTCGGAAAGTTTAATTTTGAAAGCAGCTCAAAAACAGGGAATGCTTACAATGGAACAGGAGGGAATATTGAAGGTTTTAGCCGGACAAACAACAGTTGAGGAAATAGTGAGAGCCACAACAGAAAAATAGGTTACTAATTTACAAATTATTACAAATATACAAAAAAATGGATTATTTAACATTTTTAAAAAAACTTTTAGACGCAGTTGTGCAACAGGAGGCTTCAGATTTAGATATTTCTGTGGGGCATGCTCCAAACATAAGAATTACCGGGCAGTTAGTCCCGCTTAGCCAAGAGAAAATAATAACTCCGGCAGATTCTGAAGGTATAGCTTTCTGCATACTTTCAGATGTTCAGAAAAAAAAGTTTTTAGAACAAAAAGAAATAGATTTTTCTTACCAACACGAAGATAAGGGAAGATTCAGGGTTAATATATTTTTCCAAAGAGGGAGCATCAGCTTAGCTTTACGTTTTATTCCTTCAAGAATTAGGACAATAGAAGAATTATGCCTTCCGCCGGTTTTGCACGATTTTGCTGCCAGGCCTCAAGGGCTTGTCTTGGTGACCGGAGCAACCAGCCAGGGAAAATCTACAACTTTAGCGGCTATGGTTGACGAAATAAATCATACAAGATCTGTTCATATAATTACAGTCGAAGACCCAATAGAATATACTTACCCCGTTGACAGGGCAATTGTTGACCAAAGAGAGGTTGAAATAGACACTTTAAATTTTAACAATGCTTTAAGGGCCAGCCTTCGTCAAAATCCGGACGTGATTATGGTGGGAGAAATGAGAGATTTGGAAACAATTGCCACAACGATAACGGCAGCTGAAACAGGTCACTTAGTTTTTGCAACACTGCACACAAATTCGGCTGCCCAAACAATCCATAGAATAGTCGACGTTTTTCCGGCTGAACAACAAGGGCAGATAAGATTTCAATTGTCCAGTTCTTTGCTTGGGATAGTTTCGCAAAGATTAATTCCAAGAATCAAGGGTGGTTTTATTCCGGTTTGCGAGGTTTTATTATGCAACAACGCGGTTTCTAATTTAATAAGAGAAAATAAAATACACGAAATTCCGGCGGTTATCGAAACTTCTGCCAAAGAGGGAATGATTTCCTTAAACAGGGCAATGGTTGACTTGGTAAGGAAAAAGGAAATATCTCTAAAAAATGCAACAGATTATTCATTTGACCCGACAGAAGTAAGAAATTTGTTACGCTAAAAAATGAAATATCTTTATCAGGCAAGGTCTAAAGAAGGAAAAATGGAAACCGGCACAGTTGAAGCTTCAAGCAGAGAAGCTGCGGCTGTTCTTTTGCAAAAATATGGAGTTTATGTGACCTCGATAAAAGAGCAAACTGGCCTGCTTTTTAGCACCAACAATATAAGTTTCTTGAATAAAGTTTCCAAAAAAGATTTGGCGATTTTTTCCAGGCAGTTGGCGGTTATGATGCAATCAAGAGTTCCGGTCACCCAGAGCTTGAAAAGTTTAGCCGTCCAAACAAAAAACCCGATTTTTAAGGAGAAAATTTTGAAAATTTCTCAGCTGGTTGAGGAGGGAAACCCCTTGTCTGAAGCGTTCAACACATTTCCGGAAATTTTTAATATATTTTATGTCAGCTTGATAAGAACCGGAGAAGCGTCAGGAAAAATATCCGAATCGTTGTCATTTTTGTCAGACCACTTAGAAAGAGAGCACGACATTTCTTCGCAAATAAACAGCGCAATGATTTATCCGATTTTCGTTATTTGTGTTTTGTTTGCCATAGTCCCGATAGTTATATTTTTCGTTATGCCTCGCCTTGTGGATTTATTGAAAGAAACTTCATCAAAACCTCCTGCGTTTACTCAGGCAATGATTGCTTTTTATAGTTTTTTGGCCAATTACGGCTGGATTTTGATGGTTGGATTGTTTTTTCTTGTTTTATTCATTATTTATTATTTTACAACCAAAGAAGGCAAGAAAAAGTACGACGCGTGGTCTTTGAAGGTGCCACTTTTCGGTCAGTTTTTAAAAAAGATATTTCTTGTCAGGTTTGCCGAAAGCATTTCAACATTGGTTGGGGCCGGACTTTCAATTAATAATGCTCTAAAAATCACAAGAGACACGGTTGGAAATATCGTTTACAAAAGAATTTTGACGGAAACGGAAGAAAAAGTTTCCGAAGGAGAAAAAATAAGCTCTATTTTGTCTAAATATCCCGCTTATGCTCCGCCCTTTGTTGTGCAAATGATTCAGGTTGGTGAAGAGACCGGAACTTTGGATAAAAACCTAATGGAAATAGTTAACTTTTATAATAAAGAAATAAAACGAACGGTAGAAACATTTACAGCCCTTCTAGAGCCAATATTAATAGTTGTTTTGGGGCTGGGCGTTGCTTTTGTGGCGATTTCTGTTATTGAGCCACTTTACGGCGCATTGGGCACAATTTAAAATTATAATTTTATGAAAAAGGGTTTTACTTTAATTGAAATAATTGTTGTGATTGCTATAATTGCTGTCTTATCCGGCATAATCTTGTTTGGCGTTACTCAATACATAAACAAGGGAAAAGACGCAAGTTTGTACGGAAACTTAGTCATTTTAATTCCGGCCGGAGAGACTTATTACAACGGAAATAATAATAGCTATAATAATGGCACGAAAGATTTTTGTAATCCTCAACAAAATAGCGTACTTGCAAATGCTCTTTCTCAGATGCCCAGCAAGACGAGTGGAGATTGTTTCGGCGGTACGATAGATAAACCGGCGGAATGGACAGCTACGTCAAATCCAAAAGGGGTTTGTTGTTATTCCTCGGATTCACCCCAGGCTTGGTCCGCCTGCGCTAAGGAATTTTTAAATACTAACAAGATATACTGCGTTGATAGTGCCGGAAGGAAAGAGGAGCTAGATGGCAGCTGTGCCAGTAATAACGTCCAAACTTTTAGGTGTCCGTAGCAATTATTCACGCCTTGCCGCATAAAGAATGAAAGCAAAAAGAAATAAATTTTTAAACGAATCGGTTATAACTGTTTTAATCACGGCAATTTTGTTTTCCACCACACTAGTCGGATTATTGGGCGTCAGCGATGGCAAAAATATAGAGACAGGCGAAAATTCAGATGTAATATTTTCACAGGGTGTTGATTTAAATAATCAGACTACTGCGATGCTAAGAATAAATAATTTTTCAACGGGATTTTCAAAGATAGTAAAAATAAACGGAAAAATTCGGCAACAGGCTCAAATGCCTGCAGAGACAGCTGTGCAAAACGTTGACAAGCCGTTTCAGGAGCTAGGGCCGGCAAATTTAAATATTTATTCACAGGTTGCTATTGCGTTCTCTCCTTTAATCATATAAAATTATATAAACGGGTGTTACGAATTTATGATATTAGATCTAATTTAAAAAATATGAACAAGAAAAATAATAAAGTTAAAGGTTTCACAATCATCGAATTAATCGTAGTCATCGCCATCATCGCAGTCTTGGCTGCAATCGTATTGGTTAACGTTACTGGTTGGCTTAATAAATCTAAAGATGCCCAGTCTATTGAATATACACACCAGTTACAGGCAGCTGCAGTTTCTTTCTACACAGGGAATAGCAATAGCTACACCGGACTAGCGGCCGATACTATGTGGACAACAATAACTGGTAAAATGCCTAGTTCCACGGTTACGTCACTCATTAAAAGTGATGGCACCGTTTACTGCGCTACAGTCACCATGCCATCTGGCGCAACATCTTGGTGTACAGACAACACTGGGTATGTGGGAACGTTGGTAGCTAATAAATGCACCGGAACAACATTTACTTGCCAATAATCATAAGAAGTTAGTTTTGGCGGGGTGAAATAAAAGACAGAACTCTTTGTGGAGTTCTGTCTTTTTTGTTATAATAAAATAATGTTAAAAAAAGGTTTTACAATTATCGAATTGATTATAACTGTAGCCATTATATCGGTCTTAGCGGTCATAGTGCTTGTTAATGTTGTTACATATATTAACAAAGGCAAGGATTCTGCTATCATGCATAATATGATGACTATGGTTTTTGGTTTGACGTCATACCACGAAGGGAGTGACGACGACTCTAATTTTCTTAGCGACCCAAGATACACAGTTCCCCGAGATGCAATAATAAAGATTCTTAATGGTACCGGACCTACTTATAGTCTAAAGCCCATTACCAGCGATCACCTTTGTGTTTGCGTACCGTTAAAGACCGTAACTAATGATTCTTTCTGCTTTGACGATTCCGGCTACAGGAAACAAAATGTAAACGTGGGCGGATGTGGCGCTAGATGTGCTTTTGGAGTGTGTGGTGACTAATTCCAAGAGAAATAATTTTAAAAACCATGGAAAAAATTTCCCTAGTAAAGTTTTATTGGATTAGGGTTTTCGTTAGTATTATTTTTATGACTTGTTTTTGCGTGATTTTTGGTAAGACTCTCTTTTTAATACCCTTTCACGCCGTAGTAGCATTTTCGCTTTTTTCGTTAGAGTTTTTAGTCGTCTGGTATTTTTGGAATTTTATTTTCGCAAGTAAATTTAATTTATTGAGAGGGGTTATTTTAATAATCCCGAGTATCACCTCTTCTGTTTTATTTTTTTTGTACCTTTTAGACATTGTGGGCAACAAGTTATGGTTGAAAAATATAAACTTTAGTTATGTTTTGTATCTTCTACAGAACACGAAATCTTTCCAGGCAGATACTGGGGTTAGCTTTGCTGTTGTGATATTTATTTATTTTTTTCTTTTTTCTGTGTCATATTTGGCGCACGTTTTTTTTGTGGAATACTCCAACATTAAGGCTTCTGATTTGTTACTAGACATCAAAACAGTCTCATTTGCTGGTGTATTTTTTATTATTGTATTCTTATTATTAGCAATATTTAATATACGGGAATTACTAGAAAATAATTATTATGATCAGGAACCAGTCATCTCTTTTTTAAAGGAGAGCTTTCAATCTTCAAAAAGTAATAATGGAATTTTACATTCTCAGAGGATGCAATACATCGATTCTATTGATGTTAACAATGTCAAAAAGAAAAATGTCGTCGTAATTTTTATGGATTCTGCAAGAGCTGACA
>Ga0114951_10005195_pt1 | contig 12144 bp, 12 predicted proteins | sample AM7aDNAmetaG_FD_88677 | JGI IMG/M metagenome (GOLD analysis project Ga0114951, IMG submission 88677) | Freshwater microbial communities from Finland to study Microbial Dark Matter (Phase II) - AM7a DNA metaG | ecosystem: Environmental > Aquatic > Freshwater > Lake | place: Finland: Lake Alinen... | reverse complement strand
ATTTTGTTTAGCGTTAGTCAACAATTTTGTTTAGCGTTAGTCAACAATTTTGTTTAGCGTTAGTCAACAATTTTGTTTAGCGTTAGTCAACAATTTTGTTTAGCGTTAGTCAACAATTTTGTTATAATCAACTAATATCCGCGGATTAAAAAAAGGGGAGGAAATTTTGCTTCCATGAAAATAACAAAAATCGGTATCGGAACGAAAAATGAGGTCAAGGTCAATGCTTTGAAGGAAACGATCAAGGATTACCCGTTTTTGGCTTTTGCCTCCATCGTACCTCGCGAGGTTCCTTCGGAAGTGGCCGAGCAACCAAAGAGTCTCGAGGAAACGATCCGAGGGGCTAAAAAACGGGCCAAAAACGCGTTTATCGGCTGCGATCTCAGTTTCGGGATAGAGGATGGTTTGATAAAAGTGCCTGAAACCAAGACCGGATATCTGAATATTTGCGTTTGTGCCGTGTACGATGTTGAAAACTACTATCTTGGGATGTCTTCAGCTTTTGAGTATCCCGAAAAAATCGTTAAAATCCTTTTTCGGGAAGGTTTGGACGTTAACCAAGCTTTTTTCGAATCAGGGTTGACCAAAAACAAAAAAATCGGATCTTTTGAAGGAGCGGTTGGTATTCTTACCAAAGGCCGTTGGCTAAGAGCCGATACCGTTAAACAATCGATAATAAGCGCGTTGGTGGCTTTGGACAACAAAGAGCTCTATTCGTCAAATTTAAAATCATGAGAAGAATCCTGATAATTTTACTTTTTCTTTCCGCAATTTCATTTTTGACCAGCGTTTTGATGGCCGAAAAGAACGGTTTAAAAGCAGCTAGCCTGGACCGATCTTTGGAAAAAACAAGCCAAGTAAAGCAAACAGGGTCGGCGGATGCGGATAAAGAGCCGGAAAATCCGGGACAGAAAACCTGCGATCCGGCCGCTTACGGCATGGATTGCGATATCGTGCGATATTTGGAAAAAAATTTGACGCAGACCGTAAAGGATGGGGTTGTTTTTTGTTCCTATGAGGAATTGGTTGATTCGGGTAACGGGGATACCCGGTTTTTATACGCGGCGTGCCAGGAATTTTATCTTAAAAACGGAAAAATCTATATGGGCAGCGGGATTTCAACGCCGGTCAAATTGATCGTTTCCAACGGTGTTTTTTCGCATTGGGTTCCCCGCGACGGAAGTTATTTTGCCAACGACATTAAAACGATATTTCCGGAAAGCCTTCAGGAAGAAGCGATCAACTACCGGAATTATGAGATTTTGCGGAAGATCGATATTTTACGGGCGGAAAATTATTTTAACGCTACTATCGAATATTCGGTTCAGGAATCGTTGGATCAAGATTGTGTTGAAAGCATTGATTGTGCGACGCCCGGAAAATACCAAATGCGTTCCGACTGCCAGTATGAAGCAAGATGCATCGCGGGGAAATGTGCCGTGATTTGTCCTAACTATTACTTTCCCGCACCATGATCTATCCCGTTGGAAAAATAAATAATTGATATTTATGAAAGGAAACGAAATTGCCGATTTTGTGGTTTTTCTGGCGAAGAGGGCGGGCAGGATCCTGTTGGATTCTCCTCGTCGGATTCAATCCATCAAGGGTAATCCCGGAAACTTTGCCACGGTCGCCGATATGAAAAGCGAACGTTTTTTGATCGCCTCCATTTCAAAAAAATTTAGCAGCCACGCGATAATGTCGGAAGAAACCCGGAACGAAATAAAAGATCCGGAAACTATTCCTTCACTGTGGATCCTCGATCCGCTTGACGGGACATCCAATTTTTTTTACGGGATACCGTTTTTCTGCGTTTCAATCGCGTACGCCGAATTCGGACAAGTGGTTGCCGGGGCGGTTTACGATCCGAGCCGTGATGAATTATTTTCCGCCGTGGCCAAAAGAGGCGCTTATTTGAACGGAAAAAAAATACACGTGCAAAAAAGCGCGATTTCGGGAACTCTCGCCAATATCGGGTCGCCCTACAAACAGGCTGATTTTAAGAGGTGCAAGCCGTTGTCCGACGAATGTTACGCCAAAGGGGCAAGGACCAGGAATTTAGGGTCCGCTGCTTTACAAATCGCGTATGTCGCTTGTGGTCGCTTTTCCTATTATTTTGATTGGGGTCCAAAGCCTTGGGATGTGGCGGCCGGCTCGCTGATCATTTTGGAGGCGGGGGGAAAAACGGAATATTTGGCGGGAAAGACCATTTTTGACGCCAAGGGTTTCGCTTTTTCAACAAAAGATACAGTTATGAAATCGAAGGGTTCGATCAAAAACAAGCAATCCAATGGCTAATATCGGTAAAACAAAATATTTTTTACCCCTATGCGGTTTGGCCTTTTTTTTGGGTTCATTGTTGGCGGCCATTTCCAGTAAAAATCATGACAATGGATTCGGCGGATCGAATATTTTCTGGATCGTCGTTATTGCCGGTTTTTGGCTTTCGGCCGTGTTTTTTTTCCGTTCGATCAAGAAGTCGGAAAGAGAAAGAGTTTCCGGTATTCTGAGGGAGGCTCAAGTGATGGATTCGGCTTGGGAAGAGGAGAAGATGGCCAGAAGGATCGCGGAAGTTTTTTTCAAGTTCCAAGAGGCTTGGGGACATTTTGACATTTACGCTTTGAGATCCTGCGTTACCGAGAATTATTACCAGTTGCTGGTGATGGAGATGGGCGTGCTTAAAAGATGCCAGCGGCAGAATTTCGCGTTGGTTCCCCAAGTTCGAAATATCTCGATATTACGGGCTCGCGACGAATCCGATAATGATCAGGATCTGGTTGTGGCCGAGATATTGGCGCGAATGGATAATGTGTTGATCGACACGGAGAATAGCGAAATGCTTCTGGCCAAGTATGATTATTTCCGGCAATATTGGGTGTTTCGCAGAGAGAATGACATTTGGAAGGTTGACGCGGTCCGAAGCGACCTGGAAAGGTCGCCGGTTGTGGAAAACTCGGTGAAGGGCTTTGCCCAACGGAACGGTTTTTTTTACGATCCCGATTTCGGCCAGATCGTGATGCCGGACAAAGGGGTATTGTTTCGCAAGACAAAATTCAACAGATCCAGGGTTGATAACCATGTTATCGGCAGTCTGTCGGGGAGGATAGTGGAGTTTTTTACCTACAATGCCAATCCGAAGAAAAAACGGCGCTTGATGTCAGGGACCGACGAAAAAAGAAGAATGCTCGAAGAACTGGAGAACCCTTACGGTGGTACCAAGAACGCGATAATGCCCGAGATAAGGTACCGTTCCGGTTACGTCGTTGCCCAAGCTATCCTTCAGATAAGATATTATAATATCCTGATAAAGCGTCGCGGAGATTTCATTGACCTTGCGCCTCGCGGCTTGAAAAGATATAAAGGTAAGGAATGCCGGTTCGGCGGATTTTTTTCGCTCTTTGCCGATCCTCGCGACGACATCGGCTCTTTCCCGCTGGCCACGGATAAATTTTTAGAGCAACTCCAGAAATTTTCCTTTAGTCTCAATATTGAGGTGGTGGGAAGCTTCCTCTATGTTTACGCGAAAAGCCAAGCGCAAGTGACATACGAGAGAATGATCGATATTCTAAAGCTGGCTTTAGACGAGATCGGTTCGGGTTTAGGATAAAAAAACGTCCGACTTTTTCGAGTATTTCGTGGATATTGATGGTTTGTGGAACACAAAAGGTAACCAAAGGCTGCTTATTCCTTCAGAATAAAAAATCTTTCAGCTTTTTGTTCTCCCGGAACAGAAGTGAGGAGAACTAGAACGGAATTTATGCCGTTCCCTTAAAAAAATATTTTCGGAGGCACCGGTACTCCGCCCCGCATCCTGCGGGCAAGGATATTTTCTCCGGTTCCGTATTCTGCGGGGACAACATTTGAAAAATATAAAATAAATTTTAGATATTCGAGACCGGTTCGTTTTTTTGTGTTTTTAAAAGAAGATGATAATGTGAATTCGCAAAAAGAATGCAAAGTTTTACGTTCATAACATTAATGGCCGTTTTCGCGGTTAGCGCCGTTTTTTTGAGTTACGGCTTTTTTGAAGCCCATTGGATGAAAATATCCTATTTTACCTTCTCGCACCGCGACATCCCGGAAAATTTTTCGCAGAAAAGGATCGTTTTCGTTTCCGATTTTCATTGCGGTTTTGGTTTTGGCGCCGATCGCGTTTCGCAGATCGTTAAAAAGATCAATGAACTTAACCCGGATATCGTGGTTTTGGGAGGGGACTACGTCGACAGTTCGAAAAATTACATAGACATCTGTTTTGGGGAACTAAAAAATTTAAGATCCAAATATGGAGTTTATGGCGTGCTTGGAAACCATGATTATCTTGTGGGCGACGGTGCCATCAAGGAAGCGATGGTTAAAGCCTCGATCATCGTTTTGGATAACGATTCCCGTTGGCTGGAAATTTCCGGACAAAAGATTAAGATCGGAGGCGTTGGCGATTTTTTGAAGGGCACCGCCATATTGCAACCGACGATCCGGGATGTGGAAAAAAAAGATTTTGTCGTTCTGGTCGTCCATAATCCGAGTTTTTTCGATAAAATTTCCGAAAAGATCGATCTTGTTCTTTCGGGCCATACCCATGGAGGACAAATAACGTTTTTCGGTTTTTGGCGTCCGTTCTTCGAGTTGAAATACGGAAGCAAATACATATCGGGAGTATACCGGTCAAAAAATTCAACACTGCTTGTTTCCAACGGGGTGGGAACGACGATATTGCCGATCCGTTTTTTCGCCAGGCCCGAGATTAACGTCATTACTTTGGAAAGATCAAACCAATAACCGATAAATGATCGCTTATGATAAACCTACTAATTAACTATTATGATCGGCGGGTTCGGAGCGCGCTACCACCAGGCCGGTGATCGTTCGCGCTCCGTTTTTCAACAGAATCCTGGCGCATTCTTCCATTGTCGCCCCGGTGGTAAAAATGTCGTCGATCAACAGGATTTTTTTTCCCATGATTTGGCCGGATTTTTTGCAACGTATGGTGTTTTTGATGTTTTCCTTCCGTTCCTGGGCCGAAAGGGTTGCTTGCGGAGCGGAATTTCCCGTTTTTTCCAATAAGCCTAAAAGCACCGGGATACCAAGCGAGGCCGAGATCTCCTTGGCCAGTTCTTCGGCTTGATTGAACCCCCGCCAGCGCATTCTGTTTCTCGCAAGAGGTACCGCTACCAGCGTATAATCGGAAAAATCCGGTTTTTTTTCGATAAGATCAAGATGGTCGCGGATAACTCCGGCTAAAGGGGTTTTCAGGCATTTTAAAAAAGGTTCGTATTTGAATTGGGCGATGGATCCTTTGACGAAGCGGTTTTGATAAGAAGTTGCCGCGTAAAGATCGCGAAGCGATCTTCCGCGATACGGTTTATGAGTCGAAAAGATGTCTAAAAGAGATCGGCAATCACTACAAAGCAGGTTTTTAGGTGACGCGCAAAAAATGCATTCCTCCGGAAAGATAAGATCGGTCAAATATTTTACGGTTTTTTTTAGCATTTGGTTTGTCGCCGGGTGTCGATGGCGCGATCGTTTTTTTGGCGTAATTACGGTTAAAGGGACTGGCCGCCAAAGTCGAAAGCAATTTTGACAGCGGTATATTTTTTCTTCTTTTTTTGATATGTGATATTATTATTTATAGAACCCCGAATTCCTTGGGGTAATATGTGGTTTTGCGAAATGCGGGCAATAAAAAATAACGAGGAGTCCGGAGGATACTTCCTCTGGCCCGCGGAATGCGGGAATTCCATTAGAAGAATATATAATTGATATTTACGATTGTCAAAAGGCAAATTTATGGCTCTGCCAAAATTGTTCACCAAGCGATTTTTGGGAATAGATATCGGAACTTCCGCGGTAAGGATCGTGGAGCTTTCAAAGCAAGCGCAAAAACTGGAACTTAGCAACTACGGAGAGATAAGGAACGAGTCGTTCCAGGAAGAGGCGTCTAAAGTGGCTAAAAAAGGGATGGTTTTCTTTTCCGCGAAAGATATCGGAGAGATCATCCGGGCGATCCTTGAAGAGGCCAGGATAAAAACGAGGGCTTGCGCTTTTTCCGTTCCCGACTTTTCCACTTTTTTCACTAATTTCAAACTTCCCCCGATGACCAAAAAAGAACTGGGGGAAGCGGTCATTTTTGAGGCAAGGCAGCACATACCTTTGCCATTGGACAGCGTAACGATCGACTGGAACCTGGTTGGCGGCAGTTTTGACAAGCCCTCGGAATTGGAAGTGATCCTCGCCGCCATTCCCAACGAGATTATTGACCAATACAAGGAAATCGCCACTTTCGCCCATTTGGAAATCGCCGCGCTTGAAGCCGAGGTTTTTGGTTTGTCGCATTCGCTTACGCGCGAAAAAGACGACGGTCTGGTTTGCGTCGTGGACATTGGAACTCAAAGTACAACTTGTAGTATAATAGAAAAGAGGATGTTGAAGACTTCATACAGTTTTGATATCGCCGGGAATCGTTTGATCGATGATATTTGCGACAAAATGTCTTTGGGGTCGAAGATGGGCCAGGAAATAAAAATGAAATACGGAGTCAGGTTTTTTTCGATGCTCGATCCACGGTTGAGGGAAAAATTCCAGAAAGCAATCACGGATTCTTTAGATCCGATTTTAAAGGAGGTCAAACAGGCGATTCAAAATTTTTATCAAGAAGAGAACAAGGAGGTCAAGAAGATCATAATCGCCGGTGGAACATCGATTTTGCCGGGAGTGAAAGAATATTTCAAAAGTTATTTCAACAAAGAAACCGAGATCGCCAATCCGTTCCAGGATCTTATTTACCCCGATGTGCTGGAAAAGGAATTGAAAGAAATGGGGCCATTTTTTTCCGTTGCCGTTGGAATGGCAAAGAAAGGGTTGGAGTTGAAGAATAAACAGCATTAACGGTATTTAAAAGGAGGATCGGAATTTATCTTGCTTTCTCAAAAATTTTCGGAGGGTTAGGTGTTTTTCCCGCAGGATGCGGGGGAATTATATTCGGAAAATAAACAATAGATATGACTCCAAATAAATTAAAAAAGGGTTTTCATTACGAGAGCGTGCTTTTTTATCTATCGGTTATCTTTCTTGTATCCGTGGCTGGTTTTTATTTCTATCTTGTGTACACCAGCCAAAAAATGGAGGAAGAAACAGTTGCTTTAGAGGCAACGTTGGCAAAACAAACGACCCCCCAGCAGAAGGCTTTGGAGCAAGAGGTTCTTTCCAACCAGCAACGGATGCAGGATTTCCCCGTTTTGCTTTCCGCGCACCGGGTGGGGTCGGAATTTTTCCGGAGATTGGAGGCTTTGACGCATCCTAACGTTGTTTTCAGCCTGGTCAAAGTAAGTCCGATTATCGGGGATGCGTCGATATCGGGAACCGCGGACAATTTCGAATCGCTCGCCCAACAATTGATAATTTTCAACGGGGCGGAGGGTTTTGCCAATAGCATAGATTTGTCAAAAATAGTTTTGAACAGTGAGGGCCGGGTCGATTTCACTTTTTCAATGACACTTAACCCGCAATTATTGGCCTTTTGACCGGAAGGCGGATCCAGGTGGATAAACCGCTGGAAAATATATAATTGATTTTCATCGTTAATATTGTCGCGTTCGCTCCGCAAGGAGCAGCGCTTAAATAAAATGCCACGAAATGTTCTGGAATCATTAATAATCGTTCTGATCGCCCTGACCTTTGGGATGGTTTTGGTCTTACCCCAATACGAATCAAACCTCGCTTCAAAGGAAAAGGTTGAAATTAAAAGGGTTGATTTGAAAAATCGCGAAAACTATTTCAACGAATTGGCAAAAATAGCCGCTGATTTCAAAAATTACAGCGCGAACCTCGATAAAATAAAAACCGCTTTGCCTATAGGGCCGATGGCTCCTTCTTTGGCTAATTTCATTCAATCGGTGTCTTCTCAGTCCGGCCTCATCCTGAAGAATTTTACCTATGGTTCAAATAAAGCAAGTGTAGCTGCCGGAGCGGTCCAGGAGTACGAGATCAGTCTTACTTTGTCCGGTTCTTACGTAGCGTTCAAGGATTTTCTTAACAAGATCGAAAAATCAAGTCGTTTGATCGAGATCGAGGATATCAATTTTATAGTAAGCGATATTTCCAAAAAGACCTCTGGTTTGGCTTTGCTGCCGGCGGTTAACAATGCGACTAATGGCGCGGAATCCGGCGGAGAAACGAAAAAAACCGACGATAGGATCTACGAATTCAATTTAAAGCTAAAGGCCCATTACTATTAAAAATCATCTTTTGTTCTTGGCCGGCCGGCAGCCCGTCCGCTCCTTAGCCAGGTAAAAAAATATTATGGTTATCACATTCGAAGAAGAACAAGGTAATCCGATCGTTAAATATGTAATTATCGTCGCCGTAGTGGCGATCATCGGCGCCGCCGGTTATTTTGGATACCAGTATTTTAAAAATCTCAATGATTCGGCCACGGAAGTCGCGCCTACGCAGATCACGATCAATTGGGCGACTTTAAAAGACCAGAGGCTTGATAAGCTTGATGTTTTTCCGAGTATTTCCCCGCTCGAAGGCGATGTCGGGAAAGAGAATCCATTCAACTAAACATGGGTTTTGGCTTTTCCGCTTTTTTGTGACCGATCGTTCCCGCGTGCCTCCCGAGAGCAGGGAGCATTATGCGGTTCTATCCGTAAAAGTGGTTAATGGTTAAAAGCGTGAATTTATCTCCCGCAGTTTTCATATGACATTTTTGATCGACCAATTGCTCAAAAAAAACATCATTTCCCAGGAACAAGCCACCGCCTTGGAGGCTGATTTAAGGAAGAGCAATGCAAAGCCCGAGGAATTGATAATGGAAAGGGGTTTGCTTGAAGAAGAAAAACTGTTTGATTTGAAAAGCGAATTCCTTAAAATACCGTTGGTCAAAACGCTTCCCGAAGATATCAAACTCGAAATCCTGGAAACGATTCCCGAAGAAACCGCGAAATTTTATCATGCCATCCCTTTAGGAAAAAGAAAAAGCGAGATTTTTATCGGGATGGTTTATCCCGATGACCTGAGGGCCCAGGAAGCTATAAAATTTTTGTCCCGGAAGACCAACTTTCCCTACCAGATTTTTTTAATCACTCCTACCGTTTTTTCTTTACTTTTGAAAAAGTACCGCGACCTGAAGAAGGAGGTTGGCGTAGCGTTGGATGAACTGAAAGAAGAGCAAAAAATCGAGTCAGGAGACAAAAAGATCGAGGTGGTTGGCAGTGGAGCGAAGATTGAAGATGCTCCGATAGCCAAGATTGTCAACGTAATTTTAAGAAACGCCATTGATGGGGGAGCGTCCGATATTCACATCGAGCCTGGTCGCGAGAACCTCAGAGTCAGGTTCAGGGTGATGGGGGAATTGTACTCGTCGATTTTTTTGCCTTTGAACATTCATCAAGCGATCGTAGCGCGGATCAAGATCTTGTCCAATATGAAGATCGATGAAAACCGGGTTCCCCAAGACGGCCGTTTTTCGATCAAATTGGAGCATAAGAGCATTGATTTCCGCGTATCCACCCTTCCGACTGCTCTGGGAGAGAAGGTCGTAATGAGAATATTGGATCCGGACGTCGGGTTAAAAACTTTCGAAGACCTGGGTTTGGAAGGGCGCAATCTGGAATTGATGAGAAAAGCCATTGACCAGCCTTTCGGGCTCATTCTGGTCACGGGTCCGACCGGTTCGGGTAAAAGCACGACATTGTATGCCGTTCTTCAAGCCATTAACAACGATAAAATAAACATCATCAGCCTTGAAGATCCGGTAGAGTATTTCATCGAGGGTGTTAACCAGTCCCAGGTTCGTCCCGAGATCGGGTTCGATTTCGGATCCGGCTTGCGGAGTATTTTGCGCCAAGACCCGGATGTGATCATGGTCGGGGAAATCCGCGATGAGGAAACCGCGCTCCTTACCATCCATTCATCGCTCACCGGCCATTTGGTATTATCGACTCTCCATACCAACGATGCTCTCGGGGTGATTTCGCGCTTGATTGACTTGAAAGTCCAGAATTATCTTATACCTTCGACGTTGGTTTTGGCCTTATCCCAGCGTCTTGTGAGGCGCTTGTGTCCTGATTGCAAAAAGAAAGTGGAAGCGGTTGGACGCATCAAAGAGAAGATTATTTCCGAGTACGATTCCCTGCCCGACGCCGAAAAGAAAAAATTCCCGCTACTGGACCCTATATACATTTGGGAACCGGTTGGATGTCCCAAATGCAACCGGCAGGGTTTTTCCGGGAGGGTTGGTATTTTCGAAACCTTGGAAATGACACCGGAACTGGCCGATTTGGTGTTAAAGGATCTGTCCGAGACAAAGATGGCTCAAGAAGGAAAGAGGCAGGGAATGACCTCGATGAGGCAGGATGGGATATTAAAGGTATTGAGGGGTTCTACGACCTTTGAAGAGGTGCTTAAGGCGACGGAAGAGGAGGTTGAAGACGTCGATAAGAAAAAAAACAAAGAAATAGACAAAGAAAGAGAAAGAAGCCGGGAGAAGGAAAAGAAAGAAAAAACCAGCAGTCAGATAAAAGCGGATTCTTTCGACTCCATTATCAAAAAATACGGAATTTAGAACGGATAGTTCAAAAAAAGGAGGTTGGCAACAGGATTGCGCGGGCGGAAGATGTTTTTCCCGTGTTCCGCGATGGTCCGCGAAGCAATCAACATGTATTTTTACTTTGTTTGCGTTATAATACATAAAGCACATCGAAGTATGGTCGCGGTGAAGGCCAAGAATGTTTGGCTTACAACCTGCGGTAAGTGTATTCAAACTCACGAATAATGAATAAAAAAAACGAAAACAAAGAAAAAAAGAGAATACTTGTGGTCGAGGACGACCCTTTTTTAAGTGATATTTATTGTACCAAGCTCAAGGAGACCGATTTTGAAACCGATTTGGCGTCGACCGGAGACGAATGCTGGGAAAAACTGAAAGACAAAAAATACGATCTTATGATTTTGGATATTGTTTTACCCGGTATGGACGGGTGGGAAATCATGGGAAAGATCCGCGACCTCAGAGAAAAAGGGGGTAGCGAAGGGGAATATATGGAAAACCTCAAAGTCATGATCCTTTCCAACCTTGGTTTAAAAGAAGAAATCCAGAAGGGTTTGCGCCTTGGGGCGGACAGTTTTTTACTGAAGGCCCATTTTACGCCGGCCCAGATCGTGGAAGAGATTAAAAAATTAATCGAATAAAATGGTAAGCTATCAGCAGCTTTTAAAAAAGTATTTGGAAACCACGGCGAGAAAGGAAGCGTCCGACCTTCACATTTCGGTCGGATATTCTCCGATGATCAGGGTGAACGACGCTCTTTTTGCGATGCCGGGCGAGCCAAAGCTTACGCCGCGCGATACGCAAGGCTTGTGTCTGGCCTTGATGACCTTGGAACAACAAGAAAAATTTTTAAGAGAAAAGGAAATAGATTTTTCCTACGCATTTGAAAATAACTTTCGTTTCAGGGTGAATATTTTTTTTCAAAGGGGTTTTATTTCCGCCGCCTTGCGTTTCATTCCGACGACCATTCGGACGATAGATGAGCTTGGAATGCCTCAAATCATCCATAATTTTACCGAAATAAACCAGGGTTTCGTGCTTGTGACCGGTCCGGCTTCCCATGGCAAATCGACTACTCTCGCCGCGTTGATCGACGAAATCAACCAAAAACGCTGCGACCATATTGTAACCATCGAGGATCCGATAGAATACATTTTCAAGGCGGGAAATTCGGTCATTGAACAGCGCGAGGTGAATTCCGATACTTGCAGTTTCAGCGCCGCGTTGAAATCGATTTTCCGGCAGGACCCCGACGTTATCATGATCGGGGAAATGCGCGATTTGGAGACGGTTGGTACGGCAATAACCGCGGCTGAGACCGGTCATTTGGTATTCGCCACCCTGCATACCAACTCGGCTGCCCAGACGATCCACCGTATCGTGGATTCTTTTCCGGCGGAACAACAGAACCAGATTCGAGCGCAGATATCCGTTTGCTTGATGGGTGTTATTTCCCAAAGGTTATTACCTAAGATCGGGGGCGGGCTGGTTCCGGCTTGTGAAGTGATGTTCAACAATTCCGCGACAGCCAATTTAATCCGCGAGAACAAGATTCATGAGATTCCGATGATAATAGAAACATCCGCTAAAATGGGAAT
>Ga0114951_10005193_pt1 | contig 12149 bp, 10 predicted proteins | sample AM7aDNAmetaG_FD_88677 | JGI IMG/M metagenome (GOLD analysis project Ga0114951, IMG submission 88677) | Freshwater microbial communities from Finland to study Microbial Dark Matter (Phase II) - AM7a DNA metaG | ecosystem: Environmental > Aquatic > Freshwater > Lake | place: Finland: Lake Alinen... | reverse complement strand
GCGGGCGCATCCGGCGGTGGTGCAGGACCAGGGGCGGGTGGCGCTGCAGCGCGGGCCGCTGGTGTATTGCGTGGAGGATGCCGACCACCGGGGGAGCGTGCATCAGTTGGTGTTGCCGGAGGATGCGGAGCTGACGGCGCGGTTCGACCCGGAGTTGTTTGGCGGCATGGTGGTTGTGGAGGGGCAGGCGCAGGCGTATGCCGCGGCGGAGTGGGGCGACGGGCTGTATCGCGCTGCGTCGGTGGCGCGGACGGGTGCGGCGCTGCGGGCGATACCCTATTTTGCGTGGGAGAATCGGCAGGCTGGCGGGATGGCGGTGTGGTTGGCGAGCGGGTGAGGCGGGTGTGGGGGCGAGGGAAGAAATTCAGAATTCAGAGTTCAGAATTCAGAATGGCGGGGGAGGGGTGGAAACGCGAGATGCGAAACATGAAACATGAAATGCGAAACGCGAAGCGCGAAACGGGAGGGAGGGGGGAGGGGATTTGAGACTGGAACATTTGAGATTTTAGAGCATGGGGTGAGAAGCGGGTGCTCGATTGGCCCGGTCGAGGGCGTTGCGGGGGTTTCGGGGATTGGGTGCAAAACGGATTTACGTCCTCGAAGTGGATTGTGAGGCTGCCAGAGGGGTTTTGCGGCTGCGCAGTTTGACAGAATTGCGCGAAAAGGGGTATAAGTACGGGACTCGGGACTTTGGGAATGTGGCTGTCCAAAAGCTGCCCGGACCGAGTTTTCTGGTGCAATACATTTCCGCATAACAGGGATAGGACGACGTATCCATGGCGCAAAAAACTCTGGTGAAAAAGGCGAAGAAGGGGGCGGTCAAGAAGGTAATTGCGGTGAAGAAGGCTGCGAAGAAGCCTGTCGAGGTCAAGGCGGCGCCGGCCAAGAAGGGGGCGGTGGTGAAGGCTGCCGCGGTGAAGGCGGGGAGCAAGGGCAAGGCGATTGAGGTGAAGGCACCGGCGAAGCCGTTCAAGCGGGCGGTGTCGACGTTGACCAAGCAGGATCTGCAGTACTTCCGCGGGTTGCTGCTGGAGAAGCGGCGGGAGATCCTGGGGGATGTGGGCACGATGGAGAGCGAGGCGTTCAAGAGCGCATCGAATCTGTCGAACATGCCGATCCACATGGCGGATGTGGGGACGGATAATTTTGAGCAGGAATTTACGCTGGGGCTGATTGAATCGGAACGGCAGATATTGCGGGAGATTCAGGAAGCGCTGGCGCGGATCGATGAGGGGTCGTTTGGGATTTGCCAGGGCACGAACAAGCCGATACCGCGGGTGCGGTTGGAGGCGGTGCCGTGGGCGAAGTTCACGATTGAATACAGCCGGCTGCTGGAGTCAGGGAAGCTGCAGCGGGATAACGGGAAGGATGAGGAAGAGGGCGGCGGCGGAGGCGGTGGCGGTGGCGGTGATGAGGATGAGGAGTGAGTTGGCGACTTGGTAAGTGGGTAATTGGGCAGGGGCGTAGACGGTAGTCGGTAGACAGTATACGGGGGATGGGGAGAGAGGGCGTTCGCGTAACCTTGGCAGAAAGACAGGCGGATGCAGGATTGTAAAACAGAAGCAGCGGTCGGAAGTGCGGCGCGGGGGGCGGTGGGGGCTTGGGCGCGGTTTTTGTTTCCGGCGGTGGTGGGATTGGCGGGGGATCTGTGGTTGAAGGCATACGCGTTTCCTGAGGGTGTGCAGGGAGGAGTGGGGCCGATGGGGCGGAATCCGGCGGGATTTATGCCTCCGGAGGACATTGTGCCACACGTGCTGGGATTTACGACGACGGTGAATCATGGGGCGGTGTTTGGATTGGGGCAGGGGTGGGGCTGGTTTTTTCTGGGGTTCAGCACGCTGGCGCTGGGGTTGATCGTGTGGGTATTTGTGACGAGCCGGGCGCGGCAATGGGCGGTGCATATTGCGCTGGGGCTGATTCTGGCGGGGGCGCTGGGGAATATGTACGACCGGATTGTGTATCAGGGCGTGCGGGACATGCTGAAGTTTAATGTGAGCTGGTATCCGTTCATTTTTAATTTGGCGGATGTGCTGCTGTGCGTGGGGGTGCCGGTGCTGATGCTGCGGTGGATGGTGATGGGGAGCGAGAAGTCGGGAGGCGGAGTTAAGAGTTAAGGGTTATGAGTTAAGGGGTGGGAGGTGGGAGGGGACGAATGGAAAATAGAAAATAGAAAATAGAAAAAGGCGTGTGTTTCAAGTGCGAGCTGCATTGTGACTATATCAAGTGCTGAGGTTGAATTTTCAATTTTCAGTTTTCAATTTTCTTTGTTGTTTTCCAACGGGGAACGCGAGGGTTTGGTTTCTGAGAGGTATGGAAGCGGTATCTATTTGTCGAGGGATTTTAGAGCTGCTTTGGCGGCGGCGGCGGTTTTTTCGTCGGGGTTTTTCTGGGCCTGGCGGATGGCGTCGAGGAGGGGGGCGTCGGTGCGTTTGGCGAAGGCGATGCGCTGGATGGTGTAGACGCGGACGGCGGATTGGGGGTCGGCGATGAGCTGGACGAGGAGGGGGATGGCGGATTTGTCGGATTGTTCGAGGAGGATCACGACTGCTTCGGCGCGGCCTTCGGGGTCGGATTGCTTGACCATGGTTTCGAGCATGGAGGCAGAGAGGGGTTTGCCGGCATTGCCGAGGCCACGGGCGGCCCAGGCGACGAGCTTGGGGTCATTGGACTTAGCGGCGGTCTTTTCGATGGCGGCGGTGAGCTTGGGGGACTTGAGTTTCGGGCCGTGGTAAGCGATGACTTGTGCGGCATCGGGATTGTCGAGTTGGGCGATGAGGGGATCGACGGCGCGTTTGTCGCCGAGGGCGATGAGGGTGGCGACGAGCCACATGCGGCCGGGCGGGGTGAGGTCTTTGTCGGCGAGGGCGTCGATGAGGGGTTGGACGGCGGGGGCACCGAGTTTGAGGGCCTGGGCGTGGGCGTTTTTGCCGGTGACGGCGTCGGCGTGGAAGGCGCGGATGAGGTCATCGAGGGTGGATTTTTTGGCGGCGTCGGAGAGTTTGGCGAAGTCGCCATCGTCGACGGTAACGTCGAGGGAGTTGGAGGGGACGACGTCGGTGATATTTTTCTTTTCGATGGCGGTGGTGAAGACGAGAAAGGCTTTGGCGCGGATGCGGCCGGTGGGGAGGATGTCGGCCAGGGCGCCGAGTTTTTTGGGGGCGTCGGTGTTGGCGGGGGCGGTGGGGATGCCGCTAACGAGTTGGAGGGCGGGATCGTAGGTGAAGGCGTCGAGTGCGGAGGGGTCGAAGGGGAGGGAGGTGGCGGTGCCGGCGTCGAGAGAGATTTTTGGGGAGGCGGGTTGGGAGGCGGTGAAGAAGACTTTGGACTTGCCTTGGGCGACCATGAACCAGAGTTTGAGGGAGGTGAGCTCGATGGGGGTGTCGCCGGTGTTGCGGAGTTCGACGGTGGCAGCGATTTTTCCGCCTTTGGAGGGGGCAGATGCGAAGGAGAGGCGGGTTTGGATGTTGGCGGCGGCGCGGGGGCCCCAGGGGATGGTGGTGGTTTTTTGGGTAGTTGGTTCTTGGGCGCTGGCGCTGGAAGAAGCAAGAAGTAAGAAGCAAGAAGCAAGAAGTAGGCGGGGGAGAGGGTGGGGCATGGGGGGCTCCTTGCTTGGTGGGCCGTGGTTCGTGATTCGTGGGCCGTGGGCCGTGGTTCGGGTTTCGGGGTGTCGGAGTTTCGGAGTATCGGAGCGCTGGGAAACTTTGGTGCCGGGTGGGGGCATTGTAACGCAAGGGCGTTGCGGAGAGGGAGGGGGCGAGGGAGAATGATGAGTGGCGAAATAAGGAGATGAAGATGGAACGAGTTGGATTTCCGGTGGAGTTGGCGATTGCGCTGCTGGTGCTCGGGGGAATTGTGTATATCGGGAAGCAGGTGGTGACGGTGGAGACAACGCAGCCGGTGGTGCCGGCGGTGGTGGTGCCGGGGAAGTAGGGGGGAGTTGTTCGTGGGCCGTGGGCCGCGGACAGAAGGGACGACGACGTTGCCGGGAAGAATCAAGAAGCAAGAAGCAAGAAGACGGGGGCTCTTGCGAAGACGTACGAAGAATTTGAACCGCGAAGACGCGAAGTGCACGAAGACCCACGAAGGGATTTGAGGTTGGGACGGGGGACGACGGAATGACCAAGGTAACGGATGTTCGCCATTGAAAGGACTACTCGATGCGCACTTTTTCGTTCTTGCTGATTCTGATGGTCGTGATGGCTGGCTCGGGCTGCAAGGGGACTGAACCGCCAACGACGCCTACAACGACTGCGGCAACCGCACCAGCGGGAACCCAGCAGGCGACAGTCGCACAGGCCATCACCCAAGAGCAGGTGGTGGCCGAGATCGAGAAGTGCGGAGGCTGGGTCAGAAGGGACGGCAACGCCCCGGATGGGCAAGTCGTGGAAGTCGCTCTCGGCGACCCGAGCAAGGAAGCGGTGACGGATACCGTGCTGGAGGACCTCAAAGGGTTGGGCAAGCTCCAAGCTCTGCGTTTGACAGGCGCCACGGTGACCGATGCGAAACTGGTGCATCTCGAAGGACTGATTCAACTCCGAGTGCTGGTCTTGGGCTTTACCAAGGTGAGCGATACTGGGCTGGAGCATCTCAAAGGACTGAATCAACTTCAAGGGCTGGAGTTGTTAGCCACCCGTGTGACCGATGCGGGATTGGAGCATCTCAAAGGGCTGAATCAACTCAGATATATGGGTTTGGGTAATACCAAGGTGACCGATGCGGGGCTGGAGCATTTGAGGGGATTAGACCAACTTGGGGAACTGGATTTGAAAGACACAAGCGTGACTGACCAAGGCGTGAAGAAACTTCAGAAGTCGCTGCCCAAGTGCAAAATTAGCCATTGACCTGCTTTTGTCATTGAAAGGACCACTCGATGCGCATCATTTCGTTCATCCTGATTCTGACGGTCGTGATGATTGGCTCCGGCACGATGGCGCAGGAGCCATCCACGACTGCACCTGCAACTCAACCCACAACCGCACCGACGACGGCACAGGCACTCATCGAAGAGCAAGTGGTGGCCGAGATCACGAAATTGGGATGCACGGTCAAGAGAGAAGGCGAGCAACCGAACGGGCCGGTCGTGGAGGTCACCTTCGCCTCCAAGAGCAGCATGGCGGATATTGAGGCGGGGCTTGAACATCTCAACAGCCTGAGCCAACTTCAAGAATTATCGTTAGGTAGCACCAAGGTAAACGATGCAGGATTAGAACATCTCTCAAGACTCAAGAAACTCCAGAAGCTTTGGTTGAACTCCACCGAGGTGACCGATGCCGGGCTGGAGCATCTGAAAGACTGTAATCAGCTTAGTCATCTGTGTTTGGATCGAACCAAGGTGACCGATGCAGGACTAGCGCATTTGAAGGGGATAGACCAACTCCTATTTCTGACTTTGACAGACACTAAGATCACTGATGCGGGACTGGAATACGTCAAGGGATTGAAGAAACTCCGTTGGCTGGACTTGAATCACACAATAGTGACAGATGCCGGACTGGAGCAACTCAAAGATATGAATGAACTCATTGTGATGCACTTGAATGACACCAAAATCACCGACGCGGGACTGGAACATCTCAAAGGTGTGAATCAACTGATTGTGCTGGACTTGCGTGACAACAAAATCACTGATGCAGGGCTGGAACATCTCAAAGGTATGAGTAAATTGCGTACTCTGAACTTGGGTGGCACGACGGTGACCGACGCAGGCATGAAAAAGCTTCAAGATGTACTGCCCGACTGCAAAATCAGGCGATGAGCAGTCGTTATGACCGTGCCCACGAATGGCGGGCGGTGGGAAGGGGTGGGGGGTGGTGGTGCTGGGGAAATGACGCAATGATCAATGACCAATGACGCAAGGGGTGGGGAGGGGTGATAGTCAGGGAGGATATTGCCGCAAAGAGGGGGTGAAGGGGGGGGAGGTTTTGGGCCGATAATGGGGGAGTGAGCAAGACGCTAGGACAATCTTTGGATGGGGTGCGCGAGCGTGCGGAGGTACGCCGGGCCGGGGTGCAGGCGGGGGGGACGTTGGCGTTGCAGATGGTGTTGCTGGGGGTGGGGTTTTGGCTGGCGCTGGCGGTGCGGTTTGATTTTGGATTTGTGACGTTGGCGGGGCGGCATTGGGTGGCGGAGTGGTTTTGGCCGCTGTTGCCGATGGTGCTGGGGATCAAGTTGTGCATTTGGCTGGCGATGGGGTTGCATCGCGGCGGGGGGCGGGCGTGGCGGTACGTGGGATTGGGGGACATGATCAATTTGCTGGCGGGGTCGCAGGTGGCGCTGGGGCTGGTGTTTGCGGGGTTTTATTTCTGGCAGACGGTGAGCGTGTGGAAGTTTGGCGTGGCGCCGTTCGAAGGGTTGCCGGAGACGGTTTTTTTGCTGGACTGGTTGTTTGGGGTGTTGCTGGTGGGTGGGGTGCGGATGGTGGCGCGGCTGGTGTATGAGGAGAGCCGGCCGATTGCGGCGGGGGGATTGGTCAGGCTGCTGATTATTGGTGCGGGGGATGCGGCGGAGGCGGTGCTGCGGGAGATTTCGCGGATGCCGGAGCAGCGGTACCGGGCGGTGGGGTTGTTGGATGATGATCCCGCGAAGCAGCGGATGAAGATACAGGGAGTGCCGGTGCTGGGGCCGGTGTCGACGTTGCCGAGCGTATGCAGTGAGTACCAGGTGGGGGAGATCTTGATTGCGTGGCCGTCGGCGAGCAACAGCCAGATGCAGCGGATTGTGTCGCTGTGCAGGGCGACGCAGATGGCGTCGGGGTTGCGCGGCGGCGAGGCTGGAGGGGGGGGAGCGGGTGGGGCGATTCGGTTCCGGACGATACCGAGCATGCAGGATATTCTGGCGGGCAAGGGGCAGGCGAATCAGATTCGGGACATCAGCGTGAACGATGTGCTGGGGCGGGATGCGGTGGAGACGGATCTGGCGGCGGTGGGGGCGATGATTCACGGGCAGGTGGTGCTGGTGAGCGGAGCGGGCGGGAGCATCGGAAGCGAGTTGTGCCGGACGATTTGCCGGTTTGAGCCGGAGCTGCTGGTGCTGCTGGACAAGGCGGAGAATGCGGTATTTGAGATCGAGCGGGAGCTGCGGAAGAGTTTTCCGATGGTGAAGGTGGCGGCGGCGATCGGGGACATTTCGGATGCGATCCGGGTGGATCAGGTGGTGGGGGAATATTTGCCGAGCGTGGTATTTCATGCGGCAGCGCACAAGCATGTGCCGCTGGCGGAGACGAATTGCGGCGAGGCGATCCGGAACAATGTGTTCGGGACGAAGATGCTGGCGGATGCGGCGGTGTCGAACGGGGTGAAGAATTTCGTGATGATCTCGACGGACAAGGCGGTGAATCCGTCGAGCATCATGGGCGCGACGAAGCGGTGCGCGGAGATTTACATTCAGAGCTTGGCGCGGCGGGCGCAGAATGCGGCGGCAGCGGGGGGCGGTGCGGTGGGGACGAATTTCATTACGGTGCGGTTCGGCAATGTGCTGGGGAGCAACGGGAGCGTGGTGCCGATTTTCAAACAGCAGATTGCGGCGGGCGGACCGGTGACGGTGACGCATCCGGAGATGCGGCGGTACTTCATGACGATTCCTGAGGCGAGCCAACTGGTGTTGCAGGCGGCGGTGCTGGGGCAGCGGGGCGAGATTTTTGTGCTGGACATGGGGCAGCCGGTGCGGATTCTGGATTTGGCGCGGGACCTGATCATTTTGAGCGGGCTGCGGCCGGAGGTGGACATTCCGATCGTGTTCACGGGTCTGCGGCCGGGGGAGAAGCTGTATGAGGAGCTGAGCATTCGCGGTGAGAACATGCAGCAGACGCGGCATGCGAAGATTGCGATCTGGAAGAGCGAGCCGGCGACGACGGCGTACGTGCAGAAGATGATCGATGATTTGGAGCCGCTGCAGCATTGCCAGGAGCGGGTGCGGGTGCTGCGGGTGTTGCAGAGGTATGTGCCGGAGATGCGGCCGTGGCAGGCGGAGGGAGGAGCGGAAACGCGAAACGCGAAACAGGAAACGCGAAATTTGCCGAACGAGGGGTGAGTTTGGAATTCAGAATTCAGAGTTTGGAATTCAGAATGGGCGGGGGGCGCGCGGGGAATTGGGAATAGTGAAGAGTGACAGCGATATGGATGGGGGTTAGCCGGCGAGGAAGATGGCGTAGGCTTCCTGGGTGGTGGGGTCCCAGAGGAGATAGGTGGCTTGGTGGGAGGTGGCGGGGTCATTGTTGGACCAGTGGTAGAGTTCGGGCTGTTTCATGGTGGGGATGGTCCACGTTGGGTGATAACTGGTGGCCCAGTGGCCGATGATGCGGTTCCAGAATTTTGGCCAGGTTTCTTCGCCGCTGAGGTAGTTGGAAATTTCGTCATTGGATTTGGTCAGGGGTCGGTGGGAGATGATTTGGGTGAGGGTTTCTCGGGAGGCGTGAAAGTGGAGGAAGCAGATCGTATCTCCGGGGCCGCCGGCAAAATGGCGGTCGGCGGCGAGGTCCGTGATGGAGGCGGGTGGTGGACAGGCGAAAGCGGCTTCGAAGATATCGGTTTTGAGTGCTGCGGCGAGCCAGAGGGACAGGGCGGCGAAGGTTGTGGTGAGGATCAGGAGGAAAATGAGTTGATGTTTTCGGCACCAGGGGCGGAGCGTGGGGTTCTGACGGCAGCGGCGGCGCTGGATCAGTGCGGTGAGGGAGCTGAGGATGATGGTGGCAATGCCGCCGAGTAATGCGCAGCTGATGATGCCGCAGAGCCAGTCGCCGGCAATGAACCAGTCGGCGAGTGCGGCGATGAGGCTGCCGAGCAGGAAGAGGAGGATGAGGGGGAGAGTCTTGGGCGTGGGAGCGGTGGATTGCATGAGGGGATCATAATCGAGGGGGATGAAATTCAGAATTCAGAGTTCGGAATTCAGAATGGGTTGCGACGTTACTACGAAGATGCGTCGCGTTTTTAACCACTGAGGACACGGAGAGCACGGAGGGGGAATTCTGTGAAACCACGAAGGCACGAGGGCGCGAAGAGACGGGGGCGAAATTCTGATTTCTGAGATTGGAATCTAGAATGGACGCGAGGGGAATATTGAAGAGTGAAGGCGGGGGGAGAAAGAGGGACGTGGGGATTCAGTATTGGGCGGGGCGAGTGGCGGGCCGGGGGAAGGTCCAGGTGGCGCGGTGAGTTTTCCACCAGTCGAGCATCTGCGGGATGGCGTCGGTGAGGGCGGGCTTCCAGTTTCCGGAAATCTGGTAGTCGAAGTTCTCATGGAAGAGGAGCGAGAGATGGTGAAAGAGGTTGTGCTGGCACTGGTGGAAGGAGGCGAGGTTGGAGGCTTCGGTTTGCGGTGTAGGGTTGGCGACGGGCCAGGGATCCTTGACGGCGAGGCATTCGATGAGGATGTCGATGCCCTGGATTTCCTTCCGTTGGATGAGTGCGGCGCCGATGCGCCAGCGTTGGTTCCAGCCGGAATCGGTTTTGAGGTCGGCGTCGGCGAGGAGTTCGTTGAGGCGTTTGACGGCGCGATCGTGGGCGGAGATGTGGGTGAGGAGTTCGATTTCAACGAGGTCACCGCGGAGTTGCCTGGCGTAGAATTGGTCGACGAGGTCCGCGTGTCCCCAGTCGATGAGGAGGCCAAGGCCGTCGTTGGTGAGGGAACGCTGATCGGCAGTCTCGGCGATGATGACGGCGAGGAACTGTTTGCGGATGGATTCGCGGACATCGGCGGGCATGGCAGTGGAGAAATTGCTGATGCCCATGCAGGCGTATTTGCGGAGCGTGGGTTCGGCGGCGGGGTCGAGGGCGATTTTGGTGAGTGCGGTGGCGCTTTCAGGAGAATAGCCGCTAATTGCGAGGCCCCAGACGGCGTCGAAGCGGGTGCGGGCGTCGGTGGCGGGGTCGAGGGCGAGTTTGGCTTTGGCGGGGCGGTCTTCGGGATTGAGGAAGGGGTAGGTCGCGGAGTCGCTGACGACGGCCGGGCGCGGGGCGTTGGCGGGCTGAGTGGCGGGATCGGCGGAAGCGGCGCTCGAGGTGGCGAGGAAGAGGATGACGATGAGCAGACGGGCGAGCATGGGGGCTCCTGATTGAGAGATCACAGATGCGGGCGGACGACGGGAATTGGCCAGATACGATAAGTTCAGACAATGGCAGCGACGGATGGCACCGGGCCACGAATCAACGGGACGCGTCGGTGCGCTATTTTTGACGCGTGGGAAATGGGAGAGTTCCCGGGACGGGGTTACATGAATTGCCAGTCTTTGGTGTAGATGCAGTAGAGGTAGAGGGTGAGGTTGGTGGTGGCGTGGGCGGTGATGCAGGCGCCGAGGGATTTGGTGCGGATGAGGAGGATGCCCATGAGGAGGCCGTAGAGGAAGCCGGGGAGGAGCATGAGGACGCCGTGGTTGATGCCGAAGAGGGCGGACATGAGGAGGAGGGAGGTCCAGGTGAATTTGCCGATGGGGACTTCCTGGAAGTTGGCGCTATCTATGAGGGAGCGGAAGACGAAGTCGCGGAAGAAGAGTTCTTCCATGACGGGGACGACGAGGGTGGGGCCGGCGACGCGGATGAAGAGGAAAAGCTGGCGCTGCCAATCGATGGGGAGCATGAGGTCGGGGTTGTAGATGGTGTCGGGTGCGGGGGAGTGGCTGAGGTGGAGGGCGTAGGTGAGGTAAGCGGTGCCGATCCAGAGGGGTGTGCCGAGGAGGCCGGCGAGGAGGCCCAGGGGAAGGTGGGTCCAGCGGATTTTTGTGTAGTAGTGCCAGAAGCAGTAGAGGAGGATGGCAGCGGTGAGGGTTTTGGCGGCGTAGATGAAGGGGTGCCAGTTGAACCAGAGTTTTTCGAAGTTGATGCCGCCGATGGTGGGGAGAGCGGAGGGGATGAAGAAGATGAGGAAACAGAAGAAGGGGATGATGTAGGGGAGTTGGGGGCGCGCGGCGAAGTAGCTGGCGGGGGCGTCGGGGAGAGGGGAGTCGTAGTTGAAAGTGGGGCGGGGTGCAGTCATACAGAGCTCCCGTGACGGATGACTCGAATGACCAATGTCCAATGACCAATGACCAAGGGGTCGCGGCGTGAATCAATACTTGGACATTGGTCATTGGTCATTGCGTCATTCCGTCAGGAGAGGCCTTGCTCCGCAATCGCCACGGCTTTGAGCAGGGCGGAGGCTTTGTTGATGGTTTCCTGGAATTCGCTAGAGGGGACGGAGTCGGCGACGAGGCCGGCGCCGGCTTGGACGTAGACGTTCCAGGAGTGCTTAGTGCTTGGTGCTGAGTCCTTAGTCGTTGGCGCGGCGGCCGACGAGGGCGTCGGCACCACGGGGACGACGACCATGGTGCGGAGGGCGATGGCGGTGTCCATGTTGCCGTTGAAGTCGATGTATCCGACGGCGCCGGCGTAGGGGCCGCGTTTGGTGGGTTCGAGTTCGTCGATGATCTGCATGGCGCGGATTTTGGGGGCGCCGGAGACGGTGCCGACGGGGAGGGCGAGGCGCAGGGCGTCGAAGAGGGTTTTATCTTCGGCGAGTTTGCCGGAGACGTTGGAGACGATGTGCATGACGTGGGAGTAGCGTTCGATGGTGAGGACGTCGGAGACCTTGACGGAGCCGAGCTGGGCGGCGCGGCCGACGTCGTTGCGGCCAAGGTCGACGAGCATGATGTGTTCGGCGCGTTCCTTGGGGTCGGCGAGGAGTTCGGATTCGAGGGCTTTGTCTTCGGCATCAGTTTTGCCACGGGGGCGGGTGCCGGCGAGGGGGCGGTTGGTGATGATGCCATCCTGGACGCGGCACATGATTTCGGGGGAGGAACCGATGAGGATGCACTCGGGGCTGGTGAGGTAGAACATGAAGGGGCTGGGGTTGACGACGCGGAGGGCGCGGTAGATATCGAAGGGGCGGGCGGAGGTGGTGGTCTGAAGGCGTTGGGAGAGGACGACCTGGAAAATGTCGCCGGCCTTGATGTATTCCTTGGCGGCCAGCACGGCCTGTTCGTAAGACTCCTGCGTGAAGTTGGAGGTGTAGGGCGGGCGGGCCTCATGGGTCAGGTCGATGGCGCTCAAGGTGAAGGGGAGGGGTTGCTGCAGGGCCTGAACCAGCGAATCGATGCGGAGGATGGCGTCATCGTAGATTTGTCTAAGGTGGCGGCGGCTGGCGTCTTCGGAGCAGGCGGGCGGGAAGAAGGAGGCGGGGGT
>Ga0114951_10005191_pt1 | contig 12151 bp, 7 predicted proteins | sample AM7aDNAmetaG_FD_88677 | JGI IMG/M metagenome (GOLD analysis project Ga0114951, IMG submission 88677) | Freshwater microbial communities from Finland to study Microbial Dark Matter (Phase II) - AM7a DNA metaG | ecosystem: Environmental > Aquatic > Freshwater > Lake | place: Finland: Lake Alinen... | reverse complement strand
TTCCATTGTTCAATTACATTTTGTCCAGTAAAGCTCATTATATTGTTAGTATAAGGGTCATTATACTGAACCAATGAAAATACTGTATTTCCTGTATCATTGTTATCAAAGAATATTCTACTCCATCTTTCTATGGCATAATTATATGTATAAATTGTATGACCAAAAGATATCCATAATTCATTGTATTTAGTGAAGTCTACAGCTGATATCTTATTATATGTTGTTAGGTTTTGTTTAAACCCCGCAGTTAATACTGTTTGGTCAATAAACCCTCTACCTATAAATTTAGGCGTATATGAGCCACTACATTGTACAAGCCCTTTATTACTGTACCAGTACATATTGCCATCACCAGCAATAACTATAGAGTTATGACTTTCACAACCAGGCACTTGCTGCATAGGTTGTACTGAAAAGTTACCAAATGTAGGGTTAAAGTCATTACCTTGTATAATATAAGCATGTCTATGTTTAAACACATATAATACACCTGCATATGACTTAATACCTGTTATTTGATCTCCATCGTCTGGGTTTACATCTATAAATTGAGTTGCAAGATCCCAAGTTGTTGGGTCATCAGCTGCACTCCACCATATTCTTGAAGGGTATGCAGGACTGTATGCTAAAAAGTATCTATTACAATGAACTTCAGGGAACATACCACTTGGAGCACCAGTCATAGCTGTAAACGCTGTTCCTGTACCACTCCAAGTCATTGGAGATGTAGTCCCATCACTTATCACTAATAAATTGTTTAATACGCCAAAATATGTATTATAACCTGTACCACCCCATCCAGTTAATTGAACCAATGTAGTACTTGCTGTATTTAATGTATAGTCTAATGTTAAACTTGTTACCTGTGGAAGAGCAGTATAGTCAGTTGTTTCTAATGTAATTCTGTATCTAATATATCTTCTATAAGGGTTTGTAGGCACAGCTCCAACTAAAAGAGTCTCATAACCATCCCAAGTTGTGCCATCTACACTCGTATCCATTTCAAATGTGCATGTTTGGCTTAAAGAAGAATAAGAAGCATCAAATAAGTTCCAAGCAACTGGAGTATCAGTTAAGTCTTGCGTTGCACTTACCCATTGAGCTCCAAGATAACAATTAGTTATTACACATGAACCACCAAGTGTGCTTTCATATGGAATTGCAGCTATCTTTACATAAACATTAGAATTATATATAGGAGCAGCAATATTACCAGAAGATAAGGCTGTGGTTATTCCTGTATAAGCACCATAAGTAATATTATCAAAACTTTGTGAATAAGCAAATACTACGCCAGTAATTGTGTTTATTGTATTAATTCCTATTGTGCTTCCAGTGCCACCTGAAGGAGAAACGGTTGTTGCAACTGCACCAGCAGGAGTGTAATTAGATCCAGCTGTTAATATAGTGCCAGTCATAGGTCTGCCACCACTTACAGTGTCAATACGAATGGTTCCACCAGATGCTCCAGCTTGTACTATTGTTAATACATCATTTACAGAATACCCAGATCCAACATCATCAAAAGTAAAGCTAGTAATAGCCCCTTTGAAAATTGGTAAAGCCGTTAAAGCTCTTGGTATCTCTGGACTACTCCAAGTTATAGCAGAAGAGACAGATGCACCCAAGTCTACAGTGATATTGTCTACATGAAAGTATGTTGTTTGATAAGAAGTATTTACCCATCCAGCTTTATACCAGAAACGAATATTGTCTCCACCATAAGTAAAAGCAGTGCTTGTTAATGTCTGTGTTCCATTTACAAATTGTATTTTAATAGTTTGTCCTAAAGAACTAAATAATAAGTTTGCTGTAATAACCTTTTCTGCCCAAGTTGCACTAAAGTTAATACCATAAGTACCAATAACAGTGCCGCTACCTGTTAGTATTTTTACAACAGGGACATCGTAAGTTACAGATGAAGCACTTACAGCATATTTAGTTCCATGTTCAGGATAAACTGTATCAATACCCCAGTTACCTACTACAGTCCAGTTTGTAAAACTACTTTCAAAGTCAGGGTTTAATATTGTTGAAGATAAAGGACTTCCAAATGTAATATTCTTTTGTATTAAAGTATCAGTTGTTTCTACTAGTAAATTATCACCACCAGTAGGTGTTCCAGCATTCCAGCCAGCTGTAGTGTTTATGGTATTTGCATAACGAGTAGTTGCAGCAGGTACTTTATACATTTTACCTTCTGCTTTTTGTCTTCCTAATATAACATCAAAAGAACCATTCTTTCTTATATATTGGAAGATATCTCCACCTAAATTATAAGCACCACCACAAGCATTAGCATTAAACGCAGTGTTACCTAATATAGACTCAATACCTCCAAATAGGTCATATCTGATATTCATGCTATCAGAGGACATACCTTCTATTTTACCCAATACTCCATCGGCACTATAGCTACCGAAGGTTACAGGTTTTAAACTTACATTATCTGAAGATCCCATTATTCTTTCTCCCTACCTTTAAATTCAGGTCCATCATAGAACCCCAATTTCTGTATTAAAGGAATTTGCTCTAATGCTCGGTCAAAGCTATCACATCTATACCACTTATCTTCTAAACTTATACCGTCTATTGCTTCTATTAGTCTTTCGCGACCTTTAATAATGTCTTTATCAGTTGTAGTTACTTCCAAGATAATACCATCACAACCAGCTGTTAATAAATTATCTTTACCACTTTTAACATCTAAAAAGTTATATATTACATTATCACGCTTCTTAACAACTATCTTCTTATTAGCAGACAGTTTAATTAAAGGGTTAAAGTACTTCTCATTCTCTTTAGTAGACTCTAAAGGATAAGGAGGAATTGCTACTCTTATTGATAGTCCAAATACTCCTTTCTTTAGTTCAACCTTTGTAGCATCACCATTAGCTATCCAACTATATAACATACTTACAGGCTCGTCTAACATTGCATTTCTTGCATAAGAAGAACTCCAACCATCTCTTGCAGTCCATTCAATACCCCAAAGATCACCATTCTTATCTATAATACTATTTAAGTCTATATTACCAGTGTATTTAACTTTCTTTAAATACTCAAAGCATTTACCTAAACCTTGTTTAATAGGTTCATTATTTAAGTCTTTATCAGCTATTTGTACAGTATTCATACAACCTGTGGCAGGTCCGGTTTCACCGGCATATGCTTTCTTATCTTCAATTGTATGAAAAGAAGGTTCTACAGGTTCCCCTTTAGAGAAAAACATTTCAGTAGAATACTCATTACCTTCTACAAAACATTGTAGAATATAAGGTTCATCTTTAGTTTGACTTGTAAGGAAGGAAAGCATTTCAGCAGAGTCTTTAGATACAAATGTTTTAGCAGATGCTTGACCGAAGCCAAATGGCTTGTAAATATATCTTTCTTTATGGTTCTTAATGAAGTTAATACCTTCTTTTCTATTAGTAAACTTAACAGTATAAGGAACTTTAACTCCACATTGTTGCATTATCTTTAAACCGAACATACGGTCATTCTCTAATTGATCAGCAATTAGTTGTCCACCATATACAGGTATACCTTTAGCACGAAGCTTATCACCTAAATTACCAGATCCAACAGCATCAAACACCACCAGATCATTCTTGGTGATAGCATTAGTCCAATGGTTAATATCGCTATCTTTATCACAAAAACCTTCATAAAGCCCCCTAAAAAATGGTTCAGCTATATGCACAATAACTTCATAACCTTCTGTTTGAAATTGAGGAACAAGAGCTAGCCCATCTCCGTATTTAGTATGAAAGAATATTTTTTTAGCCACAATTTTATCTCTCCCTTGTTAATTCTATAGCTTCTTTCATTACATCTTGGTTTGTTTTTGCTACAGGAGCAGCTACCCTTACAGCATTTTGTAGTGCTCCTTTATTAGAAGCTATAGTTTTAGCAGCTTTAGCTGCGTTCCCGTAAGACTTTAACCAACTTAAACCAGCAGGGCTATTTAAGAAAGCATTTGCACCTACTGGGCCAAAGAAATATCTTAATGCTGCAGAAGGAGAAATATGTCCAGATACCATCATAACAAGATCTAAAGCAGCAGCTCCAACAACTCCACTTTGTGCTAATTTACTTGCTGTTACAGCATCAAGATCTCTTGTATCTTTTAAAATATCTGCAATTTGCATTAATTTCTTATATTCTGGAAACTCAAATGGTTTAAAGTGTTGGTTTAAGTCTTTTAGCTTTAACCATAACAGTTCACCACTAAAATGTCCATTAGGCAACTTTGCACTCTCTAAAGCTTGAGTAATTGTAGAATGTACAAAGTCTTTTTGATATTGTAGTCCTTTATTTCTTACAACATCATTACATTGTTGCATAAATTCTTTTGGTAATTGGTTATGTACAAGTGCATCTGCTAATGCTTCAGGCTTTAGGTCTCCATATGTTTTTAATAAAGAGCTCTTTAACACATCATATCTAGCATTAGGAACTATTTTTTGTACAGTTTCAACTATCTTTTCTTGAGCATTATGGATCGCAGCTTTAATGTCAACATCATCTAAAGCAAATTCTGGCATCATATCTTTATAAGCTTGACTAAGGTCCTTTACAGTAGGTGCTTTGTTTTCACGCAACTTATTTAAACTTGCTCTCAAGTCTTGTAGTATTTTTACATTGGGTGTAATTCTTCTTGCTTCACCCTGTATAATACTTGCTCTATTTATAATAGGATCCAAAGTATTTGGGTAAATATCTTGAAACACTTTGCCTTCAGGCAAAGCAGGTTTAGAAATTGTTTGTACAGGTGCTTCTGCTGTAGGAGCAGGTTTTACTGGTTCTGTAACTTTAGTTTGTTGAGGTTTTTGTGCCAATTCCTTAAAATGCTCACTAAAAACAGTAGGCTTTGCTTGTGCATTAGCGTTAGGAAGAAAGTCTGTTTTATAGCTCTCATCAACCATTTTTATTGCATCCATAACATCTATATTTTTACCTTTCATGACACGATAGATCATTGTTTTATAAATTGGATCAAACCCACCCTCAAGCAAGTCTATATTATCTTCTATCTGTTTTGCAATGTCTTCCGGAACAAGTTTCCACTCTTTTTCATAGTCCGGTAATTTTTGTTCCCAAGTAGGTTTAGAAGCAGAAGGCTTTTCACTCTTAAGTACTGCATCTTTAAGCACTTCACTTTGAGGTACTTCTTTTTGAGTTACAGGTATTTGAGGACCATCCCCTTTAACTACAGGGGCTTTTTGTGCTACAACTTCTTCTTTCATAGCATCATCTATAAAATTCTTTTCAATTATATTTTTAGCATCATATAAGTCTCTTACTGTTTGTCTTTGATATTGATCGGGAGTTACAGGCTTACCTTCATAAATATTCTTTATTTTTTCAGGTATATATTCCATGGCAGCTCGTCTTATCTTATCAACTCTTTTTACCATAGCTCCATCTTTACCAAATAATTGCTTTGTTTTCTCTATTTTACGAGCTAATTGACTCTCACTACCAACTACAACTGAAGCAGGAACCTGCTGTCTTAAATAGTCTTCTTTTTGAGCTTCAGTAAAGTTCTTCATTAATTCAGGGTCGGAAAGCTTAAATGTTTTATTTGTATCTTCTAATTCTTTAATAATAGCCTTTTCTTCTACAGTTCTTTTTGTTATAATATCACCATACTCTGCACCTGTTCTAGTTGTTTTAATGGTAGGAGCAAGTATTTTTTGTAACCCTTTAGCTCCACCAGCTATCATTGTACTTGGTAAGTCCATAGTACCAGCAACTCCAGTAGCAGCAGCTCTTGCACCAAGTCCTGCAGTTTTATCAGCAGCAACCTCTAAAGGCGTAGTGAACATTTTTGCACCTGTTCCTACAGCTGTTCCACCAAGAGGTTTAGCTGCAACTCCTGCTCCCATTACTTGAGTAGCATATTGTAAAGGTTTTTCATAATTTGCTTTAAGAGCTGACTTAAGCATATTTTTAGCTGTATCAGCTGGACCTAAACCTTTTTGCAATGCTTCTTCATGTCCTTTATAACCAAAGATATCAAAAGTATCTCTCATCATCATATCTGCTACTTGTTCAGCATCTTGGTTATTAAGTCTTTTATATCCTGCCATATTAATGCCTTTATTTACAAGGTAATTAACTATTTCAGCAGGATCTTTTTGAGACTTATCTATAATTAATGATGTTAAAAAAGGTTTTGCAGTCCTTGCAAATTCTTTTGCAATAGCTAGCTTTTTAACAGGATCTTTTTCTGCATAAAAGTCTTTTTGCATAGCTGTATCAGCTTGAGACATTTCTGGCTTACCTATTTCAGGCAACCCTTCTGCTATCTTACTTACACCACCTCTAAAAGCTGCTTCTGCTTGTAACCCACTTTTTACAGGACTTGTTACAATATTACCTAAACCAGCAGCAAGGTTATAAGCGTGTATTGGAATATTAGCAGCACCCTTCAAACCAGTCATAATAGGATGCTTTACAGCTTCCTCTGATGTAGGTGCTTTAAATGGTTCAGCTACAGGAATAAGGGGTTTGTCTTCTTCAGAAATAGGAGTAGTTCCTTTAGTGTATAATTCCATCAAACGATCAGCTTCTTTTTTGTCTTTCAAACGATCTTTTCTACTATAAAGATCATAATATTCTTGAGCTTCTGTTTGACTTTTAAATTTTAATTCTGCCATTGTTTTCTCCCATTATGGAATATTAACTGACCATGTACCATCTTTATTTTGTGTAGGACCAACTGTCTTCTTTTCTTCTGTCAAGCCTATTTGTTTGCCAACAGATGTTTTTCTGAAGTCTACAAACGCTTGTACAACTTGTTTTAACTGAAATTCAAAGTTTTCAGGGCTATTATCTTCTTGTAAACTCTCTTGAGCAATTTTAAGTCTATTATCAGTCATCACACCATTAGCTAATATTGTAGATAATGAGTCTTGAAACAATTTAACACCAGAGTCAAATGCATTTACACTTTGACCACCAAAAAACCTTTGTAAAGCTAAGCTTGCATGGTTCCAAGCAGGAAGAGCACTTCTGCCTGGGACAATTTTATTAAGTTTTTCTAACTTTTCAATTTCTTTTTGTACAGTATCAAAGTTGCTCAGTAACAACTGTACTTTCATATTTTTTTGAGCTGTAAAGTTTTTATCCCAAGTAGCTAGATCTATTGGTTGCTTTAATTCTGTACCACCTGCTTCTATTTTTTTATTAGCTCTCATTAAAATATCTGTTAATTGAGCCATATTAGTCCCACCAAAACCAGCTGTTTTATATATTAAAGTTGGAGGCCAACGCTTATTTGCTAATTCTGTTGCAACATAGTCTTTTTGCTCATCAGTCATATCTTTACCAAAACGGTTACTTTTTGAGTCAAAATGAACCACATCAGTTTTCTTATCAATTTCAAGAGGTTTACCTTCTTTATCTATAACTATCTTAGGACCTTCGGGTCCTATTTCAACAACATTTCCCTTTGGATCTACTGTTAACATTTTATGTGCAGCAGTTCCTGTAGGAATTCCAGTATCAACTACTTGTCTAGTTTTAGGATCAAGCATATGAAAAGATCCTTTAGGTTCTTCTTTTACTACTTCTCCACCATAAGGTATTTCTCCTACTTGTGTAGGCTTTCCAGTTGTGGGGTCAACTTTAAATAAAGGTTTAGGAGATAAGTCCATTTTTTGCTTTTGTAAACCAAGCATATTTTTTTGCTGTTCAAGTTGTCCAGCTTGAGCTTGGTTATAGGTTCCCATACCAGCATTCAAAGCATTAGCTATTTTAGAAATAGCTGCATCTGGTGCTAGGTTAGCCCAGTCTTCATCTTTCATCTTATACTGCCATGGTTCTATAATAGCCATAATTTATCTCCTTATTCCCAGTTATCATAACGACTTGTAGCACCTGCGTTATTCTCTTCGTTTTGTTGGTTTTTTAGTATTGCTTGTTGCATTGCACTTGGAGCATATGTTTGAGCTGGTTGTGTAGCAGCATTAACACCTAACCCTAAAGCAGAGCCTATAGATCCACCTAAAGGGCCACCAACAGCTGAACCTATTACTCCTAATACTGGAGTTAACCAACTCCAACCAGAAGCTTGGTTCTTTGCTTGTTGTAATTGTGTTGCTTGGTTTTGTGCATATTGTTGGTTAATTGCTTCATTAACACCTTGTAGCCCAGCCTGTTGTGCTTGTGTACTTAAATTATTACCTGATACAGCTTGGTTTGTCAGCTGTTGCATTCCTGCACCTTGTAAATTCTGTAATGCTTGTTGAAGTGTTTGAGAGTAATTTTTATTTAATTCTGTTTCTCCAGCTTGCAAAGCACCTGAAGTTGATAAACCTCTTGAAGCTAAACTATCACTTAACCTTTGATAAGCCTGTTCTTGTGCAGGCTTTAAAGATGTTTGAGTTGCTTGAAACTGTGTAGGTATAATTCCACCTTCTCCAAAATATTGTTTATATAGTGCAGAGTCGGGAGACATCTTACTTGCCAAGTCGGCTGCTTGTTTATCAGACTGCATTTTAGCATAAGCATCACTACTTTTAATACCGGCTTTAGCAGGGTTAGCAGAATAAGTCCCTAATGCAGTAGTAAAAGCTTCATTAAGATCACCTTGGTCTATTGTATTATAAGGGTCCTTTCCCATAGCTGTTATTTGAGAGTTAATGTAATTACTAGCTTCCTGTACAATAGAAGGATCTGCTGTACCATACATTTGTTGAACAGCTTGTGTTATCCTGTCCTTTCTCTGCTGTGCTATTTGATCTGCTGTATAAGATGCCATATTAAATTCCTCCTGTTAAAAGTTAAACTTCTCGTAGTGACTTGGAGCTCTGACTATTTGTCCAGCCACATTATTTGCAAACCTTGTTGCTTTTGTTACTAATAAATTATCTGGTCCATTAAGCCTTTCTTTAGCTTGTATCATTTCATAGTTATAAATGCCTTGAGCTGCTGCAGCTTTTTCTTTGTTATTCAATATCATTTCACACTGATAAGTAGCCCAAGCTACTTGTAATGCGTTGTCCTGTTCAAATAATTCACTCATGTCTGTTATAATACAAGAAGTTGCAGTAGCACCAACCTCCTGATAAGCGGCAGCAAGTGTTATTTGAGTTGTACCATCAACAGATGCTATCTTATACCAAGTCATAGGGAAGTTTTCATTTACTGAAGTAGTAGAGAAGTTACCTATACCTAAATATTGTCCAGCATATACATTTTGTCCAGAATACCATAAAGTAGTACTTGTATTTGTAACAGTTGTGCTACCATTAACAACTGTGACTTGTCCTGACAATACATTCTTAATTATTTTAGGAAGTCTTGTGTAATAAAGAACAATATCGTTCCAAGTAACTGCAGCAAGGTTAGAGTGAGAAGCAGCAACAGTATTACATGCACCTCTTACACAACCTGTAAATGTTGTAGGTGTAGTCCCAGTATATTGTATAATTTCATTATCAATTGTTAAATATCCTATTCCCCCAAACCCCACCGTTGATAACACTGTTATCGTAGTGTTGGTTGCTCCAATACCAGGAGAGAGTGTGGTTATTTGGGCACTGGTCTGGGGGATAGGATCAAATAATATTAATTTTCTTGCAGGATCAATTGCATAATAGGCAGGATCTCCCTGTTGAGGGAGACTTTGTAATAAGCTTTTACGATCTAAACGAGCTAATGGGTAATGAGCAACATCATATTGCCATATAACATCTGATGAGTCAATAAAGTCTAAAGGCAAAGGATAACCTTGTTGAGCAGTGTTTGAATGAAAAGCTGTAACATCATCAGTAGTTATGTACAATTCTCTACATAGTTTTACAGCACCATCATTTAGAGACCTAATAATATAATTATTAGAGATCTTGCTTGCTGTAGGCTCGTCTATTCTTCTTCTAACTTCTTCTATTTGATCTGCTAAAGTTGTAAGCATTTATGTATCTCCCATAGCATCTTTAACAAAACAAATTCAGATGCTTATTTTACTTTCTGTTCTTTTTCCAATTGTTTCTTCATATCACGAAGGCTTTGAGTCTTTTTTGCAAACTCTGCTTCAATTTCAGCCCTCATTTTAAGTTCATCTTTTATTTCAGCTTCAGCTTGATCAATACTCCCAGAGAATTCTTCGTGGAAAAGTCCATTATAAGCCCATTTTCCTTTTTCATCTTTTGTACGAAGCACTGCACCTTCTCTTATAGCATGTTTATGAGCTTCAACCTCAATACGTCTATTGACACCTTCAGCATCATCTTCACGAGCTTTATCATGCAAAATGTTACCTTTTTCATCACAAAGGAATAATTTAGTTACATTCCTTTTTGTTCCATTTGCAGTTATTTCTTCCCCAACTATCTTACTCACATATTTAGCCATATTCGGCCTCCCGTATTATCACTTGCTGATCTTGTCAGTCAAGTTTATTTGTTAATTAACGCTTCTGCTTTTACACTGTTGCGAGGTGATGTCACCACGAAACCAGCTTTATCTGTTCTTTTACTTGTTAAAAACTCTCTATAGTCATCTATAGTAACAACTCTTCTTTCACATAAATGACCACATTGTAAACTTGTGTCTACTGCTAATTTAATACCAGCATCCTTTGCCTTACTCCAAAAATATATATCTTGTCCGTAAGATCCCTCTTTTAAGTCAAACCAAGGGAATTCCATCTTTCTAAATACATCTGTTTTTATTAAAACACACCCCATTCCAGCACAGTCAATTCTAAATAAGTCATTTTCTGGTAATAACATTACTGGGATAAACGCAAACTTATTATCACATTCATCATCTCTATTATATAAACAAGGTTGTGTTCCATCACCTCGCAAGAAATATAACCCTGAACAAGCATCTAATTTATTTATTTTTATCTGTTCATATAGTCTTGTAATTATATCAAATGGTAACAACATATCATTTTCAGTCCAAAATACATAGTCAATACAGTGTTCAAGAGCATTTGAAGCTAATGTATTAGAAGCAGTATGTGTATACATTTTATCAGTAGTGCCAATATAAGATATATCAAATGTTCTTGAAGCATTTGCAACTGCTGCCAAATGGTTCTGGTAAATACAAGACTCTAAAGGTCCATAGTTTGTAGTGCAAAATGATAGTGTTGGCTTACGCATTATTCATCACTCCCGATATTCTTACTATAAAAAGCTGTAAAATAAGTAGGACTATCTACTGAAACACATGAATTTTCATCACAATAAGTGCAAAGACCGTGGTCACCTTGTGTACAAGGTCCATGGTCTCCATTAGTGCATGCACCATAGTCTCCATTAGTACATAAACCATGATCTCCATTAGTACATAAACCATGATCTCCACCTGTACATTGCCCATGGTCTCCATTAGAACAAGGACCTGTATCGCTTCCTGAACATACTCCATCATCGCAAGACTTACAAGAGCCACCTGTTACGTCTTTATTAGTACAACTATTTTGATCGCAGTTGGAACAAGGACCGTCGTCATCTTGAGAACATTGCCCTTGGTCACAACTCTTACATACCCCATTATCTCCATGTGTACATTGTCCTTGGTCGCAAGTGGTGCAATTACCCGCATCAATAGATGTACATGGTCCAAGATCTCCTGCTTTACATAAACCTCTGTCTCCATTTCTACAAGGGCCTTGGTCATAGGAAGAGCAGGGGCCGTTATCACCATTTTCACATCCTCCTTGGTCACATTTAGAGCAAGGCCCATCATCACAATACGAACAAGGGCCTGCATCCTTATTGCGGCAACCCCATCCTTCTTGGTCAATATGACTACAAGGACTATCATCACAAACTAAACAAAGTTCTGGACTTATATCTCGTTGTAGGCATTGGTTATAGTCTGAATATCTACATGGTCCAAAATTAGGGTCGTCGTGAGTAAAACATTGGTTATCATCACAAGACTTGCATGGCCACCAGTGGTCTGACTTTTTACAACCACCCTGGTCACAGTTATTACAAGGCCAATCATCACAAGAACCACAACCTCCAGGATGATCTGTTGCTGGGCATCCTGCATCATCACACCATCTACATGCACCGGCATCATTATGGTTACAAGGACCACTATCTGTTGAATGACAAGGGCCTTGGTCACAAACATGACAGTTATCATAACTTGGGCAACTATTTTGATCACA
>Ga0114951_10005189_pt1 | contig 12159 bp, 11 predicted proteins | sample AM7aDNAmetaG_FD_88677 | JGI IMG/M metagenome (GOLD analysis project Ga0114951, IMG submission 88677) | Freshwater microbial communities from Finland to study Microbial Dark Matter (Phase II) - AM7a DNA metaG | ecosystem: Environmental > Aquatic > Freshwater > Lake | place: Finland: Lake Alinen... | reverse complement strand
GACGGTGATACTTAATATCCATGCCACTCTGCGCGTGCAGCGCAGGAGCAATCATCGAAAGCAATAGTAACAGTTTGCGGAACATTTGATAAAGATCAATATTATTTCAGATTTTTTCCATGATCCTGCCGATAGATGGATAACTCGTTTTTGGTTTTTTAGTGCTAAATTTGCTTTTGATTTTAAACGATTGATTAACAACTAAAACATATGGAGTCATTAATTATAAAGCCTAAAGATAAGGCCGAACTTAATTTTTTTCTTGAGCTGGCAAAAAGGCTCGGGGCAAAGGCAGCTACTTTTGAGGACGATGCCGATGAACGCCTTTTCCAAGCCATGGAGAATAATAAAAACACAGCCAAAGTGAGTCGTCAAAAGGTACTTGATACACTGCATCAGATCATAAGCAAATGAAGGTTGAATTCTTAACTGGGTTTGAGAAGGATCTTTCGCGCACCAGGGATAAAATACTGGCGAAACTAATTCTTGATTGTATTGAACTATTCGAGAATGCCAGTATAATTAACGAAGTGCCAAATGTTAAGCAGTTAAAGGGGCATTCATCTGCCTATCGTTATCGAAAAGGAAAATACAGAATAGGATTTTATTTCGAAAATGACACAATTGTCTTTGCAGCCTTCGATACCCGAGACAAAATCTACCATCGGTTTCCCAAAAGATTATAAATGCGGATTAATTAAAGTTTTAAGAAAGTCAGCTCCAACGCGTTCTTCCAAAATGCAACCTCCGTACCATTCCTTTTCTGTCATCCTCGACGGCGCAGCCGGAAGCGGGGACCTTTTCGCTGTCGTACCGAAGCAATTGAGACCACCTTTACGCTGTCGTAGTAATCCCGGAAGCGGAGACCTTTACGCTATCGTAGAAAGCAACTTCATGCCCACTTGACCCTCCTACTTCAGCATTTAGAATTGGTCCTCGAATCTCGACCTTCCGACTTCATTTAACCCTCTGTCATTCCCGCGGAAGCGGGAACGGAATTGGCCCTCGAATCTCCTCTTTCTAACTTTCTTCAACCCCCCCGGATCATATATCACTCAGCGAAAACCCCCGGTACTCCACAGAGTATCCTGGGAAATCACTTAACAGGTTTACCGTTTTTCTCTTTAATTCAGCAATATCTATTTGAGCTCCATTCAGTTTTACTTCACCCAGAAGAAGATGCCTGTTGGCTTCATCGATGGCCACAATATCAATTTCATTCTCGTTTCGTTTTTCCCACCAGGTGCCGATGTTTGAGTATTTTCCTGTTGATGACAGTTCTTCAATGAAAAATTTCTCCAGAAACCGGCCGCTATAGGTTGGAAAGTCACGGCTGACCAATCCTTTTAAATATTCGAAATTACTGATTTCTACCGCACTACGGTACTTGTAGACGAAACGGAACCAGAAATTCAAAAAATTGTCGTCAATCCGATATTTCAGACTTCGGCTTCCCGGTTTTGAAAGGATCGGTTTTACCGCGCTGATTATTGAATAATCCTTTTCAAGTTTTTCAAGATATCCCCCGATATCTTTTTCCAGCACAGATTCGATTTCTGTCCTGGAAGTTTTCGATGATGCAATCAGTGAAAGGATGGAAAAATAGGTCGTGTATTCTTTGCCAAACTCCTCAATGAGAATGTTTTTCCCATCTTCCAGCAAAAGGGAGTTTTCCCTGAAAATCTCACTGAGCATAGTATCCAGAGTCAGACAACCGCGATCAGCAAATATTTCCACATACTTCGCTACACCACCGGTAAGCGTATACAGAGCCAGTAAATCTGAGGGTACCCAGTCCGGGGAATGATCCGAGAGTATTTCTTTTAGTACCGTAGTATTGAATGGCTTCAGATGGATTCGCTCATTTGCCCGGCCAAACAGGGGTTCTTTCGAATTCTCAAATATTTTTTTCATCATCGAAAACACAGAGCCACTTATGATTAAATGCATCTTTGAATGGCGTTTATATCGGTCCCAGATGTTTTGCATATCGGAAAATACCGAAGGATTCACCCTCTGGAATTCCTGAAATTCATCAATAATCACGGTAAACGACCTGGATTCCGATTCCCGCATTAAAAATTCGAACAGCGGACCAAATCGTTTGTACTCTCCCAAAACGGTGAGACCAAGCTTTAATTCAATTTCACCAATAAACTCCTCGCAAAGCAGCTGTTCAGTTTTCCGGCCAACAAAAAAATAAACAAATGTTTGTGATTCAACTGATTTAACGGCAAGCAGGGTTTTCCCGATCCTTCTCCGGCCCACTATCACTGTCATTTGGCCACCTTTTTCTGTCCTTTTTTGAACTGCCGATAGCAGCTTCAATTCAGATTCGCGATTATAAAATTTCATTGCCTTTTAATCTTGTACAAAGATAAGTAAATTTATCGTAACCTACATTACGGTAACTTCGGTTACGATAATATTTTTATCTTTGTAAAGGTTAAAATTAATGGTTAGATTCACGTGCTAAGCCACCAGATTATGTTTTTTATTGTATCAAAACTTGCCGCCTTCCTAACCGATCCCGTATTCTGGATCATCCTTTGCTTTGTGCTTGTCATTCTGCTCAAACGCAAGCTCTGGAAAAGGATTTCTTTATTTACCGCGATAGGCCTCTTTCTTATGTTGGGCAACGGAGCCTTAATCAGCTGGGCCGAGGTGCGCTGGTCTCGGGATGTTGTTTTTCCTTTAGATACCACCCGCGTTTATGATTATGCCCTTATCCAGGGAGGCTTTGGCGATTACAACTGGGTTACTCATAAAACGCAGGTTTTCGAGGAGGCCGAGCGACTCATCGAGCCCGTACGGTTATATCGAGAGGGCAGGGTAAAGAAACTATTCGTCACCGGTGATGGCTCCTTTGGAAATCCAAATTACCCCGAAGCCAGAGCAATCTTTATCAATTACCTGGTCAGCCTGGGAGTCTTTGAAACTGATATTGTTCTCGAGCCCAAGGCTAGAAATACGCACCAAAGTGCGGTTGAAACAAAGAAAATGATAGGCGAGAAGGTTAATGGTGAGGAGGTTAGTTTAGGGAATAGTTTATTCGTGACGAGTGCCATACATCTCAAACGTACGGTGAAATGCTACCAGAAGCTCGGCATGAATCCAATCCCGTACGCTACGTCAGTACCTATCCCCTACAAACTCGACATCACCAACTTCAACCTTGGCTCCAACAATCTATACCGCTGGCAAAAGCTCATCCACGAATGGTTCGGCATGCTCTCCTATAAAGTTGTAGGGTACATCTAATCTCCCTCGATAGAAGTGTCATCCCGACGAACGTCGGGATCTCGTCCCTTAGTACTAAATCTTACTCAAAACTTGCATAATAATAATTAACTATTATTTTTGCTCTTCGGAAACGCAAAGCCATGCAGGCCCTAAAACCTGCTGACCACTGTACCTGAGGCGCCACGCCGTTGCAATATTGAAAAGACATTCGGAAGGGAAGAACCAAATCGTTAATGATTTGTATTTGTTCTTTTAATAAATTTTTAACAAAAGCGAGTAGAATTTCTACTCAAATACGTTATATTTGTTTGACGAATGCTAAAACTGACCACGACATATTACTGGTACGCACTCTACTGCATGAGCAGGCAGGAAAAGGTGGTTCATGCCGACCTCACTGAGGACGGATATGAGTCCTACCTGCCATTGCAGAAGATCCGCCGCAAGTGGTCCGATCGTTACAAGTGGGTAGAGGAGCCGATGTTCCGGTCGTATGTTTTTGTCCGTGTCAGCAGCCGCGAGTACTTCAAGATTTTGCAGCATCGTGCCGTAATGAAGTACATCAGTTTCGGCGGTAAACCCACCATTGTTCGCGATAACCAGATGGAATCTTTGCGCCGCGCTTTAGGCGAAAACGTCGACTTTACCATCACCAGCGACCGGTTCAAAACCGGTCAGCCTATTTTGGTAACAGCCGGCCCCATGTGCGGCTGTTCAGGCGAGATCATCCGTTATGCCGGAAAAAAGAGCTTGTTGGTTCGTATCGGTGAAACGGGTTACTCTATGGTCGTACAAATGCCCGCTGCCTTTCTGGAAGGAATGCAAACGGCTGTTTAAAGACAAAAGACCTTAGACGGAAGACCTTGGACAGAAGAGGAGAGGACGAAGAGACAGGAGACGGAAGACAATAGGACAGTACCTTGAATGGGACTGAGGTGGCGAAGCTGTGGGAAGTGACGGTTGGCAGGTGACTGGTGGCGGCTGATAATCAACAACTTGCGATTTTAATTAGCACATTAGCACATTAACGAATTAGCATATTATCTTATGCTTGATACATTAGTAACTAGTAAAACCCGACTTAAGCTTATCCTTAAGTTCTTCCTTAATCCGGGAAGTAGTGCCTACTTACGTGGACTCGCAGAGGAATTTGGAGAGAGCAGTAACGCAGTCCGTTTGGAGCTCAACCGTTTCGAAGATGCTGGCCTTCTTGAGTCGGAGGCAAAAGGGAATAAGAAACTTTACCATGCCAACCAGAAACATCCTCTATACAAGGACATAAACAGCATCATTCGTAAAACAATTGGCATCGATCAAATTGTCGACGAAGTTGTCGCCAAGTTAGGTGACGTTCAGGAGGCCTATGTAACAGGTGATTTTGCAATTGGAAAGAATGGGAAAACTGTTGATATTCTGCTGATAGGCACGGAGATACATAAGGATTTCTTGTTGAAATTGATTGACAAAGCTGAATCCCTAATTAATCGCAAGATAAGGTACCTGATATTGTCGCCCGAAGAAGCAGTTACTCATTTAGGAGATGGTAAGGGAGCTATGTTGATTTGGAGGAAGTAGGCCGTATATCTATGTTGCCAACAACTGATAACTGACCTGATAATAAAAATAGTGCAAAGAATCTTTTTCATATTACTCTACCTAGACCCGTATACTGGCTCTTTACTGGTTCAATTTCTTGTTGCTGGCGTTTCTGCAATCCTGATATTTTTTAAGCAGATAAAACTTCGAATCAAATACATTTTCAATCGTCTTTTTGGAAGGAAATCGGAGGAAGAGGAATGAAAAGGCTCGGAAGTTCCTTTCGCGATCCTGACGGATATATGTTTGAATTTCAAGGAGAATTATTCCGGGCAGTTAACCCTTCGTACCAACAAGATTATGACTATCTTCTCTCATCAGGTTTATATGACGAACTGATTAAGCGGGGTTTGATGGTTCCTTTTAGAGAAGTGGACCCGATACCATTTGGTATAGACGGATTATATAAGGTCCTGAAACCCGAACGGATTAGATTCATTTCTTACCCATATGAATGGGCATTTGGCATGTTGAAAGATGCAGCCCTTTTGACATTGGAGATACAGAAACTTGCTTTAGAGAATGGAATGAGCTTGAAGGATGCAAGTGCTTTTAATGTTCAGTTTCATAATGGGAACCCAATCTTTATTGATTCCCTTTCTTTTGAGCTGTACACTGGCAATCAACCATGGGTTGCCTATCGTCAATTTTGCCAACATTTCTTGGCGCCGCTAGCCATGATGGCGCATGTGGATGCCCGCCTTAATCGTATGTTTATCATTGATCTCGATGGAATTCCGTTGGACCTGGCTGTTAAGTTGCTTCCCTATCGGTGCCGGTTTAGCATGGGCCTTCTACTGAATATTTATTTGCATGCAAAATCGCAGAAAAAATATGAGGCAAGAACGATTCCTGTTTCAACGGATCAAAGGAAATTTTCATTGAGATCAATGCATTCACTAATTGAAGGATTAAAATCAGCAGTGGAAGACCAACAATGGAGACATGGTCAGACTGAATGGGCTAACTATACGGAAGAGGGAGTGCATCAAAATCAATACATTGAATTCAAGTCAAGTATAATTTCCAGATGGCTCGACGAGGTGAAACCTCAAACCGTTTGGGATTTGGGAGCCAATATCGGGGATTATTCACTTATCGCGGCTCAAAAGGGTATTGATGTTGTTTCGTTCGATTATGATCCTGCTTGCGTTAACAAAATCTATGCAATAGTCCGAAAAAAAAAGGCATCAAATATTCTTCCTCTATTTCTGGACATTTTAAACCCAAGCCCTTCGATTGGGTGGAGTGGTTCTGAGAGGCTCTCCATTTATCAACGCGGTAGTGCAGATTTAATTTTGGCGCTGGCCATTATTCATCACCTTGCTATTGGTGCCAATATTCCACTTGAGTCTATTGCAGCCCAATTTGGGAAATTGACAAATACCTTGATCATTGAATTTGTCCCAAAAGAAGATGAAAAAGTACAAATATTATTAGCGAACCGAAAGGACTATTTTCAAAAATATACACAAATAAATTTCGAGGTAGCATTTTTAAAATATTTTAAAATTGAACAGCAGATTCCTTCAGATTGCAATCCAAGAATATTCTATCTGATGAGCAAAAAATGAAAGAACAATTTCGTAAGATAAAAATTAGGTTTGGTGAGGAGCTATCCTTGTTTCCTTTTTTAATTGGAATCCTATTCCTAATTAACGAGCTGAGAGTGAGTGCCATTTTCATGACATTCATTGACTGTGTCTATTTAATTGGAATTGTTTTAATATTTACGATTCTAGTGATTTTTCTGAGTAGTAAACTGGTAAAATCTAAAATTAAGGCTGCTCTTATCGCGGCATTATTTATATTGATTAATCTATTTTATCAGGACTTGCTACAATTATTATTAGGACAAAAGTTAATATCTAAATTTATTAATTCCGAAATTCCCGGGCATCCTGAGATTATTATTATTCCGTTGTTATTAAGCATCTGGTTATCTTTGGTATTCTTCATATTAAAAACTAAACGAATTTTAATAGATCTTAATTTTTATTTAAATATACTTTTATTTTTATTCATTATTATTGAGACGATTAAATGTTTTTCAATTCCAGTACCCTCAATTAAACTCGCAGAAAGTGATAAGTTTTCGATAAATTCAAACTTGCTAACGGAGCAAAAACCTGATATTTATTATATCGTTTTAGATTCTTATACAAGCTCACAAAGCCTGCTAAAATACTGGAGTTATGATAATTCGAATTTTGAAAGCGCTTTAATTAAATTGGGATTTGTTGTAGGACAGAATATTAAATCTGATTATACATTTACTCATTATTGTATAGCTTCATACTTAAATTCATCATTGCTTATTTTTGATCCGAATGTGTCTTATAATAAAAGGAATTTATTAAAATTGATACGAGATAATAGATTTTTTAATTGGCTAATTTCGAATGATTACAAATGTTTGAATTATTCCATTTTTGATGTATTTGGGTCCAATAATTTCTATGAGATATACTCTCATTTACATTTTCTTGGAAGAACCATATGGTATACAAATGGTATAGAAATGTACCGTCAATTAGTTGCATCTGCCTCAATTCCAAATACTAATCTTAAACTTTTTAATAAAATTGATAATATTACAAAAGCGAAATCGGATAAGCCGATATTTGCTTATTTTCACATAATGATGCCGCATGCTCCATTTCATTTTAGTGAAAATGGAGAACCGTTTGAGAAATCTAATGCTTTAACTGATAAACAGAAATACCTTGCCCAATTGTTGTACACAAATAATTTAGCATTAGCATCAATTGGACGAATTTTAGATTCTAAAAATAGAAATGTTATATTAATATTGCAAGGTGACCATGGTTACAGGATGTTGGATGATGAGACTGAAAGAAAAAATGAAGCCGAGACGATTTTCTATGCTATTTATGCCCCAAATTATCCCGGATTAGGCGATTCCATTAATCCAAATCAAATGTTTAAGAAAATGGCGGAGCAAATCAGTATCCTTCATTAGGTTAAAGAAATTGAGTTTTTTAATTCAAAATATTATTAGGAATAAAAGAAATATTTTTTATTAATGATGCAATCTGACTACTTTTCTATTAATCAATTTTAATATGAATATAGATCGCGACCTATCTTCAAGAACAAGGTATGACTATGAAATTGATTTGACTGTTTTGGCAAAAAGACTTTGGAATGGCCGAAAATCAATTTTGGGGTTTTTACTTGTGTTTACTATTATTGGTATATTTATTGGTCTTTTTAGTCCTATTGAGTATACCTCGAAAACTGTTATGGTTCCGCAGATTCAATCTAAATCAACAGGGTTAGGTGGGTTAGGTTCTTTGGCAGCCATGGCTGGATTTAACCTCGATGCCTTGCAAAGCGGTTCGTCTGAATTATCACCTTTGGTCTACCCTCAAATTATACAAAGCTTTCCTTTTCAAAGGGCTATAATACATAGTTCTTATAATTGGAACGGCCTTCCTAAACCAGTTAGTTTAATGTTTTATTATGATTCAATTTATAAGATTAATCCTTTTGGAATTATTAAAAAGTACACAATAGGATTACCACAGGTGTTATTTAAATATTTAAAGCATGAACCTGTCGAAAAGAATTGTTTATCTCTGGATACTAAATCAGTAATGACGATTAGTAAGGAAGAGCGGGATTTGAGGATCTTATTGAATGAATGGCTTACCGTTACTGTAAATAGTAAGGAAGGTTATATTACTTTGACTGCTATAGGTCCTGAGCCGTTGGTTTGTGCACAAATCGCTCTAAAGGCGCAACAATTGTTGCAGAAGCAGGTTGCAGAGTTTAAGATCGATAAGGCTAAACAAAATTTTATTTTTGTACAGTCTCTTTTTGAGGAAAAAGAAAAGCAATTTTACGATTCACAATTGCGTTTGGCTAATTTTAGAGACCAGAATCATAATTTGGAATCTGCAAAAGCTAAGACAGAAGAGGAGAAATTGCAAAGTGAGTATCAATTGGCTTTTTCTGTCTATAGTGAAGTTGCGAAGCAATTGGAAAATGCTAAGATTAAGATTAAAGAGGATACCCCAATATTCTCTATTATTGAACCTGTAAGTATTCCAAATGAAAAATCGAAACCCAAAAAGGTGGTCATAATGGTCATATGGTTCTTTATTGGTGGAATTCTTGGAGTAGGCTATGTTTTTGGAAATCCTTATTTTAATGACCTTCTTAATAAATTAAAATCAAATTAAACTATTGATTTTGTCTCATAAACGCTGATTCGATTTTACAATTCATTCAAATCTTAATTGTTAATTCTAAAGGGTTTTATTGCAATTAATAATAATTATTTGAATATTTATTCATTTTTGTTTTACTATAATAATTTTAAATTTTATGATCGTTGCGATTATACAAGCTAGGCTTGGTTCAACAAGATTGGCAAACAAAGTACTTAAATTCTTAGGAGATAAAACAGTTTTGGAGCATGTATGTGATAGAGTAAAAGAAAGTAAACATGTTGATGAGATATTTGTTGCTACCACTATTAATAAGCAAGATTTGCAAATTGTGGAGCTTTGTTCCTCAAAAGGAATACGGGTTTTCTGTGGCTCTGAAGAAGATGTTTTGGATAGATATTACCAATTGGCGAAATTGATCGATGTAAGTCATATAGTTAGAATTACAGCAGATTGTCCTGTTATTGATCCAGGGCTGATTGATTATATTATTAAAGAGCATTTAGAATCACGATCAGATTATACTTCGAATACTATCATTGATTCCTTTCCAGATGGGTTGGATACTGAAATTTTTAAATTTAAGGCTTTGGAAAAAGCCTGGAAAGAGGCAACCTTAAAATCAGAAAGGGAGCATGTTACACCGTATATAAAAAAAAATCCTGAAATCTTCTCTCAAAATTCTATTATTTCAAAAAATGACTATAGTGAAAAGCGATGGACTCTTGATACGGATTTAGATTATGAATTTTTGAGTTTTATCTTTAGGGAATTGTATAGTGTAAATCAATATTTTGGAATGAATGATATTTTGAAATTGCTTTCAAATAATTCTTCAAAGGAGATGATTAATTCTAATATAATTCGAAATGAAGGATACATAAAGTCTTTAAATGAAGACAAAACAATTTAAATTTAATTATGTAGCATGGGAAAAGGACAAGATTTATATAGAAAAGCTCGGCAAATAATTCCTGGTGGAACGCAGCTACTTTCAAAACGGCCAGAGCAGTTTTTGCCTGATTTCTGGCCTGCTTATTATGAAAGAGCAAAAGGTTGTGAAGTTTGGGACCTTGATGGCAAAAGGTATTTAGATATGAGTTATATGGGCATTGGAGCATGTACATTGGGTTATGCCGATGATGATGTAGATTCAGCAGTTATTGAGTGCATAAAAAGGGCAAACATGACAACGTTAAATTGTCCAGAGGAAGTTGAGTTAGCTGAACTGCTTTTACAAATACATCCTTGGGCTAATATGGTTCGTTATGCACGAGGTGGTGGTGAGGCAATGAGCGTTGCGGTTAGAATCGCTCGAGCAGTCACTGGGAAGGATATTATTCTTTTTAGCGGTTATCATGGTTGGCATGATTGGTATTTGTCTGCTAATTTAGCTGATGACAAAGCATTAGATGGTCAATTATTACCAGGTTTAAGTTCTCGGGGTGTAGCACGAGGAATGAAAGGTACTTCGTATCCGTTTTTTTATGATAATTCAGAGCAATTTTTAGCACTTATGGACGAACATGGTGATAAGGTCGGGGGAGTCGTTCTAGAAGCTATTCGTAATTTGGAACCTGAACCGGGATTTTTTGATGTTATAGAAAAGGCTACCAAAAAATTAAAAATTCCCCTAATAGTAGATGAGGTCTCAAGTGGTTTCAGATTGAATACTGGAGGGGCACATTTAGTTATTGGTTTAAATCCGGATATAGCAGTTTTCGCGAAAGGGATGAGTAATGGTTATCCAATGGCTGCAGTGATTGGCAAAAGTGAATTTATGGATGCTGCTCAAGATACCTTTATTAGTAGTACCTATTGGACTGAGAGAATTGGTCCAACAGCGGCTATTGCCACGATTCGAAAAATGCTTAAGGAGGAAGTTCAGAATCATTTGGTTGAATGTGGGAAAAGAGTCCAAAGGGGTTGGACTGAATCCGCACGGAAATTTAATTTAAAAATCCATGTGGGGAGTTTATTCCCCTTGAGCCATTTTGATTTTGATGATAAGTCATTAGTGTTTAAGACATTATTTACCCAGGAAATGTTAAAGAAAGGATTTTTAGCCACAAATTCTTATTATGCCTCCTTCGCTCATAAGGAGGAGCATTTAGCTTTATATCTGAATGCTGTAGAGGAGGTTTTTTGCTTTTTTTCAAAGATTGAAAATAGTCCCGAGAATTATCTCGATGGGCCAATATGTCAAAGTGGATTTAAAAGATTAACTTAAATTATAAATAAGCAATGGGTTTTTTTAATAAAGAAATTCGTATTGGCAATAAACTTTTAGGGGAGAACTTACCCTCCTATTTTATTGCAGAAATCGGAGCCAATTTCGATGGAAATATTGAGAAAGCTAAACGCCTGGTATTGGCGGCTAAAGAATCTGGGGCTGATTGTGCTAAGTTTCAAACATTCTCGACTTCGAGAATAGTTTCGGAGGGTGGATTTTCCCGTATGAAACTAAAAGGAGTACATGGTTCTTGGGGTAGAACTGTTAGTGAAGTTTTTAAGGATGCTGAATTTCCTTTGGGATGGCACTCGGAAATTTCGGATTTTTGTAAAGATATTGACATTGACTTTTCTACGTCACCCTATTTTAAGGAGGCAGTTGACCTTTGCATGCAGCTCAATGTTCCATTTATTAAAATCGGCTCGGGTGAAATAACCTGGTTAGAAATGTTGGATTATATTGCTCGCCAAGGAAAACCCATTATGCTTTCAACTGGCGATGCCACAATTTCTGAAATTGATGATGCGGTTCGGACAATTGAAGCTGCAGGAAACAGGGATTTGATATTGATGCAATGTATTACAAATTATCCGTCAAAAATCGATAGTGCAAATGTTAACGTACTTAAAACATATCAAACAGCATATGACGTCTTGACAGGTTATTCTGATCATTCGCCTGGACCAGTTGTTGCATTAGCATCTGTCGTTTTGGGGGGGCGTGTCATCGAAAAACACTTTACAATCAATAAAAGGGATAAAGGCCCCGATCATCCTCACTCAATGGAACCCCAAGAGTTTAATTTGATGGTGAAATATATTCGTGAAGTTGAACGTGCCATGGGGAGCACGAGAAAGGATCTTGTATTGGAAGAGTCTGAGACGGTTTTTG
>Ga0114951_10005188_pt1 | contig 12160 bp, 14 predicted proteins | sample AM7aDNAmetaG_FD_88677 | JGI IMG/M metagenome (GOLD analysis project Ga0114951, IMG submission 88677) | Freshwater microbial communities from Finland to study Microbial Dark Matter (Phase II) - AM7a DNA metaG | ecosystem: Environmental > Aquatic > Freshwater > Lake | place: Finland: Lake Alinen... | reverse complement strand
GGGTTCCCGCCCTGCACCTGGGAGCCTGGAATCGCATGGAACTGGCCTTGACCACCCTCTCGTCGGTCATGGCCGCCATTGACGATCAACTCGAAGCCGTCCAGGAGACGTTCCTGAACGTGCGCGGCGCGACCTCACCTCCATGAAAGATCCGCTGGGTTCCATCTACCCGGCCTTTCTGGAGTCCGGGCTGGCCAAGCTGCATCATCTGGGCATCCAAAGGGAGTTGCTCTCCCTCTTCAGCGCGCTGGAGAACTTTCGCCGGGACTTGCACGCCAGCGAAGATGTGGCGGCGATCCTGGAGGCCACCGCCGATTATGTCCGAGGACTGAAGTTGTTTCAGACCACGGCCTTCTATTTGGTCAACCCCGCCGATTTGAGCTTCGACCTCATCCACTGCGAGCCCACCGAGGCGCGAGAGCACCTCGAACCGGTGGTGGGACGGGAAATCCAGGCGGGCCGGTTTGCCCGAGCCCTGCGCCAGGGGGGGTCGGTCTTGTTCCAGGCGAGCGCCACCGAAACCAGAACCCGCGGGGTCTTCCACGTGATGACCACCTCCAAGCAGGTCGTGGGCATGTTCTGCGGGCTCATGCAACTGGAGACCGCTCCGGTTCAAGAAATCGCCTTCTGCCTGCTTTCAACCCTGCTCGGGGCCAGCGCGGACGCCGTGGCCTCGGCTCGGAAAACCACCGAGTTGAAGAAGGAGATCAAGACCTTGAGCGGTCTGCTGCCTATCTGTGCCTGGTGCAAGCGCATCCGTACAGGCGAAGGCCAGTGGCAGCCTCTCGAACATTATGTGGCCTCGCAGTCCAAACGAGCCCTCACTCACGGAATTTGCCCAGACTGCGGCGTCAAACTGCTGAACGAAACGCCCTGTTCTGGTTAAGCCGCGAGTTTCTCCAAAAGGAGAATCCCGGCACCCTGCCCAGGGCCAGCGGGTGGATCGGAATGGGAGAGCTATTCCGGCAGGGGGGCCGGTCTTTATGCGGTGCCCAAGGCTTGCAGATGAACCGCATTGGCAATCGCCGGTCCTTTTTGGTGCTGCTGCAGAATCTGTTGGCGCGCCTGATCCTCCATGGTGGCGGCGCGCGAGGCTACCGACAAATCCTGACCCGAGGGTTCGCTGGGGGCATTGGCTGCGGCGCGCATCTGTTCCGCCCGGGCCAGGGTGTCTTCCGGAGTCTGGCCTGGAGAGAAGCTGATCTTGACCTCCCCCCCCACTGCGTAGGCCTTGCCGTCGGGCCCCATTTCATAGCTATACTGCGGACCGCCCACCGCCAAGGCGCCGGCCGCCGCCATATGCGCCGCCTCGTGAGTCCGCACCTCGCGGTCACGCGCGGCCAGTTTGGCGACCAGTTCGATCTGCGCTGGCGTCAAACGCTTCTGGAGCGGCGCGCCGCCGCCGCTCACACTGCTAATGGCTGTGCTTTCAAACATGATACGTGTCTCTTTCGCCTGGCACCGCTGTTTCAAAAGGCACCCGCCACGTCCCGAGATCGAGACGCGTTCAAAACCCAGGCGATGCGAATACCTGCTAAGCTTGTTATCGGCTCCCTCCTCAAATACTTTAGTAATGGCAAACCAGTTCCAGCGTTTGGCCACAAGTGCATTGGATGATGATCTGCCTGATTTGGTCTCCGTCCCGGTGCAGTGTGAGGACTGGCTCCGCTGGCGGTGGAGCCTTGGCTGGGCCGGCGGGACCAGGCTCGGATCCTCCCGCGGCCGTCATGGCCAGCGGAACGAACCCACCGCCCCCCGCACTGGCGGGGGGGACCTTCGCCGGAGCATGACCCGCGACGGAAGCATGGCCCGGCAGGGTCGTGGCCGTGAGGGGCACAAAACGTTCATTCATAGGCTGGAATAAGCGGTCGCAACAAGACTCAGCCTCAACTGGCGGTGGGAGGCGGGTTGGGTTTGACTTTCAAGAAGACGGTGATGCGACGGTTGACCTCGGACTCCGGGTTGGTCCCAGGCAACGGCTGGGTATCGCCCAACCCCGCCACCTTGGACACTTGCCCGGCCCCAATTCCGTTCTCGATGAGTTTGCGGCGGGTCGCGTTGGCCCGATCTGCCGACAACTCCCAGAGGCCATACTCCGGCCGCAGATCCTTTTGCCCGGCTTCGGTATGACCGTCCAACTCGATCTGGAAGGTGGAAAACCGAGCGATCTCCCAGGCCAGAGTGGAGAAAATCCAAGTGCCGTAGCTGGTAAACCGGACGGAGTCCTTCTCAAAAACGGGGCGCAGGGAGCGGTCAAAAACCTGGATCCGCAGCCCGTCGGGGGTCAAATCCAGCTTAATGCTGTTCTGGTCCTCCTGGTTCTGTTGCAGCAGACGGGCCAGATCTTCGGCAATCCGCCGCAACAGTTCCAACTCGGTGGCACTGGGGGAATCGAACTTCCCTTCCTTCTTGCTGCTCACCTGGGTGTCTTTGGAAGGCACAATGCCCAGACCCTCCTTGGTGATCGAGGAAAAGGGATTCTTAAAGGCCCGCTCCACCGCCTCTTTGATCTTGGTGTCTTGGGCCGTGAGCCAGAGCACCAGAAACAGGGCCATCATGGCCGTGATGAAGTCGGCATAGGCCACCTTCCAGGCCCCACCATGATGTTTGTGTTTGGCCATACCCAGGAGCCTACTTCTTGCCGGGCCCGGCGAGGCTCTTGAGCATCAGCTCCAGCGCCTCGGCCGTCGGGCGCACGTCGCTGCTGATTCCGCGCCGGCCAATCTCGACCGCCATGATGGGCGCCATGCCATTGGCAAAACTGGTGACGCAGTTGGCGATGCAGCTAAAATAGGCGATCTGTGACCCCGCGATGAATTCCAGGTTAACCGACATCGGTCCCACCACCCCATAGGAGAGAAAAACTCCCAGGAACGTGCCGACCAAGGCCGCGGCGACTTTCTCTCCGATGGTTTCAATGGGCCCGGAGATGGAAGCCATGGTGATCACAATTCCCAAGACCGCGGCGACGATGCCGAAACCCGGCAGCGCATCGGCCACGCGGCCTAACACATTCACTGGAGCGTGCAGTTCATTTTCCATCTGTTCGAGCTCGGTTTCGAACAGAACCTTCAATTGGTCGGCCTTGATGCGGCCATCAATAATCGGGCGCAATCCGCCACAGAGAAACTCCACCGCCTGGCGCTGATTCAAGAAGCTGGGGTACTTGGTCAGAATGGAACTGGTCTGCGGCGACAAGATATGTTCCTCCAAGGCGACCATGCCGTTGCGCCGGCCGGTGAGGAACAATTCGTAAAGCATTTGAAACAGTTGCTCGTAGGTGCTCCGGCCATAGGGATTGCCTTTGAGGGCCGCCACGGAGTTGGCCACCATGTCGAACAAGACCTTGCGCGGGGACATCACAATCATGGCCCCCAGGGCCGCTCCCGCGATGATGACGAATTCGCCCCACTGCATCAGGGTGCGGTAGTAGCCCCCCTCGAGGAAGAAGCCACCCATCACGGAGAGCACTACAATCGTCAGGCCAACAAGGATAATCATTGCAGGAATTCAGGCCGCGGTGGCCGATTGGAGGGTAAGGGGTCTAACACCGGGTCTGCTCATAGCGGTGCAGGCCCGTCTTGATGGCCAGGATGGCTTGTGCGTGAATCTGGCAGATCCGCGATTCCGTCACGCCATAGATTTCCGCGATCTCGCGCAGACGCATGTCCTCATAATAATAGAGGGCGAGTACTTTCCGCTGCATCTCAGGCAGTTGCCGGAGACGTTCCTCGATCAGAACCACCAACTCGCGGCGCGCCGTCGTCTGGTCCGGGTTGTCCCGCTCGTCATTGGTCAGAGTCTCATGCAGCGAGACGCTGGAACCCTGGCTGCTGTCAGTCAGGCTGTCCAGGCTGACAAAGCAGGCGGGCCGTATTTCGGCCAGCCAATCCTCGTAGTCCTCCACCGGAATCTGGAGGGCGCGCGCCATCTCTTCCTCGGTGGGGGACCGGCCTAACTTCTGCTCCTGCTCGAGCATGACGTTTTGCAGCCGGCGGGCTTTGTCATGTACCGAACGCGGCACCCAGTCCATGCGGCGCAGCTCATCGAGCACCGCCCCACGAATGCGGACCCGGGCATAAGTCTCGAACGAGGTGCCCGCGTCGGACCGGTAATTGCGCATCGCCTGCAACAACCCCACCAACCCGGCGCTGGTCAGATCGTCCAGTTGCACGTACGACGGGAGGGTCATGGCCAACCGGCCCACCACCGTCTTGACCAGCGGGAGGTATTCTTCGACAAGTTCTCCTTCGACCGGGCTTCCGCACTCGCGGTGGTAGCGGCGCCATAATTCGTGACGCGGCGATAGGGACTCCGCCGCAGGGGCGGGGTCGTCCAGGGTGGCTGGGGCAGGCAGGTTCATGGGCGAATGTTATGGGTGTTGCATTATGAATTCTTGGCGGGTGATTTGGCATCCGTCGGAGGGGCTTCCGTCTCGCGGTACTTTTCAATCAACACTTGCTGCCAACTGCGCGACCACACTCCATGCCACCAGCGCAGGAGCAACCCACCGACTAGGGCTGCCAGGCTGGTACGCCACAGCAGTTCCGGCCCGTCGCAGCCCGTCAGCAAGCCGACCACACCCGCGATCAAGAATCCCGCCACAGCGCCAAGAATCATAAATAGTCTCATCGTTCGATCACCAGCAGGTGCTTAGCACAACCTTTGCCAATCATGTCCCGGATCGCAGAGGAACGCGTAAATCGCGCTAAAAGCCCCGAAACAGGGGCGGAAGCAGGTCGTCAGGGCCAGCCCGCAGGAAACGCCCCGGAATATTTTGCCCAGCGCTGAGGTAACGCAGGGAGTAATTTGTCCCCAGGATCAGGTTCCAGAGCTTGCTCCAATTGCTCTCCTCATCCAAGTGCGTGCAGATGAGGTCTTCCACAGGCAGGATGGAGAAGCTCCGGCCTTGGGCCAGCAGCAACGGAACGGTGTAGGCCGCGTTGATCACCAGGTGGACTTGGGGACGGCCCAAATGCTCCAGTTGCGCGCGCATCTCACTCAGCGCCGCCGCATTCTGGTAATCCACCCCGGGCAGGTCCACGAACCAGCGTTCTCCGGGAGTTGCGGCCGCGGGAACGCCCGGCCAGCTTCGTGTGATCGGCACCCCCAGGATCTCGCAATAAACGCTCAGGGACTCGGCGGTGTTGGCCTGCCGCCCGTCCAGCCGCCACACTCGGGCCGGTCGGTTGTCCATCAGGACCGTCTGGGCCAGCCACTTGTTCAACACGGTGGTCTTACCACTGCCCGCCGCCCCCAGAAACACGTGTGGCCGTGGCGGATGGTGGTCTTCCAATGGAGGCGGCGGCCGCCAAAAGCGGCGCAGGGCAGCCTTGATCAGAGCCAATTCCTGGGGCAAAGAACGGGGCGCGCCCGCAGAGACGCCAGCCTCAGCTTCTTGCAGGACTTGTTCGGCGTACAAGGGTAACAAACCCATTTTTTCCAACACGACCGCGCTTTTCCAGTCATTGGAACCTAGCCAGGGGTCGGGCTGGGGGACCGACGCGGCGGACGGCTGCCCGGTTCTGGTGAATCCGAAAGGAGCGGCCTGGATCGCCGTCGCAACAGGGAAGGTTTCGCCGCTGGGTTCCACCGGCGCCAGCACGCTCACGGGCTGGCTCTCCGGTTCGGCGGGGGCGTCCAACACCCCCGCCACCACCTCCAGTCGCGGTTTTCTCCAGAAGCGCGCAACCCCGCCGACGGGTAATTGGCGCACGTTGAGGACCACTGCCGCGGCGCCCAAGGTCGTGCGAACCTGGGCCACAGCATCGGCGGCGTCCGTGGCCTGAAACGTCGCGATTCTCATTCGGCACACGGGATGGTGCCCGCGGCTTGAATCTCAACCCGGGGCGGAATCTCCGTATAAGAGAGCACCGCCAGGTCGGTGAATGTGGCCTCGAAAAAGCGTCGAAACCCGAGGCGAAGGTGGGGCGCGCACAACACCACTGGTGGATGTCCGGCCGAGAGCATTTGCTGGACGCATTTGCCCAGCCACTGCATCAAATGCTTGGCCAACCCTGGTTCCATCACCAACGACACCTCGGTGGAGGATTGTCGAAGGCCTTGAGCTAACTGTTGCTCCAGTTTTGGGTCCAGAGTGATAGCCCGCACGCTGCCGCTGGAAGTTTGGTAAGGCTTGACCAACTGCAAGCCCAGGGCGCGACGGGCGTACTCGGACAGTTCATCCGGGTTCTTGGTCACGCTGGCGTGGTCGCTCACCTTCTCGAGAATCCCGGCGAGGTTACGGATGGAAATTCCTTCAGCCAGCAGGTTTTGTAGAATCCGTTGGACCTGACCCACGGTCAGTTGGGTCGGGATCAACTCATTGATCACCGTCGCGTGGGTTTGCTTGAGATGATCGAGCAAGGCCTGAACATCTTGGCGGCTGAGGATTTCGTGGCTGTGGCGCCGAATGGTCTCGGTCAAATGCGTCACCAACACGGAGGCGGCGTCCACCACGGTAAAGCCGTTGGCCTCGGCGGTCTTTCGTTCGGCGTCGGTCACCCAGGTGGCGGGGAGTTGAAAGACCGGCTCAACCGTGGGAACACCCTTGAGCACCGCGCGGCTGTTGGTCGCATTCATCGCGAGCCATTGACCGGGCATAAGTTGCCCTTGGGCGATGGAATTGCCTTTGAGGAGGCATCGGTAATCGTTCGGGCCGATCTGCAAATTATCTCGCAGCCGAATCGGAGGAACGATCACTCCCATCTCCTGGGCGAAATTCCGGCGCACCCCGGTGATCCGTTCCAACAAGTCGCCGCCCCGGCGGGTATCAGCTAAGACCACCAAGGAATACCCCAGTTCGATCTGGATCGCGTCGAGACTCAGGAGATTCTCAAGTTTTTCGCCGACCTTGCCACCGCTGGCGGCCGAACCGGCGGAGGGTTCCGCCGAACCCGTCGCCGTCTTCCGACCAGCCCCGGTCTTGATGTCGGCCGGGAGGAGTTCCGGCAACCCTTGCCGATGGAGGGTGTAGGCCGTCGCCCCGGTCAGACAGGCCAAACAGAGGAAAGGCAGCGTGGGCAAACCCGGCACCAGGGCGAAGACTCCCAGCATGCCCGTCAGCACGCTCATGGCCTTGGGATAGACCATCAACTGGCGGCCCATTTCCTGGCCCAGGTCGTTCTTGGAGGCCGCCCGCGTCACCAGGATGCCCGCGGCCGTTGAGGTGATCAGGGCCGGCACTTGCGACACCAACCCGTCGCCGATGGACAGAACGGTAAACCGCTGCAAGGCCTCGGTGATGGTCATCCCCTTCTGGGCGATGCCAATGGCAAAACCACCGACGACGTTGATGAGAGTGATGAGAATGGCGGCAACGGCGTCGCCCCGCACAAACTTGCTGGCGCCGTCCATGGCTCCGTAGAAATCGGCCTCTTGCTCGACCTGGCGGCGGCGGGTTCTGGCCTCGCTCTCATCAATCACCCCCGCATTCAGTTCGGCATCAATGGACATTTGTTTGCCCGGCATCGCGTCCAGGGTGAACCGCGCGGCAACTTCCGCGATACGCCCGGCCCCTTTGGTGATGACGATGAAATTGATGAGGACCAGGATCAAGAACACCACGAAACCCACCACGTAGTTGCCGCGCACCACGAAATTCCCAAAAGCCTCGATGATTTGGCCGGCATCACCGTCCAGGAGAATCAGACGAGTCGAGGCCACATTCAACGACAGCCGGTAGAGCGTGATAAACAGGAGCAGGGTCGGGAAACTACTGAACTCCGAAGGTTGCCGCAGGTAGAGGATGACCAGCAGTGTCAGGAGGGAGAGCGCGATGCTTAAAGCCAGCAGCACATCCAGCACGAACGTCGGAACCGGAAGGATCAGCAGCAGAATGGTGCCGAAGAGTCCGGCAATGAGCAACAAGTCTCCGTGAAGCAGGAGCCGGCGTAGATTGGCGCTCAGGATGGCCATGTTAAGTCAATTGCCGAGAATTTCGAACGGTCCCCAGCGCCCTGCGGGAGCGCTGGCGGTAGTTTCTGCCGGCCACAGGCAAGATTTACCTGGCGTGCCGGGAGGACGGGACGTTCGGTTTCCAGGTGATTGGACTCGGTGCTTCATGTTTCTAAAATTATGTCCTGCAAAAACTTAGGTGACCACCGCATTACCCTGGGCGTAATACCGATATCGGTGTGTCCGGTACACATAAGCCAGGATTTCCGCGACGGCCAGATAGAGCTCAGCAGGAACCTCGCCACCCACCTTGCCGTGCTTGAACATTAATCGAGCCAAAGGCACATTTTCAACGATTGGCACCTGGTGTTGTGCGGCCAGGGCGCGGATCTGTTCGGCATTCTTGCGGATACCCTTGGCCAGGATTTTCGGAGCTTTCATGGTCTTGGGGTCATAGCGCAAGGCCACCGCAATGTGGGTTGGATTGGTGACAACCACATCGGCCAGAGGCACATCGGCCAGCATGCGCCGTTTGCCAGCCCGCTTGAGGAGGCTCCGGCGTTTGGCCTTGATCTGCGGATTCCCATCGGAACTCTTCGCCTCTTCCTTGAGTTCCTCACGCGTCATCATCAACTCGCGCCAGGTCCGCCAGAATTGGTAGCCGTAGTCCGCCGCCGCGATCACGGCCAGGGCCAGAATCAGCTTGGTGACAATTTTGAGGCATGATTCGGCGAAGAACTGGGCGATGCGGGCCACATTGACGGTGGAGGTGAAGATCGGATCATGCAGAATGGACAAGATTGAGGAGTAGGTCAGGCCGATGATGATGCTCAACTTCAAAGCCCCCAGGAGCGTGGGCACCGCCGCCCCCATGGAAAAGACCCGTTTGAGGCCTTCCACCGGATTGAGGCGCTCCCAATTCGGAGTGAGCGCCTCGGAAGCGGTATTGAACCGAGTCTGCAGGCTCCCTGCCAGCAACGCCGCCACGATGACCGCCAGGCAAACCGGGGCCACGCATCGCACCAACACCAGCGCCCCGGTCACAGCGTAGCCCTGCAAGGAGTTCGCGGTGAGGTTCGTATCGTGCAGGTGTCCCAAGGTCACGGTCAGGGTTCCGACCAGGGTTCCCCAGAGTTCCTGACCGGTGAAGGCGAGCGCTCCAGTGGCAGCACACAAGACGGCGACCGTTTGCACCTCAGCGCTGCGGGGGATTTGACCGCGTTTCTGAGCATCCTCGAGGCGTCGCTGCGTCGGCTGCTCGCTTTTTTCGCCGGTCTGCTCACTCATGGTTCGCTAGGAGGGGCCCAGACACCGAGCCACCCGAATCATGTCTTCGGGGAGACGCCGAAGATAATTAATGATGTGCTGGGCCAGAATCTCCGAGGTGAGGCCAAACATGGCCAGGCCCACCAGCACGCGGACTCCAAAGCTTTCGCCGAAGACATTCATCTGAGGGGCGGCGCGGCCGAGCATGGAAAAGATCAGCATGAGAATGAAGGACACGGCCATCATGGGGGCGGCCATCTGAACTCCGACGAGAAAAACTCGCCCCGTGTGCGCGATGATTTCGGCCAGGAGAGCCTCCCGCAACCGCGCGCCTCCGACCGGCACCAGTTGGTACGATTGTTGGAAGCCCAGCAGCAGCCAATGATGCATATCCAGGGTCATCAAAATGGTCACCGCAAAGAAGAACAAGATAGTGCCGGGCACTTGATTCTGGCCTCCCGTCAAGGGATCGAAGGTGGAAGCCATATTCAAGCCCATCTCATTGGCAATCAGGCGTCCGGCGAAATCGGCGGCATAAAACACCATCCGGGTCACGAAGCCCAGGCACAAACCGGTCAGCGCCTCCAGGACAAACCACCCGAGCCACAGACCAAAGGAGGCGGAGCGACTGGAGAACTGGGGCAGCAGCGGGCTGATCAGAAACGCCAGCGCCGCCGAGAGTGCGACGCGCACCCGAACCGGGATGCCGGGAGTCGAAAAGACGGGCAACACCAACAAAAAGGCGCTGGCGCGCACGAAGACGAACATCCAGTTGGCGGCATCCAGGTCCATGTTTTATTGGACCATCTGCGGCATCTTCTCAACCACGGCCGTGGTGAACTCGATCATGGTGCGGATCATCCAGGGCAACAAGAGCAATAACAGGGCCACAATCCCCAGGGCTTTGGGGACAAAGCTGAGCGTTTGTTCGCTGATGCTGGTTACCGACTGAAACATGCTCACCGCCAAGCCAATCACCATGGCCACCGCCAAGAACGGCGCCGAGAGCGTGACTGCTTGGAACATCATGGTCTTGAGCAGTTCGACGGCAAATTCGGCATTCATGGCAAGTTATCCTAGCATCGGAGGGCGCGCCCTCGTTGGAGGCGGTCAGGTATTGAAACTACGAACCAGCGAGCGGATGACCAACCCCCAGCCATCCGCCAGCACAAACAGGAGGATCTTCAAGGGCATCGAAATGGTCACCGGGGGCATCATCATCATGCCCATGCTCATCAGGACCACGGCCACGACGAGATCTATCAGGATGAACGGGACAAAGAGCAGAAACCCCATCTGGAAGGCGGTGCGCAACTCGCTCACCAGGAATCCGGGCACCACCACCCGCAGCGGCAGGCGCTCCGGAGCGGTCGGCGGCATCTTGGCCAGGGCCACAAAGAGCTCCACATCCTTGGGCCGGGTTTGCTTGAGCATGAAGCCGCGAAGGTGGCGGATCGCCTGATCCAGGGCCTCGTCGCTGGAAATCTGCTTCGCTTGATAGGGAACCAGCGCGTCGCGGTTGATGTTGTCCCACACCGGGGTCATGATAAAGAACGTCAGAAACAAGGCCAAGCCGACTATGATCTGGTTGGCGGGAGCCCCCTGCAACTGCAAAGCGGTGCGCACAAAAGACAACACAATGATGATCCGCGTAAAACAGGTTGTCAGCAGGATGATGGACGGGGCCAGCGACAACAGAGTGATGGCAAAAAGAATCTTGATGCCCATGTCCACATCTTGGGGCTGGCTGCCTCCGTCAAGCGTGACCCGAAAAGGCAGCAACCCGGACACCGTGTTGCTTTGGGCCAGCAGGCTGCTTTCGGCCATCGCCAGCAAGATCCATCCGAGCCCCAGCAACAGCAGGCCGCGAACCGGCCGACTGCGGTGGCCAGGCCTGAGGGAGGGACCACCGCAGGCTCCCTTGCCCTTCGGCGCTGGGGGTCTGGCTCTAGTGGAAGGGATCAATCTGGTGCTCATTTGCGGCCAAGGATTTGTTGCAGCGCCTGGGCAAAGGACACTGAAGGGGACGGTGCATCGGCGGACGATTCGGCGGCGGACGGCAACGAGGCCAACAAGGTGACCCCGGCCGGCGAGGCGGCAACGAGGAGGCGCTCCTGTTCGTAGCCCACGACATAGAGGGCGCTGCGGTTGCCCAGGCCACGCGCCTCAAGGACGTGGAGTTTGGGCGCGCGTCCCTGGTGAACGCCCAGCCGCTGCCAGCGGCGGAAAAGCCAGACGGCCCCAAGAAACATTGCCAGCACGAATCCCAGCGCTCCGAACACTCGCAGCAAAGACACCCCCACTTCGGGCAGGCCCGGAGTGAGCACGGCGGGGTTGGTGAAGGTCTGAGCAGCGGCGGCCAGGTTGGTCATGCGAGTGTCCTCCAATACCTAGGAGCCGGACTGAGACGGGTCGGCGCGCCCGCCCACCGCGCAGATGAGGTCCGTCAATTTGATGCCGAACCGATCTTCCACCACCACCACCTCTCCGCGGGCGATCAGTTTGCGGTTGACGAACAGTTCGACTGGAGCGCTGGCTGATTTGTCCAGTTGCACAACCGATCCCACATTGAGCTGCAGAACGTCGCGCATCGGCATGATACAACTGCCCAATTCGACCGTCAGATTGACCGGCACGTCGAGCAGCCGTTCGAGGTTGTTGGAATCAGAAATATTCATGAGGAAGAAGGGGAAGCCAGATCGGATGCGGAAGCGAGGACCTCGGTCAACTCCACTGCCCAGTTGTTTCCGCAGGAGCCGAGCCGTCCCACAAACTTGGGCACGCCCGCCAACGAGACCTGGATGCGGTTGAAGCAGGAAGGATCCACCATCATCGTGTCCCCCGGCCGAAGTTCGGCGAGCTGGCGGGACGACATTTCGAGACCCAGTCCCTGGGCGGTCAGGGGAATCAGAATGTCGCCGAAGCCCTGGTTCCAACGAGGCGTACCGGTGGTCTGGGACCGGATCTCCTGGTTGTCGTTGATCTGGCTGTTCAACTG
>Ga0114951_10005186_pt1 | contig 12163 bp, 24 predicted proteins | sample AM7aDNAmetaG_FD_88677 | JGI IMG/M metagenome (GOLD analysis project Ga0114951, IMG submission 88677) | Freshwater microbial communities from Finland to study Microbial Dark Matter (Phase II) - AM7a DNA metaG | ecosystem: Environmental > Aquatic > Freshwater > Lake | place: Finland: Lake Alinen... | reverse complement strand
GCTTTAGGGATAGTGATTCTCGTTCCTCAACAGTCCACTGAGCTCTGGAGCATTTCGTCTTTTCGTTTACCGATTCTCTTTCTTCAGATGTCATATTTCTTTTCAATTCAGACATGACCGCGATATTTTTACGTCTAATCCATCCATACATTTTATTATTATGGATCCTACCTTTACCAGATAGTTGCACCAACGCAAATATTAAAGATTTAGCATCAGGGTATATTTTCACCAATAATTGATGAGCTACATAATGTTCTTCCGGCGTAAGGCACACTATATTATTTTTATCATTTGGGTCACCAGTTAGCCACCCTGGTTTTCCCTTTCTTGACCGTTTTATAAAAAAATGATCGGGAATTATGTGATGTCTCTCGAATTGTTCGGGAATTATTCGATTCTTTGCTCGATTTATTAATTTATCATAGATTTGTTGATAGTTCATATAAACTATTTATCATCACTCGCTCTTCCGAGCTCATCAGTTGTGTACCTACCAGCCTTCCACTGACATGCCCGCATAGTTTCTCTGTGCTTCTTGGGTGGGACACAGATATATCTTTCGATAGACTTTTATTTAGCTGCCTTCGCTTCGGTCTTGAACCGAACATTGAATGGTCACGAAGGCATGCTTGCAGGACCCGATGACAATATCACATTCAATGCATCCCCATTTCAAAGGCGTAATCAAAAATTTCTAAGGAGACTCGAAACTCCAAACTGGAATTATAAAAGAATACCAGCGTCAGCCATTTCGGTAAGCAGATGCAGTCTCCTTACCAAGACAGAAATTTATAGAAACAAGCCGAAAGACTACCGTATATAAGACGTGCTCTCTAGCTGCAACAAGACTTGGACCGGTCACCTTGCAGGGTGTAAAGATCCTTGTCGGCTTGCTTCTATAAATTCCCTCTCTGTGTATGTATTATATACTCTACAACTTACTCTGTCAACTCTACCTCAACCTTTTCTGTCTCAATGGCAGCAGCAAACTGAGCTTCAATCTGTGCGAAACTATCAGCAACCGTTTTGTCGTCCCGTGCCTCAATCAAACGCGGCAGAAACAGCGAGTGCTTCTTACCAGCCTTAGTGGAATACATAATACCATTTGAGCGGATGGTGACAATCTTGTTCATCCACTCAGGGCGATTGTTGTGTATTTCATTCCGCAAGTCATCTGGAATGCCTGAAGCGTTGACCTCAAGCAGGCCGCAGCTACTCTGACAAGTGAGCGAGCCAAACAAGTGGGCAAACTTGTTTTTACCGGCGGTAAAACCTACAACTTCAAGCTCGACATCAATCACTTCCTTCTGTTTGACTTGATCCTTGCTCGTGCCATCCTTCCAGATAGCATTGCGGCTTTTACATACCGTGCCTTCCAACTTACGCTGGCGAGCATCACGATAGTGTGCCAATGCTTCATCGGGACTATAGACAATCTTTGTTTCAATCATTTTAAGCTGATCAGATTCTTTTGCCAGCAGTTGGAGATTGAGATGGCCATACCGTTCGTGATATGGAACATTGTATTTGCCCTTTGGAACAAAAGCTTCCAACGGAATCTGATCCCAACAATCAAAAACGACAATCTCACCTTCACCGAGCGACCCACCTTTGGAAACAGAATTCAAAATCCCATTTCCAATCTGGCGTTCCAACATCACACCATTGCGATAGATAGTGAGTTCGCCATGTGTGCTCGTTCCATGCTTCAGCGTAGCAGCCGCAGCAACTTCAATGCCAAGCACATCCTGCGGCATTACTGTGCCGCCACGCGAAGTGATTTGGACGAAACCATCCTTGCTAACATTTACATAAGCAAACATTCCGTCTGCCTTGATTTGTGAATACACGCCTTCAGAATAGTCCCACTCTTCCATGTTGGAACCTTCGGGAAGGCTACACCGCATATATGGAGTGACAGGTATTTCGTACCCTTTGTTGGTTCCTTTAACAGCCTTGTTCACAGTGGACTCACTGAATCCAGAACCCAAGTCTTTGATAAGGATCTTGCGATACCAACCATTCCATTCTTCGTTGGTTGCCTTATCCATATAGAATTCGATAAGTGCCGCAGCATTGCCACCAGTGGATTCACGCTTAATCAACGCATTGGCAAGGACGGTGAAGGGCTTAAACGCCAATCCAGGACCATCGGGTCCAGTACGAACCGGAACCTTCTTCACACCAAAGGTGTCGATGTTGTCCAGCGCATAACGCAGGCCAGCGAAGAACTCGGTGTTGCCAGCTTGTGCTTCACGAGCAATGACACCCTGTTTGAACAGTTTGCCATTGTCGGATGCGATTTCAGTAAGGAGTTTGTGTGTCATGTTAGTATTTTACTGCATCTGCGTCAACAAGTACAGGATCCGCAGCGATCATATACCAATCGGGTGCCGATTTTGCTGTATTTTGTGCGTTGAATGCTTTGGTGTGCTCTTGTGCTTCAACAAGAGTATCGTGATCTTTGAAACCATCGGGACGACTACCCCACCCACGCTCATATTCCGTATAACGGACTCGGTATTTTGGTGTCATTATCTCATCCAGTGAATGTGTTCTTTGATAGCAGCCCGTTCTTCTTCACTCATCTTACTCCAGGCACCTTGTGCAATAATGCGACGAGCATCATACGCATCACGCTTCGCCTTTAATGAAGCCAATGTAGATTCCAACGACTCGAGTTCCCATTCTTCGGTTTCGTAAGTAATGGTTTCATCGATGTAGAGTTTATCGTGATGATTCTCTTCTTCAAACCTTACCGACGGACCCGTAGCAGTAAGCGACACATGAACTGCGATGCCCAGCCACGCTGCCAGTGCTTGTGCTTCCATCAACCGCTTCGGCACGCTCGCCTTATACATAACAAGATGCTCTTGCTTTTGCACTTCGTATTCGGCACGCATTCTTTCTTCTTCAGCTTTGCGCTCTCCCTGCTTCTTGCGGCGAGCGATTGCGATTTCCTCTTTAGTTAGTGTTGCCATGTTTATATTTTATGCGTTAATCTGTAATGAGTCAAGTCAGGTCCAGCCAAATTAGCAGCTTTGGCTTCAGCTTCTGCTCTTCCAGGATTATCACCAAGGAATGCCCAGTTATCCACTTCGGATCCTTTCTTGCCAGCCTTTGGATAATATCCATCGATTAGCTCATCCGTCATTGAACACATAAAGTAGGTCATCCCTTCCGCTGTACCGTGTGCCTGGAAGAAATACTTTGTTGCACCATCAGTCAATCGGGTTACTACAAGGTGTAGATAACCTCTTGCATCTGTATGCACATAGAAAGTGAATTTAGTCATTAGTTTCTGCATTCTGTTTCTCTTTTAGTTTTCTAAGCCGAAGAACTTCTTTACCTTCAGCCTTGCTTTTCTGTCCATTACAAGGCGAGCACATAAGTTGAGAATTGGATAGATCATCTGCTCCACCCAATGCTCTTGCAAGTTTATGATCATGGGTGAATAGGATCTCCTCACCATCACGCACACCATATAGATTGAGGTGATAGCTATCCTGCCCAGGCGATTGTTCCACTGCGAAGAATGTTGCTTCCAATCCACAGCATACACATTTCATTCCGGCAGCACTCATGCCAGCACGAGCAAATGTACGCATCCGCAGAGAAGAAACACCCACCCATCTACCGTCCGGGCGTTGCACACGGGCTCGCCCTTCATTCCAGTGTGCCCTTACATCTGGTAAGATTTCGCCGATTGGAACAACTTCGAAGCGTAGGTATCTTTGTGTCATGCTACATTATAGCAGAGTATTAAAGATAGTCAAATGGAAATAAATAAGACATTATGAAACTATCTACCTTCAACAACAAAGTCGCCGTCATGCTAACCAGTGCAGTGAGCACCATGTGGTGTGCATATGCTTTCGCTGCCTTAGCACTTATAAGCCTACCAGCTGCCATGCACCTTGGCACCGCAGCTTTAATATCGTGGATAGCACAAACATTTCTGCAGCTTGTATTGCTATCTGTTATTATGGTTGGGCAAGATGTTCAAAGTAGAAAATCTGAAAGACGAGCAATCCAAGATCACAAGATGCTCATCGATCAGTTCGCTGAAATCAAGGAAATGAACAAGTCCTTACATGAACTCCTAAAGAAAGAATAGCAGTCGCGCCCGATAGTGATCTATTTTCCGACATATCAGCCACTGCCTGTGCTTTGGTTTTTACGGGTTATAGGATGCTTTCGCAGACGCCCTTTAATCCTCTCGGATCACCTACCTTCACACCTCTAAAAAGTATTTGAGAACCCTTTCGGGTTTGTCTCGAATAAGAGAGTCTACGATCATTTTCGCCTGAAAAATCCGATCAGTCGGGACTACTTGGGACTCTATCCTACCGTCTATCTCAAATTTGGATTATTGATATCTATTCGAACTTAAAATAATCAAAATGATCTTCTAAATTCCAATTCTCTTGATCAATATCAACATTATCATGCGTCTGCAATTTAATATTCAGCACACTATATCTCTTAAAAAAATTCCAGTAATCAGGTGTAGAAGATGTAAGACCATTCTTCCTTAGTAAAGCATCATTTGATTTACTGATTAGACAGGTAGGAATATTCATTGCCTGTTTAGCATCGAATACCCCTTTAATAAGAAGATCACGTGCTTTACTGGCAGGTATGACATGCTCAAAGATACAGACTTTAGCATCAACACCCACTTCTTTATAGTGTGCTCCAATGCTTGCTTGCACCCTATATCCGTGATATCTTCTTAGCCAATGATCAATTGCATCACGCATCAGCCTGAGTGTTTGTGGGCCACCACCGAGATGGTATGCTGCTACAAGCCGGTCAATTTCTCTTATAGTAATTATGCTCGACTCTTCGTAGCACTCGGGTCCACGACGAACTCTTGAGTATGGAGTATCAACATAATTCTTTAAGGATGCTTCAAGCATATTTAATACTACCGATCACCTTCGAAAGTAGCTTCAGCTGCTGCTACCAGGTTATCATACCCGATATCATACAGCTTGCTAGGATCCAGATCATCTAATTCTTCTTCTGTCATATCGAGTCCGTCATCCCAGCAACCCTCGAAAGCATAGAATCCATCTTCCATATTGCCTTCGACTGATACGCTACCCCAATCAACTTCTTTACTCATAGTTTACTCCTGTGTATCTATATATGGTGCCCCGAGCCGGACTCGAACCGGCACGCAATTACGCGAGGGATTTTAAATCCCTTATGGCTACCTTTACATCACCGGGGCATTATTCTCTAACAAGTATATATTATACTAAATCTTTCCCTCTTTGTCTAGTCGCCTTTTAATCCAAGATTGTTTTATTGAGGTTGATAATTTTTCGCTGAATGCTGCTAATTCTTCAGGAGATTTATTTCTACGAGATGCTGTTCTTTTAACAAGAGATGCAGCCCGTTCTTCTGGTGATTTGGCAGCAGTAGTGGCTAATCTTCTGTCTATCCTTTGTTGTTTTTCTTCGGGAGTTCTTTTAGAGTGGGAGACTTTTATCTTTTCACCTCTTGCTTGTTTATCTTCCTCACTTCTCTCCGCATATTGTTTCGAGACACCTTCGGATTGTCTTTTTAAGTTTTCTAATCTATCTTCTTCTGGAATACTATTCTTAGTATTCATTATTTTTATCATTCTTGCTATCTTTTCGTCTTCCGACTTATTGGCAAAACTCATCGACATCTTTTCACTAAATATTTTTCTTTCTTCTTCTGTTTTCTCTTCCCAGAATAACTTCATTGAAATACTTTTCGCTATGCTATATTCACGGCGAAGCCATCCATATAACTTATTGTTTGATCTTTTACCATCTTTATCAAATGTCATACAAAATGCCGCGGTTACTAATTTATAATTGGTTGGATGAATTTTTACCAGCAGTTGATGTGCCACATAATGTTCTTCTGGGGTTAGTTTCACTAGGTTTTCCTTGTTATCGGATCCACCCATACACCTCGGTATCACATGATGTTTTTCATAATAAATACCTTCTAGCGATTCTCTATTCTGTCCACGAAATATTAGTTTTTCGTAGTGATTTGTATAATTCATGCTTTATTTATCGTCGATTTAGCATTGATCTTAAAGAATCGATGCCCGCCGATGACAGCAACCTGGATATATTCCTTGGACCATCTTGGATAGATATATCCTTTTTGTCGCATTACCTTATCTGCCAAATAATGTGTTGATCCCATCGTAGGATCCGATATAGACCCAGTCAATACCATCCTTGCTACATGCTTTGCCTGTTCCCAGCTTGCCTTATCTATTATGTTCTTTTGCCTTGGTTCTAGGTGCGGACTCATTGCGGCAGCCTTCAGCGCAGGGTTGTCATTGAAGATACTGTATTGCTTAGGGGCTAATACTACCCCACAAACCGTCCTATTTACAGCACGATTCACAGCAGTATAGGCCACTGCCACCATACCCTTCTCTGCCTCCCCGCGAGCTTCACCATATATGGCTGTAGCCAAACACTTTTCCTGCTTTGGATCTACCTTTGGTGCAGCCTTCACCAATCCACGATAACACATCACTGGAACACCTTCGTGTACCATAATGGGTATAAATGCAAGTGATAGAAGTAATCGTCTCATGCTCTTATTATAAGAGCATTAGGAAAAATAGTCAACAGAATAGATGGCAGTCGAGAGAATAGTCACGCTCAGATATTCACCGATTCGTATATTACTCCACTGTCTGTCCTGCAGCGCCACCCGACTTACAGACCTTTTCTAAAAGACACTTTGTTGGCCCCTCCAGACTCGAACTGGAACCGTACAAATTATGAGTTTGCGGCACTAACCATTATGCTAGAGGCCAACAAAGCATCCTTTTCTGATCTCTGTTATTTCTTTTTGTTTTATTATACGCAACTTTTTTGGAAACTGCAACCATTTTGCTCTATCTCTATCAGTCTCGTATCCTTTTATTTCTACATATAAGTCCAGAGATGGTATATAAAAATCTGGATTATATTTTCTTATTCCATTCCAGTTATATTCAAACCATTCTGTAGATCTTTCAATATCTATATTTTTGGATTCGCACCATTTATAGAAATCTAACTCCCACTGCCCTTGAAACTTTATTCCATTATAGATTATCTGTTTCGTCCTCCCTCTATTGCTGCTTGTATATGATTCTGGATGTTGGTCAACTACAAGCTTCATCCGAACAGATTGAGCCTTTTTTGTTTCTTCGTTCCAGATAGAGTCTCTTCTGTAATTGGCATCTGAAAACTTCTTTCGTGTATCATCACTAATCTCGTAGGTCCCATTCGACCATTGATTCTTTCCTGATACACGATTAGGATTTAATTCACATGCCTTCTGGTGCAGGGTATGTCCATTTTTACGACCAAATGATTTTTCACAATACAGGCATTTCATACATGTATTTATCTTATTTACACGAAGCCCGCTGCTTTAGGACTCTAAGCTACCGGCCCAGAGTCTTCATTTTTCTTCGGTTTTTCGCGGATCATCCATAAGAATGCCCTGAGTTATCAATGCATCACATAATCCATTCATGATGATCCATAGCTTCCAATCAGCAGCCTCGGCCGATTTAGCACTCTCGCCCAATAGGCGGTTCATCTCTCTCAACTCGACAAGAATTTGTCCATTTACGTTTTCTTCAGCCATTTGTTATCCTTATTGTAATTCGTGTTGTCCGTGCCAAATACACGCTATTTCATCTGAAATGATCCGTGCAATATGCGCGGAACAGATGATGTCTTCGCGAGCAGCAATCTTTCTAACTTCCCAAAAGAGAAATTGCGCCGACCACTTCTTTGAACTTGTTTCTTTCTTGAAACTTTCATGTACATCTTTTCTGCTATTGAATTCTGCATCACAGAGTTCGAATAGGGTATCGACTGCTTCCATCTCGCTCGGCATGAGGTGATGTACCTCGATACCATTGCGCGGTGTTGTGCCCATTATAGCACCTTCTTCTTCAGTTGGCTGACCTTTGGATTAGCGACAGCCACCTGCTTCTTCACCTTCCTGGGAGTAACTTCTCTCTCAAGATACCAAGCCAGGAGTTTGGTCTGGACTTGTTCCGGTACACTTCCGTAGACCGGATCGTGACTGAAGCGGATAGGAGCATCGCCCCAGGCTCTCCGCTGCATGAATGCACGAACAGATGCGCGATGTGCCTTGTTGGCAGGATCGAATTTGACTGTTTTTGGTACTTGCAAAATCACGATATTTCCTTTGTGTGTAAAATGGTCCGCCTGGAGGGAATCGAACCCCCATGAGCACCTTAGAAGGATGCGGTCCTAATCCGTTGAACGACAGGCAGAATAATCAATTAAAGAAGCCCGTCAGTACAGGAATGACAGTGGTGCAGAGAAAACTCACATTGACGTTTTGCAACATAATCACAGCAATTTCATTCAGCGTGTTCATAATTAGCTCCTTTATGTATGTATTATAACAAAAGACGAAGGGGCCGTCAAGTGGCCCCTTCCATCTGTGTCATCGTGCTTACTTAGCAGCGGAAGCGGCTTTGGCAGGTGCCTTAGCAACCTTCTTGGCAGGACGCTTGGCCTTCTTGGCCTTCTTAACCTTCTTGGCAGGTGCAGCCTTAGCGGCAGGTGCCGATGCGGCAGCAGGAGCGGCCGGTGCAGCAGGGGCCACGACCGGAGTAGCAGCCATGGCGGAGAGTGCGAAAGCTGCGATAACGAGTGCGATAAGTTTCTTCATATTTTCCTTTTGTTAAATGTAGGTTCTTTATTTACAATCTTTCATCAGCAACCTAGCTGAAGATTGGTTTGTTTAGTGCTTGATTATACTATGTATATCAAACATCTGTCAACTATTTCTTATTTCCAGCGACCATCGCCTTAAAGATAGGAAGAGAACGACGAAAGAACTTTTCTTCAATCTCACGTACAATCTTCCAGTGGTCTGGATGTCGTTGGCTGTAATGTGGCAGATGTTTCTGTTCCCACTCTACTCTTTTCGATGAAGCCCAATCTCTGGCTGCGGCAGAGGGTAACAGATAGCGTTTGTTCCATCCGGTCCCGTCAGCGTGTTCATTACGAATTTGAATGGAGGTGACAGTCTTTACAATCATCTTCATTTTGCATCCATCCCTTCAGGAAAGATAGGATACACAGTTGTCTTCGGTTTGAGAGTTCTCAAATAATCCAATGCTAGTGTTCGTTTATTTCCGCGAACAGATACCTTGTAGCCGGCCACAAAGTGATTGAACTGGTTTGGCAATTGTTTAGCCAGTGGCTTGAGCGTTCCTGTAACCTTTACAGAATACAGTTGTTCATTTTGAATGTTCCAGAAGTATCCAGGATACTTCGTTGCGACAAATTCTTTAGGTAATGTAACCATTATTTCTTCATCCTTGCTTCTAAATAACCATCGAGACCCATATACACCCTGTTTGCTTCCGTAAACGCAAGATGGAAGGTAGGTCCACAATAGACCAATCTATCAGAAAGGTCCTTGTAGAATGCTGCACCATATATTACTTCCGCATTGGTGAGTTTATCGCCGGCCTGATACTTTTCGTATATCTTGCCCGGATTCAATGTAGTCATATTAGTGGAAGGTAGGTTGGACTTCTTCTGGATCGGATTCCATCAACCCACCCTGCTGAACTATCTCAACAAGGTGATTGGAAAGCCGTTCCATGGCAATCTTCGCCTCGCGTTCCTGACGAAGCATCATACGCAAGATGTTCCGACAATGTTCGGGCTCAATATCCTGAATCAGGAGCATCCGATTATCTTCAGTGAGCCATGCTTCATCGGGAAATTCCTTTCCGTCATAGGCCTTATAAGTCTTGTGTTCCTGCCACTGCACAAGATAACCATTGTTATCGGGGAGTGGCTGCACATTGATGACATACTTCTTTTCATCGAAAAGTTGATTCACAAACGATTCGGTTTCCTCAGTTGAGAAGATTTCTTTTCTCATGATTCTTCCTTGAAGGCTGCTTCCATTGCTTCATCCCTTGCCCGTTCACGCAAGTAATCAGCCATGTCTGCCATACGTTCCGAATACGTCGGGTGCTTGGGATCGCTTCGATCGTATCCCATATCTTCGTCGAAGTCTTCGTCGTAGTCGTCGTTGGGTTGTGTCATATTGGCTCCTATGTGGTAATTATAAGTGATGACTATGTGTATGTCAACTGGTATCTTGCCGACTATATAGTATGTCCACCTTTTGAATCTGGTGAAACAGAGCATCGCCAAGACCGTTTGCTCGTGTTGCCTGATCGCAACAACGGCAGACATAGAGTGGAAGCCGACACCCACCAAGACCAAGTGTTGGCCTGCAGCCACAGATGTCGTAGATGGGTGGTTGGCATTCTCTTCGAAAAGGTAAGTTGGTACTTACTTTCCATCCTGTAAGAATTGTAACGAATTGTAACGGAATCCTTAGAAACCCACCGAAATTCATTAAGAGTTTCGTTAGATTGGATGGATGGAATGTTTAGAACTCCACTAAAGGTGAATTGAAACTCTTAATGAATTTCGTTAGATTGAATGGATGGTTACTTTGGATTCCATGCATCTTTACCGGTCTTTTGTTTGTAGTACGGCATGATTAAATTCATGTAGATAACTAGGAAAATCCAGAGAAATGGTAGTAATGGTAACAATACTATCCATCCAAGGATTATTGCCCACTTAGGCGGGTTGTTCCAATCAATCATTCTTCTACTAATTTTGGTCTATGAAGTACACCGGATGTATCCTCTGGATAATCTTCCGGATACAGTTCTCGATGATGCTCATTGCACAAGACTTTAACCCATCCACCGCTGCGTGATTTGCCCGGATTGCCACATCTTTCGCATGTACGCGATGTCATTGCTTCAGCAAAATCGATATAATTATGCATCTCGGCGGTGCCGCCATGCACATAGAAGCGCAAGGTGCCGAACTTCTCTTTCACCTGTGCAATAGTTGGGAGTTCTTCCAGCGCATCAGCTACATCTTTTTCAAGCTCTGCTATCGATTTAATAAATTTAGCATCAGGTGTTTCCATCGCATACTTTAGACGTGACTTAGCATTTTCAAGTCGATACGATAACATACCACAGAGTACATCAATGATATCATACCAACCGTCATCGATACTGAATTCAATGTCTCCAGTCTTCTGAAATAGATCGGGGTGGCTCTTGGCCAGTTCTTCAAATTTTTGTTCTTCCATAATTTATTATATAGCAATTATGTATAAAAGTCTATGCCTTCATAGATCTATAGGCGGGAAAATTGTGCAAGATTTTGGTGCAAGATTCCTATCTAGGAATGCTATTTGAAAATCCAAATCTGATTTGGAAATCTGAGATGGAAAACTGTGTAGGATTTTCAGATGTAGACTGGACAGAAGGCCCGATAGATAAGAGAGGATTTGCCAAGCAGCTCTGCATTCTTAGCATCGGTTGGATACTCGAGTCCTGCTATAGGTAAGTTCATTCTATTTGGTTTCTCGACATTGAAGTAGAAGTCCATAACAGGTACCATTAGCCTACTCGTACAATCTACCACCATATGTTTTACCACACTTCTAACAACAGTAGGTTTACCTTCAATCTGTAAAGTTGTCGCTTCATTTGATACCAATAGTAGAGCACCACTAACATACTCACCTTTCTCTGTAATGGTTCTTCCTAGACTATTTGCATCCACATAGGCTTTTGAAGAAGGATGTACAAAACCGATTATGGGTCGCCAGTCGGTCGGTGGCCTCGCAATTTTTGCTTCCTCTGCAGCCCCTGCAACAATGCACACCGTTAATAATAAAAGAAGTGTGCGTAGTTTCATAAAGTTATTTACCTATTTAATGTAGCCTAGCTGCCGTAATAGAACGATATCATTTTTATCCATAACCTCAAAACTTACATGGTGGCTGAACCTTAGTTTGAGGAAGATTAAATCATCATCCTCAATATCTATAACAAATTTTCTAAGCATTCCTATGTCATTAAGCACAATAGAACCATAATGAACTGCACCGATACTAAGCGCAATGTTGGTATCGTCCCAACCTTCGGGATTATGTTCAACTAGCCTGTAGTACACATTTGGCTACCTTTGCATCTGGAAATGCAAGTGTGATAAAGAGTGCATCCTCTTCAGTGATCTCTGTGGTATAGACAAGTACATTGATTCCTTTGTAG
>Ga0114951_10005184_pt1 | contig 12168 bp, 12 predicted proteins | sample AM7aDNAmetaG_FD_88677 | JGI IMG/M metagenome (GOLD analysis project Ga0114951, IMG submission 88677) | Freshwater microbial communities from Finland to study Microbial Dark Matter (Phase II) - AM7a DNA metaG | ecosystem: Environmental > Aquatic > Freshwater > Lake | place: Finland: Lake Alinen... | reverse complement strand
TCCGCCACACGTTCGACCGCGAACGGCTCTGGATGCAAATGCTCGCGGGCGCAGCCGCCAGCGTCGCCGCGTCACTCTTCGCCTGCGCCACCGCCGGATTCAACGGCGCCGTGCCGAAGATTTTCCTGCTCGCCGCGCTCAGCGCCGTCGTCGCGCCGTTCGTCTTCTTCGCGCTCGACTACACCAAGTGGAGGTCTCGTCACGCATGATCGTCTCCGCGTCATCGAGCGACACCAACCCGCGCCTTCGCATTTTCGGCGTCATCATCGCCACCGGGCTACTGCTCTTGTTGCTCGCGCTGTTCCGCGTCCAGGTCCTCAACGCCGAGGCGTACGGCACGCGCGAACAAGCCCAATCGCTCCGCCGCATCCGGATGCCGTCGGCGCGCGGCGACATCGTTGACCGGCACGGCGTCATCCTCGCCAACAACCGGCCCAGTCACGACGTCGTCATTTACCTCGACCAGCTTCGCGGCTCGAAACGGCAGGACATCTACCAAGTCGTCAGCTCCAACCTCGCCGTGCTCGCCGAAACGATGAAGATGCCGGTGACGTTGACCGAGCACGAAATCCGGACGCACTACCAGAAGCGCCGTCCGCTGCCGCTCACCGTCTGGCACGACCTGCCGCCGCAGACGCAAGCGCTCTTCGCCGAGCGCGCCGCGCAACTGCCGGCAGTTGATCTCGTCGCGTCACCGGTTCGCCAGTATCCGAACGGCTCGCTCGCCGCGCACCTGCTCGGTTTCGCCGGTCAGGCCGAGCAACCGGCCGACGAGGACGCCGACGAGTTTTATTATTACCAAGCCGACACCGCCGGCAAACAAGGCATCGAGAAAACCTGCGACGAAGCGCTCCGCGGCACACCCGGCGGACGCACCATCCGCGTCAATCCCACCGGCCGCAGCGTCGGCGAAGTCGGGTTCAAGCCCGCCGAGCGCGGCGACCGCGTGACGTTGACGATTGACGCCAACATCCAGCGCATCGTCGAGAACGCGCTCGACCACGCGCCGTTGTCCGGCGGCGCCGAGCTGCGCGCCGCCGCCGTTGTGCTCGACCCGCGCACCGGCGAAGTGCTCGCGATGGCGAGCCGACCGACGTTCGACCCGAACCTGTTCACGCCCGGCGCGCCCGCCGAGGAAGTCGCGTGGGTATTGCGCAACCCGGCCAGTCCCCTGCTGAACCGCGCCATCGGCGCACGCTACGCGCCCGGCTCGACGTTCAAGCCGGTGACGTTGCTTGCCGCGCTCGACTCCGGCATCGTCAAGCCGACCGACACCGCCAACTGCGAAGGTTCGCTGCAAATCGGCAACCGCTCGTTCCGATGCTGGAGCAAAGGCGGACACGGCCGCGTTGACGCTGCGGGCGCGATCCGGTTGTCGTGCGACGTCTGGTTCTACGAGAAAGGCATGACGACAAAACCGGAAAACATTTCCAAGATGGCCGTCGCGTTCGGTCTCGGCCAGGCGAGCGGGTTCGACGTGAGCGGAGAGGTCGGTGGTCTCGTGCCGACTCCCGCCTGGAAACGGATGCACTACGGCGAACGCTGGTGGGACGGCGACACCGCGCAGATGTCCATCGGACAAAGTTTTCTTCTCGCGACGCCGCTGCAAATGGCGCGCGCCACCGCCGCGCTGGCCAACGGCGGAACGTTGTGGCGACCGTTTGTCGTGCGCCGGATCGAGACGGCCGACGGCACCGTCGTCAGCGAAACGAAGCCGGAACAAAACCGGAACATTTCGTCGCCTCATTTCGAGTTCGTCCGTCAGGCGATGTTGGCGTCGGTACAGGAAGTCGGCGGCACGGGTCACAGCGCAGCCGTCAAAGGGCTCAGCGTGGCCGGCAAAACCGGCACGGCGGAGGCCGACATCCGCGTGGACGGCGCGACGCGTCGGATCAAGCGGACGTGGTTCATCGGTTTTGCGCCGTACGAGGCGCCGCAGGTGGCGGTGGCGGTGGTGTTCGAGCAAGGCGACAGCGGCGGTCACACGGCGGCGCCGGTGGCGGGACAAATCTTTGCTGGAATTTATGGGAAGTCAGCGGAACGCGCGAGCGGAGGTGCGACGTATGCCGACTAACCGCACCTTCCCGTTGTTCAAGCGGATGGATTGGGTGTTGTTCGCGGCGATGGCGGCGCTTGCGGTGATGAGCATCAGCTTCATCTACAGCGCGTCGTACCGCGGGCCGGGGCAACCGATGCCGCAGTTCTACCGGCAACAGTTGTTCTGGTTCGCCGTCGGTCTGGCGTTCTACATCGCGGTGGCGGCGGTGGATTACCGGTTGATCTGCCAGTGGGCGACGGTGTGGTACGTACTGGCGATTCTGTCGTTGGTGCTGGTGCTGGTGATCGGCGTGAAAGTTTACGGCGCGCGTCGCTGGCTCGGCTGGGGACGGATGGGCATCCAACCGGCCGAGGTGGCGAAGCTGGCGGTGATTATCGGGTTGGCGTACTACCTATTTCATCGCACGACGGAACAGCGGCGACGTTGGAACACGGTGCTGGGCGCGGTGACGTTGATGGGCGTGCCGCTGGTGTTGATTTTGGTCGAGCCGGATCTCGGCTCGGCGTTGACGTTGGTCCCGATTGTATTCGGGATGTTGTTCGTGGCCGGTGCGAGGGGGAAACACCTCGCGCTGGTCGCGTTGATGGGTTTGTGCCTGACGCCGGTGGCGTGGTGGCACATGAAGAAGTATCAGCGCGAGCGGTTGACGGTTTTTCTGAATCCAAACCGTGACCCGCTAGGCGCTGGATGGAACTTGAACCAGTCATTGATAGCCGTCGGAAGTGGCGGCGTGACTGGTAAAGGCTACCTGCAGGGGACGCAAAACCTGCTGGGGTATTTACCGCGTACGGTGACGCCCAACGATTTTCTCTTCAGCGTGATCGCCGAGGAGAAAGGATTCGCGGGCGGCGCGTGCGTGGTGGGGTTGTACGCGGTGGTGGTGTGGCGCGGGCTGCGAATCGCAGCCGACGCGCGCGACCGGCTCGGAGCGTTGTTGGCGACGGGAATCGTGGGGATGCTGTTCTTCCACGTGTTCGTCAACATCGGCATGACCATCGGCTTGATGCCGGTGACGGGCGTGCCGCTGCCGTTATTAAGTTACGGCGGCTCGTTTGTGCTGGTCAGCATGACCGCGCTTGGGTTATTGCAAAACATCTGGATTCACAGAAGGAACTACTAAAACATGGAAGCGATTAAGAAACTGATACAAAAAGGCGAAGAACTCCTGCTCGGCCGGCGCAAGCTGACGCACAAGGAAATCCTCGTCAACGCCGAGGCCCTCGAAAACCGCGTCGCGGTCATGGAACACGGCCAGCTCGAAGAATTCACCATCGAACGAACCACGGAAAAACGCATCGTTGCCAGCATCTTCAAAGGCAAGATCAAGAATCTCGAACCCGGCCTCAAAGCCGCGTTCGTTGACATTGGCTTCGACAAAAACGCGTTTCTGCACTACTGGGACATCATCCCCGAGTCGCTCGCCGAACGCGTTGACCTCGTCGAGATACCGGGCGTGCAGCGGCAGCCGCAAAAGAAAATCAGCCAGAACGACATTCCGCGAATGTACCCGCCCGGCTCCGAAGTCATCGTACAGGTCGTCAAAGGCCCCATCGGCACCAAAGGCCCGCGCATCACGAGCAACATCAGCATACCGGGCCGTTACCTCGTCCTCATGCCCTTCGATCCGTCGCGCGGCATCTCGCGCAAGATTGACAACGAGAAAGAACGCCAGCGACTCAAAAAAATCGTCGCTGAACTCAAACTCCCTGAAGGCATGGGCGTCATTGTCCGCACCGTCGGCGAAGGACAAAAGAAACGCTACTTCATTCGCGACATCGAACTTTTGCTCCAGACATGGAAACAGGTCGAAGAAAAAATCAAAACCGTTCCCGCACCCTGCTGCGTCTTTCAGGAACCCGACCTCATCGAGCGCACCGTCCGCGATTTTCTCACCGAGGAAATTGACCGCATCGTCGTTGACAACGAAGCCGCCTACGACCGCATCCGCAGCATGATCGGCCAGATCAGCATCCGCTCCCGCGGTAAAGCGCGTTACTACAACGAACCGACGCCGATCTTCACCAAGTTCAACGTCGAACGCCAAATCGAAAACGCATTCCGCCGCCAAGTCTGGCTGAAGAGTGGCGGCTACATCTGCATTGACGAGACCGAAGCGCTAGTCTCCATCGACGTCAACACCGGCCGACACAAATCACAAAAAGACCTCGACACCACCATCCTCCAAACCAACCTCGAAGCGGCCGAAGAAATCTGCCGACAGATGCGCCTCCGCAACATCGGCGGTCTCCTCGTCGTTGACTTCATTGACATGCGCCACCGCCGCGACCAACAACAAGTCCACCAAAGAATGCGCGACGGCGTGAAGCGCGACAAAGCCAAGACGCGCATTCTCCCCATCTCGCAGCTCGGCCTCCTCGAAATGACGCGCCAGCGTCACAGCGAGAGCATGGTCAGCGCCGTGTACGAAGATTGTCCGTACTGCAAAGGCAAAGGCATGGTCAAGAGCGCGCTCTCGATGTCCGTCGAAATCCAGCGTAAAATCAGCGAAGTCCTCCGACGCCAACGCGAAAAAGGACAAACCGAACAACCGCACATCCGGATTTACGTCCACCCCGAAGTTCTGAACCGGCTTCGCACCGAGGACGAGACGCTCCTCATCGAATTGGAAAAGAAACTCAGCGGCAAACTCAGTTTCCGCGCCGACCCCGCGTTCCACTTCGAGCAATTCAAAATCACCGACGCCGTCACCGGCAACGATCTCGAATAATGATTATGAGTCGGGGACGGGCTTGCCCGTCCCCGACTCCCCTGCTACCATGGCGCTGTGAACGAATCCCGGCTCATCCAACTGCTCGACGACGTCCAGGCGGGCCGACTCAAAACCGCCGACGCCGTGCGCCAACTGAAATCCCTCGGCACCCACCACCTTGAGTTCGCCCGCGTGGACGGCCACCGGACGCTGCGGAAAGGGTTCCCCGAAGTCATCTACTGCGAAGGCAAGACACCCATCCAGGTCGTCAAGATCGCCCGCGCCATCCTGGCCAATAACGACAACCTGCTCGCCACCCGCTGCGCACCCGACATCGTCCGCGCCCTGCGCCGCGCCTTCCCGAAAGCGCACCATCACGCCGAGGCACGTGCCGTTACCGTCACCAAGCGCGCGCTGCCGAAACGCAATGGCATCATCGCCGTCCTCTGCGCCGGTACGACCGACATTCCCGTCGCCGAGGAAGCCGCCGTCACCGCTGATGTCATGGGCAACAACGTCAGCCGCTTTTACGATGTAGGCATCGCCGGTCTACACCGGCTGCTGGCCGTCAACGAGGAACTGCTCGCCGCGAATGTCCTTGTCGTCGTCGCCGGAATGGAAGGCGCGCTACCGAGCGTCGTCAGCGGCCTCGTCGACAAGCCCGTCATTGCCGTCCCAACCAGCGTCGGTTACGGCGCCAGCTTCGGCGGCATCGCTGCGTTGCTGGCGATGCTCAACTCCTGCGCCAGCGGCATCACCGTCGTCAACATCAACAACGGCTTCGGCGCCGGCTACGCCGCCAGCCTCATGAACCGGTTGGCGGAGAAATGAAGCGATATCCGAAACCTGATTACGAGAAGTTTTTGGTTCAGGTTGTGTATGGTCCATGCAAGGAAGATGAATACTTGGAAGCTTGTGTCAGTGCACCCTATCTCGACTTCTGCCGCACCATGCACGGGTTTGGACAGATGAAGAACAAAGATAAGATTCACGAGAATGCCTTCGCGAAAGTTCTGTCGGAATTCAAAAAGCTCGCCGTCCAATCACCTAAAACGCAGAGATCGTTTGATCTCTGGCATCGCGAGCTAAGCACGGCGTTAATTGGATTGTTTCATCGTGGTCGTTTCCGCTTTTATGACGGACAATCTCAAAAGTGGATCAACATAGCCTTTAAGAATATCTTTGCGTGTGGTGAAAAGCGTGTACCGGGATTTCAGCCCGTATACGACTTTTGCCATATGCCAATAGATAACATCGTTCTCGATCAACTGTCGGAAAAGGGCATACCAAAACCAGACAAGCCATGGAGCATGTGGAATTACGAAGAGTATTTTCAGTTTCAGGTGCAACTTCGTGAATGGTGTGGTGGACAGCCCTTGCTGAATATTGAACATCAACTTTGGATTGATGGCAGAAACACATGAAACTGCTCTACCTCGATTGTTTTTCTGGAATCAGCGGCGACATGTTTCTCGGCGCGATGCTCGACCTCGGGTTGCCGCTGGAGACGTTGCGCGGTGAACTGGCGAAGCTCAATCTGCACGGGTTTCGTGTCGAAGCGCGGCGCGTGATCAGCCGGAACATTTCCGGAACACAATTCGAGTGTGTCGCCGACGAGCATCACCATCACCGCGGCCTCACGGACATCGTGGCGATGATCGAGCGGAGCGGAATTTCCGCGCCGGCAAAACAGCGGGCGTTGAGGGTTTTCCGCCGGATTGGCGAGGCGGAGGCGAAAGTCCACGGGATTCCAATCGAGCGAGTCCATTTCCACGAGATCGGCGCGGTGGATTCGATTGTGGACATCGTCGGCGCATGCGTCGCGATGGAACTGCTCGGCGTCGAGCGGGTGGTGGCGTTGCCGCCGCCGCTGGGCAGCGGGTTTGTCGAGACGGCGCACGGACGATTCCCTGTTCCGGCACCGGCGACGCTGGAGTTGTTGAAGGGCGTGCCGACCGGAACATCTCCGGAACAAAGTGAGTTGGTGACGCCGACGGGCGCGGCGTTGTTGGCGGAGTTTTGCGCGACGTTCGGCCCGATGCCGGCGATGTCGGTGGAGAAGATCGGGTACGGCGCGGGGACGCGGGAGTCGGTGACGACACCGAATGTGTTGCGGGCGGTGCTCGGCACGGCGGCAACGGCTGCGGAGTCGGATTCGGTGGCGGTGATCGAAGCGAACATTGACGACATGAACCCGCAGTGGTTCGGCGATGTGATGGAACGGTTGCTGGCGACAGGCGCGCTGGACGTTTTCCTGACGCCAATCCAGATGAAGAAGAACCGGCCGGGGACGTTGCTGACGGTGTTGTGCGAGTCGGGCGACGCGGACCGGTTTGCAGAACTGGTGTTGACGCATACGACGAGTTTCGGTGTGCGCATCCACGAGGCGCGGCGGCGGAAGCTGGCGCGGGAGATCGTGCGGGTGGCGACGCGCTTCGGTGAGATCGAGGTGAAGGTGGGACGGTTGAACGGCAAGGTGGTGATGCGGTCGCCAGAGTACGAGTCGTGCAAGCGGGCGGCGGCATTGGCGAACGTGCCAGTGCGCGAGGTCTATGCGGCAGCGGCAAAGGAGACGATATGATTGACAAGGAATTGCTGGAGATATTGGCGTGCCCGAAGTGCAAGTCGCCGGTGAAGTTGGAGGGCGAGAAGCTCGTCTGCCAGAATGCGACGTGCGGTTTGCGCTACCCCATCCGCGACGGCATCCCGGTGATGCTGATTGACGAGGCGGAGAAGCCACAAGGGAAATGAGCGGGCCGACGCTATCGGTGATCGTCCCAGCGTGGAACGAGGAGAAGTGCATCGCGCGCGCGATCGAGTCGTTGCGGCGCGCGGCCACGTTCTACGAGCGCGAGCGGGGTGCGATGGCGGAGATTGTGGTGGTGGACAACAACAGCGCCGACCGCACGGGCGCGATCGCACGGGAGTGCGGCGCGACGGTGGTGTTTGAGCCGGTCAACAACATCGGCAAGGCCCGCAACGCGGGTGTGAAGGCGGCACGAGGGAAGTACATCGCGTTTTGCGACGCGGACAACCAAGTCACGGAGAACCTGCTGGTGTTGATCCACGATCACTTGGAAGACCCGAAGATTGCCGGGGGCGGGACGTGGATCGAGCCGGAGCGGCGGAACTTCAAGATCAGTTTCTTCTATTTCATCTGGGGTATCTACGTCACATTCAGCCGGGTCGGCGTCGGGATGATGCATTGCCGGAAGGCGGACTTCGAGGGCTTCGGCGGGTTCGACGAAAGCATTTACGCTGCGGAGGATGTGCAACTGGCGTACGACCTCAAGAAGATCGGGAAGCCGCGCGGTCAGAAGTTCGAGTTGATCAAGAAGGGCTGGATCATCACATCGACGCGCAAGCTTGACCAGACGCCGCTATGGGAAATGATCGTCAAACTGATCGGGTTCGGATTCGGTCTCCAGAAGAAGATTCGCAGCAAGGACTACTGCGAACACTGGTACGACAAGGCGGCGCGCTAGGGTTGTTTCTTCCCGCGCATCTTGTTTACAACGTTTTTGGTTTTCTCCTGGATCTTTGTCTTGAGCCGGTGCGCCCAGACGAAATCCACCGCGAGGATACTGAGTCCGATGAAAATCACCAGCAAACCCGGTCCCGGCACGCCCGGGATTGCCATGATGATGCCGGCAATGACGACCACGACGCCTGCGGTGATGCGGGCGACGCGTTTGGCGTGGTGAATCAGCCAATCCATGGCGCGCGCAACATAGAGGATGTCCGTCACGTTGACAAGCCCGCCTGCGCGGACTACGTTCCTGTCCAACAAACCCGAAAGGAATACCCTCATGGTACATCAACTGCCGAAACTGCCGTACGCACTCGACGCGCTGGAGCCGCATATTGACGCCACCACCGTGGGAATTCACCACGGCAAACACCACCAGACCTACGTGGACAACCTCAACAAACTGGTGCCCGGCACCGAGTTTGCCGAACTATCGCTGGACCAGATTGTCCTCAAGGCGCAAGGCCAGATCTTCAACAACGCCGCCCAGATCTGGAACCACACGTTCTACTGGGAAGGCATGAAGCCGCAAGGCGGCGGCGAACCCAAGGGCGAACTACTCGCCGCCATCGAGAAGTCCTTCGGCAACTTCGGCGGTTTCAAGGAACAGCTCTCCAAGATGTCCGTCACTCAATTCGGCTCTGGCTGGGGCTGGCTCGTGAAGAAGAAAGACGGCGCACTTGCCGTCGTGCAGACCGGCAACGCCGCCAACCCGATGACCGCCGGCGATGTGCCGCTGTTGACCTGCGATGTCTGGGAACACGCCTACTATCTCAAGTACCAGAACCGCCGCGCCGACTATGTTGGCTCCTGGTGGAATCTTGTCAACTGGGACGCGGTTGCTGCGCGCTACAACACCGCGAAGAAGTAGCAACGCCCACACCTAGCGCACAGCGCCATTCGGCCCAAGTGAGTCATTATAATTCCACTTTTTAATGTAAAATTCGCGCGGGCGAAAGTCATCATGGATGACTTTGAGTTTTTCGGCTAGTTGCGCGTTAAGCTGATGCTGCAAACTGGAATACGCGGCGGCGTTGATGAGGTTGGTTTGTTGGAGGGGATCAGTTTGGTTGTCGAACAATAACCAAGGACCATCAAGACGGCGGACATAACTGTAGCGAGCGGTGCGGATGCCGCGGTACTCGGGGCTTTTGGCGTAAACGTCGAACGGCGAAACCGACATAATGAGGGCCGCTGCGTCGGATGGCTCCTGGCCTCCGTGAACGAGTGCGGAGTAGTCGGTGCCTTCGATTAGCTTGGGAATTTCGATGCCGCTCAACGACAGCAAAGTTGGCAGGATATCAGGTGTGTTGAGCGGTAGCGTAAGTTTGCGAGAGCGCACGACGGGGCAGCGGAGCAGGAAGGGGATGCGGATGGATTCGTCCCAGTAGGCCTGTTTTTGTGACGGCTTGATGTCGTGCGAACCAAGCATTTCTCCATGATCGGAGGTGAAGACGATAATGGTATTGTCTGCCAGCTTGGTATCGTCGAGTGTCTTTAACAACTCGCCCATACAGTCATCGAGCGCCGTGCAATGTGCGTAGTAGCCACAGGCTTTCGCCTGAGCATCTGCTCGCAACCTTGACGGAATGTTGTTGGGCAGAATGATTTTGTCCCGCTGATACATTTTTGTGTACCGTATGGGTGCACCAGAGAACGGATAGTGTGGCGGACCCCACGCTAATACCATCAGGAACGGGCGATCACTATTAGCGTGATCGCGGATGTATTGCTGGGCATCCTTGGTTTGCGCGATGGCGTCATAGCCTTGCCAGTACCGAGGTGTTGGGTCGTCGCCGTCGAAATACTTGGAATGGTTGTAATCGTGGGTACACTCCAGCACCTTCCAGTATTTGAAACCCTGTCGGTGCACAGATGAAATGTATTTTTCGCGACCGTTGCCGTTCAAGTGCCATTTTCCAATGTACGCAGTGTCATAGCCGGCGGTAGAGAACAGCTTACCCATCGTGACGGCGCTGTCGGCCAAATGTAAATCGTTGATAAACAATCCGTGTGTAGTCGGGTACTGTCCAGTCATTAGTGTAGCACGGTACGGCGTACAGACAGGGCAACAGGAAACAGCGTTTACAAAGTTGATTCCCTGCGCAGCAAGACGGTCGAGGTAAGGTGTCTTGACGTTCGGATCGCCGGCGTAACCAGTCGCTTGGGCACGCCATTGGTCGGCAAGCACAAAAACGATGTTCGGACGGCGAATCTCGGCGGCACGCCCCATACCCGTAAGCGTCAGCGCGGCGAGAGCCATGGCAAAGAGTTTGTAGAGGAAGATGTTTTTCATAGCTGCGATTGGCAGTCTGGCAAAGTTGGGTGTTGGACGCAATCGTGAAGTTAGTGGTCGCCACCACGTGTGGTCAAAACCATCGTCGGCGACAAATCTCACTGTGTTCCATACATTGTCTGATAAAATAGTCGCAGTGATGATGCCGATGACAATCAGAATGAAGAGAACGACGGGGGTTGCGACTATCAGAAACTTAGCTACCCGCACGAACATGCCGAGGATCTTGCGAGCGCACAACCTCCGACCGTATCAACGCCACCCATTTTGATCGGCACTTCGCACCGCTTGCAAAAGTATTTCTTGAAGTTTGCACCACCATCACGCAACCAATACTCAAACATATCGCGTTGAACGCCGTCTTTTTTCGACGACGACTCCCAAAACGCTCGACAGGCAATACCTTCATCAACTTCCCTCCTCTGTGATTCAAGTATCTCACCCGCACAAGTAATACGGCCGCCAGTTAAGGCCAAGACGTGAACGTGACCGACTCGAACCCGGCGGTTTGAAGGAAAGCGCGAAGCGCTGTCTCGGCGTTGACCAGCGCGTTACTGAGGATGCCGCTCTGCGTGACCGCAAGCTGGACGGATTCAAGCGCGGCCTGGCGGACTTGTTGTTCGAGTGCGGGATTATTCGGCACCCACGGCGTCCACCACGTCTTCGAGCGATGATAGACTTTGGTCTGTTTGTCGTCAATGTAGATGTCCAGAATCTTCGGCGCCAAAAGGCGCAGGGTGATTTGTTTATCGGCGCCGATCTGTACGTCGCACGGCGTCAACGCACGCAAGTCCACACCGGCCTTGACGTGGGCTAGCACAACCATCATCACGCTCTCTGAACCGAACGGAACTTTTTCTTCCTCAAGGCCGATGACTTTCTGTAGTGTGTACTTGACAGTGGCGAGTTCCTGGAGCGCCTGAATTTGTTGGAGCATCGCCGGGGTGTCCACGGTGCGGGTGATCCGGTTCGGGCCGGGCCAGAAGTAGCGTTGGTACAACACGATGGCGGCCAGTGCCGCGATGACGGCAAAGACGGCGAGATTGCTGAGTTTTTTCATAGCGATCTCCTTACCAGTTGCGGCGGTGGAAGGTGATGAACTCACCGTCGCCAAGCTTGGGCTGGTACGGCTGGCGCGTCTTGACGAGGACCAGATATTGGTGGCCCGCCATGAGTGCCAGCGCGCCCTCAAAACTGTCACCGGGCACGGTGTAGGAAAACAGCTCGCGGTCCACCACACCGTGGGGCGGCAGCCGGATGAGCGCGGCCTGGGTGCCGTTGGTGGACGGCTGGTAGTAGTCGCGGTCGTGGTCGGTCATCACAAACCACTTTCGTTCCAGCACGGCCTCAAACGGGTTCGGGTTCTCCAGACGGGCGGCAAGGATGATGATGAAGTTGGTGTGAACGCGTCCAATCGTGGTGGAGGTGAGTTGGAGGACGTAGTTTGTCCCGGCAAACGTATGGACGCGGTACTGCTGCGAGAACGCGTGCGCCTCCTTGGTGCGGAGCCAGGCCAGCGTCGTCAGCAACGCGGTAACTATGAGCGTCAGAACGAGAAGCAGCCGTTTCACAGC
>Ga0114951_10005183_pt1 | contig 12170 bp, 5 predicted proteins | sample AM7aDNAmetaG_FD_88677 | JGI IMG/M metagenome (GOLD analysis project Ga0114951, IMG submission 88677) | Freshwater microbial communities from Finland to study Microbial Dark Matter (Phase II) - AM7a DNA metaG | ecosystem: Environmental > Aquatic > Freshwater > Lake | place: Finland: Lake Alinen... | reverse complement strand
TGAGAAATATTCCTGTTACGCCCCTGTTAAAAGCGCTTTCGCCGATGTTGAAAATTTTGCCTTGCTGACCTTCAAAGACGCTCCTAATCAGGAAGGACTGGCACAGGCGCGGAAAAGCCTGAATCGCTTGGGAAGCTGGATGCGCGACAGATTATGGAAAATCGCCAATGTTCAGGAGGCTTCTATTGTCGGCAAACAGGTTGATGGGAATATTCGACAACTCCTGATATTGAAACAGAATGCGAAAAAGATGCTGGAGAGCAAAAATACGGATGGTGCATCTGAGTTTATCAAGCTGTATGATAAAAAGCTTGGCGAGATCAATGTACCGACGAAACAACTCGTGATAAATGTGCAAAACCGAGATGTGAATACTAAATTGTATCTTGACGGCAAGGAACTCCAGCCTGATGCATCCGGCAAATACATTGCCAAAATAAAAGAAGGGGTGTCAGTTTTTTCGGCGGAATGCGTTGCTTCCGGAAGCAGTCCCGCAGTGCAAATTGGAATTGAAGGCATGCCGGCAACGGCATCCCGCTGGAAAATTTCAACCAATGATGAAAAAGGCTGGATGGACACTGCATTCAATGATACCAAATGGTTATCTCCGGCGGTAAAAGAAGGGAATTCCCTCTGGGCGGCTGAGCCTGCGGCGAAGATCTATCTGCGCCAGGTGATTCTCTGGAACAATAGTCACGATGGCGAACTCCGCTGTATCCTTCCGCTGGTCCGGGAATGGGGATTTTCCGAAAACAGCACGGAAACAATATTTTTGGCGCTCTATACCCCGTCGGCACTGCCCTGGACTGATTATACGTTTCAACTGGATATGCCGGAGGGCTTTGAACTGCTCGACATGAACAAGTCGCGTGGCGCGGGAGACGATGGATCAGCCTATCGGTATAATTGCTCACCTGAAAAAGTTACAAAAGTCTCGGTGAACCATGATGGAAGAAAATACAACCGGTACACCATCACCTATAAAAATGGTGCCGTTCCCAAGCCGGGGGAGATAGTGCCGGCAAATTATTGTTTGCTACCGGTAAAACTAAACAAGTGGAGTGCAGACAAAAAAGAAACATGCTTTTATTACGCCCGGCGCGCCCGGCGCAATATCACGGAAATCGAAACAAAACTCCCGGTGCGGATACTCCCGCCGATTAACGGGCGAATGCTGGAAAAAATAATGATACAGCAATACCGCTCAATTATAATTAATAACCACTGGCTGTCCGATCAACATCTGAAAGAACATCTCAAGGCGGCTACGGCGGCAGGATTTAATTATTGGCAGGACAACGGTATGCAAAGTGATTATTTGACGAAGGTACGCCAATTGCTCGTTGATGCCAAGGCATCGTTTATAGCTGCGGCTAATGATGATTATCTTATATGGGGCAACGCCGGAATGAAAGGAGCCTTGCTCAATCTCCTGGAGACCAGACCGGAATTCAAAGCGAGGTATTTCAACAATGACTCTTCACGGTACAAGCGATATCAGAATTTCTGTCCGTGGTATGTGACTATCGGCGAAGGACGAACCGCGTTTAGGGACGCGGTAAAAAAGGATTACAAGGAGAAATTCTTTGATAGTGTCCCATTGGCGGAATCAGTCTGGCAAAACAATGAAAGTCAATCCTGGATACTAGCCGGCCATGCCGCCTATGAGGTAGCTCAAAAAGGAGATGGGAGCTACTGCTTCTGCGACAGATGCAAAAAGGCCTTTAAGGAGTTTGCGAAACTGCCTGCGGACAAAGAACTATCAGACAATGAGATATTCAAGAACTATTATAAACAATGGGCCGATTTCAGATCCAAGCTTGACGGTGAAGTGGAGGGTGTCGCCACCGATGTGTGCAGGGAACTTGGCAAGAGGCTGTATGTCTACCACGGGACGTCTGGCTATACCTTCTGGGAGGCCTGCAAAGGCAAAATTGAATATGCATTTCCTGGTTTGCCCGGAAATGGCGTTGCCGACAGCAAGCAACAGCAATACTTTGACGATTCAATGGAGTTTTTCCGGACAAAAGTTGGTCTCCAGCGAGTCGTCGGACAAAGATTTTCATTTATGGGCTTTAATCATTCCGAGACTGCGCCGGCCGGAAAAGGCTGTGAGGTATTGTCCGCAGACGGGTACATCAACGCCAAAAGCTGGAAAAGCCAATTCGTACGCTTGATTGCCTCGGCGCATGAAGGGGTGGATATGCAGCGCTCCCTTGAAGCTGTCGCGGGGATGTTCTACTGGATCGGCGAAGCAACAAGACTTATAGCCGAATACGAAGACCTTTTCTACTCTGGAAAACGTGAAGACAGTCTGGCATCCTCAGAACAGTTGAAATATCCGAATCTGCTTGTCCTGATAAAAGGCGATGAACGGCTGGTACTGCTGTTCAATGAAACCGACAAGCCAGTCAAGGTTGAATTGAATAATAAAAACCTGAAATCCGGACAAATCGCTTCAGTATTCGGAAGTTCAGAGAAGATCAGCAGTCCTGAAAAGATGAGCGTTACGGTGGATGCTGGAGACGTGACGGCGGTTTATATTAAGTAGAGGAAATAGGTGATGCTGAAATTAGTACTTTATAAAGTGATGCACTCTGGGCTGACGCCGCGATTGAAATGTTTTATTGAAGAATAGTATTTCATTTATAGTGTAAACAAGTAATAGGAGCGCACATCGTGAGTTATAATTTTTATGATTGCTTTGGCAGTTGTGATGAACGCAGCAATGCCTGCAATTGGAAAGTCTTGAGTAATTCCGATCTGTCGCATAAACACCGTAGTTGGGAATCGGGGAAATATGTCATTAGCGCTCCCGGCAACAGGCATTTGCCCAATACTCCGTCGTTGAGCGAATTCACTTTGGAGACAACTTTTACGTTCAATGACAGTGTGTTTGAAAACCTGACTGCGGCGCATCCAACATTGAGGATCTTTTTTTATTACGATGAACGCAAGCGGACAGGTTACTTTGTGGATTGCCGGGTCGAAGACAGCCAATGCATTGCTGTTCTAGGTCATGAATGCAACGGCACGGCCAAAGTGCTTGAGCAGCAAAACGCCGCACTTGATGCTAAACCTTCGGGACTGCTGAATGCGAAACTCAAAGTGGCAAATGGTCAAGTCGAATTGTCTTTTGACAGTGCGACATTCGCATTCAAGATTCCTGAAGGTGGGTTAAAAAAAGGACGAATTGGGTTTGATCGAAGCCAATTTATGGGCGTACTGGAACTCCGCGAAGTAAAAATCAGTTCCCCTGAAAAGATTGTGGGAAAAGAAATTTTACCGGAAACTGAAATAATTTTCCCAGCAAGTCTCAATGGTTTCCACACACCATTGAAATACAAAGTATCCATCACGGGACTTGGCGGAACGGCACGGCTGGATCTTGAGCTATCCGGCTCCGACACTGAGAATCCGGATGTTCCCTGGTTCCCGTATCACGGGTTGATGATAGACATGCTTACTGCGCCTTATGTTCGTCTGGGGGTACTGCGTTTATATCCTGTCGGACGAGATACTTTGACCTTGGCCAATCCCAGTCCGATAAATCAAAAGTTTTTTTATAAAGACCTTTATCGCAAGCCGGAATGGCCGTTGCGCGCAAGTTTCTTTCTGGCGGATATTCCGGAAGTCAACATCATTGCCATCGGTTATGAACATTGCGTCATTAACATCGCAAGCCATTTGAGGAGCGGTCCGAATGAGGCGATATTCGATATCGCCCAAAAGAAAATTGTCTATGCCGGAACCGCCCCGCAGGTTGGTGAGTTTGCGCTTGAATTGCATTCGCAACCGGACAAGGAAATTTGCAGACGCATCCCCGAAACCGATCCCCGCTATGAGGCCGCCTTGGCATTTGCCCGGCGCAATCACTTTTTCATTGAACTGGAACAATGCTCTTTCAAAGCCGTGATCAGGTTTGGCGGTGACGAGTTTCTGCCTGAAGACGTCAGTCTGAATTGTCAGCTTGAAAATGCCTTTACTGAAGAGCTTGAGACACTCGCTGTGTCACCTTTTAAAGTGGTTAAAAACGCGGAACTGAACTTCACGGAGTTTATTGCGGAACTGCCTCCGAAAACGTTACCGCCCGGAGTGTATCATCTCAGTTTCGATCTTTGGTTTGCCGGGAGCTGTGTCATCACTCAGCGTCATGCCTTTGAGGTGATGTCCGCCGATCCGGATGCGCCTTCGGCTCCGCTGCTGTCCGGGCTGCCGCTGCTCTTCAGCATGCCCAATGAAACAAAAGGCTTGGAACAGGATCAGTTTGAACCATATCTCAATGTAGAAAACAACGTGGCGCATTATCTGTCGGTAACCACTCATGCTCCTGACGTGGGAAGACGGCACCGGATTTATGACATCCTGAAGACCTATCATCGGAAATGGTGGGTGTGGATAGCGGATCGCGTTTGCGAACATCCGGATATCGAGTCCAACCGGGACGTTGTCAGCAAATGCGATTTCATCTTCCCTTGTCACATTACTGGCGGAGAGCATCATGACATGTGGAAACCTGCGACCTATTCCGGTCCAGTATTGGCTCTGCTGATCGAGTTTTTACGCAGCAATGATTTTTCGCCGGACGGTGAAAAATATCTTACTATCGCTGGAATGGAAAGGCTCCGTACGGAAAACGGGCATATGCCTGAGGCGGCATTGGAGGAATTGGTGACACTGCACTGGCGCAAGTGGCTTGACTTCTTCAATGCCTGGTTTTTCAGGGAAAACCTTGCCTTGCAGAAACACCTGCGCGAGATCAATCCCGGAATTAAACGTTCCGCTTACGGCCCAATGAATGTGTATGTCGCCCATGGCAAAACAAACCACGTGCTTAAATATCAAGGAACCATACCGGAATTTTGTGACGGTTTTTTCGCGTTCGAAGATTATCCATTTAGCTGTAAATACAATATCCAGCGCGGCCCAATCCTGCTGACTGCGTTGAAGATGGCGGCGCCTGACACCAAAATTTATCCGGAAGTTTATCCCTGCATTATCCAGGGATGCCCCGATGGAGCCGTAGGCTATGCCTGGCCGCCGTTCGGGAATACAGACCATCCGGCTTCCGCTGATAAGAAAAGGTATTTTGAATATGCGTATGCGACGGCATGGTTTGATAAGGGCCAATTCAACTATTGGCAGGATTACGGCTTTCACACCGACGCGTTAGACCGTGAACGCTTTGATGTCATACTCGATAGTTGGAAGTTCATCCATAAAGCAAAACCGGCCAAGCCGATGCGTTGCACTGCTTATGCCTATAGCGACTCCATTTGCGAAAACCATCAGGCGTTCTACGAATATTCCCGTCCGAACGGCTATCCGTGGGGCGACATATTCAATACCGCAGAAGAGACCATTCCGTATGTCCAGGAAACTGCCCGTGTAGATGGACAGCAGTCTGGATTCCTGTGCGCGTTGGAATCGTTGCGTGAGTTGTCCGCGAAAGATGTAGGATTACTGGTGCTTCCACCTCTTTGCGGCGTAACAGCGGAACAGATTGACGCTATCCGAAAACTGCATGCGCAAGGGGTGAATCTGCTGGCTTTTGAAACCGTTGACGGGCTTGAAGACCTGTTCGGCGTTGAACTGATGGAAAAACCGGTTGCGGTGAAAAATATCAAGATGAACGCCAAGCAGCCCGACAATCCACTGCTCATACTCGGTGGCATGGCGGAATATACCGAACATCCGCTGAGTATTGCGAAATACCGCGCAACCAGTGCTTCCGTGTTGCTGGAAGCCGAAGCTCCAGTATTATTTTGCAACCAGACTGCAAGCGGGAAAACCGCATTGTTCAACATTCCTCCTACGGTTGTCCGGCGTGATTCGTTTTATGAACGCGTCGCCTACGGCAGGAGCAGTATCAGTGAATTGATGAACAAATCGGTGGCGCTTATTCATCGGGAACTTAACTCGCCCGCAACGACAACCACCGCCGGAAAACTGATCGCGTTCGAGGCGCAAAATGGCGACAGGCATATCATCATCATGGAAGATGCTTTCCCGGAAATGCCGGTACCGATCTCTCCGCTCGTGACGATTCATTTGCCGGATCTTAAAGCGGACATGATTTCATGCGACAAGCCGTTTACGATAAAAGTGGAGGCGAAGGCGGCGCATCTGCGACTGAGTTTAGCGGAACACGAATGCGCGATTGTGACGATTAAAAATGCGAATGCAAAAACATAAAAGAGGCGTATATAATGACTATTGAGCCAATTTCAAAAGTATTGGAAGAAGCAGAAACATTCCTGAGTAATGCTGTTACGTGGGCTGGATCACACGTTAACAGTACAAGATGACAGGAAGTAACGTTCAAAGATAAACATAGTGTTGATTTCATGACACCTTGATCAAAAGGAAAAGATTAGATGTTGAAAATAGGAATAGTCGGATGCGGTTTGCAAGCGGCCACAATCGCCGGATATACGGGTGTATATGGCGATGATTACGAGGTGTCCGCTGTAATGGATATCAATTTCGACTCCGCCAGGGCGCGACTTGCAGAAAAGCAGGTCAAGCTTGATGTCGGCTGTCGCTTTTACGATGATTTAAAAGACTTTGTCGCGAAAGAAGTGGAATTGGATGGTATTATCATTGGAACTCCATGCAACTTGCATACTGAAGTTGCCTGCGCACTGGAACAGATGAACACCCCGATCTATATGGAGAAACCAGTTTCAATTCATCTTGATCAATTGCAAAAACTTTATGCGGCATTTAGAAATTCTTCTGTGCCGGTGGAAGTTTCGCTGCCGATGCGTTTGTGTCCTTTGACGACTGAAGTTAAAAAAATCATTGATTTAGGAACCATCGGAACCGTAGAACAGCTTGTCGCCTACAATGATGTTGGTTATGGTGCAGGTTATTTTTCAAGCTGGTATCGCGATTTCGAGAAGACCGGCGGCATGTTCATGCAGAAAGCGGTTCACGATATTGACTACCTGCTCTTCCTGGCCGGGCATCTTCCCCGCGAAGTTTGCGCTATGCGGGCGCAACGGGTTTTCGGCGGAGATAAGTCGTTTGACTTGAGTTGTGATCAGTGCAAGGAGCAGAAACAATGTCATGAAAGTCCTTATAATTACTTTCATGAGCGCAATGCTTATAACTCCGTCGCTGACGCGGAAGCAAAAACAGCACATCAAATGTGCCGATTTTCCCGGGATATAAAAATTGACGACATCGGGGAATGTATTATTGAACTGGAAAGCGGCGCCCATCTCAGTTACCATCAAAACTTTTTTGCCAGAAACGCGGCGCATCGGCGCGGCGCTCGCATCTACGGTTATCGCGGCACCATTGAAATGGATTTTTCAGGCAGGATAAAAGTCATGTCGCATTTCCGTAACCATACCGAGGAAATAGTCGTTCCGTCTGGGCCGTTAAGCCATTATGGCGGCGACAAAGAATTGGTATATGATTTTCTGCAAACCATGAAAACCGGACAGCGGGCCCGTACCGATTTAATTACCGGTAACGGAATATACGGCACATTGAGCTGCCTCTGCGCCCGAGAATCCGCCGATAAACGCGAGTTCATAAAAGTGACACTTTGAAAATCAACCCCGTTTCAGGCAGTCCTTTTGCTGAAATATGAGGCTGCAAAAGGGTCTTCCGCTTTTTGCAATACACATGTTGCTGTATACCAAATGTTAGCAGCTTTTTGTCAATGCAAATATGCCTCTTAGAGACAATGTTGATCGCTTAAGCATTTCTTTTAACGGCTTAAAATACGGTATTTTAAGTCGATACATAATAAATAAAAAGTATAAGTCAGATCCACCTAAACTCAACTATTGAAAAAAGGAGAGCGTTCTTAATGAAGATTTTTATTGTTACAGACCTCGAAGGAGTGGCGGGAATTTCAGTTGATCAGCAACTGAATGGTATTGACAATCCATACTACAGGAAGGCGCGCGAATTCCTTGCAGATGAGATCAACGCGGCCGTTACGGGTGCAAAAGAAGCCGGCGCAACTGAATTCCTGATAGCCGACGGACACGGGTCAGGATATGACATGATGCTTGATTTTGACCGGATAGACGCGGACGTGACGTTTGTCACCGGAAAAGGAAATCCCATGGATGCAGTGGATGATTCGTTTTCCGCCGCGTTCATCATCGGACAGCATCCCAGGAAAGGAGTGCGCGGCTCGCTGGAACACACGGGAAGTCACATGGTAAATCAGGGAATGTGGTTGAATGATATCGAGGTTGGCGAGGCAGGGTTGTTCACCTCTGTGCTTGGCGAAAAAAATATTCCGCTGGCTCTTTTGACCGGGGATGAGGAGACGATCAAGGAAATGATTCCCCTTGCGAACGGGTTCGTTGGTGTTGCGGTGAAGAGAGGCATTACCAGAAACCTGTGTGTCACACTACACCCGGCGACGGCCCGGAAGATGATTAAAGACGGAGCGTGCCGCGCGATACAGTCACTCAGCTCCATTTCCCCATGGAAGCTTTCACCGCCGTTTACGCTCGTCATAAAATATGCGGCCTCAGAATTTGCGGAGAAATATGCGCCGTTCGGTCTCTGCGACACAGGAAAAGAAAACACGCTTTTTCCGTATATCGCAAGAGTGAATGAAAACACTCTTCGCGTCACCGCACCCACCCTCCACGAGCTTTACCGAAGATATTACCTGATGAACAGTGTGGTATGATGAGAAACAAAGTTTTCGGAGATGTCCCCATGAAAGATAAACGCATATTTCAGTTTACCCCCCGGATTATCCGGTCTATGGAATCGGATTGCTGGGGCAAAGACGGCCTTTCTCACGCCGAATTGGAGTCAGCCAATAAGGTATACACCGACCATTACCTTGCAACTGCCGCCGGTCATGGGTTTGACAGCATCTGGGTCCATGTCGTCCTGAGAGAAACCGTGCCGTCCGGCTTTTTTCCAAAGCCGGACCCGAACCAGCTTGTATTATTGAACCGTCTGGTGGAAAAGGCCGCCAAGCATGGGCTCAAGGTCATTGTATATCTCTGCGAGCCGCGCGGTTTGCCTGCCGATTCGCCTTTCTGGCTGAAACATCCGGAAGCCCAAGGCCGGGCCATGATGTGTTCAAGCGACAACGAGGCTTGGGCCGGTATTCGTCGCGGCTTTTGCACCAGCGTGCCAGCCGTGCGGGAATTCATTGAAGAAAGCTGTTATAATCTGTTCCAAAAAACGCCGGGCCTGGGGGGCGCGTTCTGTATCACCGCCAGCGAGTTTATAACTCACTGTTTCTCCCATTACTCATATACGCATCTTCAGCAGGAAACCTCTATCATCCAAGATTATGCCAGGTCTCCAATCTGGCAGCCTAAATATTGGAACAACAATTCTATTGACACAATATATAAACTTCATCACCTGCTCGACGAAGCCTGGATTTGTCCCCGCTGTATTAGCCGCAATCCATCCGATGTCGTGGCCGAGCTGATTACTGTTATCAACAAGGGTATAAAGGCGGCTTCGCCCGCAGCCGACGTCATCGCCTGGAGCTGGGCGTGGAACATTATCGAATCTCACCCGCAACAGCGACTGATTAATCGTTTGCCGAAGGACGTTATCCTTATGACCGATTGGGAGACCTGCGGCGATGGACAAAAAAAAGTGGCAGGCAAGAACTATCCCGTGAATGAATACAGTCTTTCCTATATCGGTCCCTGTAACCGGTTTCTGAATCATCTGCAAATTGCTAAGCAGCGCGGGATGAAGGTCATGGCAAAACTGCAACTGGCGGCGACCCATGAGCTGGCCTCTGTGCCTTATATTCCTGTGCCTTTTAATCTTGCCGAGAAAATGAGCGGTTTAAGAAGACATGAGGTAAACGGGTTTCTGGGCTGCTGGAATATCGGTGGCGAACTTTCGCCCATGACCCGGCTTGCGGGCAAAATGTCGCTATCCCCATCCCTGTCTCCGGTTCAGGCTTTACGCGAGACGGCTGCGGATGAATTTGGCGAAGAGCTGGCCGATGATGTCCTGAAGGCCTGGAAACTGTTTTCCGATGGCTGGAAGGAATATCCCATGAGTCGCGAGTTTACATGGAACAGCCCCATAAATTATGCTCCGGCATTTTGTTTCCCGCTTGAGGTGCCGGACAAGCCTTCCCTGTGTACCGAAGGGCATACTCCGTTGCCTCGCGACCCGGAAGGACATTTGAACGTTACCAGTTATTGTCTGCCAAACTGGACAGCGCCATTCGGGGTTAAAAGGACTGAAAAAGCGTTGACCCTGCTGTTGAACAAATGGGAACAGGGCCTGGTTATTATGGGTAATTTAAGTAAACAGCACTCCGCAAATTCCAAGCTGAGCATTGAATTTAACCTGGCCTGCCACATTGCATTGTCGGTCAGGAGCACGATTAACATCCTGCGTTTTTACACGCTCCTGCCTCAATTGAAAGCTACAGGGAAAGACCGCCATGCAATACTCGATGCGTTAAAAGCCATATTGAAGGATGAACTTGAAATCGCCCGACAGGATATGCCTTTGCTCAAGGCGGATTCCCGGTTGGGCTATCACCCGGAAGCGCACAGCCGCCATTTCACATGCAAAGATTTAAAATACAAAATAGAATATATCCGGGAATCGCTTGGAGAGTTAGAACTGATGAAATGCTAACTTCAAACTTGGCAATAAGGCAGAGATGCTTGTAGTCAAAAACAGAGTTTACCGGCAAATAATTGGTTTTGCAAATAATTTTATTAAAAAAGGCAAGTATCAGCTTCGAAGCTCTGAAAATTCAGCGTTTGCAATTGGATAAAGGAGATCAGTATGTCAATCATTGAAAATATTAAAAAACAAGTGACTGCCGTTCCTCGGGTTTTGTTCGCCGGAGTGGCCCAAAGCGAGATAACCACCAACGAGCCGGGCGTTATGGTAAATGATCCGTTGTACGCCAAGGCATTGGTACTGGATGACGGCCAAACCAGAGTGGTCATCATTTCCATGGATGTTACGGCGATAGGCGGCAGAAAAATCAGTCAGGGAATGCTGCCGGATGTGGGCGAAGAGTTTCTGCCGGACCTGCGGGAACGACTTGAACGCGAGCTGAAAATTCCCGGCTGCAATGTCCTGGTCAACGCCTCGCACACCCATCCGGCGGGACGCATGCTGTGCAGTGATGAGGAGCAGGTGGCGAGAACCTTTGACGCAGTGCGCCGCGCGATGGAAAGCATGGTTGAAGTGCGCATCGGTTCAGGCTCCGGCCGCGAAGACCGGATTTCGATGAACCGGACGCTCAGATTGAAAAATGGCAAGCACTGGACTATCCGCCACTCTAATCCCTGTCCGCCGGATGAAGACGTTGAAGGGCTCGGGCCGCTTGACCCTGAAATCGGCATCATCCGGATTGACCGGCTGGACGGGACGCCGCTGGCGGTGGTTTACAATTTCGCGTGTCATCTGCTGTACGGTGATTATCAGGGACACATTACGGCTAACATTCCGGGTTACGCCTCCAAAGTCATCGAGGACAGTTTAGGCAATGGCGCGATGGCGCTGTTCCTGCAAGGCGCTGCCGGGGATGTTTGCGACATAACATTCAAAGTTTTTGAGCATCCACGCGATGTCGAATGGCTCGGCGCCATGCTTGGTCTCAGCACATTAAAAGCATTAAACTTGATTGAAACAAAGAATGCAGAAATAAAGGTCATCGCCGAGACGATAAAACTGCCAAGGCGAACTGACATTCCGGAACGGATTAAAGCGTTGTGTCAGGAGCAGAGCATACTGCTTGAATCTCTGCATTTCACCAGTCTTAATTTCAAGAGTTTTCTGCCATTGTACATGAAACATAAGCTGAATCCGGATTATCCCGCAGATTATTCTTACAGTTATCTGCAAGCTCAGCAGACAGGAAACTCTAAATTTGCCGACATGGATTCATATAACCGGCGGAATATTGATAAATATCTGAGCAATATTCAAGCGATGGAGACTTTAACCAGAATTCAGGATGATATCGCCACCTTGAAGAAGCATCTGGAAATAAACGAAGAGTCCGGCGAAGATACCGTTGATGCGGAAGTGATGGGAATTAAAATTGGAGACTGCGTTATAATCAGTTCGCCGGCGGAAATGCTGGTTGAGGTTGGTTTGAATGTAAAAAAAGCGTCGCCTTGCAAGCATACTTTCATGGCGGCTTATTCCAACGGCTATCTGCATTACGGCGC
>Ga0114951_10005182_pt1 | contig 12171 bp, 3 predicted proteins | sample AM7aDNAmetaG_FD_88677 | JGI IMG/M metagenome (GOLD analysis project Ga0114951, IMG submission 88677) | Freshwater microbial communities from Finland to study Microbial Dark Matter (Phase II) - AM7a DNA metaG | ecosystem: Environmental > Aquatic > Freshwater > Lake | place: Finland: Lake Alinen... | reverse complement strand
GTGAACGCGGCGGCAACGATCTTGATGCGGAAGATTCGGCCGCGAAGTTCCAAAAGTTTTTCCGGCCGGTCGATGGAACGACCAGCCGGATCCTGGATCCCGAAGAGTTCGCCAAACGATGGAATATTCAATTTTCCTTTCAGCCGGTGGACGTTCTAGACGCGGAGGGCATGGCCGCTTTGGCGGGGTCTCAAAAGTTCGATTTGATCATCGCCAAGAACGTTCATTACGAGAAGCCGGGCGGGGAAGACTCCCATCAGAAAGAGTTCCTGTTCCTGAAAAACCTGGCCCAAGACCTGAGGTCAGGCGGCTTCGTGCAGGTTTCTTACGGTCTGACGCCGGCGAAATTTGAGGACCGCGGGATCATGGATGCTCTGAACCGGCTTCTGACGCGTGAGGACATCCTTTCTCATCTGGATCAAAGCCCTCAGCTTTTCATGAAACCGTTTATAAGTGCCGATCTGGATGCCCTGGCAGGAAAACTGGTTCGCGCGCTCGTGGCTTCGGTGGAGAGATCCGCCGGAAGAAGCGGGGTCCCTGAGATGTCGCAGGAGAATGACACGGTCCTCGAGATGATCGTGAACGATCTCAAGACGCGGTTCGATAGTATGGGGCTGTTCCTTCCCGCCCTGATCTATTTATTTTCCGACAAATCTGATTCGGGGGCGTTTATCCGGTATTGGATGAGAACCTGGACAACGGACCCGGACAACTACCGGTATTGGCTCAGCTATATCCTGAAACGGCTTCCGTCCGTATTGACCCCGAAAGCCCATGCGGAAATCGCCCCGCAGATTCAGGCGGAGATCAATGCGCTGGCTGAGCGGTATGGGAACAGTGCCTCCCGCTCCGAGTCGCGGCTGCCTTTTCTTGAAGGAAGCATCTTTGACGCGGAATTCATTCGCAGGGAACGGGCAATCTCGGCCGTCACGCCGACCGTTGTGTTCGATCTGGATCTAACGCTGGGAAATGGCGATGCGCTGCGGCCCGGTATCATGGAAGAGCTTGCCAAACTCAAAGCGCGCGGAATACGGATGGTTGTATGGACCATGAACGACCGGGAGGCTGTGGAGGAGATGCTCGGCGGGAACGTTGCCGCAATGGCGTCCTATTTTGATCATATCATTACGAGCCAAAATTTCCAGGTTGCCTACACGCGGGAGCGCTGCGATCTCACCGAGACCACTAAAAAAGAATTGGCGGCGGCCTACAGGTACGGCGCGGGACTGGATGAGGCGTCTCTTGAAAAGGTCTACAGATTTTATCGCAAGATCCTTTATCGCAAAGATATCGCCCTCCTGGGCTACAGCCTTTTAGTGGATGACGAAACAGAAGCGGTTTTCCGTGAGGTCGGCGAATACTCCCCGATCGGGCCGTTTAATTTTTACCAAATCGCGCCTTATTATCCTCCTGAATTTACCTGGATGCCTCAGGAGCCGAGCCTTGGGCTGGCTGACAGGATTTTGGAAAGGCTTGCTGCCATCAAACTTCCAAGTAGCGACCCGGATTCTCATAAATCTTCGGAGCTTCGCTCCGAGGTGCGTTCTCTTGAATCGGACCCGACGGTGATACCGGAGGAACTCCGGGAAAAGGAGAGAACTATCGCGCGGCTCGAACAATTGTTTTTAAAGCCGCAACTAAACGAAGAAGATCGCGCCTTTATCAACAAACTCTCGGATTTTTTTGTTATGAGGCCGATTTATTTTGTTACAGCCGATACGCGTCTTAAAGAGGTCGGGGAGAGATTGAATTTGCTTCTTCTGCTTACGCGTAATTTTGATGAGGCGGCTTTTTCAAGGGCGATGACAGCCGACGAAGAACAGCGGTATTTGGAAATAGGCGCCCACATACACGAGGAAGATTTCGAACATCGGTCGAATCATGTCCAGCGCCCTTATGTTGAGGTTAAAGATTTCAAGACCACTAATCCTCAAGAAGACGGTGAAGCGCGGCAACTGATATCAGCTGGAAAGGACACCCACGACGCCATTGAACTCATAAGAGAATATAGCAGTAGTAGAAGATCCCGGATATACACTTCGGCAAGAGTGTCAGCTTACATCGTTCGCCTTCTTAAAAAGTATCTCACCGAACTGATCCCTTTGAACAAGCGTTATCTCGAGTTTCTAAAAAAATGCGGGTTTCCCTGGATTCGTGAGGTTTATCTCGATAATTATGACACGACTTGGCTGTTTAACCTACTGAATGAGTGGGGTGAAAAAGGCCTTCCTGATCTTGAAAGGTATGTGAAAGCAAACGATTTGCGGATCTATTTGCAAAACAGGATTAAAGAGATTGGAATCGAATCATTGGATCAAATTGATGAGCAAACTCAGTGTGACAGCTTCAACATGGAGCCGATTTCGTTGTCGCGACTTGATGTGTTGACTCTCATTGATAATTTGATCGGCAATGCGGTGGAGGCGAAAAGGAAAGATGTCGCGTTATCCTTGAGCATGCGTTTTGGGGTAATGGTTCAAAATGATCAAAAATTTCTCAGATTCAGCTTGAGCGATAACGGCGTCGGTATGGATCCTTCCACGCTTGAACGTGTGAAACGGGGCGAAAGTTTTACCACCAAGAAGCGAGGTAGCGGCCACGGCATTCCAATCATCTTTGACATTATCCGCAGGGTCGGCGGAGCGATTGAGGTTTCAAGTGAGCTTGATAAAGGGACCACTTTTACCCTAAGCATACCTATCAAGACAGCGACGGACCCCGAGCCCTCAGACAAATCCGCCCGCTCCGAGGTGCGGGAGACGACGTGGGTAGCGCGGGACCCGGCGACGGGCGCGGAAAAAGGTATCGTGTATGAAACACCCGTTTTACCGAGAGGTCCCAAGGACCTTGATAAAGCGTGGCGCGATTTCCATAAAACGGTTTTCGATTTCCCGAAACTTCTGGAATATGCCGTTCGTAAAAAATTACCCGTGGTCCTTGTGATCCCGGAGGAGCTCAACGGGTTCGGCCCGCTGGCCGAGGAAGCACCCTGGATCGAAGGGGCCCGCACGGCCATGGCCTGGGCCAGCGCCTATTACCGCTTTAAAGGGCTTGGGAACGTGGACATTCGCGTCCTGCAATTGCCGCGCCAGGGAGTTTCGCGCGAAAGGATCGCGGAAGCCGTCAAGATCCTGGCCGGAAAGAAGATCAAGGAGAGGACCGGAACGCCCGAGGAACGGATGGCGGCAAGGATCTTTCCGTGGGTTAAGGTTTTCGGCGGGAGACAAAATGTCGCTTCGAAGGACCTCCTGCTGGAACGGCGCGCGATGGAGGATTTCGTGAGCATCGAGAAGGATGCGGTCAAACCGGTAACGATCCGTCCGGAACTGCCGCCGCTTCCTAAGGGCAAACAGCGGATCCTGGTGATCGGCGGCGCGGGATTCATCGGAACGAATCTCGTCAAAAGGTTCCTCACCGAAGGGCACCAGGTGATCGTGGTGGACAGCATGGTGAGCGCCAATCCGTATTTTGAGGACCTTTTCAGGGGAGAGACGGATCTTTATCTCGCGAAGTTCGACGCGTCCCGGCCTTTCGATGTCGAAGGGCCCATCGATCAGGTGCTTCATCTGGGTTCGCTCGCGAGTCCGGTGGATTATTACGGAAAGCCGCTCGAGACTTTGCGCGCCGGATTGCTGGCGACGCGCGAGGCTCTGGAGTTGGCCCGGCGCAAGCACGCGCGGTTCCTTTTCACGTCGACTTCGGAAGTTTACGGCGATCCCAAGGTCCATCCCCAGCCCGAAACCTATGCCGGGTCCGTCAACCCGTTAGGGAAACGCTCCCAGTACGATCAGTCCAAGCGCGGCGCCGAAACGCTCATCAAGCTTTATAACGAAAAATACGCGGCCGAAGGGCTCGATCTCCGGATGGTCAGGATCTTCAACACGTACGGTCCTTACATGAGAATTGATGACGGCCGCGTCGTTACGAATTTTATCGGAAAATTGTTCGCGAATGAACCGATCGAGATCTACGGCGACGAGCGGATCACCCGCAGCTTCGGTTATGTCGACGATACGCTGAACGGGATCCTGAAACTTTTGCGGACGGAGGCACTGGCCCCGGAAACGCCGATCACCGAACGGGTCTTCAACATCGGGAACGACGGCGAATTCACGCTTCGCGAACTGGCGGACCTTGCGAACGCTCTCGGAGAAAAGTATCTCCAGAGAACGGTCCCGATCAAGGTCGTGCCGGTGAAAGACCCCACGGACCCGAACCGGCGGCGTCCGGACCTGACGCGCGCCCGTAAAATTCTCGGCTATGCGCCGCGGGTGCCCCTCCAGTCGGGGTTTGAACAGACGTTTTTGTATTTCCTGCATCATCCCGAAATGCTCAAAGGGTTCGTCCAGCGTTCTGAAGTCCGCGATGAAAAGTTCTGGAAGACGGAAGGATTGTTGCGCGGCGTCACGGTCTTACGCGGAGGAAAGATCGGGGAAAATTTTTCGGACGAAAAAGAGGTGCTGGCGCTCGTGGATGAACACGGGAAAGTGACGGGCGAGGGGGTTTCTAAAAAGGTGGCCCATCAAAAAGGGCTTTGGCATATGACGGCGCACATCTATTTCTTTGACGCGCAGGGACGGTTACTTCTCCAGAAACGGAGTATGAAAAAATCCTCATCGCCCGGGAAACTTCAGGTTTCCGTGAGCGGGCACGTGAATTTAGGGGAAAAGCCGGCTGTGGCGGCGATCCGTGAAGGCGAGGAAGAAGCGGGGATCATCGTGAATCCTCGCAGGCTCTACAGGGTCTCCGGCATCAACCAGATCAAGCGTTCCTACTCTTCGGACGGCGAAGAGAATAACGAATTTACCACGGTCTATGCTTATTTTCTGACTCCCGCGGAGAGCGAGGCGCTACAGGCGAATTTCAATCTGGAGGAAAGCGATGAATTCTGGGTGATGTCGATCAGGGCCTTTGAAGAAAAGATCTGGGAATATCCGGAGGCGTTCTCCCGGAGCCTTCATTACATGGCCTCGCAGGGCCGCGATATTTTGAACAGGATCGAAATGCTGGCCGCAAAAGAACATTCCAACCCCCGGTCCGAAGTCCGCCGCGAAGCTTCGAAAAATATGTCCCGGGGAAACTTTGTCGAATTGTTGGCCCGGGCTTTTGCGGCCACATCGGTGATGGGGATCGCCGCATGCTGCGTGAAGCAGAAACCCGACGGTGACGGGAACGCCGATGGGAACGTTCTTTTTGAATCGGGCGATTGGCAGCTCCTGGGCGCCTCCGATACCGGGCTGGGCGCGCGGACGATCACGACCTCGCGCGGGGGTTTCACGGAGATCAAGATCACTTACAACGGGGACCAGTTGTTCAGCGTCAAAGGGAACGGCTACATCCGCGGCGCTCTGCCCGCAAGTTATCGCGGACCCAACGGCGAAAAAGTGGATTGGGGAACCAGTTTTGTGCTGCCGGGATACTGGAGCGGCGGTGTTTATCATCATAATCCAAGAATCACTCAGGCGGAGTTCCGGGAAGGACCGGACGGGACGATCATCATGGACGGCGTTATGGAGGACGAGGCGGGCGCGTGGGAGGCCAGGGATTTCAGAATGATCTTCAAACAGCCGCTTCCCGAAAGTGTTGAGGCAGAGGTTTCGTTCACGCAGAAAGCGAAGAAAAGTTTTTCGGTGGACGCGCTCCGCGCCCAAAATCACGAGGGATGGAAAGTCCTTCAATTCAGCTCCATGAACGTCGGGACGGCGCACGATTCGGATTTTGTGGTCCAGCAGTTCAAGAACGGGGAAACGGTGAGCAGTCCTATCGCGGGAGGGGACCATTTTATCATCGCGGAGCCCCGGCCGCTTGACGGCAGTCCGGTGTATCTGGCCGATCAGGAGCCTTCTTCGTGGGGATACCGGCCGACGACTTTCATTCAAATGCTTCCGGACGTATCCGCGGGGGATTTTCCGGTCCAGGGGTGGATCTCGAGATCCTCGAACCCCAATGATGATAACGTCGGGGCGTGGGTCCACTTCGATGGAGTCAAAACGGATGCTTATCAGCCCGGGGAAACGATCGTGGGAGTTCACGCGATTTTGGGCACCACGCGGCCGGGCCTGCCGCTGGTAGCCCCCTCGCGGAGCGAAGTGCGCAGCCGTTCCACTGACGGTTTTGTCGGGCGCTCCGAGATACGTGAGGCCCGCTCCGCCAGCTCAAAAGTGGCACCTTTGTACACCTCCGAGGTGGTCAGGGGTAAGCGGCGGTCGGAAATCAGGGACGATGCCGCTTCATCGTCTGGTCCGCTGGCCGTGCGTTTGACGGGAAGAGGACAAGAAGTCTCCGTGCTCCGCGAGGACGGCGGTTATCATCTGGACGATTTTGTGGGCGAGGAGAGCAAGACCCACGCGGTCCTTTATCAGGGGGCGGCGGCGAAAGCGTTATTGGAAAAAACACGCGTTTTTGAGCGAGAAACCCAGGTCATCGTTCCGGCGGGCGCGGCGGCGACCGTGACGACGGAAGGCGAGTCCTTTACACTTTCAGAGCCCGGTGTGATCGGGATGAGCCATGGTGCCGCGGCCTCGGTTTTGGTCGATCGCGGCGATGTGGTCGTGATCACGGTCGATAAATCTCCGGCCTGGTACAAATGGAACAAGGAAGATTCCGGGAAAAACAAATCCGGAAAGGCGTGGCAGAAAGGCGACGCCGTGGTCTACCGGCACCGGGACCGGAAAAACTGGTATGACCTCAAGAACGGCGGTGAGGATGCGACGGTGTGGATGACTGATTCGACTACCCAGGAATTTCCCGGGAGTTATTTCCCGCCGATCGTGGGTGTTTCCAGGGTTGAGTACCTGCAGCACGAGGGAGTGTTTTCTTTCCATGATCTAAGGGCGGCCGAGAGCCTTCATGAACATCCCGTGATGAACGGAAATTGGGAACTGGTGGAAACGTATATGGTGACGAAAGGCGCGGCCGTTCTCGTGTATTTTGTCAAAGATGCGGAGGGGCGCTATCATCCCGAGCTCGTTACTTTGCGGCCCGGCGATGTCGCGTTCGTCCAGCCGGGAACGGTCCACGACCTTCTGGCAGTTGAGGGGCCCTACGAGCACGTTGTGCTTTTCACCCCCTCGGTTCACCAGTACGATTACTCCTTCAAGAGACAGGTGAGCGATGAGGAGGTCGGCATGGACCGGACGGCCCTGGTCGAAAAAGCGATGAACCTTCTTCGCTCCGAACTCCGTGAAACCCGATCCGCCGCCTCCGAAGCGGATGAGGTTAAGCCCCGGTCTGAAGTGCGAAAGGTTGCGGCTCCCATAGTACGGGCTGTTCCTGCGGAAAATCAAAATAAAGAAGCCTTGGCTCCAGCTTCATCAGAAGCGGTGATTTTAAAGAATGTGGAAAGAAGCGAAGTCCGTACGGATGTGATGAAATCAGGCGTGGGATTGAAGCTCCAGGAGCCGGCGGTTATCGTGGTCGAGAAAAAAAGGCTCGACGCGTTGTCCCGGACCGCGATGCGGCAGCTCATGGCATTTGCCGCGATCAATAAGGAACAACTTCATCTGGTGGTGCCGGATCTTCTGGAAGGCCCCGAAAGTCCCTATCTCGCGGATCTGAAAGAGCTCGGCGTGCGGGTCACGCTGGACCTTCCCGCGGTCGCGAGAAATCCGAAAACGGCGGTGATCGGTCTTTCGGATAAAGATCAGGACACGGCGGAAGCGTTCAAAGGCCGGCTGAACCCGCGGGTCGCGGCAGGCGTGAAGGATTATTTCGCCCTTGAGGGCGGGGAAGGCGTTTTTCTGGCGCTTTTGGTCGCGCAGCCCGAAGACCTGTCCCTCAAGAATGGATTCCGTTACGATAAGACGGGCCGCTATCAATCCGCGCTCCGGTCTTTTTTCCAGAAGTTGATGACCGATTACGTGGTCATTTCTAAAGTGATCGCGGCTGCCGCATAATAACTTCATTCTCGCGCAACGAATTAAATGAGGCTCTGGCGTTGTGTTTCGCGCGTTGAGCGTTGCGCTTCATTCAAGGTATTGGTGACGGTGGCTTTTTTATTTGGTACCCTATCCCAGAACCGTCCCCGAAGGGATTGGCCGGTTTTTCCGGACTTGTCTCCGGCCGTTTCAGGAGACAGGATTTAACGTCAGGCAAAAAGGAAACATGATGTCCCCAGTAGCAGAAAAAGAGGTCAAAGGAGCGCCGCCGGCGAACGACATTCGCAGGATCGTCGGCTTTGAAGAGGATGATCCTTTCCGGATCCTCGGGCTCCATCCTCTGGAGCAGAAACGCGGGATGGTCCTCCGCGCTTTTATTCCGCGTGCCACCGAGGCGTGGGTCTCGCTCGAGCGCGGGAAGAACGGCATAAAGCCGATGCAAAAGATCCACCCCCAGGGCCTGTTCCAGGCCACGTTCGAGCGGGCCGTGGAGTTTTTCCCCTACAAGATAGGCTTCCGCGACGGTGCGGGCTTCTCCCAAGAAACGGATGATCCTTACGCTTTTTTCCCCAATCACCTTAGCGATTACGATCTTTACCTGATCGGCGAAGGCAATCACCATAAAAGTTATGAAAAGTTCGGCGCACAGCCCATGACGGTCCGCGGGGTTCCAGGCGTTTTTTTTACGGTCTGGTCGCCGAACGCCAAAAGCATCAGTGTCGCGGGGAATTTCAACCACTGGATCCCCGGGGCCCATCCCATGACGCACGTGCCGTTTTCGAATATTTGGGGCCTCTTTATCCCTGGGCTGAAAGAGGGGGAAGTTTACAAGTTCGCGATCCGTTCCAGTGTGGACGGCCAGATCCGGTTTAAAACGGATCCCTACGCGTTCGGCACCGAGGTCCGGCCGAACAGCGCCTCGGTGGTGACGCGGCTGGATACGCACGAGTGGCACGACCAGGCCTGGATGGAAAAACGGAAACAGGGGAATGTTTTCACTTCCCCGATCTCGATCTACGAGGTCCATCTCGGGTCATGGAAAAAGGAGGAGCGGAATGGCTGGGGGTTCCTGAACTATAGGGATCTTGCGCACCAGCTCGTCGAGTATGCGAAATTCATGGGCTACACGCACCTGGAGCTTATGCCCGTGATGGAGCATCCCCTGGACGAGTCCTGGGGCTATCAGGTCATCAATTATTACGCCCCGACCCGGCGCTTTGGGACACCCGAGGATTTCATGTATTTCATGGACTTTTGCCACCAGAACGGCATCGGGGTCATCCTGGACTGGGTGCCGGCCCATTTTCCGAGGGATCAGCACGGCCTGATCGATTTCGACGGGCGGCAGATCTACGCTTATGAGAGCTGGCGCAAGGGCGAGCACCGGGAGTGGGGGCCACTGGTCTTTGATTTCGGGAAAAACGAAGTCAGCAATTTTCTGATCTCCAACGCCCTGTTCTGGCTGGACAAATACCACGCGGACGGCTTGCGGGTGGACGCGGTGGCGAGCATGCTCTACCTGGATTACGCGCGGCAGCCCGGGGAATGGGAGGCGAACATCCACGGTGGTCACGAGAATCTGGAAGCGGTCGCCTTCCTTAAAAAGTTCAACGAAGTGGTGCACGCCGCATTTCCCGGCGTGATGACAATCGCCGAAGAATCCACGGCCTGGGAAGGTGTTTCCCGGCCGACGTTCTCGGGAGGTCTGGGTTTCAGCATGAAGTGGAACATGGGCTGGATGCACGACACGCTGGAGTATTTTTCGAAAGACCCCCTTTTCCGGAAATTCCATCAGGGGATGATCCCGTTCTCGACAGGGTACGCGTTCGCGGAAAATTATATCCTGCCGATCTCCCACGATGAAGTCGTGCACGGCAAGCGGTCGCTGCTGGAAAAAATGCCGGGAGACGACTGGCAGAAATTCGCGAACGTTCGCCTCTTTTTGGGTTATCTTTTTGCGCATCCCGGAAAAAAGCTGCTCTTTATGGGAAATGATTTCGCGCAGCGCAGCGAATGGAGCGAAGGCCGGTCACTCGATTGGCACTTAATGAACGCTTCGCGGCACCGGCGCGTGAACTTTACTTTGAGGGACCTGCACCGCCTTTACCGGGAGAACCCGGCTTTTTATGAGGGAGATTATTTTTCGGATTGTTTCGAGTGGATCGACTGTTCGGACGCGGACGGTTCTGTTTTCAGTTTTCTCCGTTGGTCCCGGAACAAAGGACAGCTGCTCGTCTTTGCTTTCAACATGACGCCCGTGATCCGTGAAAATTACCGCATCGGCGTGCCGCGCTGGGGATACTACCAGGAGATCTTCAACAGCCAGGCGCGCGATTACGGCGGGTGCGGTCTGGGGAATCTGGGAGGGCTTCACGCGGAATCCGTTCCCTGGCACGGACGGCCTCATTCCCTGAATCTTCAGTTGCCGCCCTTATCGGCAAGCATTTTCCGTTTTTGCTGACGGAACATTGTCCTTACAGCTTTTCCCGGCGCCAGGAAATTTTGATCTCGTGGCGTTTTTTTTGCTATAATAAACACATAGTTTAGCTATGAATTATCGATTGCAGCGGACAATAAACGGAGGATTTATCACATGAAACTCAGTAAGCGGTTTTGGGTGTACGGCGGTATTCTTATGTTCGTGGGGGCCTCTCTGGCGCAGGCGGACATCGCGCAGATAAAGAATTACAAAGAAGCTTTTCCGGGGGAGAAGCCCAAGTGCGTCGCTTGCCATGCTGATGCGCTCCCCAAAAAAGCGGATGGCCAGCATGAAATGAACGCTTACGGGAAAAAAGTGCTCGAAGTCAGCAAAACACCGACCGTGGAAACGTACAAAACGGCCGGCAAAGCCTCCTAAAACAGTCAGGATCTTTTCAGGGCCACCGGGTGTGAATCCCGGTGGCCTTTTTTTATGCGCGCCCGGGCAACATAACCCTTTCGAATTTGCGCAGTCCTTAGTAATATCTTTCGCATGAAGATACGTTTTTCGGTCCTTCTCGTCTGTTGGCTGGTTTTTTTGCCGATCCGGGCCCAGGGGCAAGAGTTCCCAAGGCCGTTTTCCCGCGGGCTTTTTGTTTCGGTGATCCAGGAGCCGCCCGTGCTCTCGAGCCGCGAGGCGATCGTGAAGCTCGTGACTTTCGCGAAGCAAGCCGATATCCAGGTCCTTTTCGTGCAGATCTATTACGCCAACAGGGCCTGGTTCCCGTCCCGAGTGGGGGATCCGGCGCCGTATGAAGCCTGTCTCAGGGATGTCGGCGAAGATCCTCTGAAATTGCTTATCAAAGAAGCTCACGTTGCCGGGATCCAGGTGCACGCCTGGCTCAATATGTTGAGCCTCAACGATAACGAAAACGCACCGCTTCTTCGCAAATACGGAACGGAGATCCTGACGCGGGACGCGGGGGAAAAACGGGCGCTCGCGGATTACAAGATTGATCATCAGTATTTTCTTGAGCCCGGGGACCTGTGCGTCAGGAAAGAGCTCGGCGCGATGGTGGAAGAAGTGCTCCGGAGGTATCCGGACCTGGATGGTGTCCAATTCGATTATCTCCGTTATCCCGATGTCCACCCGGTTTACGGGCACACGAAGGTTAATCTCCGGCGTTTTAAAGAGGTCACTGGGTTCGGAACGGTCAGGGACCAGAATCCGGTCTGGCAGCGGTGGAAGCGCGACCAGGTGACCGGTTTTCTCAGCGAACTTGTCCGGGAGGTGCGCGCGTTTCGCCCCGGCATCCGGGTCTCCGCGACCGGTTGCATGCCGTATCCCCGCGCTTATGACGAGGCTTTTCAAGATTGGCCGGCCTGGATCGACCGGGGGCTTGTGGATTTTGTGACGGTCATGAATTATTCTCCGGATCCCGCGCAATTCGAGCGGTGGAATCTGAACGTGAAGGGGGAGGTCAAGGATTTCCGCAAAATGAATATTGGCATCGGGGCGTACAGACTGGGGAACGCGCCTGAAGTGTTTGCCAAGGAATACCGCCTTTGCGAGACAGCAGGTGCCGGCGCGTGCGTCGTGTTCCATTACGGCAGTCTGCTCGAAAATCCCGCCCTAGCGGAACCGCTTCTTGGGACAAAATAGGGACCTGCGTGGTGGCCCGTTCCGCGCGTTGATTTTCTATGGTTTCAAGCCCTGATTCTGCTTATAATAAAACGCTTTTTCAACATGGACTAACGAAAGGAAACGACCATGCGAAAATGTGTCATTGCGTTTTTTATCACCGCGTTAGTGTTCGGCGGTATTTCAATGCAAACGGCTTACGCCATGGATTGCACCAAGGATACTCCGGTGGAC
>Ga0114951_10005181_pt1 | contig 12171 bp, 12 predicted proteins | sample AM7aDNAmetaG_FD_88677 | JGI IMG/M metagenome (GOLD analysis project Ga0114951, IMG submission 88677) | Freshwater microbial communities from Finland to study Microbial Dark Matter (Phase II) - AM7a DNA metaG | ecosystem: Environmental > Aquatic > Freshwater > Lake | place: Finland: Lake Alinen... | reverse complement strand
AGGTTGGCCACGGATAAAATCGGTTTTGCCGTTTTCACAATTCCTGGATTTCGGCCCACAGCGGCTGCAGGTCGGCGTCCGCCAGCGCCATTTTCTTGATCGCCTCCTTCTGGCCCGCCGCCACCGCGCGATTCAGCCAGTGGCGCGCGATGTCGAGTTGCTGCATCTGGCAGGCGTAGCACGACAGGTTGTAGGCGATGATCGGTTCCGCCGGAAACATTTTCGCCGCCGGCAGGAGCGCGTCCCAGGCTTGGGACAAGCCGCCGTCGCTCACGCGGCGCAAGGCGTAGGCGCGGTGCAGCCAGCCGGAGGATTCGTGCGGTGCAACCTTCAGTTCGGAGCAGGCGACTTCCAGCGCGTCCCGCCATTGCTTCTCATGCGCGCAAATCGTCCAGCGCACCTCGAGCACATCGGCATGCTGCTGATTCGGCGGCGAGATATTTGACAGCTCCGCGCGCGCATCGGCGGCGCAGCCCAGCCCCAGCCATCCAATGGCGGCGTCGAGATGATGCGAGTCGGGCGGTTCGAGCGGTTTCACGCGTGGAGAGTGTAATTGCGAAGCCCGAAAACCGCCCGCCAAATTGAAAGCGTTCTGGGCATGATGCAAGGCTATTGGCCCGTGGGCAGGACAGAACGAAAGCCAACATAGTTGTCGCGAAAAGTGGGGTTGTCGGCGTCACGATCGCAAACGCGACAGTCATATTCGGCGCCCACCATGCCGCCGCCCCGGTTCACATGGGTTGTGCCCGTCATTGGGCCGTGCGGATCCGTTTCCGAGTCGCTGGCGTAGCTTCCCGACCAGTCCCAACACCACTGCCACATGTTTCCGCTCATGTCGTAAAGGCCATAACCATTGGGCGGATAGGTGTTCACCGGCGTGGGGGTTTCATCACTGTCATTGTAATGGGCCAGACTGTTGTTGATCGTGTTTCCCCATGGAAAACGCAGGCCGCTTAATCCGCCGCGGCCGGCCTTTTCCCATTCCGCCTCCGTCGGCAACCGATACCCCCCATTCCAGTTCACATACGGCGATAACTGTCCCGTGCGATACGGCACACTCAATCCTGCATTCGTGTAATACGCCGGTTTCTTCCCCCCCATTTCGCTCCGGGCATTGCACCATTTCACGCAATCATACCAGCTGATCATCTGCTCGGGACGATTCAGCCCGCTGCCTTGGCCGGCATTGTCAAAACTGTAGCCATGCGCGATGGCCCACTGGTAAACGCTTTCCCACAGTGACTGCGTCACGTCATATTGATCCATATAAATGGCCGAGACATAAACCGTGTGCAACGGCAACGCCGTGCTGTCGCCGTCCAAGGAGTCACCCATCGTGAACGACCCCGCCGGGATCAGGGACATGTTGGCCGGCGGGTTGGGATCAAACAGCCGATTGGAATTGCTCCCGGCCCTGCCAGTCAGTTGGATGTAATCCGCCCAGCCGGCCACTCCGGTTATCGTCGTGCTGCTTTGAAAAGTATAAATCGCTCCGGCTTGCGCGTTCGTCCAAACCACCGTCCCCTCCGATTTGACGGCAAGGATACCGGACTTTGCCGGGCCCGAAATCCGGAAATATCGGCTCCCTTGCGCCGTTGCGTGATGGCCACCAGTGAACCACTCCAGCAACAGCAAAATCCAAAGCAGTGGTTTTGTGAGATTCATCATTGTATCTATCGGGTGTTGTTTACCTGCTTTTTTGATTTTTGCAATTTTGATTTTCCGGATGTCCTGAAAACCATGCCCTGGCTTCCTGCCCGGCAGCTTTCGTTGTGTCATCACCCTTGATCGCGAAATGTCCTCCACCCAAAAAATTCCTCATGGTTGGCAAACCGCGCGGAGTGGGTTAGTTTGTCCGCGCTATGAAAACCATCCTGCTTTGCACGGCACTTTTGCTGGGCGCGGTTTCGCTGCGCGCGGCCATTCAATCCAAGACCATCGAATATCAGCAGGGCGACGCGACGCTCGAAGGCGTGCTCGTTTGGGACGACGCGGTGTCTGGTCCGCGCCCCGGCGTGCTCGTCGTGCATCAATGGCTCGGCCTGACCGGTTACGAGAAACATCGCGCGGAACAGCTCGCGCAGCTCGGCTATGTGGCGTTCTGCGCGGACATCTACGGCAAGGGTGTCCGCCCGAAAGACACGGGCGAAGCCGGCGCGCAGGCGGGAAAATACAAATCCGACCGGGCCTTGCTCCGTGCCCGCGTCAATGCCGGCCTGGATGTGCTTGCGAAAAGTGAACTCGTGGATCCCAAACGCATTGCGGCCATCGGCTATTGTTTCGGCGGCACGACGGTGCTTGAACTCGCCCGCAGCGGCGCGAACATTGCGGGTGTCGTGAGCTTCCACGGCGGATTGGATTCGCCGGCACCGGCCGACGGCAAGAACATCAAATGCAAAGTTCTGGTGCAGGCCGGGGCGGATGATCCGTTTCAGAAACCGGAAGACTTGACCGCATTTGAAAGCGAGATGCGTGACGCGAAGGTGGATTGGGAAATCACGTTCTACGGCGGCGCGGTCCACAGCTTCACGCAGCCCAGTCCCGGATTCGTCAATCCCGGCGCACATTACAACGAAAAGGCGGACAAACGTTCCTGGGCCGCCATGAAACATTTCTTCACCGAAATCTTTAACTGAGCAATGCGCATCACCGGCGGCAAGGCAGCCCGACGAATCCTCAAGGTCCCCAAAGGACTGGACGTCCGCCCGACCCCTGATCTCGTCAAGCAGGCGGTGTTCAACTCGCTGGGCGACCGCGTTCTGGATGCGCGCGTGCTGGAGCTGTTTGCGGGCAGCGGCGCCCTGAGCCTGGAATGTTTGAGCCGGGGCGCGGCTTCCGTGATGTGCATCGAGAAATCGCACCGGCACGCGGAATTCATCCGCAGCAACGCGGAGGCGGCGGGCTTCGGGGAAATCCTGGAGACGCGCACGCAGGATGTCTTTCCGGTGATGAGCCAGCTCGCGGAAAGCGGCCGGCAGTTTGATCTGATTCTCGCCGACCCGCCCTATGGCGAAAAAAATGTGAATCGCCGCTCGACGTCATTCGCGCAGCAACTGCTCGACGATCCCAACCTGCCGCGACTCATTGCTCCTGGCGGCAGATTCGTGCTCGGCCACACGAAACGCGACACTTTGGAAATCATGCCGCCGTGGTCGGAAGTCAGAATGCTCAAGCACGGCGACACCGTGATGCGGTTTTTGGAACTTTGAAGGGTGGGGCGAGAGTCCCTCGAGTCCTGACTTCAAAAAATAAAGGGCTCGACGGAGTCTCGCCCCACCAACCAAGGAGCAATTTATTTTTCGGCTGCTTCCGCTTCCTCAACCTCTTTGCGGATGGTCTCCCGGAACTTTTCCATGCCCTGGCCAAACGCGGCGGAGATCGGCAGCACCTTCACTTTCTTGATTTTCGTTTTGAACTGCTTCAGGTTTTTCTCGGCGACGGCTTCGTCGATCTTGTTCGCCACGACGAGGCGCGGCTTGTCGAGCAGGATCGGATCGTAAAGCTCCAGTTCGCTCAGCAACTGTTTGTAATCATCCCACGGCTTGCGGTTGTCCGTGCCGGCCATGTCGAGCAGGATCACGAGGATTTTGCAGCGCTTGATGTGGCGGAGAAATTTGTGGCCGAGGCCGACGTTCTGATGCGCGCCTTCGATGAGCCCGGGCACGTCGCAGACCGTGAGCCGCTTCCAGTCGGGATATTCGAGAATCCCGATCTGCGGATGCAGCGTGGTGAACGGATACGCCGCCACTTTCGGGCGCGCCCGGGAAATAGCCGTCAGCAAAGTGGACTTGCCCGCGTTCGGATAACCGACCAGTCCGATTTCCGCGACGATGCGCAGTTCCAGCAGATAATCGCCCTCGCCTCCCGGCTCGCCCGGCTGCGCGAAACGCGGCGTCTGGCGCGCGGCGGTGGCGAAATTGCGGTTGCCCAATCCGCCGCGACCGCCTTTGCACAAAACAAACTGCTGGCCGTCCTGCGTCAGGTCGGCGACAAGTTCGCCTTTGGGCGAAGTGACGGAAGGTTTTTCGTCCTCTGCTTCCTGCGACAAATCCACTTCCATGCCGCGAATGCCGGCAGTGGCGCGCAACACCGGACGCTGGCTCGTGCCGGTGCTGAACAGGGGGTTTTTCCCGGCGTCTTCCGCTTCGTCATCCTCGTCTTCGGAATCTTCCAGCACCGGCAGCGGCGTGGTGCTGGGGAGCCGCCAGACCAGGGTGCCGCAGGGAACTTTAATGATGAGATCCTTGCCGGCGTGACCGTCCATGCCTTTGCCCATGCCGCCTTCGCCGCCGGGGGCGATGAGGCGCGGGACGTAATACTGGCCGATGAGATTGTTCAGGTCGTGGTCGGCCTGCAGGATGACGCTGCCGCCGCGTCCGCCGTTGCCGCCGCTCGGGCCGCCCTTGGTGATGTAAGCCTCGCGGTGGAACGCCACGGCACCTTTGCCGCCGTGCCCCGCCTGTGCGTAAATTTTTATTTCGTCGATGAACATGATTGAGTCGCGCCAACAAAAAAAGGCGAGGCCGAAGCCCCGCCTTGAAATCGGTTGGCGAAAATTAGTTTTTCGCAGCGGCGGCCGTTTCCGCGATGACATTCACGCGGCGGCTGTTCTTGTCGAACTTCACCTTGCCGTCGGTGAGCGCGAACAGCGTCCAGTCGCGGCCGGTGCCGACGTTCTTGCCCGCGATAAATTTGCTGCCGCGCTGGCGGATGATGATGCTGCCCGCCGTGACAATCGTGCCGCCAAATTCTTTTACGCCGAGACGCTTGCTGACGCTATCGCGACCGTTTCTTACGCTACCTTGACCTTTTTTATGTGCCATGACTGGTTGAGAGTTGAGAGTTTATGTTTGAAAACCGGAAAATCAGGCGTTAATGGCGGTGATTTTCACCACAGTCAGTTCCTGACGATGGCCGATGGTCTTGTGATAACCCTTGCGGCGTTTCATCTTAAAAGTGAGTTTCTTGTCGCCGCGCTTGTGTTCCACGACATCCGCCACGACGGTCGCGCCGGTGACGGTGGGTGAACCGACGGCGAGCTTACCCTCGTTGTTAACGAGCAGCACGCGGTCAAACGTGACCGGTTTGCCCGCCTCGACTTCAAGGCGTTCGATTTCGAGTTTGTCGCCCGCGATGACGCGATATTGTTTGCCACCAGTTTCTAAAACAGCATACATAATAAATTTTCCCGCAAAGGGTCGGGAATTAAACCAGATTTCCCATGACTGTCAACGCCTGATTTTTGGCAATCTGGCTTGCTCCCGCCGGCGCAGCTGGCGCTCCTGCTTCTTGGTCTCCACGCTCAACAGTTCTTCGGCGCACCACCCGCGTGCCTGGGCGAAGGACGCGAGCTCAAAAAGTTCCTTGGCCAAAGCGGTTTTTGTCAGGCGGTGCTTTGTTTCGTGGCCGTCTGCCATCAGCTTCGCCTTGCGGGCTTTCTTCAAAAGTTTCTCCGTTCGGAGCAATGCCGGCAGATGCTTCGGAATTCCATCCAACGCGGAATGGCGCGCATGCCGGGTGCCGTGCTTTTCCGCCTTTTTGATTTTCTCCCAGTTCGCCCAGACCTCGTCCACGTTCTTGACCTTGGTCGTGCCGAAGACATGCGGGTGGCGTCGGATCAGTTTGTCCACGAGCACGCGGCAGACTTTCTCAAAATCAAATACGCCGCGCTCCTTGGCGAGCTGGCAGTGAAAGACCACCTGCAACAGCAGGTCGCCCAATTCCTCCGCCATCTCGTGGTCGTCGCCCGCCTCGATGGCGTCAATCAGTTCATAAACCTCCTCGATGGCGTGGCGGCGCAGCGTCAAGTGTGACTGCTCGCGGTCCCACGGACAGCCCTTGGGGGAACGCAGTTTCACCATGACTTTGAGCAGATCGTTGATTGCCGGTTGTTTTTTCATTTCAAAAATTTGGTGGGGCGAGACTCCGTCGAGCCCATTTATATAGTTAGGGCTCGACGGAGTCTCGCCCTACCGATCATAGGATCACCAAGTCATCCCGGTGCACGAGTTCTTCCTTGGGCAGCTTGCGTTCGCGCACGGCGGCGGAATCGAACCGCGCGATGCCCCGCGCGAATTCCAGCCCATCCAGATCGCATATCCGCACCACATCGCCCGCCGCGAAGTCGCCTTCGCAGCGCGCCACGCCCGGCGGCAGCAAACTTTTGCCCGCTTCGCGCAACGCCTTCTTCGCACCGTCGTCCACGAACAGCGTGCCTTTGGGATGATGAAAGAAGGCGATCCAGCGCTTGCGGCCCTGCAATCGGGTTGGCTGGGCCACGAACAGCGTGCCTTCGTCTGCGCCCGCCAGAATATTTGCGAGGACGCTTTGATTTTTGCCCGATGCAATGACGAGCGGGATGCCGGAGCGCACGACGATTTTCGCCGCCTGAACCTTCGACGCCATGCCGCCCACGGCAGTGTCGCTGGTCGTGCCGCCCGCCATGTCTTCGATGGCGGCGTCAATCTGCTCGATCACCGAAATGGTTTTGGCATTGGCCTCGCCGAAATGTTCGATCACGCCGTCCACGGTCGTCAGGATCACCAGCAAGTCGGCGGGCAGCAGCGACGCGACGAGCGCGGAGAGTTTGTCATTGTCGCCGAACTTGATTTCCGCGGACGACACGGCGTCGTTCTCATTGATGATCGGCACGACGCCGCGACCAAGCAGGGTGACGAGCGTGTTGCGCGCGTTGAGATGGCGTTCGTGATGTTCCAGGTCATCGTGTGTGAGCAGCACCTGCGCGACGACTAGCCCGTGCGCGGAGAACAGTTTGTCATACACCGCCATGAGCCGTGACTGGCCGACGGCGGCGCAGGCCTGTTTTTCCGCAAGGTTGGTCGGACGCGAGGCGTAGCCCAGAGCGCCCATGCCCGCGCCGACCGCGCCGGAAGTGACCAGCACGACTTCCTTGCCGGCCTTCCGCAACGCCGCCATCTGCGCGACGAGCTGCTCGAGTTGCGCGGGATCAATCAGCTTCTGGCTGTCGGTCAGCACGCCCGTGCCGAGTTTCACGACGATGCGGGCGGCGGATTTGAGGATGTCACGATGCACGCCGGTGAAGTTAGGGAATATCCGGCGCGCGGAAAATGTTAAAATGCGGGCCGGTTCATTTGCCGAGGAATTGCAGGAGTCCCGAACTGGAATTCTTCGGGTCAACCAGCGAGCCGAAGAAATCGCCGCTGCGCAACGCCACCAGCAGCGCCAGCCCGCCGATATCCGCCGGCGTTTTCACATCCTTCATCACGCAATTCTCGATGCCGATCACCTGCTCGCGATTGTTTTGCGGATCTTTCAAATCAATGAACCGCGCCTTGCCGATGGACACGTTCAACACATCAATGCCCGAAAACTCCATCCCGGTTTGCGCACCGAACGATTTCTCCTTGCCGCCGGATTTCTTCACCGAGGGCAGCGCGGCGATGGAAAAAATGTTCGTCTGACCGGTCTGGTTTTTCACGATGTCCAGCTCGGCCAGATTGAACCGCAGCAGCGTGATGTGCAGGTCGCTTTTCGCGAGCGCAGCGCGGTCGTATTCCACGTGGATTTCCTTGATGTCGAGGAATGGCGTGCCGCCAAAACTCGGCGGATTGAACAGTTTAAAATCCTTGATCGTGATGGTCGGCTCGACGAGGCCCAGCGTGAATTTCCCGATCTCCGCGTCCATGCCGGTCTGCGCGCGGATGCGATTCTCCATGACCACGCGGATGATGGTGTCCAGCGACAGGAAGAAAATGACCGCCAGCACCACCACGAGGAGGAACAGCCGGAACGCCCATTTGAAAAACCACTTCATCTCTATTTACGATTTGCGATATACGATTTACGAGGCGGCATCGGATTGCGATTCAAATCGCCAATCGTAAATCCAAAATCGCAAATCAAACGGGCACATCCTCCGGCCGGACTTCCAGGCATTCGTCCTGATCCTCCCAGACGATGGTCGGATACACCTGCAGCAGTTTCGGCGCGAGTTCGCGGCCCACGCGCGCGAGCAGCAGTTCCGCCTGCTCCGCCGCGTTCTCGAACGCCGCGTCGTAATTTCCCGCGCCACGCCGCTGGCGGTCGTCCCAGTGCGCGACGGCATGGACGGGTTCGTATTCCTGCGCCCACGCCTCGACCTCGGCGCGAACCTCGCCGGCAATCTCCTCGAACGGCACGAGCGTTTCGCTGCAATGCTGGCAGATCAGGCCCGACTCGCGCACGTCGCGCGTGAGCAGCGGCAGGAACGGCGCGCGGCAGCAGGGCGATTCCGCATAGGCTGCCGGCGGCGTGGCTAGCCGCTTGAACCAGATCTGCCGGTCGTGCGCGAGCTGCGCGCCCAGCCGGTAGGCGCCGACGAGCGGATGCGAGAGCCGCCACGCGCGGCCTTCGAGCTGGCCGAGCGTCTGCGCCAGCCAGCGCGCGAGCGTGAGGTCGTCCCAACCCTGGAACGCCCGGGCGTATTCCTTCCAGAGCGCGTCGAGCGGCGATTCCGATTCAAATGCCATGGACGCAGAATGGCGCGAGAGGAAAGTTTTGTCGAGCGGCGTTGCGCAATTCGGTTTTAGAAATCAAAAAATCTCAATAACTCACTTTGTTGCTTTACGTATCAGCGTAATATCATGCTCATTGCCATCTGCCGTAAGAGGTATACCGCGAATCACATCGTAGCCATCGGATTCAAACCAGTAGCAAATTTCCTCTACCGGGGCCGAATCCCACTCAAACCAACCATTCGTATCAGTCTTTGTGCTCCACTCAAACCGTTTCTCGATTTGGTTTTTGAAATCATAGTCCGTCTGGACCACGGCGTGTGCAACCGGATTACCTGAGGCGTCCAACACACGCCCGCGAAAGACATTGCCGGGCGACAACGTGACGTTGGCAATATTGGTGCCTTCGCTTAATTCTACGAAACCAGTCTGTGGCATAAATCCGTTGGCCTGCACGGTAAGGTTAACATGCAACGGTCCCTGTCCCGTCTCTCCCCGGAAGATGAACTGCCCCTGTTCGTTAGTGGCCATCCCAGGATCTCGGTAAGATTGATCAGTTGCGACCTCGCCGGAGACACCGGTGAGCGTAAAAAAGCCAGCCGGATCTGATTTGGTGGACAACCGCCGGTTCGGACTCCCGCTGATCGAATTGATGCGCGCATGGGCAACCGGATGGTTTTGCAAATCCGTAATTTGTCCCGTGACAGTAAAGCCACGGTTAAGAACAAGTATAAGTTTAGTCAAATCCACTTGCGGCACTAGCACCAGTGGAAATGTCACGGCGCAACCAGGTTTTTTCAGAATGAAACGAATTTCGTTCGTATAGTCTTGCGGAATATAGCTACAACTCCAGCGTCCATCGTTCTGGCTGGTCACCGGACAGGTCTGGAAATCCACATTTTCAATCTGGCCTAGTTTGTTTCCCGGACCCTGTATCAATATTTCAACTCCGGCTACTGGCAGTCCTTGCTCATCAACCACCAACCCGCCCGCCGTCATTGCCGGATCCAGTTTGATGCTGTAATCGACCGGCACCGCGCCGGTTTTAAATCCCACTACTTTTGGAACGTGCCCTTCTGCGGTTGCAAAAATATTGGGGCCTCTATTCTTGGTTTCGTCATCAGGCTCTGGAATAGCGGCAACCCCATTAGCGTCCGTCAGCACATCGTGACTTTCACCCATTCCTCCAGGCCCAAAGAAGGCGGCATGAATTTTGGTGTTAGGCAGCCCTAAACCCGTTTCGGTATCCAGCACATGAAACAACAACTTCACTGGTTTTGGCGGCAGCGTTACGGGCGTGCTGGGGGCATTGAAGCTGCTAGACTTAAACCGTTCTTGTTTTGCAAGGCTGGGGGCGTTGACGGCTGGGTTGGTTTGTGAATTCGACACCGCCATATTTTGAACTGGGGCATTCAACGACTGAAGCAGGCGAATGATGCTGACGCCAAACACCGCGAGAACCACCGCGCCTGCGGCGAGATTGAATTTGGGGATTCGTAGGAATGCGGCGAGAAGTCCGCCTGCTCCGACCACGCCTGCGGCCATCGGCAATTTCATGGTCGCTAGTCGGCAAACGAGTTGGCTCGGGGCGGCTTCGACCGAATGTTCGGTCAACAATGTTCCCAATACCGCCGCCGAACAAACAGCGCTACCAACTCCCAATTGCGTCCGCAACCGCTCCACTGCCCTGCTCACTCGCATCTTGGCTGCGTCCTCGCTTACTCCCAACGCTGTGCCGAGATCGCGCATCGTCTTCCGCCCGAAGAACCGAAGCAGGAGAGTTTGGCGGTCCGCGTCGTTCAATTGATTCAATGCCTCGTCCAATTTTGGGGAGATGTCTTCCCAAACGGTATTTTCATGTGTGTTGGGTTCCATAACAACGGCCTGTTGTTCACGGTCGCGTCGGCGAATTTCCGATCTCCAAGTGTCAATTGTGACATTGATCGTGATGCGGTGAAGCCAGGCTGCCAATTCGGCTCCGCTTTGCACATTGGGTGGTGTTTTAGCGAACCGAATGAAAACAATTTGTGCTATATCCTCGGCCAGGGCAGCGTTGGCGAGACGTCTTTTGGCCACCGAATAAACCAAGCCAGCATAATGGCGCACTAACTGTGAAAAGGCTTCTTCCGACCGGTTCTTCCTGAACGCTTGTAGTAATTCGGTTTCGCTCATATCTATGAAGTAATCGTCACCAAAGCTAAAAGGTAACAGATTCAATTACGAATAACGGAAATATGCTGCGGAATTGGCTCGATAATTGGCGTCGCAATCATTCGCGACGGCCTTTCACCCGCAGCAGCCGCAGCGCGTTGCCGATCACGACCAAGTCGGACACGCCCATCGCCGCCGCGCAGAAAATCGGGCTGATGAAACCCATCGCCGCCAGCGGCACGCCGAGCGCGTTGTAAAAGAACGCCCAGAACAGATTCTGCTTGATCGTCCGCAACGTCGCCCGCGCCAGGCCGAGCGCCTCCGGCACGGCTTCGATCTCCGATTTCAACAGGATGATGTCCGCCGCCTCGCGAGCCACGTCGCTCGCGCGGCTCACGGCGATGCCGAGATCAGCTTGTATGAGCGCGGGCGCGTCGTTGATGCCGTCGCCCACGAACGCCACGCGCTCGCCCGCCGCCTGAAGTTTTTTCACGAACTCCCCCTTCTGCTCCGGCCGCACTTCGGCAAACACATTTTCCGCCGGGATGCCGACTTGCTTCGCGATGCTCGCCGCCGTCAAAGCATTGTCGCCGGTGAGTAGATAAATTTTCAGCCCCTGCCGCTGGAGTTGTTCGACCACTTGTTTTGCATTTGTTTTCACCGCATCACGCACGGCGAATAGTCCAAGCAACGTTTTATCGGACGCTAGCCCGACAATCGTCGCGCCCTGCCCCGACCATTCGGTGATGAATGCTTCACCCGCCGCCAAATCCACGCCGGATTTGCGCAGCCAGCGCAGCGAGCCCAGACGCAAGGTTGAAGGTTGAAGGTTGAAGGTTGAAGCGGGCAAAGTCGCGCTCACGCCGGAACCGCGCACTTCTTTCCAATCCTCCAAGTCAGGGCGTCGTGGAACTCCGCCGTCCGATTCAAGTTTGGCAATCGCCTGGCTGATGGGATGGTTGGAGTTGCGTGCCAGCGCGGCAGCGAGTTGGGCGATCGCGTTCCCCTCACCCTGGCCCTCTCCCGTGGGGAGAGGGAGAACTTGTTCCAGCGTTGGGTTGGAATCTGCCGCGAACGGTTTGCGAGGTGTAATTGTAGCTGTTCCCTCTACTCCGCGGAGAGGGTTAGGGTGAGGGGGAAGCACAGCCATCGCAGCAACCAACGGTTTTCCCATCGTCAACGTGCCGGTCTTGTCAAAAATCACGGCCGTGACATTCCCGGCCTTTTCCAAGGCCACGCCGTCGCGGATCAAAATTCCCCGGCGTGCGGCGGTGTTCGCGCTGGCCATGATGGCGGCGGGCGTGGCCAGGCCCATGGCGCAGGGACACGCAACAATTAAAACCGCCGCAGCGACGATGAACGCCGTGGCCGCGCCCATTGGCAAATGGGCTTGCCAGAGAAATTGCGCCAGCCAGTCGTGAACCTGCCGGGCTGATTCCGGTGAAAGCCCCCACCACAATCCGGCGGCAATCGCGATGGTGACGACGACTGGCACGAAGACATTGCTGATGCGGTCGCCGAGGCGCTGAATGTCGGCGCGGCTGGT
>Ga0114951_10005178_pt1 | contig 12176 bp, 15 predicted proteins | sample AM7aDNAmetaG_FD_88677 | JGI IMG/M metagenome (GOLD analysis project Ga0114951, IMG submission 88677) | Freshwater microbial communities from Finland to study Microbial Dark Matter (Phase II) - AM7a DNA metaG | ecosystem: Environmental > Aquatic > Freshwater > Lake | place: Finland: Lake Alinen... | reverse complement strand
CGATCTCGGGGATGACGGATTCGACCATGCCGTATGCCTGCAACATGGCCTTGTTGAGGATGTTTTCGGTGATGCCAGACAGACTCATCGTGCTGAACCCCTCAGCCTTGATTTGCAGGTCCACGCCCGCATTGATCGCCCAGAGCTTCCGAACGTAACCCATGTCCACGCTGCCGACAGGGAAGTGCATCCCGTTAAGGGCCGCGATCTTCGCCATGATGCCATGGTAACTGGTGGACCGGAACTCGCGGGAGGCCGCGATTTCCTTTGCCTTGTCGTTGAGGCCGGCGAGGGCGTACTTCTCGGGCATGTTGCTGCCGAGGCAGGCACCGGCCGCGACAACCTCGTTCACGTCCCCGGCCGACATGGCGGGCAGGGCGCCTGTGTTGATGTTGAACGGTTGGGTGACGTTGTTGCGACCCGTGGGTCCGCGACTTGCCCGCAGCACCTCCAACTCGGCGCGATCGGCATCCCACCCCTCCTCAATCGCCTTAGCCTGGATGTCTGGGAAGTCTTTGGTCGCCTTGATGACGGCGGACTGCCGCTTGGATTCCGTAGCGGCAACGAGACGCATTTCCTTTTCCAGTTCCTTGCGCGTCTGCACCGTGAAACCATTATCGCCGTCGTCGGTCTTGACGGCGGCCTTCACTTCCGGCTTCTTCACGTCCACGGCATCCTTGTCCTTCTCGTCAAACGCACCGGACGCCTTGTACGTGGCGAGCAGACCATCGTACTGCGCCGAGTCGAGAGCGGAGGCGGCAATAAAGCCAAGGGTTGCCAGCCACGCGGAGAATTTCATCTTCATGGTACTTACTCCTGCGGACTGAGCCGCAATGCGGGCACTCGTGTCGTCATCGGCACCAAGCGCCACGAAACTGATTTCTCCCAGCGACGTTCGCCGGGCGATATTTACAGGTCCATCCCACGACTGCCCATTGGCGGTGGCAGTCTGTCCTTCGGCTACGAACTGATTGGCTAACACCCTCGCCCCAATCGACGCCTGCCACGGGAATCCACTCGTTCCAGAGTCGCGAACCTCTTCTGCGTCTTTGCCCTTGCCGCTGATAACACCGGCGGCTGAGAGCGTCTTTCCGGTATTGGTGATGGCTGTGGTGTGACCAACGATTTTGCTTTGGTCGTGGTCGCGAAGGGCGGGTCGGCTCTTCTGTGTACCATCCATTCCAGCCAAGTCCACCACAACCGGATACTGCCAACCCTTGAGTTGGAGTTTCCCACCTGTGTAGGCCATCATCGAAAAGGTCGGCGGCCCTTTGGTGACATCAGCGGCGGCCTGAATGGCGATTGGAGAGTCAATAGAGATTTCCAGATCGCAGGCCGTGGCCTTCGCTCGGTCCTCCATCATCGCCCGCGCCACACTCAAGCATTCCTTGGCGGCGTTGCAAATGTCGGCCGAACATTTCGGATCGGTGGCGATATCTTCAAGGGCAGCAAGATGTACGGCGCCAGCCTTCCCGTATGGGTATGCGTACCATTCTTTTGCAGGAATGATGCTGGGGTCGGACGAAAGATCAGGTTTTCCTTCGGCGATCCCCAAGAACCACGGAGCGAAGTCGGACCAGTTCGGGGGCGATCCGAGCAGTGCGTTGGAATCCTCAGCAGAAAAGCTCCATCCGGCGTCAGGCAGGAACTTGCCGGCGGCGATCAACGCTTTGAGGTTTTCCAGAGAGCGGCGGTTCAAACGGTACGTCATTTGTCATCCTCCCCATCGTCAGCGGCTTTGGGTGCGGGCTCCGGCGCCTTATCGCCGTTCGGATTCTTCGGGTCGTCTTCGGTTTCAGTGGACACGCCGCCGCGACGCGCCAGCATCGACTGGAACATCGCCTCACGATATTCTTCCAGAGACACGCCATAATCCGCGGCGGCCATTTCGTCCTGCTCGTCAATGTCGAAGGAGAGGTCGGCGGCTTCTTGGCGGCGGCTCGTAACACCCGAGTCAATGCGAGTCTGCGCGGCGGTGGCAACCTTGCCCGGATCGGCATGATCGTTGACGCGATCCCACGTCCATGCGTGAGGGAGTTGTGTGGGGTCATCGGGCATTTCCGGGCTGTCGGGTATCAGCCCCAGCAGCATTGCTTCGCGTATCCATTGCGGCCACACCCGAGTATTGCTCAGTCTTGTGTACCGTTTGCGCTCGTTGAGAATCCGCTTGCCATAGGGCTGCATCGCGACATAGGCGGAAGACATGTTGGCTTGACGTGCGTCCAGCGAAACGATGAAGAGGGGCATTCCCAAGGCTCGCCCGAGAGCACCAAGCTCGATGTTGACCAGCGTGTCGTAATTCGCACCCGGCTGTTCGGTCTTGAGCATTGATGCTTTGGTCCCGGCGGGCAGTCGGTTGAATGCCCCGTACTCCATTTCCCAGGTGTCCTCCATCAAGTCTGACGAGTAGACGGGATTCCCGTTTTGGTCGCGGAGTATCTGGCCGTTGGCATCAGTGAGTGGCTCGGCGGCGGTGGCGATGGCGGGGGTTTCAACGCTGATCCCCCATTTGGCGGCATTCTCGGCGCTCAGCACAGTGGCCAGTCCGAGACGACGGAGGTTGGCGGCGTTGGGGAGGGCGGGGAGGATCGAGGGGATGCCACGTTGCTGTCCGGGTCGAATGCGGCGGTAGTCATGCACCACGTAGGCGGCCGGCCACGGATCGAATTCATAGCCCAAAATCACGAACGCCCCAAAGGCGCCGGGATGCTGCCGCAGGACGTGGTAGGTCTGCGGACGGCCCCATGGATCGAGTACCACGCCATCGAAATATTGATCAGGGAATCGCGAAGGATACATGCCGAACAGGGGCGATGAAACTTGGTCGGCCTCAATATCGAACACGTCGAGCTTGATGGGATTTTCAAGGCTCGGATTGGTTCGCAGGAGAAGGAACCCTTCGCCGTTGTAACAGGTCGCCGCACATGAACCGTGGAGTTTTTCGGAGTACCCCACTTCCTCATCCCAGTTAACCCACAAATTTTCGACGGCTTTGTTGAGCGCCTTATCTTTCGTGGTGATGTGTAAACGGGGCCCTTTGCCGATGACGTAATCGGCATAGGTGTCGATCAACCCGAAGAGCAACGGGTTATTGTGAAACTCGTACCGGCACTTCATGCGGAGCGTGCGCCGGACCTGCCAAGAGGCGGCGGCGTCGATGGAGGTGGCGTCGGCGAGTGCGAAGTGTCCGGCGTTGAGTGGCGTGGTGAACTGCGAATCAAAACGGGCCTTCACGTCTGGCAGACGATTGCTACCGATTCGGACAATTCGCGTTGGGGCTGGGGTAGTCAAACCGATCTTGTTGGTGAAATTGATGATTCTGTCGGCCAGCGTGCTCATCGTTCCCCCCCCGGCACATTGAATCGAAGTCCGGATGGTGACGAGACGCGGATGCCGACGCGGCGGATACCGGCCCGGCGGCCGGCGGCGGTGGCGGCGAGGGCCGTCAAAACGCTGAGTTGGTCCTTGAGATTGTGTTCTCTGGAAGAGCCGAGCCCGCTGACGACGACTTCGCTGGGGCCATTGGCTGAGTTCGCGACTGCGTTCTTGAGATCGTTTACCGTGCTCATGCGGACAAGATGGCATTCAAATTCGCGAAGAGCAAGTAGAAATGAGATAAAATTGCCGTTTAGTGATAAATTCTCCTATGCGTAGGCCACACAATGGCAAAATTTGCAATTCGTAGGGGGGTACACGCTCTTGAAATCACCAAAACGACCGCTAGGTCCAACTCACCATTATCGACGCCTCATATCGCCAGCAAATTAGTTGATGTAACGACAATCGTTATCGCTCGATTGTTGTCCAGACCCGCCCGCAGTTGCGACATACACGATAACGACGGATTGCATTCTCCATCCGGTCAGTATCGCGCACGCATTTCCCGTCGCTGAATTGAATGCAGTGGCATTTTGGGCACTTCAAGCCCTTCGCCCACGGAGCGGCGGCGGTCCACTGATGCTGGACGATGACGGGAGGAGGCGGGGGCGGAGCGGGCGCAAGCAATTCGACGGGCGCAACTTCGACCGGCACTTCGATGGAAGACTTGGATTTCGTTCGTTTGCTCATAGATCGCTCCATGCGTCAATTCTTCTTGGCCCATCGCGGGGTCGGGAAGGCGATTTCAACCCTCCGCCGGTTGGGAACTCGCGTCCCGCGCCCGCTCACGCCCTTCAAAACCACAAACGCACATTCGAATCAAACACTCGCACGCATAGGGTTCAAGAATCCGAACCCCCTCATCATCCACGGATAGCATTCCTTTGGATCTTGAATAGAGGGTGCTTGTGATGCGCTCCCCGCATTTTGGACAAAAATTGAAGGTTCCAAATTTCGGAAGCGATTCAGCTTGCTCGCGAGTCAGTAGCAGACATTGCTCTAGCCACTGCTCTGCGAGACGCACAGATTGGTCGGAAGGACCTGTTTGCTGTTTTTTGGAAGTGAATGGCCACATTTGATTTATCCTTTTGTTAGAACTTTTTCGCCCATCTGGGCGTGGGGACATTTATTATCTTCGCCGCACCTCGCGGCTCGTTTCCGATCCGCTTGCATCCCAGCATCGACGCCGCCACCGCGCAGCCGACCGCACAGTCGAGCCATTCGTTGTCTGGACGGCTCGGTCGCAACGTCCATTCATCGACCGGGATTCCCTTTGGACTCGTTGGAGTCACGTAAGTCTCCGCCGTGATGTGCGAGGCGAACAAGCTGTGTCTCTCGGGATCATCGCCGAACAGTGTGATGGCGCCGGGGTCGCCGGGGGCCGTCAAGAACCCAGCATGAACGAATGACTTCCACCAATTCGTGTCGATGACACACGCCGGAAACTCCCGCGTGCCCTTCACCGCGGGGAAGTACCATCTGCCCAGCGTGTCCCACCGCTCCCCCTCTTTGCGTTTCCGCGAGGCCATCGGACGGCCCCCGGCCCCTATGCCCTCCCCACGGCTCGGTGACATTACCGCCCCACCCTTGGAAGTCTTGACCGCGTGAATCACGTTTGGCCACTTGCCCGAGTCCACGAGCATTTGCCCGATCCGCGCCAACCCCGCTCCCCCCGACTTCTGAAAGTTCCGGGCCAGCAACCGAGAAACCAAATCTTCCAGACCCGCCTGAATCGTGCCCTCGATCCCGCGGTTAGGATACCTCGCTTGCAGATTGCTCGATGAGTTCTCAATATCTGCCTTGGTGACATCCCGGCGTTGTTGCTCCGGCCACACCCCATAATCGACCACATGGCCGGTGAAGTTCATCTTCCACGCCACGACCAAATACCAGAGCGAGTATTGCTGCACGTCGATGGCACAGGTCAGTATTGGGAATTCCAGCGGCACCTCGCTCCACGCTCGCCCGCTGACACGCGAAACAAGAATCTCCGGTGTTAGACGATGACCGACACTCTCCAACGTCAGTGGTTCATTCTGAAATTCCGCCGCGAAGCCCGCTGGGCCATACTTGTAAAAGGCGTGCATCGCCGCTTGCACCGCCGTCAAGTTGCGCGGGTCATCCAGCCGCTCCGCCCAGTCCACGACCGCCCCACAGTCCATGCAGTTTGCTTTGTTTGGACACTCCGCACAGTCTCCGGCGGTATCGAGCTTGCGCCCCTGCTGACACATCCGCACACGGTAGAACTCCTTCGCCTCATCAAGCGGCTGGTCGGTTTGCATCGCCTGCTCGCGTAGTTCGCGGTATTGCTCCCACAAAGCCTTGTTGGTGGGCCACGAATAGAGCCTCTTCGTCCTCTCCCCGCGGAACTCCGGGTAAAGGCGGCGGTCGAGAAGTTGATCCGCCAGATCACCGCGTTCGATTACTGTACAGGGAATCAAAATTGCGGTCTGTTGATCCGGCCCCGCCAACCCCTGCACATCCTGTTTGATCGTCTTGAGCCGGTAGGTGGTCTGGCCGCTTGGCCCCTGGCTTCTGGCGGATTCCGCGGTCTGAGGATCATCCGGCAGCGCCAATGTGGGTCGCACCACGCGACCATCCGGCATGGTGTGCCACATCCCACGAATCTGTCCCTCAAGACTGGTCGCGGCAATCACGGCGCCGGATGCAGCGCCACCAGGAATCGTTGGCAGGACGATCTTGTCCTTGCCCCATCGGATGTTCGTCTTCTGCCCCTTGTATCGCTGCCCAAGGCATCGGCGGGGTTCATTCTCCAAAAGCCGGATCGGAAAGCATACCGCTGGGAAATCCTGGTACAGCAACTCGTTTTCTGTGAGCGTTTTTTTGAACCATTCAATCGCTTCAGACCCCTGTGGGGCCGTGGCGCCGATGATGACTGCGAAGAGGTGGCGACCGTAAAGTTCCGCCCACAGCACGGCCGCTTGGCAGAGGCGAGTCTTTCCCGACCCGCGAGGCATGGCGACCGCCAGCATGTCGTGGTCAATGACCACGCGCTCTACTTTGGCGATGACTTTGCGTTGATCCTTCGACCATGGGAGATAGAAAATTTCCGGGAAATAGGTTTTGCAGAAGACTCCAAACTCCGCTTCGCATTTCTTCCGCCGCTTCGGATTCTTGCACCGCGGGATTTTTCCAATATCCTGCGCGGCCTGGGTGGCCGCTCGCTTTCTTGCGGCATCCCAACCAGCGGCGCGGACCCGTGGGCGGCCGGCCTTCCTTTTCGGTTTCTTGGGATCAGGTTTCGTCATGGGGTTTTACTCGGCATAGGAATTTTGTGTTTCCGGCAGAACCGCCGGGCGGTGGACTCGGACACCTCGCGGGAGACGGTGCGGAAGGTCCCGCGGGCAGGGTCATCCCACCAAATGACATGCCCCTCCCACATGGTGTAGGTGCATCGTGGCGACGTGGGGGTGAGGGTAAGCGTCGGTGCGATGATCTTCGGCTTGCGGTTCATGCGTTACCTCGCTTCAAATTGGTGATGTCGTAGTTGGCCCACACCACCTCTTCCATGCGGCGCTTCATTTCACCACCAGCGGCGTTGTTCGGTAGGTTAAAGGCGATGCGATGCCAGCCGCGTGACAACTCGGCCTCGCGGTACAGTTCCGAGTCATACCCGCTTAAGAGAAACTTGCCTTTGATGCCACCCAACACCCCCAGCAATTCCGCATGATCCTCTCGCGTCATTTCGTGCTCATATTCCCCAATGGTGGCGCGTGTCTCGTGAAGATACGGCGGGTCGAGGTAGAACAGCGTAGCAGGGCCATCCTGCTTTCGGATCACGTCCACCGCTGGTTGGTTCAAGATCGCCACACGGCGCAGGCGTGCGTGTACTTCTGGCAATCCATCCACCGCATTCATCCATGCCGAAGCCTGCTCATTCATGCCCCGCCGTGTGCGGGTGCGTGAGAGAGGAGCAAAATCCTTCATCCTCCCCGACATGCTCATACGGCATCGGATGTAAAAGGCCACGGCCATGCCCGTCATGCCGTCAAGGCGGACCTTGCAGTCCTCCATTTCTTTTTTGGAACCCTCCCATTCCGCTTGGGAGAAGGGAACGCATGAGAGCCGTCGGCTGAGTTCTGCAAAGCTCTCGGGATGCTGCAACGCCCCCCAAAAGTTCGCGAGTTCATAATAGATATCGTTGACTACCTCACTCACGCCTTCCGGGTCTTTCGCGAGCAGGACGCAACCGCCGCCGAAGTACGGTTCCACGTAATGCGTGTGAGGACACATTAGCGCAATAATCTTGGGGGCGAGGTAATGTTTGCCACCATGCCATTTCAGGGGAGGAGTAATCACTTCACGCCCTCGCTTTCTTGACCGGCATGGACCATATTGTGCGAGCGCGCAAAATGGTTGGCTCGTTGCCTCCGTTTGTCTTCAGCCCACTTGGCCCGCAACCGCAACGGGTCAGTGCGGCATCGTTCGCAATAGTAATGGCGGTTACATCGCGGTTGGAATGGCCGGTAACAGGACCGGCAGTGTTTGATGGCGTATATTTCGGATTTCGTCATGCCGGGTTCTCCTTGATCCACTCGCGGCCCTTGTCAGTGACATGCCAGATCGTGTGTTTCGATCGCGTACGTGCCACAAGTTTGCGGCGCTCGAGTTCAAGCAGGTCCGCACGGTCGGGGAAACGTACCGTCTTTCCATGGATGCAGAAAAATCCAGTATCGTCCGGCACCGCAAGGCTTGTGATTGTGGAATATCCGCCTTGGTCCACCAGCCGTTGCAAAAGGATGCGAAGTTCTCGCTCGTGCATGGCGGCGCGGCGGTCGTGTTCGGCTTGGGCGATGGGGTTCATGCCTTGCCCTCCAACTTCTTGAACGACAGCACCCACACCCATGGGTTATCCTGCCACCTGCATCCGGGGCGTTTGCCGTTGATGGAGTCCCAAAGCGCGGAATATTTTCCCGCCAGGTCTACCACGGCGTCGTGCTCTCTCAGGGAAGAGGACACCCCTTCCGAGATGCAATCGTTCGCACTGATGTCCTGCAACCTCTCCACCTTGGCGCCCGTGATTTTCAGCATGAGGCGGCTCACAAGACGGGGCATGAATATCGGGGAACGCCACCGCACATACTCTGCCGTGTCATCCCAACCTGGATCGGTGGCACGGTAGAATGGGCCTTCTCCATTGGCTCCAAAGTTCTCTCCTTTGGCCCACGTCTCTCGGACCCAAAGATAATCCCCGACTCTCCATCGCGGCATGATCGGCTCGCCATCGTCCCCGCATGGCAGGTAATCGTTGAACCCTTCAACGCCAGCAAACCCGCATTCTGCCGATGGTTGCGGATTCACGACCCGCCGCGTCTGAGTCTTCCTGCCCGCGAGGATTGCCCGCACGGACTCCGCAGTGAATATGATCGGATGTTCTTTCATTTCGCGACCTCCAACTTCGGCTCCACGAACCTCTTGTCAAAATCCGCCTTGACCTCGTTCCATAACTGTCGAATCGACTCGATATCGACCGGGCGATTGTCGTCCGGCCAGTAGCAGAATGGGGCGTTCGCGTCGATCCAGTCGTTCACCGTCTTGTTGATTTCCAGATCGTCGATTTCCCCGTCTTCCGGGATGCAGTCGCACAGGTACTCGGACATCTCAAAATGCCGCCCGTTGTCAGGTTTCGTGTGTACAAGCTGGACATCCTCCAAAGCCCCGCCACCTTCCATGAACTCGTATAGATATTCCCCGAGTTCGTCGGCATCATAGAAGAATTTATCGGTGTCGTAAGCGTTCAGGTACGCCTTCCCATCCCACGCGACGGCGTTCTTGTACGCTTCATCCCACCGCTTTTGACTGTGTTTCTCGCGGCACTTCTCACAGAGGCACCATCCCTTCTCCATCCGCCCATCGCACTCGCTGCATGGCATGTCAGTGCATCCGTTGTACCTCGCCATATGCTCTTCCAACCACACGACGTTGGTGTTTGTTTTCGAGAGCCACCCGTCCAGTGTGGATCCGTCTGGTTTTGTGATCGTCACCTTTTCGGCAGCATCTTCGTATCTCATTGCTTTACCTCAAAATTAGGGTACTTGAACCTCTTCAACTCCATCACAGTCTTCGGCGAGTCCCCGCAGCACAGCGGGCACTTGCGGATGACACGCCCTACGATGGGCTTCTCGGACAGGATGCGGACGATCCCGCCGCAGGTCTTACATGGGATCAGGTTGAGCATGACGCACCTCCATTTGTTAGCCCCACTGTGCGGCCATCGCTTCGGCGATTGACACAAAAAACCTTGACCGTTCATGCCTTCGCTCTTCGTCGGTGGCACAGGACATCGCCTCTGTCCTGTGCCACGGACGTTGCATCTTGCGGCCGGCACATTCGGTGTCATATCGTTTTTTCGGTTTCCCGGATGCAATGCGAGTGCCAACATAGATCGGCTCAGGGGGCGGCACTGGTTGCGGGGTTTTGTCATTTCCGAATAGGGTGTCACGCCGCCACAACAATGGAAGCCCACGCAACCATAAGCACGTTCGTTTTTGAATTGGCTCTCCAAAATCCCACGGGTTTACGATCTGGTTTGCTGGGCGAAATCTGACATGCGGCAATCCGAACGGATTTTCAACGCACACTCTCGGCGCATTGGCATGATAGCAGAGCATGAAAAATTCCATCGCCGCTTCGCGAAGTTCAGCCCGCCCTGGAGAATTCCAATGCGCCGTCCCCGCGTAACTCAGGTAGGTGCATGGGGGATGAGCAACCACCAAATCCCACGGCTTCCGTAATTCTTCAGTCACGTCGCACTGCATGTGCTGTCCTTGGCTCTCGCTCGGCAACAAGTCGCACGACCACACATCATGACCACGGGCGGCAAACGCGTCCCTCACGATCCCACTGAATTCACACGCGACCAAGACTTTCATATCGCCACCTTTCGCCGAACCACCGCTCGTACATCGCCGCCAGTTTCTTATTCAAACGCATGGCAACTTCCTTCGCGCTTCCATATTGCAGAAACGGCACATTCCCTGAAGAGCGCCAAAAGAGCACTTCTGGCAGACAGGCTTTCCGCACATTTTGCAGGCCACCCATTTCGTCCCACAGCGGCAAAAGTCAGTCTTCGTCTCGTATGTAATATTGTTGATAATATATTTCATGCCTGCACCTTCGCTTTCGCCAGTTGGTCCCACCACTCATCCCGGCTCATTTGCAGCGGCATCGGCAGGTCTACTATCGTCCGGTCGTTATCCTTGTGCGATCCGACCTTGCCGGGGTACATGATTATCCGGTTGTGGACGAAGCGCTCGCAAAGCAGATGGGTCCACCACGGCCCCGTCGCGGACAGGGCCTTATACTCGTTCATGCCTGGCTCGTGGTCCAGAATTGCCGCCTTGCCGTCTTCCCGCTCCTGTGGCGACCACCCACTGAGTAATGAGGCTTCCTCTGCCTCTTCGGTCTGGACGCGTTCCTGATGCTCTGGCGACACGTCTGAGAGCATCGGCTTGGGGTTCTCGCGGTTCACCACCTTCAGTGCTTCCCGGATATCAACCAGCTTGGGCTGGCCGTACTTGGACTCGGCGAACACGCGACCGATGGCGGCGCGAACGTCGAACTCGGTGAAGTGTTGAAGGCGGTCGAACCAAAGCTCGTTGGACTCCGGCGTCGAGGTCCACTTCGGCCATAGCTTTGAAATGTACTCGCCGATGCTGGCGAAGTCTTCGCGGGTCATTTTCGTGACTCCTGAAAAATATCCCCAGTGAATGCGTTTTTGAAAACCTTCGGCGGGTCGGGTGCGCCAAGGTGCGACCAGTGTTTTAGCAAAGCGTCTGCGGTGCATGACACATTGGGCCAGCGGAAGAGATACAGGTCCCGGCGACGACGAATCTCTTCCGGCGTAGCCATATGCTCTTTCAGGTTTGCGACAATCTTCCCGACATGGGTTTGATCCGGTTTGGCGACGGTGCCACCAAAGAACAACTCGGCAATGGTGTCCCAGATGGGGTCTGGTGCTCGTTTCCTTGGCGGTGGCTTCGTTGCTGGGGGGTTGGACGGGGTTGTCGTGGCTGTGGCGGGTATTTGCGGGTCTTCCGAGGCTTCCACGTCCGGAGGAACCCACTCTTCCGCCGATGAAATCGGCAAGGGTGGGTTAGGTGGGTTAGGTGGGTTAGGTGGGTTAGGTGGGTTAGTTAGTGCGCCGTTTTCGGACAGCGGCGCGCCGTTTTCCGCCGAAGTCTGCCGTTGTCCGCCGTTGTCCGCCGTTTTTGATCGTAAACCCTTGTTAATCCTACGCGCGATCCTTTTGCGAACATAGTCTGGGGCATGGTCAGCAAGGTCGTGAACGTAATAACCATAGTCATCATGGTCTAAAAAGTGTGCCGATGCTAGGGCATCAGTAAATACACCCTTTTTGCCCGGCCATTCGGCCGCACATTCCACATCTTCGGATGGGCCGACGAATGGGTCGGCGGTGGCATAACATGCCTGCCACAACGTCTCCAACAACCCCACAATATACGGCCGTGGTAGATCCAAATCCCGACACAGGCGTTTGAATTTCACACACGACCATAAGTCAGATTTTGCCATTCATCACCAATCTATCCCCCGGCAGCGCGTAACCAGCTTTCCACGGCGGCTGCGAGACCCACAACCCGCGAAGGAAGTGTTGCCGAAGAAAGCTGGTAACGGATTGCCGGTAAGATGGGTGTCAAGTCTCGCATGGCCCAAACCCTACCGCCGCTCAGCTGCCACGTCAAGAGAAATCACGCGATAAATTATCCATATCAAGGAAGGTAAATGATTGGATGGATAAAACAAAAGTTTATGAT
>Ga0114951_10005174_pt1 | contig 12180 bp, 11 predicted proteins | sample AM7aDNAmetaG_FD_88677 | JGI IMG/M metagenome (GOLD analysis project Ga0114951, IMG submission 88677) | Freshwater microbial communities from Finland to study Microbial Dark Matter (Phase II) - AM7a DNA metaG | ecosystem: Environmental > Aquatic > Freshwater > Lake | place: Finland: Lake Alinen... | reverse complement strand
CTCTGTCCACAGTTGGAAAAAACGGCCGTTTCGATCACTCCCCGCTCAAAATCTCAGCATCCTCCGCCGAAAACTTCACACGCTCACCAGTGTGAAAGCATCGGGCTAGATTCAATAATTTAGGGAGTTTTTAATCCGATTTGGGATTGGCCGGGATACAGCTCTGCGAGCTCCAACACCCGCTGCAAGATGACTTCAGCCAGCAGCGGCTCGGTGCCGACGGAGGGCGAATACCAGATGAGTTTGCCGTCGCGTTCCGTCGGGTTGCGCCACGTGGGCTGGCCGGCGGCAAGGCGCTGCTTCACGACGCGCTCGGGTTCGCCGAGCAGCACCGGGATGTCCTCGACCGCGTGCAAGCCGTCGCTGATGAAAAATGGCACGACGATGAGGTTCTTCGTTGGCACCAGCGCCGGACAGCCCTTAATGAACGGGGCTTCTTCCATGAACACCGCGCTGACCGCCGCATAAATATTCAGCGCGCGGATCAACCCGACCTGCCGCTCGACGGCCTTGCGGGAATTGGCGTTGCGGCCCGTGCCGTGCCCGGCGATGAGCAGGGTCGTGTCCGCCGGCTTGGGCGCGCGGGGAAACGGGAATTGTTCCGCGACTTCCCGGGCGCGGGCGAGAATCACCGCGGTCATCTGGTCGTGCGAACCGACGGGCAGGCAATAAAAAACTTCTGAATTTTGAGTTTTAAGTTTTAAGTTTTCAGGAAAAGAAAAGCCCAGTTCCTGCGGGATGATTTCCGTGCTGAAGTAGCCTTCGCTGATGAAGAACGGGACGATGAACACGCGCGGCGCGGCGATCGCGGCGAGCACGGGCTTGACGTGCGGCTCCTGTTTCCAGAACGCCTCGTGGACGCCGGCGAAGAGTTTCCGGCGCCGCAGTTCCGCCGCGTGCTGGAAGACGGGCGCGGCCGACTGGCCGTTCAAGGTCGTGCCATGGCCGAGAATCACCAGCACCGCATCGGAAAAATTTGCACCGTTCACCCGCTAGAGTTAGCCCAATGGCCGGGACTCCGCAAGCCGGCGGCCCGGCAAATGCGTAGCGTCGGGCCTCCGGCCTGACGTGGAGGGCCGTCGTCCCGCCGCCCGGAAAAAGGCGGATGCGCTTTCCATCGTCGTCGAAACGTTCAATGGCATTGGGAATGGCGAACGGTCTGTTCCGCCGGGCTGGAAGCCGCGGCGCTACGGCAGGCAAGGATGCCCGCCGCCACGTCCGCGCCGCGCCAATTTTTCGATGAAACTTTTTGACGAGCGGGGCGTCTTACGTTCAGATTGTCAGTGAAACTGAAAAACAACATTACCAAACCAAGAATGAAATCAATCCAACTCACGGTCGCGGCGTTCGCCGCCACCCTCGCCCTGGCCGCCACCGTGTCCGCCCAGGAAGCGAAGGCAGCCGTCACGCTGCCGCCCGCCTCGACCAAGACCGGCGTGACCTACGCCACGGACATGAAACCGCTGTTTGAAGTCTCCTGTGTGAAATGCCACAGCGGCGACCGCCCCAAGGCCCGGCTCAAGATGGACACGCTGGAAGGCGTCCTCAAAGGCACGAAGCAGGGCAAAATTGTGACCCCCGGCGACAGCGCCAACAGCATCCTCGTCAAATCCATCGCGCACCTGACCCGGGATCCGGAAGGCTGGATGCCGCCGCTGAACAACCGGGCCGGCATCAAGCCGCTCACGCCCGAGCAAATCGGTTTGATCCGCGCGTGGATTGATCAAGGCGCAAAGTAATTTTCCGCACCCCTTCAAAAGGCGCAGTCCGATGAGGATTGCGCCTTTTGCTTTTGGGTGGCCTTCACCAACGTGCCGCCGACATCCGGTCGGCAGCACGTTGGCCGAAGTCCCAACTCACGCCTCGCCCGCCATCAGCGCAGATAGGCGGTTTCCAAACAAAAACGCCGCGCGGCGCTGGTTTTGAGCGCAAGATTACTTGCCGAGCGATTTGGTGAGGTCGGTGGCCGCCTTGGTGGCGTCCCCGGCGGCCTTGGCCGCCACGTCCGCGATCGCTTTCTGCGCCTTGGCGATCAGGTCATTGACGGCTGCCTGCTGGTCGTCGGTCAGCTTGAATTTTTCGCCGAGGGCTTTCAACTGCGTGACGGCGCCGGCGTAATCGGCATTTTTGACGGACGCGATGACGGGCTCCAGCGCCTTTTTGGCGTCGGCATCCGCCGAGGCGAACGCCGCTTCGATCTTCGAAGTGTCGATGCTGGCCACGGCCGCCTTGGCGTCATCGGTGACCTTTTCAACTTGCGCCTTGCTGCAGCCGGCCACGACAAAGGCCGCCGCCGCGAGGAGGGTGAGGAGGGTGTTTTGGATTTTCATAATTTGATTTTTTGGTTTTGATCCTTGATTGACCGTTGAGGTATCAGCCTAGGCCAATCGGCGGCAGAGGTCAAAGCCATCTTATTCACAACCTTAGCCGGAACGATACAAAAAGCCCGAGGTGCTTCAAGGTCCGGTCACATTCGAGCGACAGCACCTGGAGCCGTTCTTTACGGGCGGCAAGTTGCCGCCCTCTACGGCAGGCCGGGAAGCCCGCCGCCACTTTTCAGACGAACTGGCGGACGTTGCTGCGCCCGCGGACGCGCGCACCCCGCGCCGTCACCCGATTGCGCGACCCGCGAAAAACCCACGCTGGGTGCGCCAGAACCGGAGTGTGCCTTTTTGCCTTTGGGTGGGCTCTACCAACTTGCTGCCGACATCCTGTCGGCAGGAATCAGCGGAATCGCTGCACCTTGCCTCGGCCGACAGGATGTCGGCAGCACGTTGGCCGAAGTCTCCAACTCACGCCTCGCCGGCTGCCGCGAGTCCGGCGCGTTTCTGCTCGCGCAACTGCTGCTGCTCGCGGAGCAGGCCGATCTTGTCCGCGTCGGAAATTTCCGGCTGGCTCGCGCGCTGAAGGCACGCGCCGATTTTCCGGTCGAGAAACTGGTTCCGCAATTTCAGCGTCACGTCCGCGAGCTGCTGATCGAGGTTCGGCATTGGACGTTCCTGGGTGACGGCCTCGGTCACGAGGTTCCGGATGCCCGGCGATTCGCACGCATCCAAGAAAGCGCCGAGGCTCTGCCAGGTTTCCTCCCGCTGGGCGGCGATGCGCTGCGCGACCACCGCCCGGACTTGCGGATGGGAAATCCAGTCCACGTCGAGATGCAACGACGCCCACGGCACCAGATCGTCGTGCAGAAAAAGCAGCTTGAGCAGATGAAACTCAAAGGCGGACGGCCGTGCCATCTCAGGCTCCGCTGTTTCGAACGATTCCTCCTCGCTCTCGCGCGGCGCCTCGTGCGCGGCGGGATTTTTTTTGAACTCGGCCCGCACCGCTTCGGGCGAAACTCCCAGCCGCAGCGCGGTTTTTTGCGCGTATTTGTCCACCAGCACGGCGCTGCCGGTTTTGCCGACGGCCTCGGCCATGTCGCGCAAAATCGCTAGCCGGCCCTTGTCGCTCGCCGCGTCGTTCTGCCCGCACAGGCGGTTGAGGTAGTAATCGAAAAACCCGTCCGCGCCGGCGACCAATTGACGGAACGCCTCGCCGCCGTTGGCCTTGATGAAACTGTCCGGGTCGTGCGGCTTGGGCATCACGGCCACGCGCACGGCGACGCCCGACGCCAGCAGATGATCGAGCGAACGCACGGCGGCGTTCTGCCCGGCCTCGTCGGAATCAAAACACAACACCACCTCGTCCACATAGCGCTTGATGATGCGCGCGTGCTGGTCGGTGAAGGCCGTGCCCTGCGGCGCGACGACGTTCTGCACGCCGGCCATGAAGCAGGCGATCAAATCGAGCTGGCCTTCGCAGACAATGGCCGATTGCGCATCGAGCAAGGCGCGCTTGGATTTGTCGAGGCCGAAGAAAACCTTGCTCTTGGTGAAAATGGCCGTCTCCGGCGAGTTGACATATTTCGCGGATTTTTCGTCGCCCGTTAGAATGCGTCCGCTGAAGCCGACCACCCGGCCCTGCTCGTCGCAGATGGGAAACATGAGCCGCCCGCGAAACCGGTCGTAGTAACGCCGGAAGTCGGAGGTCGGATTTCCGGTTTCCGCCTTCTGGCCTCCGGCTTCTGACTTCTGAATGATGAGTCCGGCTTTCTCGACCAGCGGCAGGTCGAGATTTTTACTCTTGGCCCAGTTCACCGTGTCATCCCACGCGTCAGGCGCGGCCCCAAGGCGGAAGAGTTTTATGGCCTCGGCGGACACGCCGCGCTTGGCCAGATAATCCCGCGCGAGCTGGCCGCTCGCCTCATTCGCCAGGGCGTTCTGCCAGCGCTGCGTGATCTGCTCGTGGATCTGCAGCAGTTCGTCCTTGAGATGGCGCGATTGTTGTTCGACCGGATTCTGGTCCGTCTCGAGCGGGATTTTCGCGCGCTCCGCCAGCCGGCGGACGGCGTCGAGGAAACCGATGTTCTCGTATTCCTTGACGAAGGTGAACACGTCGCCGCCCTTGTGGCAGCCGAAGCAGTGGAAAATCTGCTTGTGCGCATTGACGTTGAAACTCGGCGATTTCTCCTTGTGGAACGGGCAGAGCGCGGTGAAGTTCGCGCCCGCTTTTTTCAGCGGCAGATACGCGCCGATCACGTCCACGATGTCGCTGGCCGCGCGGATGCGTTCGAGGGTTGCTTGGGAAATGCCGGCCATGGTCGGGTCACCGCGCGGGCGCGCCGGTCAGTTGCCGATGTGAATCACCGGCGCATATTTGCCCGGGGTTTTCTCCGCGTTGACCGACACGGTGTTGATCAGCAGGAGGCCGAGATAATTGTGAATGTAAGGCCCGGTGAACGATTTTTGGAACACGCCCTCCTGCACGCTTTGCACGGTGGGGAAAAAATTGCCGCTATACCCTTTCTGGCCGCCGCCAAACCAGCGGGCATTATAGGCTTGGCGGGCGGCGATGTCCGCCGCGGTGTAAAAGGGCGCGTTCAAAATGGCCAGCGCGAAGAAGAGGATGCAGGCAAACCGGATCACGCCCGAAATGGTGCCCAGATAATATTCGGCGCTGCCGAAGATGGTGCTGCCGGTCAGCTTGGGCAGGAGCATTTTCTTGAGGAAGCCGAAGGCGATGAAGACCAGCATGGCCAGGCCCAGATAGCCGCAGATGTAAGCCGCCAGCTTGTCCAGCTTGGCGACGTTGATGAAAAACTGCCCCGCCGTCTCGTAGCCGAGTCCGCCGAGGAGCACGGTCGCGAGCCATTGGAACATCGGCAGCACTTCCTTCGTCATGCCGTTCTTGCGCCCGCGGAAAAAGCCCAGGACAAGCACCACCAGCACCACGCCATCAAACCACCCGACCGGCAGACGGTCGAGCGACACGGAACTGGTGGCGGTGGCGGCGGCAATCATGGCGCGAGCTTAATTAACATTCCATCGCCATTGCCAGCCAATTATATGCCAACCTGAAGTTTGGCCCGCACCGGCCGCTGAATCCCGCCCAAAAACCAATCCGGCGGCCCGAAAACGTTTTTATTCGCCTGAGCCGGCCGGCCCGACATAAACTGGCGGGGTGACTCAAACGCCCACCGTCCCCGAAAAGAGGACAGTTCCAACCGACCGCGGCTTCCGGCTCGTCCTGGTGGTTTCCACCGCCGTGATTTTCGCCGCCGTGTTCGGCTGGCTGGCGTGCATTCAGCGAACCGAAAGCGGCGAGGTGGAATTTCACTGGCAAAGCAGCGCGTGGCTGTGGATCGCCGTCGGCCTCGCTAGCACCGTTTATTTCTGGCGGCAGATCTGGCCGGCGCAAAAGGTCGCCCCGGCCGGCGCAATCCGGCGCCAGATCAAGGGCTGGGCGGCGCTCCTGATTCCCAGCCTGATGTGGACGGCGTATCCGCTCCGGTTTATTTCCGGCCAGCAGCTGCTAAATGTCGCCATCGGCCTGGCGATCGCGGCGACGGTGTTGGCCTGCGGCGGCTGGATGGTTTATCGGCTGATCCAAGGATTTGCCGGGGACGAAGCGCCACCGGTCAGCGGCGATGCCCGCAGCCGCCCGGAACCCCCAAGCGCCTCAGGGAAACCGGATTCGCACCGGCCGCCCGCCGCTTGAACCGCGGATAATTTTGGCTTGCACGATTCTTTCTTTCAGAGATTATCCCGCGCTCCGAAACAAGGATTATCATGAACCCAAACAAAATAATTGTTCTCTCCGCCGCAACCCTGCTCGGCCTGGCCGCGTTTCAACCCAGCGCCCGCGCCAATCTGGGCGGCCTGCTCAGCAAAGCCTTCGGCCCCGCGCCGGTGCAACTGGATGCCAACCCCACGCCGGAAAAATCCGTGAGCACGGATTCGTTCAAGCAGTTGAAGGAGTGCAAGAAGGTCGTGATCACGGCGTTCAATGTGCAGTTCCTCACCCAGAAAAAGGCCAGCGCCTCGTCGGGGCGCGAATCCGAAGGCGCGGCGCACGTCAACTCCGACATCAAGCTGCTCGGCCTCGACAACGCGACGTTCCAGGCCATCACCGACCAGGCTTACACGAACTTCGTCAAGGGGCTCACCGCGCTGGGCGTCGAGGTGCAGCCATATGCGACCTACATGGCGCTGCCGCAATATGCGGACATGAAATCCTACCTGAAGACCTCGCCGCTGGAAGTCCAGGGCGGCATTTTTTCAAGCGGCCAGCCGTCATTTTTGTTTGCGCCGACCGGGATGCCCATCTCGCTTTTTGGCGATGAATCGGCTGTGAGTTCCGGCGCTTTGCTGTCGTCCGGCATGGGCCGCAGCGCGCCGCACTCGCTGGAACCACAGCTCGCCAAGGAGACCGGCGTGGCGGCGGTCCACGTCTATCTGGTCGTGGATTTCTGCCAGATGGAATCCAAGGGCGGGGTGTTCAGCTACACCGCCTCGGTGGACGCCAAGCCGCAGATCAGCATCGCCAAGATCAGCCGCTGCCTCTTCGTGTTCGGCGGCGGCATGATGGGCGGACTCGAATATGTGAAGCTGAAAAACAACGCCTTCGGCAAGGACGAATACGTCACCCAGCTGAACGATGTGACCACCACCGGCCAGAAGGTCGGCGATGCGGCGGCGGACGTGATCGGCCTCCTCGACGGCAAGGGCGGCACTTACAAAACGCGCTCCTACGAAGCCGTGGCCAACCCCGCCCTCTATCAGGCCGCCGGTGTGAAATACCTCACCGCCGTGCAAGACCTGATGCTCGCCGGCATCAAGGCCAAGGCGGCGAAGTAAGTTTTTCCATCCGCTGCCATAATTCCTTTCAAACAAAGCCATGAAATTCCCGGTTGCAGCAAAAACGTTTACCACCATTTTCGCCCTCGCACTGGCGTGCCAGGTCGTTGCGGCCGCCAGTTTACCAGCGTGGGTGAGTGTCGGGTTGAGCAATGAGTTCGGGGGATCACGATTTAATGTGGCCCTCACACCGGTTACCAATGATCTGGTGGTGGTCGGGGTGCCTGACAGCGTGAACGGCCGGGTCACCCGTCTGGATGATGCGGGCAACAAGCTGTTTAGCATTCAAGCCATTCCCTCGGTCATCAACAGCACCTTTTGCAGCGGCCCGGCGATTGATCCGCAGGGAAATGCGGTCGTGGGTTTCACCTACACCGGCAGTCTGGCGCTGGGTAATTCCAATTTTCCGGCCTATGGCTGCATCGTCGTCAAGATAGATCGCGGCGGCAATGTGTTGTGGGGGCAGTCCGTGGTCGGCGGCGGCGCCGGCGCGATCAAAATCGATGCGGCCGGAAATATCTACTTCAATTCACATCATACCGCCGTGCTCACGGTCGGCCCGGCCGGTTCCAGCTACACCGCTCCAGCCAATGCGTATGGGAGTGATGCCATCATCAAACTGGCAAGCAATGGCAGCGTGCTTTGGGGGCGAGACATCAGCGCCGCGGGCTATGCGGGCCACGTTTCCATTGAAAGTCTCACGGTGAATGCGGATGCCATTTTCGTGACCGGCCAGATTGACAAAGGCCTGGATTGGGGCGGCACGAGCGTGACCGTCACGACCACCGCCAAGGGGTATCTCGGGCGCTTGAACAACGGCGGCACCCTGAACGGGTTTTATCTGTTCGGCATCAACACCGCCAACTCGGACTGCCTGCTGACCGGCACGAATCTGTTGGTCATGAATGGCCTCAATGGCTTCGGCACGCCCACCATCTTCAAGTTTCAGACCAACTGCACCTTCGTGAGCAGCGTGCTCCCGCCCTTTGCCAGCGGACACTTTCAGCCGATGACGAACAATGACTTTGCCTATCTCGGCACCGGCTACGCGCACTACTCGAACAACCTGGCCTTGATTTACTCGACCACCAACCAGTCCCTCGCTCGCGGCATCAGCCTCACCAACTATTTTGTTTACGACCTCAATCCGGTAGGTGACTTGTATGTGCGCGGCGCCTATGGCAGCCAGTTTGGCAATCTGAGCATGGGCAAAATCCATCAGCCGGAATTCGTCCCGCAAATCACCGTGCCGCCGCCAGGCATCACGAACGCGCTGACCGTATTCAGCAGTTTCAATGTGGGCCTCACCGCCATCGGCGCACCGCTATTGAGCTATCAATGGCAGTTGAATGGCACCAACCTCCCCGGCGCGAACAATCCCAGTTATACAAACAACGGCGTGCTGTTGTCCGATGCCGGTGCCTACCGCTGCATCATCACGAACAACTACGCCTCCGTCACCAGTTCGGTTTACACGGTCACGGTCACCTCGCCGCTGTCCATTTATTCGCAGCCGCCCGGCCGGCTGGTGTTGCTGAACAATGCCGTGCTCTACGGCACAAACATTTTTTCAGAGGACGTGAGCGGCGCGGTCTTCTATGGCAAGACCATCAGTTGCGCGATCACCAATCCGGCGACGGGCTGGCCGTCCAGCGGCGGCTTTGATTTTCTGATGACCAGTTACAACGGATTCAACGGCAATTATTCCGTGCCGGCGGGCGGGGTATTTGGCGCGCTGGGATACACTTTCAGCACTTCCTTCAGCGGCTACGGTTCATTGTATCTCACCCTCAACCGGTTCCCGAACAGCAGCACCAATTCCATCATCCATTTCTACGAAAACGGCCTTTACTTCCTGGAGACCAGCCTCAACCCGGGCGTCATCCAATCCTGGGGCAACTACACCCTGCGCGGCGGCAGCAGCGCGGTGGCCTTCACCGCCGGCGTGAGCGGCACCGGGGCACCCTTCCAAAGCATCGCCTACCAATGGCAACTCAATGGCACCAACCTGCCCGGTGCCACCAACGGCGCCACCCTGTCGCTGCCCAGCGTCACGCTGGCCGACGCCGGTCTCTATCGCCTCCTCATCACCGGCTACAACACTGGCCAGACCTTGTCCGTCACGACCGTCAGCTCCAATGCCCTGCTGCACGTCGTCAGCGGCAACGCCAACCCGCCGCCGTTGAATTACACCACCGTGCCCGCCAACAGCTCCATGAATTTCAGCTGGCTGCCGGGCTTTGTGCTCCAGACGGCGACCAGCTTGTCCCCGGCCAATTGGATCACCATCGCCACCAACGGCCCGTTCACCGCCTACACCACCAATGGCGCCGGCTATTTCCAGATTGTGCCGCAATAATCGGAAGACCAGCCAACGGGAAGCCGCGACGGAAAAAACAAATCTCTTTTGGCCGTCCGCAAAAAAAGTTACAGTATCCGCATGGTTCACGTGGGCATCGGTTATGACGTTCATCAATTGGTCGCCGGGCGCAAGCTTTTCCTCGGCGGCGTGGAGATTCCGCACACCAAAGGCCTCGACGGTCATTCGGATGCCGACGCGCTGATGCACGCCATCTGCGACGCCGTCCTCGGCGCGCTCAGCGAAGAGGACATCGGCCACTTTTTTCCGAACACCGATCCGCGCTGGAAAGGCGTGCCGAGCAAAATCTTTCTGGAAGAGGCGGCCAAGCAGGTGGCCCGGCGCGGCGGGAAAATCGTGAACGTGGACGCCACGCTCATCGCGCAGGCGCCGAAGATTTATCCTTACATCGCGGAAATGAAAAAATGCATCGCCGCCGCTCTCGGCGTGACCGAGAAACAAATCGGTGTCAAGGCGACGACGAACGAGCTGATGGGTTTCATCGGCCGCGAAGAAGGCATCGCCGCGATGGCCGTGGCCAGCGTGGATTTGCCGGAATAAATTATGGGTGCCAAAGCCGAAATCAGTTGGAAGCGCGTGACCGAGGACGGTCAGAAGCTGCAGGTTTACGTCCAGCGCGTGAAACGCGAGTGGAAGTTTTTTCACCGCCCCAAACGGTTTGAGAATTGGGAGCCTGTGGCCGAGCCGCCGCTGGAAGACTGGCTGGAACTGCTCGACGCCGTGCAGCGCCTCATCACGCGCCGCCGCTACATGCCGGACGACGAGGAATATCTCCGCCGCCAGATCCGGGAACGCTTTCCCGACTCCGGCGTTTAGCCGTTGGCACCAGTCCGCTTTACGGACAGCCGCGCCAGCCCGGCTAGCCGCTGGCCGCCTTCAATTCGGTCGGCGATGCCGACGCTCCTCGTCGCACAAAATTGATTTTGGCGGCGCCGAATCATGGGGTGAACACCCCATTGCACCGGCAAATTTTTTTGATTTACTGGTCAGCATGAAGCCAACCAGAATTTATCGAGAGCCGGAATCGTCCGACCCACCGCCTCCATTCAAACCCGAGCTGCCGCACCACCGGCTGGTGTTTGCCGCGCGCCCGCTGCTGACCGAAAAATCTTCCGTCACCGTCACTTCGTTTGCCTCGGACCCGTCGCCGGTGGCCATCACGATTCACGCCGGACTGCTGGCCGGTTTGGGGGAGGACTTTTCCGGTTACAGTCACTTCGGGATCAATGATTGATGCCGCCACTGCCCGCACTCTTCGTCGCTTCCAATGATGGCGGTCCCGCCTTCGCACGTCCGCCTCTGGTGCGCGGATTATCCCGATGCCAGGCCGAGGTTCGGCCCGCAGCCCGTCGCCAAACAAACATTGAAATATTCCCAGCCGTCGCTGGTCATTCCACCCGCTGCGAGTTGAGACAACTCGCGCTCCGATGATCAGCGGCGTTGGCCGGGGCTGGGAAACCGGCAAACCCTGACAGGGCCAACAATTCGATTCCACAATCCTTCCTTCCGCGCGGAAACGCATTGACGCCGATGCTCCGCTGAAACCAAACTACGGATTGCCGCTGTCATGACGAAACATCATTTGAACCCTGCCGCGCTGAAGGAACGGATGCAGGCCGCCGCCGAGTTGCTGGAGTCCATCGCCAGCAATCGCGAGCTGCTCGCCGGCGTTTCCGAGGCCGAACGCACCCGCCTGCTCACCGCCGCCGGCCAGATCTCCCGCCCCGATGCGCGCATGCGGCGCCAGTTGGTGAAAGCGTCCAAGCGCCATCGCAAGGCCGCCAAATCGGAACGCGCCGAGAGCGTGCTCAACCAGACCGGCATCCGCAAGCTGCGGCGGCAAACCGTCTTCACCACGCCCAACGTGCATCCTCCCCTCGGCTTCGAGCAGCAGGAAATCGTGGATGATCCGGATTTTCGCGAGGTGGTCGAGGAGCAGAACTGCTACATCTGCAAACAGGATTATGCCAAGCTCCACCATTTCTACGACCAGCTTTGTCCGAAGTGCGCGGAGGTGAATTATTTCAAGCGCACCGAGACGGCGGATTTGCGCGGGCGCGTGGCGCTGCTCACCGGCGGGCGCGTGAAGATCGGCTATCAGGCGGGCATCAAGCTGCTGCGCGCCGGGGCGCAGCTCATCGTCTGCACGCGCTTCCCGCGCGACTCGGCGATGCGCTACGCGGCGGAACCGGATTTTAAGGAATGGGGACATCGGCTGGAGATTTTTGGACTCGACCTGCGCCACACGCCGAGCGTGGAGGCCTTCTGCAAACATCTGCTCACGACGCGCAGCCGGCTGGATTTCATCATCAACAACGCCTGCCAGACCGTGCGTCGGCCGCCGGATTTTTACGAGCACATGATGGAACGCGAGCACGGGCCGTTGCACGACCTGCCGGATGACGCGCGCAAGTTGCTCGGCGCTTACGAGGGTTTACGCGGCTACCATCTGCTGCCGGAGGCTGGCAGGGCCGACCTGCCGGTCAGCCAGGCCGCGCAGCCGCGCGGCCCTACCCATTCAGTTGCGGCTCCACTCGCCGGCCTCACGCACGCCGCCGCGCTCTCGCAAGTGCCGTTGTTGCCTGAAGAACTGGCTGCGCAACAAGCCTTGTTCCCGCAGGG
>Ga0114951_10005171_pt1 | contig 12182 bp, 11 predicted proteins | sample AM7aDNAmetaG_FD_88677 | JGI IMG/M metagenome (GOLD analysis project Ga0114951, IMG submission 88677) | Freshwater microbial communities from Finland to study Microbial Dark Matter (Phase II) - AM7a DNA metaG | ecosystem: Environmental > Aquatic > Freshwater > Lake | place: Finland: Lake Alinen... | reverse complement strand
CTAACTAGTTATGTCCTCTGTTTCTCGTTTTATCAAGCAAGTCCCTGTGTCCACCACATACTACAACGTGAATTCCAACATTCTTGCAGGAACGGGCGTCTACGAGTTTGTCCCTTCTTCCGCCATCGGAAGCTATCCTCCAGGATACATGATTGCGGCTTCTGCCCAGACCATCGCCATCCTTACCGCACAAGGCTCCTCCTCCACCTGCGTACTTCGTGATATGGGCAAGACCGTCTTTGCTCCCTATGCATCCCTTTCAGGCGCATCAGGATACTATCGCCAAGTTCAGATGTTGAAGCCATCTGTAACGGCGACATTCGGTGTTCTTGGGGATGTCAATGTACCCGATACCAATACGGAGTTCATGACGTTCTACCTGTCCGTCCCTGTGGCCGGCATTCTTGGCGGCACGCTGAGCGGCGTCCTTCCCATTGCAGGCGGACAGATGTAAAACGGTTCTCTATAGTAGAAAGATGTTCAACATCTATATGGTCATCTTCATTATCATCTCGGTATTCACTGTTGCAGGTGGCACCTATAAACTATATGGAACAGGACAAACATATGGCGCCGTTCTCTTCTTTGCCGGCACACTCTATCTTTCCATTGTCTATGGCATTCGCTGGTTCTCCTCGAATTCTCTCTTTTCTCAAACTCCGGTTTCGTGGCCTCCCTTCACCAATACCTGCCCTGATTATTTGACTGCCTATACTCGTACGGTGAATGGCGGGGCTGTCCAAACGTGTGTTGACATGGTGGGAGTATCAAAGAATGGAACACTTACTGTTTTTGATAAGAGCAAAGGAGATTCCAATCCCGAATCTGCCTTTTTTCCACTGGTCCCCACCAGTACGGATCCAGTTACTCAAAATAATGCCTATTGCCAACAGACTCTTGCGGCGGGCCTCACCTGGGAGGGCATTACCAATGGGGAAAGTTGCGTGTCGCCCGATGGTTCCCTATCCGGCCCCCCTTCTTCAAGCGCGAAGTGCGTTTAATATTCAGAAAAACAACCTACGACACCATTGTGGGAAACCACATCCATACGCATCCATAGTTTAGTGGTAAAATGGCTCCCTTCCAAGGAGTCGTCACGGGTTCGATTCCCGTTGGATGCATTTGAGGCAATCTCGTTCCTCCACGTACTTGCTTTTTTACAGTATGATACTACTGTAAAAATAAAAGTGTAATCCTTTATGATTTGATTCGAGGAAGGGAAATGGGATGAGAAATAGGTTTCGTTCGAGGCGAATCCACAGAAAGTTGTCGATAAACCGGTGCCACGACCGGTTCCATGGGAGGAACCACGAGGAGAGGAGCCTGAACCGAATACCGTTTCCAGACACATACCAGAAGAATCAACAGGGTAAGGGAACCAAATACAATATAGACAATCATCATTCCACCAGGCATGATGGGGGCAGTTGGCGTCATGGTTGGAAGCATGGGGGCATCCGTTGGTGCGGCAGTTGGCACCGCAGTTGGCATAGGCGTCACATTCGAATAGGGGTCTTGCCCTAGAAACTGATATTCTTCTACGACCGCAAACGTGGCATCCGTTACGATTCCATTGCTCATAACCAATGTAACAGGATTAATGATATCCAACAACATGTCGCATTTCAAATTCTGATAACTCTGAAAGAATCGATTGGCAAGAAAGGTAAAGAGAGTGGAGGCCGCGCCATCGGGGGAGAGTTGCGTACTGAAGAGCGCCTTATTCGCTTGCAATCGCCCTATCTGATTTATAAAATGCCCGCAAAATGGCACCGTGTCGGCCTGTTGCATCGTCGTTAGTTGCGGCTGATGGATGCCCTTTCGGTACAGATTGTTTTTAATCAGACTCGGCACGGCTTGTCCATTGACCAGAATGCGTGTCATCGGGTCGCGAGAGGGAATCCGTACCATCGGGGCACCCTGGCGATACGTGGCGTGAATCTCATTCAGCACAAGGGAGGCCGATAGACTGGCGCCTGCATCCGTAAGAAGAGGTGCCATATATCCCGTGCATTGCATGGCGACATTCAGTGTTACCAGCAATCGATTGTCGCTTCCGTTTTTCAGAATCAGAAAGGTGGGGTGGGCCAGGCGTGCATTCGGCGTATCCTGCATGACTTTCATCGTTACAGGGTCCAATAAATAGGTGGTTACCACATTATCACTGGGGTCCTGGTCCACCATCATAAAATGCCGCGTGGTCAAACACTCCTTTCCGTCATTCGCCATGCCAATCGGTGGAATCGGAGGAATCAAGTCGATTCCCATGGCGGTCCATTCCTCCACCTTATCAAACAACAGGTCGGAATTGCAATAGGCAAATTGCCCAAAGAGGTCGCCCCCTGAAATTCCATTGACACATTTCCCTGCCTTCATGCTTTCCAATGGCGTTAATCGAAGCGTATTGGCATTGGTTCCAAAGGATAAGGATACAATGGAGTTCGGTGGCAAGGTAAACGGAGTGGGAGGAAAAAGAGGCGTTGTCCCGTCGTTGATGACCAGCGGATGATAGACACTGATTCGACGGGTATCGACATCAAGGATGGTGGCCTCTACGAATGTAGCCGTAGCTGGATTCATGAGGCAGGGGTCGGCAAGGTTCACGCTTTGTAGACGATAGGGGGTTAGTAGCCCGTTCAAGGAAAGAGGAAAGAGCGGCATGACCAGAATGCAGTCTGCCGCATGCACCGTGTAGACACGGTGCACCATATGCACCATCCATAGGAGTCGAATCAAAGACATCTAGTATGGTATGGATGGATTCTGTTTAGACACTAGGTATGGTGTAGGATGTAAAGAATGGATAGAAAGAAGGAACTAGATGGTGCGTTCGAGCCTACCGGAAGAAGAAACCGCCTGTCTTCATCCTGAAATGGAAGATGCAATGGCCACCTGGCTACGGGCCCGCTCTCATCCTGCCTTTCTCCTGATTGGACCGCCAGGCGTGGGAAAAACGACGATGGTATACCGTGTCTCCAAACGGTGCAAGTATTGGGTTCAAGAATTTAATGCCAGTCATACACGAACCGGTTCCTCCTTTCGTCAAACCATTCTTCCTCTATTGGTCGAAACAGGCGTGAGCAAATGGATTCATCCTACCACCCCCAATGGACGCGTCGTTCTTCTTGATGAAATGGATGGCCTCTCCCAAGGAGAAAAAGGAGGCCTTCAGGAACTATTGGATTATTTAAAGTCGAAGCGTGCGTTTCTCGATGATTCCCCCCTTGTCCTTATCTGTAATATTTTGGAGGGTCGAATCATGCAACAACTGTTAAAATATTGTTGTGTGCATTATGTGACCATGCCCAAAAAGGATAAACTTGCGGAGTTCTTTAAAAAAGAGATTCCTGATTCGCTGTACCAACTAGGGGACATTCGGAAGGTGTCACAGAGCCTGACCTACTCGGATAACATAGATGGACCCTTGCAAGGAAAGGAAGAATCGATGGACCAAACCATTCACGTGGCGATTCGTGCTGCATGGTTTACCTTGTTCGAGAATTGGGGAGAAAATGATGAACTGGACCTTGAAACCAAAGATGCCAATCTGGCCGGCCTATTGTTTCATCAGAATCTCCCCCTATTTTTAGATAATGCAGGAAACAAGAGTGCACCCTTTGAAGCCTATGAACAAATTCTAGATTATCTTCGTTGGAGTGACCGCGCGGATTTCTGGGCGTTCTTCCATCAATGTTGGAATTTGCTTCCTCTTTCCTATCGTCTCAAACTGAAATACCCCAATTTGTATCTACAGCAATATGATAAACCCTGCATCATTCCTGAACCTTCTGAACTTCAATACACCATGGTACTTACGAAGCAATCTGCACTGTTTAATGCATGGAAAGAGATGAATCGTGTGGCAAGTGAGCATACCATTCCCTTTCGATGTGTAACGCAATGGGCCACTCATCAAACGGGTAAAATATATGATACGCTTGGGGTTATACTTGAATCTCCGAATTCAGATGCAGTACATTCATTGGATTCGTTCGCCCCATTCGCTGAGAAGAGTGCAGCAGCACCTGCTTCTTCTCGAAAGCGGGTAGCTCGTGGTAAAAAATAAGGTGAGTAATCGGGAGCAGAGAGAACCCACGAAGAATCTCTACATCCGAAACGAAAATAATGCTCGTTTTTCCCGCTCGAATGTTTTTCATCGTTTTACGCAGTGAAAATAGATTGTTTTCTATTCTTTCTGCATGTCTGCCTAACTTGTCGATTCCTTCAAATAATTCATAGTAAATATTATTAAATGGAGAATAGAGTAACATGATTCCTTTCGGATGAGCCGCAAATAAATCAAGACATACTTCCAGTTTGGTTCGAGAAAGCAACGTTTGTTCAGGGGACCATAGGGTAAGGCAACAGATGTTCTCGATGCGTACGACCTCTCGGCAGGTGGGACATTTATGATTGAGAAGGGTATTGGTTAATAGACAGGCTCCACAATATACCTGATAGCAGCAATTCACAATTGTCGGATACGTACACGATTCAAAGCAGATGACACATTCATTCTCCGCTATCTTTCGTGAAGAGAGTTCCATTTTATCCATTGGCGCATGTTCCACATACTCCTGTGGAGTTCGACTGCAAATACGTAAGGCCTGAAATAACGAGGGAATGCTCGATGCACGAAGGGACGGCTCACGATTCCGTGCCAAATAAAAGCTGGTCAACGAGGCAAGCGACATACTGGGCTTACAGGCAAGAGTGGTTTCATGTAATGGCGGAAGATTCATGCTAGAAGACAAATGGTCATTTGAATTTCGTAGTACGATGTAATCTTTACGTGGATGAAAAAAGGGTAGATAATGCTTCATAAAAGAAGAGGAGGCAAGCGTCCCCTCATAGGGAAGTGTATGATTTTCCAAGAGCCATTTCTCTAGGTCGGAGTGCAAGGGAACTCGTTCTCGTAATTGTAATAATGCACTCTTATTGATGGTAGGATGTTTACATAATAGTGGAATCCAGTTGTGTGATAGGAGCCATAGAAATTGAAAACGTAAGGGAGGGTCGGTAGAATGAAAATAGATAGAGGAGGCTTCATCCATGATAATATTGTCCCATTGAATATGATTCTGTTCTGCATACTCTTGAACGGCCCGATAGCATCGATTGGTGGTGAGTACCACTCGGCTCTGAATCATCGAGGCAGCAAGGGCAGTGCCTTTCAGTGTCCGTTTCGTCTCGATGGCAACATACTTCATGGTCGTATGAGTGGCGATTTCCTCTTTCCACTGGTCAAATAAGGTCGTCGGAACAATGATGAGATTCGCGGAGGATACATCGGATAGTGTGTGCAATTCATGAGAGAAGAAATATTGGGAGGAATGCGTAGTGAGCTCCGAGGTCATGCGGGGGAACACAGGATGGGATGCCAAATAGGCAAGGGCGGTTAGTGTTTTCCCTGTTCCTGGACCGTCTCCAATGATTCCCATCTTTCCATTAATGGCTTGATTCTCTACCAGAAATCCTCGTGTCATCTTCTCGCGATACTGAATCATTCCCTGTAGCATCGTGTGTTGATGAGGATAGAGAGGAGTCGTAATGGATGTGTGGAGAAGTACCTCTTTTTGCACGGGTAGGGCACGATGATAGATATCATTTAACATGTTCAATTTATCATAGTGAAAATCGTCCATCTGCCTATTCCCTAATGAGAATCTTTAGGTATAGAATGCTTGTAGGAAAGGCTCTTTCACAATGTCTTCTAGACGAAGGGAGGTTTGTTTCATTGAGGATGCATGAACGCCTCGATGTTCCTCTCGGATGACGGATTTATCCACTGTATTATCGGAGTGACAGATGACAAGAATGGTATGTGGCAATTGAATCATCGGATTCTTGTAGTTCTCTAGAAAAGACACCTCTTCTGCTTTGGTTACGTATTCGTTGTACAGATGGGAATCGGAATATTTTTTCCTCCAGGCCATGGTTCCATTTGTGGCATGATTGGGTCCATAAGGGCCTACTTTATATATCGTTCGGGAATCCATATAATAGAGATTCATTTCGGAGGAACCTGCAAGGTCAATCCGTGGATTCTGACGAAATGCATCCACTACCTGTTGTACGCGGGAAGGAGGATAATAATCATCGTCGTCCATTGCAATAATAATGGGAGCGGTTGCATGTTGATTCAGCCAGTTCCGTTTAGCACCGATTCGCATCTTTTCATCTTGGCGATAATATCGAAGGTTGGGGATGGTCTTGGCAGCATCTTCAAATAGGTCTGCCACACTGTCTCTTCCATCATCCAAAATCAACCATTCCATTTTCTCTTTGGGAAAGCTCTGATTGCGATAGATTTCCAGAAGAGCGGGAATAAAGGCACGGCGTTGATAGGTAGGGGTTACGATGGAGACTTCCATTTGACGGAATACCGCGTTCATTCTTTAGACAAGTTTGATGTCTGGGGCCACAGAGGGGCGAATCTCTGGGCTCGGGATGGGAGGCAATGTCTTTCGTGCATTCATCTTCTTTTTCTCTTCTTCGGCAATCGTGGGAGGAAGAGCATTAACGGAGGGCGGTGCCTCAGAGGGGCGAGTCACATTCGGAGGAGCATTCCCTGGTCTCAGGATGGGAGGCAACGTCTTGCGTGCATTCATCTTCTTTTTCTCTTCTTCGGCAATCGTGGGAGGAAGAGCATTAACGGAGGGCGGTGCCTCAGAGGGGCGAGTCACATTCGGAGGAGCATTCCCTGGTGCCAGCGTGGCAGGCACCGTCTTGCGGGACTGTTCCTGTTGTTCTTCGGCAATCGTGGGAGGAAGAGCATTAACGGAGGGCGGTGCCTTAGAGGGGATAATCACATTCGGAAGAGGATTATTCCCTGGTTCCAGATTAGCCGGCCTCGTCTTGCGGGACTGTTCCTGTTGTTCCTGTTGTTCGGCAATGGTGAGGGGCATCGGTGCCTTGTTCTTGGTGACGGGCATCGGTGCGTTGTTCTGGATGACGGGCTGGATGACGGCGGGCAACGGTGGGTTTTCTTCCAGCGGTTTCGGCGGTTCAGGGATTGGTTCATCGTGCAATGTCTCAAGAATCGTGGTCAATGCGGGAATGGCATCCTTGTCAATAAACTCGACGGATTCCTTCAATGTTTCCAGATATTTCTCCATGATAACGGGAAGTTTTCCTTTTGCTTTTTCCGTTTTGGGATACGTAAACGGATAAAGAAGAAAGGCTCCCACTGTTGTTTTGGGTTGATAGGAAAGACAGGGCAATAAGGCAAAAATAGTGGGAAGCATTTTTATTTTTTTATCATCAGGAAGAGAATGATTCAAATAGTATCCATAGATTCCTTTTCCCGTATAGTATAGTGATAATAGAACCATTATGGTTCGATAGAAAAAAGTGATGAGAAAGGTAAAAATAAAGAAAATCACTCGAATGTAAGGAGAATAGACAATCATATCATTCGCTACGTACATACTTAGCATCAGTGCCACAAATGGGATAAATGCAAGTTTCAGAATATACCAGATTCGATTCAATACCTTATCCACGGTGTCATTGCCCGTAAGGGACGCATCATCGGGTGCATCGGCAAAATGCGACTCAGAGGGTGCCTTTGATGGCAATGGTTCACTCGCTGCACTCGGCATAGCAGTCGCCGCAAACTGATTGGCATCGGCATCGTATACCGCATTATGCAGCGCATAGGCTGCTTTATTTTTAAGATTACTAAAAAAGGTACCTATCTCCATCCTATGTTCATGACCGATTAAAAGATATGCTTATAACGCATACTTTAGCCCTCCCATGCCCGCGGAAATGGTGACCCAATTCAGACTTTCCACATAGGCAGTAATATGATACTGATAAAATGTATTCGATGGCAATGGATATACATTCAAATCAAGCTGAAATACCTTAATGCGGCTGCTATTAATTGACCCGTGCGGCTGAATCCCAGGCGACGTCAAGGAAAAGGGATACACAATCAGTTCGGGGTCGGGAATACCGGTCAGGTACTTCCATGGAACCACTTGCGTAAAGTATTCCACTGGTTTTTCTTCTTGCAACACATTTCCGTCTCCTAGAATCGAAAGCGTCTGAAGGATAGAGCGCTGTCCGTTTACAACAACGGTGCCTGTGGCAGAGGTAAGATTCACATGGGTGGGCCATAGAGCAGGTGCATTCCGTACACCCGAAGAATAGACTCCTGTGGGAAGAAAAGACGGTTGATACGGATTGATCCAATTGGTAAAATTCGTAATCTGATTTCGATACACAATCGAATCCGACCGACGAGGGACCAGGATGATTCGTTCAATGGGATTATGAGTATCGAGCTCCACAAACTGTCGTGAGGTAATTTCAGGAAAGTGATAGGGCGTCACTTGTCGAACCAAATACTGGAGTGGCTCTTTGGAAAATCGAGTGCGTTCTTCATCCGTTACATACACATATGTCATTTGAATTCGCGGCTGGAGCGGCCAGGTATTCAGGAGGGGAGCAGGGGTTCCCACGTCGGTCAAAAAATTACGAATGGCACCATCCGTACTATCCGACACGGATGTATAAAATACATTTCCAGGTTGAATCGGGATAGGAGAGGGATTAAATTGATATCCTGGTGCAACTTGATATCCATTGGCATCGAGCACACGATAGAGTTCACGAATGGGGCGAAGTGTAAGTTGGATTTCACATTCATGATACTGAAGAGACACCAAGGGAAGAGATTCAAAGGTTGATTCGGCAAACCAAAAGGGAAGAGGGATTTGTAGTTGACGGCCCGCAATGGAGGGTCGATTCACATTGGCAGGAGTCGTAGTCGAACCCGACGGGCCATTATTGTTGTATACCAAGGGATATCCCGTTCCCACCGAACCACCTGCATAGAGCCCATTGGCTGGGTCATATAATTCGGGAACATTTCCCACAAGGGTCTGCCATTTTTGATAGGCATCTTTATCCAAATCGCATTGTGCTTTGGCAATCAGATAGGTTCCATCGAACTCTTGAATCTTTTGTCCACCAATGTAGCATCCTACCTGTTGAATCAATTGACATCCGATAAAATTGGTCCATGCAAAATTGTACTGAGAGGACCGCGAAGATTGTGTCAAATCGATGTATTTGCAGTAAATATCGGGAAGCTGAAACACAAAATAAATATCACGTACCAAATCGGCAATGCGCTGGATTTTACATCGAACCTGAATCGGTTGGTCATAGGATAAGTCTTGCGGACCGTCCATGGAAAAGGTGACAGACTCTTCGGCAAAATGGGAGTATTTTTTATAGGTTTTATAGAAATAGGTAAAGTCGGGATTCCCGCTCAGAATCACATTTTGTGCTCCGTAGGCAACTAAGGAAAAGAGCCCGCCTCCTGGCATGTTGTACTAGGTAATCTGTATATTCTTTAGACCTACAGATTCTTTAGTGAAAGGACGACCACTACTTCGATGCCCACCAATTGTCTGCCAAATACGGCGGGATTTCGGACATGACCGAAGAGTCCATTGTGCTAGAGGGACCCTCGTTCATCAGGGTTTGAATCTCTGAATAGCAAATGGCATAGCTAAAATAGGTAAGACGGCTTAGCATGCCCTTCATCGACCCAAATACATTGAATCCATTCTCATCGACGGAGGGGACTTTTGTATGCGTCAGTGTAATTCGCCGTTGACTAAAACAGCAGATGTCTTCGTAGTTCTGATACGGGGTGTATCCATCAAATGACAACTTCTTCGATAGATTGCCATTGATATACACTTCCAGTGCAGATTCCTTGCATACAATGGCAACATGTACCCATTTGCTAACAGGAATATTCTCAATCTCTACGAAATTATTCCATGTCTTATAGGTATTCATATAGACTCGGAGGGTATTTGTATCGGAACGCATGTATACACCGGGCGCCAATAAGGGAAATTGAGAGGAGTATCCTTTGTGAAAGATGTGCAATAGACCCAATTCTTGACGGAAGGCGGCAGGGTGAACATTCAGATAAAAGGAATAACTAAATTCAATTCCACTGCGCTCATTGTCCGATAGGTGAATGGGTTTGGAGCCATATACGTTGGGATTCTGTGAAATGGTTATGGTTTTATCATCAATGTTGTAGGTATTGGGTAATACATCCGTACGATTCATGGATAGACGGTTCATGTAGTTGTAGAGTACTTCCATAAAGATGCAAATGAGATAGATTCCCACCACAAGAACGAATGCAAAAAGAAATTGTTGTACCATGCTCGGAGGTTCTCCTGTGTTTGAACCGGTAGCAAACATGCCCGTGAGCCCGTTAAACATTCCTTTTGAATTCGATGCGTTGCTCGCCATCGAGTTCCTTTTACTAATTTGTATGATTTATTTTATGTGGATGTGACATTGATGCTAAGACCTGGTGCAAAGAAGGTAGAGAACCATCCCCCGATGCTGGTGATGGGCTCAGGACCGGCCATATAGTTCTTGTATACCATTTCTGGGTTTTGCGCCCCATCATACATCGTCGTAGTAGAAATCTGTCCTCCAAATCCACCGTACGCCAGTAATTTGGCCGAATACCCTCCTGCATCCACTTTATAGTACGAGGGCAGCACACAGGAACGTGACAGTTTTCCATCCAAATAAACATCCACGGTCTTTCCGTTCACCGCGACAGTAAGATTGACCCATCGCTGCAACTCTACTTCGGGCAAGTCACATAGCTGTGGGCCGTCCAGCAGGCCTGAATCCGTTTGTAACACGGAAAAGGTACTGGATAGGCTGTCCGCCGCCAAGGATTGCGCGGCGGTTTGCGCTGCATTTGCGGTCGGAACGGTTCCCGTTTCCATTGTATGGAATCGAATGTTCAGTTTGGGCTTGCTTCCTCCCAAATAGATTCGAAACGTATCAAAATGAGGACCTCCTACGCTCAGAATGGCCTTATTGAATCCTGCGCGATAGGACCAGTTATTGATGTATATCCAGGTAGATACGGTAAATTCTCCTCCTTCAAATAAACTAGGCAATTGATTGGAGGTAACGATGATGGGTTTGGCGGGGTCAATGGTTGCCGTCTGCTTTCCTGTGAGGAGCACATAGCTCGTTCCTGTCTGCGGGCCGAACAGATACTGGTATAAGTAATACAATCCAATCAATCCTGCAAAAAAGATGAGGATAGGAATCATTTTTGCCATGGGGGATGAACTGTTATTGGTACTCATGTTTCTGTCAGATGCTCCGATAATCTATTGGGTAACTTATGCAAATGGGCTATCCCATGCGAACAATCGATTGTTCGGGGGTTTCGTAATAGGGTCACATGGTAAACCGGAAGGACAATCTGCCAATAAACGGATGGCAGGCAGGCTCATGTTGATTTTATTATCTTCGATGACCGTATGATTGCTGTCGATGTGTGCAAGACGCTCACGCTCTACCTCTCGGGGATTCATCCGTGTTCCATTCGTTATGACATGAATAATGGAACCATCTAGGCCCTTGTTCCCCACCGATAAGGGGCTGCTGACCACTACAGGATAATGCAATAATCGCTGAGAGGCAACGATTGCATCGTCATAGATGATATCAAATCGGCGACCCTCTCGTAGAATCGCGATAAATACCCATTTTTGCTTCGGGATAGGCGGCAAATCAATCATCTCATCCGTGGTACTTCCCTGATGACTGGTGGTCACTCGGAGACGCACGGTACTATGGTCGTTTGAGGTAGGAGAGATTTCCAAGTACCAATTATGCATGACCTGGATGATGGGTATCATCTGTGTGGTTCCATTCTTGTAGGTAGAGGTGCGGTCTCCATTCAAGAGTTTAATATATCCCATGACAGTGGATCCACCGCTTCCCAAAATGGTCTTCTGTGTTACATCGGGCATGATAATGTCCTTTTTTACATTCAGCGGAGTGAGTGTAGGCAATCCATCCGCACTTCCTGCACCTGGATAGATGACGTAGAATATAATATAAATGGTAATGGCGATGACGACTAAGACTACCAGAAGCATCCTCTATTGTATTCTTTTATTTTCGATAGGTCTAAAGCCACGGATCCATTCCGTAGCAGAATGGCAGGTATCCCTGACTGTACCGTAACCACTGCTTGTTATACCCTACAGAAATATCACGCAAAGGCACGAAGCGTAGAGGAATCCATCCAATCCATTGAAACGTTGCTTGCCATCCCGTGTTATCTGGTCATCTATTGTAATGCCGAAGTCGAACCG
>Ga0114951_10005169_pt1 | contig 12184 bp, 7 predicted proteins | sample AM7aDNAmetaG_FD_88677 | JGI IMG/M metagenome (GOLD analysis project Ga0114951, IMG submission 88677) | Freshwater microbial communities from Finland to study Microbial Dark Matter (Phase II) - AM7a DNA metaG | ecosystem: Environmental > Aquatic > Freshwater > Lake | place: Finland: Lake Alinen... | reverse complement strand
GACGGTGAAGTGAGCCGCGCGACCATATATGTTGACGGCAGGGTGATAATACGAAACGGCAGATTTACCGGGGCTTTTTAGCTCCTCCGGAGGGAAGTAATGAAAGCGTTTGGAATAGTTAAAAGTCTAATTTTGAGTATTTTTATAATCTCTGCTTCTTTATATCTGTGCGCTGAGCCGGTATGGCAGCCGGTCTTTTTAAAAACTCCGGCAATGAAGGCGGCCGGGATGGCGGGCGGGGAAGCGGGGCAGTACCAGACCTGTATGGAAAGAAGTTTAAGTAATCCGGATATCCTGCTTACGGGTATTGATGTGGGCGGGGTAGTCAAAAGTGCCGACAACGGGAAGACCTGGTTTTTCCCGAAACTGGAAGGGTTAAGAGCCGGGGCCGTCTCCTCGGTGGCCTTTAATCCCAAAGACGCAAATATAATCTATGCTTACGGCCATCATGTAAATTACAAAGAAGAATCCCTCGAAGGCTTTTACCGTTCAACGGACGGGGGTAATAACTGGGAGTTAACGCTCGATCTGACGGAAAAAATAGAAAAAAAAGCGGAAAAACCAAGGATCTATTATCAGCATCACCAGATAGAGGTTGAAGAGAAAACCGGGACTATATATTTCGGGTCCTGGGTCACGGGCTTATTTAAGTCAAAGAAAGGCGGTGTCGCCGGGAGCTGGGAAAAAAAGGGGCTGGAAGGAAAATATATCAGGCATGTGAAGCTGGATCCTTTTGCTCCAAATAAACTGCTTGTAGGGACGGATGAAGGAGAAATATGGAAATCAATAGACGGCGGGGATAAATGGTGGAAGATATTTCCGGCCGCCGGTAAAAAAATAGAGGACCCGGGAAAAAAGAAATACGGACCCGGAGGACGCGCGGCGATAGGGAGTTTAAAGTTTGACCCTCTAATAAAAAACCTGGTCTATCTTGTTATTGAAAACAGCGGCTTATTTAAATCCACCGACGGCGGAGAAACTTTTGAAATATTCGCCAACCGGTCAAAAGCTTTTCTCTTTGATGTAAGCCCTCTCGATTCTAATTATATGTATTTAATGACCCACGATAAAGATGCCTATTTCAGTCATGACGGCGGAAAAGAATGGAAACCGGCGGAGGTTAACGCAAAATTACAGTTCATAAGGGAGGGGTGGATAGGTAATCCTTCCACCGGAATGTCCCCCGATCCCCGGGATAAAAATAAGGCGTGTATTTCCATAGGTACGAGGATTTACAGGACCAAAGACGGCGGAGAAAACTGGAATCCGTCAGGCGAGGGCAATCCCGGTTTTAATTACGGCTGGTCTGCGCCTTCGACGAACCATTATTTTGACCCGGTGGACCCCAAAAGAGCCTGGACCTTTAATCTGGATTTCGGGACGGTTATGACGGAAGACGGCTGGGATACTGCTTTTTGCTACAGTCACGGCGATACGAAATGGAAGGACGGCACCTGGAGCTGGGGGAGCTGTTTGTATGGCGGTGTAATTGTCAAAGAAAAAGCTAAAGAACGGTGGGTTGTCCTGGGCGGTAAATATTTTAGAAATACTATCTATCTCTCGGAGGATAAGGGCAAGACCTGGCATTTTGTGGAAGGCGAAGGGAAGTTTCCCATCGAACTGGGTTATGCGGAGGCAATTTTACAGCATCCCGGAAATCAAAACATAATTTATTGCAGTAATTTGATAAGCCGTGACGGCGGCCGTACCTGGCAAAAGATGTCGGACGGGCAGTACCGGGTCCTCGGGGTCTTTAAAAAGAACGGGGATATTATTTACAGTGTGAAAGGCGAAAAAAAGAAAAGCCGTTCTATATATAAGAGTATAGATCAGGGGGCAACCTGGGTAGAACTCCCCTTACCGCCTCTGGTAAAAGGCAGCCTTATAGGGTATCATTGGCATGGTACGGCGGAATTTGCGGTTGACCCGGTCTTAGAAGATGTTTTTTATACCTTAAATACTGAATGCGAACTTTTTAAATATTCACCGGAAGAAGGCTGGAAGAATTTGATTGTAAGCAAAGGAAAAATCTGCAACGGGAAGTTAGCCGTGCACCCGGTCCGCTCGGGCCTTGTTTTCTGCTGCAGCGGCGGAGAAGGCGAAGCTAATTTGTTTATGAGTTCTGATTACGGAAATACCTGGAAGTCCTTACAGGCGGATCTGCCGCGAGGCGGGAAAGGCACAATGGTTGTAAGTCCGCATGATAACACACTGATTTTTAACGGCGGTTTCGGGATGTGGAAAAGGAATTTACCGGAGTAATATTACGGCATTACAAAAAGGTAGTGTCAAAGAGTAAATGAAAAAATGAATAAAATGTTAGCAAGGAATCTTTTTCTGCTTTTATTTGTTTAAGTAACAATCTTGAGCGAAGTAGCGAAATCCGCCAACGCTTTGTGCCTGCCCGCCGATCTTTTTGGAGGGGAGGGGCGGAAGTAATTAAGATTAGGGAGTGAAAATGAAGAGGGTCAAAGTCGGTATCATCGGTGCCGGGTGGATTACAAATGCCTATCATCTGCCCTGCCTGGCAGAAATAAAAGGCGCCGAACTTGCCGCTTTGGCGGAGGTTGACGGGAAAAAGTTAACGGAAACGGCTGCTAAATATAAGATAAAAAATACCTTTTCTGATTATAAGCAGATGCTTAAAGAGGCCGAACTGGACGCGGTCTATGTGACCACACGGCCGGCTGAGTTAAAAAAAATAGCAATTGACTGCTTTGAAGCGAAAAAAGCTGTTTTTCTCGAAAAACCGCCCGGGGTAAATCTTAAAGAGTGCCGGGAAATGCTGAACTCAGCTAAGAAAAACAAGTGTTTGCATCTTGTCGGTTTTAACCGCAGGTATGCGCCGATTATTTTAAAAGCCAGGGAAATACTTGCGGCTAACGGCGGAGTAACCCAGGTAGTTGGTGAGTTTCATAAGAACCTTTCTGCGCAAGGGGAGTACTACGGGATAAGTTTGCTGCTCAGCGATATAATTCATATCCTGGACATTATAAGCTGGATAGGCGGAAAACCAAAAAAAGTAATGAGCCTTACAGAAAAAATAGGGACGGACTGGAAGAGCGGTTTTAATGCTCTCATTAAGTTTAAAAGCGGGATAACCGGAAATCTTCTCTCAAATTTTGTTTCAGGAGCCAGATACGAAAGGTTTGAACTTCACGGCAAAGAAATTATGGTCGAGGTAATGCCGCCTGATTACCTGAAGATATATAAAGGCGGTAAAGTTGAGCTTGTTAACGCCGAAGCTTTAACCGGGACAAAAGAACCCCGGGTTAATTACGGTTTTTTTGCCGAAAACAAAACTTTCATAGACTGCGTTTTGAAGAAGAAAGCGCCTGAACATACCTTGAAAGACGCTCTATTAACGATGGAACTCATCAAAATGATAGAGAAAAATTAATTTTACTTAAGCCTGTCGCGTCCGACAGAAATAGTATGAGCTTTCGTTTATAGACATTTACGGACCTTTATAGACTTTTACAGACCTTGATAGACATTAGGTGAAACACCCTCATCCATACCTTCTCCCGGGGTAGAGCAATGGAACAATAGAACAATAGATAATAGATGGAAGAAAAACAAGATGAATTATGAGAAGTTGAGCATAGCGAAATCCGCCAACGCTTTGTGCATGCCCGCCAGTCTTTTTGGAGGGGCGGAAGCAATTAGCAATTAGTAATTAGCAATCAGTAATTGCAATGGGAGGCTTTATGAAGAAGAGTACAATTATATGTTTTCTTACAGTATTTTTTATTGCTTGTCTGCCGCTAAAGGCCGGGGAGTATAAACCCAAAAAAACCTTAAAAGATGATATCAGTGAGGTAACACTGATAAAGGGCTATAAGGATAAACATCCGAGATTACTTTTTAACTCCGCGGATATCTCTGCTTTCAAGGAAAGAGCCGAAAATCAAAAAATTCTCTGGGATAATGTCCTCACCCAGGCCGGCAGCCTTAATAAATCCCTGCCTACAAGCGAGGAAGTAAAATTAGGCGGGAAGTACTGGCGTATTGAATATGTCCTTTCCGGTTCTATGGCCTATTTTGTCACAAAAGACAAAAAGTTCAGAGACGGTGCCGTAAAATGGATGGTGGCCCATTGCGAGGTGGATACCTGGGGCACCAAGTTTAATTCTAATCATGACCTGGAAGCCTCCTGGTACCTGTATTATATCTCTTTGGCCTATGACATTTTGTATAATGACCTTTCCGCCGGAGAAAGAGAGACGATAGAAAAGGGGCTTATTTTACATGCAGAGGCTATCTATGATTATATGAAGACCGAGCCTAAGGATGGCTACAGGTACGACCAGAACCATACCTATATCCCCACCATTGCGCTTATTACTGCGGCTCTGGCGCTGGACAATAAAGTCAAGGCGGCTTCTGACTGGCTTAATCTGGGTAACGCGGTAGTAAAGCGGAGCCGGTATGTACTCGGGCCTGACGGATTTTATTACGAAGGTTACGGTTACTGGAAATATGCGATGCACTGGCATGTCAGATATGCTGATATGCTCACCCGTGCAACCGGGGAAGATATGTTTAATTTACCGCTCTTTAAAAACAATTATCTTTTCGCGCTGCACCTGTCTTTGCCGGCTTCACCTTTCAGTTTTGATATAAGCGATAACGGGAGCGGTGCAAATAACCGGCCTCCCAGCTCACCTTTTGCCTGGTGCGCAATGCTCTACAGGTTTGCCGGTGTTTTTAACGACGGAAAAATGAAAGCAGTTGCGGATAAGATTGCGGGCATGAGTTCTGATGCCAATGATCCGGGGATGTATTTCCTCTGGTATGCCGATAAAGTTAAAGCCGCGCCTATGGAAGAAATGCCGCCCTATCATTATTTTAGCGACCAGGATTTTGTCGGCTGGCGGTCTTCCTGGGAAGACGACGCGACTATCTATTTGTTTAGAAGCGGACCGCCCGAAGGCCATGCCGCAAATTCAAAACTTAAAGAGTTCAAGGACTGGATAATGAATGCCGGACATGTGCACCCGGATATCGGTTCCTTCTGGATCTATGCAAAAGGCGCCTACCTTGCGGTTGATACGGGCTACACCGCCAACAAGTGGACCAAAGACCATAACACAATTCTGGTAGACGGAAAAGGCCAGGGAGATGACGGTACCTATCATAACGAAAGATTGATGCCCTATAAGAAATTTAACGAAGTCAGCATAAAAAAGCAGTTTTTAAGCAAGGATTATGGCTATGCTTCAGGGGATATCTCCGGGGCCTATATGAAAGGTGATTTAGGCAAACTCTCGCTTCTAAGGCATCTTGTAATGACAAAAAATTACCTTCTGGTTTTTGACATCCTTTCCGGGGAAAAACAGCATGAATATACCTGGATAAATCATTCTGACAAGGAATATAAAAAGGAAAGCGGCTACTATGTCACGGAGAACGGCAAGGCCCGGCTTTTAACATTTACTCTTTTGCCTGCTGATTTTAAAGCCGAAACGGGGGTCGCAACCGTAATGGGGGGCACCGCTCCGGGCGCAGGGAAGAAAGAAGACCGGGGTTTTGAACTTACACTCCAAACAGAAAAGGCCGGCAGTACTGTATTTTTAAATGTTTTGGTGCCTCTGGCAAAAGAAGAGAAAAATCCTCTGAGCGTGAAAGGCTCTGCCGATAAAAAAAGCGTCACCGTGGAATTTGTATGGTACACCGGTCTTAAAGAAAAGGTAACTCTCGACCTGGACTGGGCGCAGTCTGAAGCCGCCGGTCCCGTTATTTTCTCAAAATAAAAGTGAAACAGTCAGTGTCAAACAGAAAATGAAGAAATACTTAGCAAGTAATTTTGAGCGGAGTAGCGAAATCCGCCAACGCTTTGTGCATGCCCGCCAGTCTTTTTGGAGGGGCGGAATTCAGGAGAGTAGCGTATGAATATCCTAAAGTCAGGTTGCATCGGGTTGGTTCTGGTAACGCTGCTTTTCGGCGTAGAGCTCACCGATAAAATCACCCAAAATGGAGTTACCTGGACTTTTGATAAACAGGTTGCCTCCGGGCGTTTTGTTAACGGGGATTATTATATCGTCGGGCCGGTAACGGTTATTAATATTGACCCTAAACCCGAAAATGGCCGAAACGGTTCCTCGCTTAATCCGGCGCCCAATGCCGATAAAAGCGGCTATGACAGCAGGCTGGAAATGAGCAGATATGACCCCTCTATGCGCGCGCCCCTGCCGGTAAGTATGAAACCCGGCGATATGCTTGTTTCCTCTATCAGTGTGGAGAAAGTCGGAGAAATTCAAAACTGGCTTAAAAAATCAGCTTCGCATAGCCCCATAAAGAGTTACTCTGTCTTGACCTGTCTGGCCGTAGAGCCGCCTAAAGACGCTTTCAGGCCGTCTTATGCGGACGGCTACAGTAAAGATATGAAACTCTTTCTTGCAAAAGATTTAAAAAGAGACCTTCTGCCCCGTCTCGCTTACGGGAAAAAAACCTACAAAGTGGAAAAAGGTTCGGTCGGTTTGAAGGAACTGGAAGACCGTTTTGCCCGGACCTGGCTGGATATTTTGTTTTTTGAGTATGATACGCCTGTTGAATATATGACGGGGTATCCGGCGGAAACAGCCCGCGCCGTAGGCATAGCCACACTTGCTTTAATGACCGATTTGAAACCCGAAGAAAAAGAAAAACTCCTGACCGGCGTCGTGCAGTACGGGATTGACCTCTGGGGGCTTATAAGAGCGGGCTATCCCGGATGGCCGGGTTTTGGCGGCCACGGCAGTGCCCGGAAGTGGCCTATAATATTTGCGGGTATGCTCCTGGGTGATGAAGCTATGTCTGCGCCCAATAAAAAATACCCCAACGCCAAATTCGGCGAAGATATGCAGACCATGTACGGGAACGGCTGGACCGGTGCAAAAGTTATTTATGCCGGCCATTTAGGGCAAGACGGGGAAAAATACAAAAAAGGCTGGGGTCTCTACGAAAACCTTCAGCCCAAAGACTGGCCGGTTGCCTCCGGCGATAACTCGGGCTTCGGTAAAGGGACTTATATAGGGGAGAATTACCGCCGTTGCTGTACCAGTCATGTCTGGGTCGGGGAAGCGCTTGCCGCCAGGCTGATGCAAGCCGAAAAAAACTGGGGCCATCCGGCATTTTTTGATTATGTAGACCGGTGGATGACGGAAGACGATACAGCCGCCATTAAAATCATCAAAGAACAGATAAACCAGGACTATTCTGCCGATTGGCAGAGACAAAAGCGCGCCTGGGACCCTTTTGTACAGGAAATGTGGAATAAATACAGGAATAATCTGCCGAAGTAAAAGAGAGGTTTATGAATTCCAAGGAAAGAGTATTTGCGGCTTTAGAATGCAAGCCGGCGGATAAAGTCCCGATACACCACCTCGGTATGGCTTCAAGTGTGGCTTCAAAAATTCTGGGCAAAGAAATATATATCGGCGGCGGGCTGCACCAGTTCCGGGAGGCCGCGGCCAGATTTGAAGGCATCGAAGCGCACCGGGAATTCCTTGAGAAGAGTTTTTTTGATGCTATGGAAGTTGCAAGTGTCTTTGATATGGACCTGGTCCGGGTTACAAGCTGGCGGGAGTATAAAAAACCGTCAGCAAAGATAGATAACCTGACCTTCAGGTATGAAGAACCTGATGGGTCTTATTTCATAAAACGGTGCCGGCCGGAGCAGGAGTTATACCAGATTATTGAAGCCTCCGGGAGTGCAAAAGAAAAGGATATTTCCTATCTTGAAAAGTTTGTAAAAGAAAGCGAATTAGATTTTGAAAAGAAAATATGGGGTTTGGAAGAGTTTAAGGTTTTCAAACGGGCGGAGGATTATTTTAAAGGCGAAAAGGCGGTTTATGGTGCCGGCGCCGGCCTGCATATTTTATATGATCCGGCCGTCTGGCTGGAAGCCGCGCTTATCCGGCCTGACCTGGTAGGGCGCTATCTGGATATACAGCAGAAAACGGCGCTAAAACAATTTGAACTTTATGCGCAGCTCGGAATTAAAATATTACTGGGCGGCGGTAACTGCGCTTCGGCTCAGGCGCCTTTCTTCTCCCCGGAAACAGTCCGCGCGCTTTTACTTCCCAGGTTAAAGAAAATTGCCGGCTACAGTAAAAAGCTGGGCAGTTATTTTATGTTTGGCAGTGCGGGTAATTTATGGCCGGTCGCCGATATTTTCTTTGAAGAAGCGGGTATAAGAGGCTACTATGAGGTAGACCGCTCTGCCGGGATGGAGCTTAAGCTTTTGCGGGAGAAATATCCCCTGCTTGCGCTTCAGGGAAACATTTCCTCAATAACTCTTCATCAGGGAGCGAAAGAAGAGGTTTACCGTGAAACTATGGATAATCTTGAGACGGCAAAAAAATTAAACGGAATTATCGCGGGCGTTTCCAATGCAATTGTTCCTGAAACCCCGATAGAAAATGTTGAAATGATGCTCGAAACAATTAGAAAACATAACAAGTAAGAAGCGACTTTTCGAAGTTTATTATGCGGGCGGTTTTGAAAACTATGGGCGTTTAGCCCGTAGATGCCCGCCCTTAAGCTTGGCGGGTAATTGTCCGCCTCAGGCGGAAAAAAACCGCGATTAATATTGCCTCTTCTCATAAGAGGATTCCAAAGGAGGATACTCCTTTGGCTTGGTCGATAGACCAAGTTAAAAAGACGCCACGTCCGTAAGGGCGTGGAGTTTCACTTTGCCGTAAAAGTTGGGGGAATGAAAAAATCCCTTTGATTGTTTGCGGTTTTAAATATATTCTGGTATAATGCTTGTCATTATAAAAATGAATTACTTTAAAAGGCTGAATATGAATGATAGAAATAAAAGCTTAGCGGCAAGTATAGGGTTGATAATCGGCTGTGTTATCTGGGGTGCTTCCTTCTACCAGATGAAAGATGCTATGGCTTACATTCAGCCTCTGCCTTTTGTTGCCGTAAGGATGTTTGGCGGGGCTCTTATAGTCGGCGCTCTGGCGCTTTTTTTAGGAAAAAATCTTCTTAGCCATCTAAAAGAAGGATTTATTACCGGTATCTTTCTTTCCCTAATTCTTATAAGCCAGACCGTTGGCCTAAAATTAACTTCAGCTTCAAACTCCGGCTTTATTACCGGGATGTTTATTGTTACCGTGCCTTTATTTTCCTTATTGATGTATAAAGAGAAAACCTCCATTCTTAAAAGCATCGCCATAGGGGTAAATCTCATCGGGCTCTGGTTCCTGACCGGCGGGCTTACCTATATAAATGCCGGAGATATGTGGACGATATTTACCGCTATAGTTTGCGGTATTCAGATAGTTTATCTCTCAAAGATTATGAAGCAGAGTGAGATAGACGCGCTGGTATTATGTTTCCAGATGTTTTTTGTAACGGCCCTGGTTTCATTTATAGTATCTTTGATTTTAGGCCAGCCTTTCGAATTTGGAAGTAAGGGGAATATCATTAGAATTATTTATCTTATTGCATTCCCGACTTCTCTGTCGTTTGTATTGCAGATGATAGCGCAAAAGTATATTTCCACGATAAGAGCTTCTTTGCTTCTAACCACCGAGCCGATTTCTGCGGCTTTGTTTGCCTGGACTTTAGGCGGGGAAAAGTACATACCCATTGCCGCGTTTGGCGGCTTTCTGATGGTCGCAGGGATGTTTATCTCGGAAATTCCGGAAAAGAAAAAGTAATTATACTAATAAAAAAGGGCGCCTTTGTTAAGACGCCCTTTTTTCATTTAGCAGTTATTTAATATCAGGTAATTCGCAGAGTGCATCTTCAATTGCTTTAGTATCGAGAGCAATATCTTTAAGCCCGCCTTTAAGATAGGCATCATAAGACGCAAGGTCGAAGTGCCCGTGGCCGCTCAGACAAATTACAATGGATTTTTCTTTCTTCTGCTCTCTGCAGATAATCGCTTCATCAATCGCCGCTCTTATCGCATGCGAGGTCTCGGGTGCCGGGAGTATACCTTCGGTCCGGGCAAACATAACGGCAGCATCAAAGCACGGATTTTGCGGGTAGGCTTTTGCCCCGATTATTCCTTCATGTACTAGGAGGCTTAAAAGCGGGGAATCCCCGTGATATCTTAAACCGCCTGCGTGGATACCTGAAGGCATAAAGGTATGCCCCAGAGTGTACATCTTCATAAGCGGTGTCATCCTGGCTTCGTCGCCGAAATCGTAGCGGTAAGGGCCTTTAGTTAAAGTCGGACAGGCCGTAGGTTCAACACCGATAAAGGTAATATCTTCGCCTTTAAGTTTACGCGGGACGAACGGGAAAGCCATCCCGGAGAAATTAGAACCGCCGCCTACACAGCCGATAATGATATTGGGTGTCTTCTCACCGGCAAGAGCAAGTTGTTTTTCTGTTTCCAGGCCGATGATGGTCTGGTGCAGACAGACATGATTAAGAACACTGCCGAGACAGTATCTTGTATCTTTACTCGTTACCGCGTCTTCTACCGCTTCGGAAATAGCAATACCGAGCGAACCAAGTGAGTTAGGATCTTTTTTTAGAACAGCCCGGCCTGCATTTGTCCTGTTTGTCGGAGAGGCATGTATGGTTGCGCCCCAGGTCTGCATCAAAATCCTTCTATAGGGTTTTTGTTCGTAAGAAACTTTTACCATATAGACGACGCATTCCAGGCCGAATTTCTGGGTTGCAAATGAAATAGCACTGCCCCATTGGCCGGCGCCTGTTTCGGTCGTAAGCCGCTTGATGCCCTGTTTTTTATTGTAATAGGCCTGCGGAATAGCCGTGTTTAGTTTGTGGGAACCGGCCGGAGAAACACTCTCGTTCTTATAGTAGATTCTTGCCGGAGTTTTCAGTTCTTTTTCAAGGTTGAAAGCCCGGTGAAGAGGGGAGGGGCGCCATAGTTTATAGATTTCACGGACTTCGTCCGGGATTGCTATCCATTTTTCCTGACTAACCTCCTGCATTATCAGTTCCATGGGGAAAACAGGAGCCAGGTCCGCAGGGCCGATAGGGCTGCCGTCGCCTTTCAAGGGAGGCGGAAGCTTTGCTTTTATGTCGGCTTGAACATTATACCATTCCTGAGGTATGTCTTTTTCGCTTAACAGTATTTTATTGTCTGCCATTTTGAGCCCTCCTGAGCTAAATTTAGAATAGTTTATAGTATAATATAAAATTAGTCAATGATATTAGTTCTGAAGTTAATATGCCTTTTGCGCTTTCATTACTACCGTTTACCTGATTTCAAATTGTCTTTTTGTTGTAATAAAAAGCTTTAGACCTTGAAATATTTCCTGTTTTGACCTATCATTAAGTAGGAAGCTAAGGACATCTGCGAGGCGGAAAATATGCCGGAAAAGAAAGTATTTCTATATGTTGATCTTGACGGCTGGGACGAATGGGCGAGGAAAAATCCAAAAGTCGGCGCTTCTGCCCTCGCCTGGTATTCAAGTTTTATTCAGAAGATAACATTGAAAACAGGTGCCAATATATTCGAGCATTCGGCAAACAAGTATTCGATAACATATGATTTCCCGGATATAGCTTTTAGCGCTCTCTTGGAACTGTGTGAAGGTATTTTTGGAGAAAAATGGCCGGGAATGGGCGCCCTGCCGGTAAAGATTGCCGCGCATTACGGAGAGGTGAATTATTTAAACAAAATCTATTCCGGGGCTGCGGCCACCCGCTCAGCCTCGCTTTTCAGATATACTTCTGCAGGAAATGTTTTTATTACCAAACCTTTTAAGGAAGCCGTAAAAAATATCCCGTGCAATATAAAAATAAATCAAATAGGCCCCGTAAAGCTTGATGATAATTTTTCAGAAGAAATTATTTTTAGCATTGCTTTTTATGAGCAAAAGACAGAGGTGGCCTCTTTTATCAGTAAAGCCCGGGGAAAAAGTAATTTTGTTCCCCAGAAAATGAGTTTTGTAGGAAGAGACCGGGAACTTTCCGGACTCAAGGAGTTGTTTAAAAACTGCGACAAAAGAGTGCTTTGTGTAACCGGAGCGGCCGGCATCGGAAAAACCCGGCTGGCGCTTCAATTAGCTTCGGAACTTTGTTTTGACTGCGTTGACGGTATGTTCCTCGTGGACCTTTCCCATTTAAAAGACCTTGAATTGGCTATCTGTGCCATTTCCGAAGTCTTAAGAGCAGAAAGCATTGCGGTTTTAAATAATGAAAGTTTGCTGGACCGCCTGGTGACCCTTATTCATGCCCGGAAAACGATCCTGGTCCTCGACGG
>Ga0114951_10005167_pt1 | contig 12188 bp, 10 predicted proteins | sample AM7aDNAmetaG_FD_88677 | JGI IMG/M metagenome (GOLD analysis project Ga0114951, IMG submission 88677) | Freshwater microbial communities from Finland to study Microbial Dark Matter (Phase II) - AM7a DNA metaG | ecosystem: Environmental > Aquatic > Freshwater > Lake | place: Finland: Lake Alinen... | reverse complement strand
GATATTAAATATTTTCTCATCCATCAACCGCGCCGGGTATGGTGACGAAATGTATGCCGGTATCCGGCATCCATTCCGTCACCGTCCCCGGCGCGATGGATGGCTAAGACAAACTATAACAGCGCTTCGGCCGCGAGAAATTTTCCGAAGTTCTTGCCCCCGCGATTCGTCTGGCGGAAGAAGGATTTCCAGTCACGGAATGGACCGCCCTGGCATGGGCCGAAAGCCAAGCCAGGCTCAACCAGGACGATCATGCCGCCCGCGCTTATCTGCCCGGGGGACATGCGCCGGGTGTGGGACAGATTTTTCGCAACCCCGATCTCGCCTCGTCCTTGAAACTCATTGCCGCCGGGGGCCGCAACGCCTTTTATCGGGGCAAGATTGCCGAAAAAATCCTCAACTGCTCAAAGCGCATGGGGGGAACGATGAGCGCCGAAGATTTGTCCGGCTATTCGAGCGAATGGGTCGAACCGATTTCAACAGCCTATCACGGCTGGATTGTTTATGAACTGCCGCCGAACGGCCAGGGCATCGCCGCGTTGACCATGTTGAACCTCATGGAACAGTTTCCGCTGGGCGAATATGGGGCCGGGTCGGCCCTGGCCCTGCATGTGATGATTGAAGCCAAAAAACTGGCCTACTCCGACATGCTGCGCTACGTGGCCGATCCCAAGTTCACGACTGTGCCGGTTGCCGGCCTTCTCTCCAAGGATTACGCCCGCGAACGCGCCAGACTGATTGATCTGGACAAAGCCAGCAGCCGCGTCGAATCCGGCCAACCGCCAAAAGTTGGGACGGACACGACCTATCTTTGCGTGGTGGATCGTGATGGCAACATGGTTTCCTGCATCCAAAGTTTATACCAACCCTTCGGCTCCGGCTTGGTGCCTGATGGCGCCGGCTTCGCCTTGCAGAATCGCGGCGGCCTTTTCAGCCTCGACCGCAAAAGCCCCAATCGGCTGTCAGGACACAAACGCCCGCTGCACACGATCATTCCCGGATTCATGACCAAAGGAAACATCCGCATCGCCTTCGGCATCATGGGTGGATTCAACCAAGCCCAGGCCCATGCCCAATTCGTATCCGACATTGTGGATCACAAAATGAACATCCAGGCCGCGCTGGAAGCCCCCCGTTTCACCAAGCTTACCTTTGACGGGTGCGATGTCCAAATGGAGCGGCGCATTCCCGCATCCGTCCGGGCCGGGTTGGAAAAGAAAGGCCATAAAATACAATGGCTTGGCGATTTTTCTTCCGTCGTTGGTGGCGGCCAGGCGGTCATGCGGGATTTTGCCGGCGGCGTGAACTACGGCGCATCCGACCCGCGCAAAGACGGCGCCGCCATACCGGAGCCGTAAAGGCGGTCTTCGGACCTTCAATAACGCAACGGGGGCGCCCATTACATTGCGACACTGGAACATGAGGCCTGGCGAAAGAGGATCGGAAGGCGCCGCCCGCAGTCCCCGGTGGAAAGAATAAAAATGAAAACGGTCCTGATTACAGGACCCCAATGCGCAAGTTGTCCCGGACAAGATTTCTCTGGACGAAAGCAGACCATGAATTTAACATGCCCGCATTGCGGCTTACAATGCGGGCATGTTAAATTTGATTTGTCCGGCCGGAGAAGATTACGATTATGATTGGAAATCAGGAACCGTGATCCCCCGCGCTTTGACGCGAAATCCCTCTTCCGCCGGCGCCACCACCAGCGTCCGCATGTCCGGCCTTAAACGGCTCATCTCTTCGTGCCCCTCCAATCCCATCACCAGCAGCGCGGTGGACAGCGCGTCGCTCTCCGTGGCGGACGGCAGCACGACGGCCGCCTGGACGGCGTTGTTGACAGGCTGGCCCGTCCGCGGATCCATGACGTGGCCGTATTTTTTCCCGCCGGCCTCGAAGCACCTTCCCCACACCGCCGAGACCGACAACGCATTGTCCCGCAGCACAACCGAAATCCTCCGGGGCGGCTGGTCCGGCGCCGGGGCGATGGCGATTTTCCACCCTTCCGCACCGGGCGGGGCGCCGATGCCATAAACCGTGCTGGTGCCGCCGTGCAGCAACGCGGCGGTCACGCCCCCCTCGCGCAAGGTTTCCGCCGCGCAATCAATCGCGCGGCCCTTGCCAATCGCCCCCAGGTCAATCATCACCCCCTCCCGGTCAAAGCGGACGGAACAATTCTCCTCGTCAAGCATGACGTGCGCCATGCCGGAACATTCGCGCGCCTTTTGCATCTCGTCCGGTCCGGGCACGCGGCCCCTCCCGTGCATGAACCCCCAGCAACGAACCAGCGGCGCCACCGCGATGTCAAAAGCGCCGCCGCTTTCGCCTTGCAGTTCGCGCGCCTGCCGCAGCAAAGCGAACACCGGCGGGCTGACCCGCACCGGCTCGCGCGCCGCCAGGGCGTTGACGCGGGCGATTTCGCTTGTCGGCTGGTAGAGGCTTAACTGCGCCTCCAGCCGCTCGATCTCCTTGAGCGCCGCCTCCCCGGCGGCCCGCAGCCGCGTCGTGTTTTCCCCATGCAACACGAGTTCAAACCGTGTCGCCATCGCGTTCAAAGCCAGCATCACCGGTGTCATGGCCGCAAAGTCAACCCTCTCTTCTTCTCCAACGAATCATTTTTTGACCCTTGTGAATATTTGATTTTATCGGCGCTTTTCAACATGGTGCCGGAGGCGGGACTCGAACCCGCACGTCCTGTTACGGACCCAGGATTTTAAGTCCTGTGCGTCTGCCATTCCGCCACTCCGGCTGCCGATCAGACAATAAAGATATTCAACCACTGCCGAAACCCAAAGTCCAATCCGCCGTAGCCTTGGCAAAGGGTGCCTATCACTTTTTTGGGTAATCTCTCCTAATCTTAATCATAATCGCAATCCTAATCTTTATGGCCCTCTGGCTTCCCCCAAAAAAGTGGAATGCGCGAGCGCGAGCGCGTCATATATCCGCCTTATGCGCGGCAGGCCCGCCGCGAATTGCGCCAGGGGAATGTTCCGGGAACCCTTCCTCCCATTCCCCTGTCCCGCATCCCCCTGGCGACGGGTCTTTCTTGCGCCGCGGCGCGCTTGGAAAGCGTATTTTTACTTTTTGTTGAATTTCCATTAAAATATGGTATCGTGCCGTTGTGAAAGACGCCTGTTGGACATGTTGCGCCCGCCTCCGCCAGGCTTCCGCCGTCGCGCTGCGCGCTTTGGCGGACATCAACAATCTGAGGCAACACTACCCGTTCGGGAAAAAGCGTCGGAATCCTTTACATAATCTTGGAACCCATCGAATATTGTTTATAGTCAGCAACTTGCAGAGGATTCTCCCCAAAAATTCGGGTGAAATGTCGGCATTGGTTACATTAACGGCATTTCAACGAAAAACAACCACGCGGAATGAGCCTTCCATATCCCGTTCCACCACAGGATGTTATGATTAACAAATCGCACACGCACTATTTTTGGCACATCATAAGCTAATTAATTTGTTGGTACTTCAATTGAAAAATAATAATAACCAACCAAAAGAGAAGATATGATGAAAAGCAAAGTGTTAATCACAATCGCGCTGCTGGCGGGGGCAATTGCAGCCAAAGCGCAGGAGCCGAATACCGCAAACCTGCCCGCGCCGGCGCCGGTATTGAACGCGGGATGGAATTACGACCAAGTGTTAGCAGTGGCCCAGAATTCCGACGATTCTCCATACGTGTATAATATTACTTCTCCCGAGGAGTTCACAATCACGGATGCTTTTGTGGCCGGCGATAATTTCTTTGTGTATGACAATGGCACCCTGATTCTTACAACCACCATACCGGGAGGCCCTGGCACTTGGACGAGCGATCCGGCCACCGCTTATGCGGACGGCGGGTTCTCGAAAGGGAGCGTGCTGCTGGGAGATGGTTCTCACTCCCTGACGATCCAGAGCGATCTCGGTGCAGGGGTCGGGGGCGCCGGGTTTTTTGACAGGCTTGACAGCGTTCCCGCGCCTGATGGCGGGCTGACCGCTGGTCTGCTCGGTTTGGGGATGCTGGCCCTTGGCTTTGTGCGCAGGTCAATCAAGTAAGCGGCAGTTCATCGCGCCTCCAGACAGTTGGAGGTCGCTTTCAAACGACGAGGCAGCCCCGGGTTCCTGGGGCTGCCTCGCTCGTTGCATGGCAATCTTGCCTCGTAAATGAAGGGTGAGGCGAGCGATATTTTGGGCATGCGTGGCGGATGAGGCCGGAGCAGGATGCGCCCCTGCCGCGCCAGATGCGCATCGAATATCCCGGAGCGATTCATCACGTCACAAAGGGTCAAGGGGGCACCCATTATGGCACTTTTCAATCCATTGAATTCACTGCAACTTTCCACGAATCACCGTGATGGAGCCGATGGGAATTGATCGGCCGCTGGCGGATCATGGGCAAATGCGGGACTTGGGAGCAATTGAATCGGAATTGACAGTCCGTGTCAGCGAGGGGTCGGTCGCCTTCCTTCCACCAAACAGGGCCAGCTCGAAGATTTTGAAAAAGCAGTCCACGTCCTGAAATCCCATCTGGCGAAGCCATTCGCATTGCGCATCCAGCGGCGCCAGAATGTTCTCCTTCTTGTCAGGACGATTGTAGAAGATTGACTCAATTTCCCGCCGGGTTGCGCCGGGTCGAGTGCGCTTGTGGAAACGAAGCAAGTGATCAACAAAAATGTCTTCAAACAGCTCCTCACCTGAGGGCGTCTCCGAAGCAACATGCTCCAGGTTCAGAAAGACGCCTCCTGGGGAGAGACGGTCATGGATTTCAGCATAGAGCGCCTTCTTGCGGGCATCCGGCTGATGGTGGATGGCGAACCCCGAGACAACGATATCGAAGGGGCCTTTGTCCCCCACGGCGTCCAACCAGGAAGGATCCGAGAAATCCGCTTTGAGCACGGTCGTCCTCGATGAATTGGCGAGCTTGGCCCGGACTGCCGCAAGCATCGGCTCCGAAAAGTCGGTGAAGGTCACATGAGCGGTTGGGAACTTCTCCAGTAGCAGGCGACCCAGAATACCGTCACCACATCCGACATCGAGGATTCGTGAAGGTCGGGGGATCCACAGTTCCACGATCTTCCCCATGACCTCCAGTTGAAGGTCCGCCCCAGGGATGGCGCCTCGCACCCCCTGAAGAAAAGCCGTCGCGAGCTCTTCTGTCTGCCATTGACTCTTTGATTCAGTCATTCTGTGATTGCAATGATTTTCCATGTTGACAATGTTGTCACGCTCTTTCGGCCAAAGCCAGCGGAGTCACGGCGGCCATCCTCCAATCTTCCCTTTTTTGTGTGCAAAAATGGGAGCTTGCCGTCTGATTACAACCATGAAAAATGCGGGCCAAAAATTCAACATTCACGTGGACTCATGTTAACTATTTTCTCTCCTTCAATCCATTTAACCCATCCGCGCAGATGTTCGACCGCCTGCCGGCAGCCATATTCATTGCCGCCGGAGAATTGCGGAAAGAAAAGCGCGCGGCGTCACGCAGGAGACGCCGTGAGGCTTGCGCAAGTCAAGCAAGTCCGAGTCGTATGTCACAATGAAAGCGGCGCGGACAGCCACCGCCGCCATGATGACGGGATCGTCTTTCGGATCGCGCCTTGCCGTTTTCCTGACCGGAATGTCCTCCGAGAATTTTGAGACGGCTTTGAGCCATTCGAGCCAGTTTGTCCAATTTGGGTTGCGCCAGCGTTTTTCGGTTTCGGCGACGCGCTGAACGGTGTCGGTCCATTCAGCCGTGATCCAGGGAGTGCGCCAGGATTCAAATCCACCCGCGGCGAGCAGTCTCAGGACAGCCCGGGCATCGCCGCCGCGCCAGCCGATTGCCGATACCACAACGGAACTGTCCAAAACCGCGCGCGGCTTAGGCACGACGCTCCTTTTTCACACGCTTCACGATTTTGAGAACCGCGTCCGCCGGTTCCACCGCTTCCGAACCATCGCCGTCAAGCTGCCGGAAACGCTTCAACAGTTCCGCCTGTTCTTTCTCTTGCCGGCCGCGAATGAGATCGCGAACGACATCGCTTGTGCTGGCAAATCCGCCGGCTTCCCGGTGGGAATGGAGCCAGTTTTTTTGCTCTTCCGACAACGAAATGTTCAGCGTGTTGGCCATGCCCCTAAAATGACAGATTGTTTGATATTGTCAAGATTCGCCAAAGATATATGGCGGTTTCAATCCATTGAATTCACTGCAACTTTCCACGAATCACCGTGATGGAGCCGATGGGGAGGGTGTAGGCGCCGTCGGGGCTTGGGGTGATCGTCGTGTTTTTGTTTTCGGCGGGGGTGTTGCAGTATTGCACGAGGACGATTGGCCCCGCAAAGGCATGTTGCGCGTGGTTCGCATCTTCAATGACAAGGTGAATTTGGTGAGCCGTGCTCAAGTCGTGGTTGATGAGCATGATGGACCAGTTTCCATCGGGGCGATGGACGGCGTAGGAGGTGATGACGTTGCGTCCGGCGGGGTCCATAAGATCGGCTGAGGCGGGGAAGATATGGTTCGCTCCGGCGCCGTGTTGCAACCATTCAAAGTTGATGAGGTGGGCGGAGGTGAATGGGGTGTATTGAGGGGTGCCATAGGCCCCGCCGCCGGGAGGGCCGCCATCACCGCCGCGGCGGCCACTGGCGCCATTGTTGATCTGCTGCCGGTAGAACGCCGCGCCTCCCTGTTCAAAGAACGTGCCGAAGGCGTCGCATTCCCAGATGGCATTGCCTGTGACACCCATGTAACCCCTCCTGTTTCCGCCGGCGGTCATGGCGCTTTCGGAGATGATCAGCGGCACGTTCCTGGGGACGCCGTCGTCATGCCACATTTGGAGGACGTGCTTCATGATGCCCGGTTCCCTGTAAAGGCAGTCCCAGTCTTCGATGGAGAACGGATAGTGTTCGAAGGACATGAAGGAGAGGTCTTGAAGGTGTCCGTGGGTTTTGAGGTAATCCACGAACCGGCCCATCCAGGAAATCCGGCCCTGGTTGTCGGCCCAAAGGGTGAGGTCTTTATTGACGCCTTCAAAAACCGGGCCGCCCAGCCTGGCGGCGGGAGTCAGCTTGTGAATGGCGTCCGCCCATTGGCAGTAGAGCGCGCCGTAGTCTTCGGGCATGGTGTGCTTGCCGTCGCATTCCTCGCCCATCTCAATGCCCACGACCGGGTAACCGCGCTTGTAAATATAGGCGACCTCATTGGCGGCATCGTCGGGCGTGCCATAAATCACGGTGCATGGAACCAGGGCCGGGTGGCCCAGGGTCAATCCGCTGGTGAAGAAATTGTCCATGCCGTTGTATTCGTCGCGGCCGCCGGTGATGAGATTGCCGGTTTCGTGCCAGGGGTCTATGGAAGAAGCGCAGAAGGAGCCATCGGCATCTTCCGCCGATCCAGGGAAGGCCCCGCCGTGGCGCGGGCGTTCCACCGAAGGACCCGGTTCGACGCCATTGGTTGGATAGACGATGGCATAGGTTCCGCCGGCACCCATCGTCCCGACTGAGAGCGTCTGGAGGGCGTAACCGACGCAGTTGCGAATGTCTTGGGCGCCATGTGTGTCGGGAGTATTGGAGGATTTGGACATCAAGACGCGGAGGAATCGGGCGGAAATCGGCTCATCGCAAAGTTTAAGATGCACGTCCCCACCCATGCCGTTGGTGACCGTGCCGGACGGAAAAACCTTCCACACGCCGTTGGGACCCGTGTCCCAGTCCAGCGCGTTGTTGTCGCCGATCCAGTATTGCACCACATAAATGACGGCATAGGGGTTGACCCATTGGATGTGGATGGCGTCCACGGGCCGGGCCACGCCCATGTCAATGACGACCCATTGCGGGTGGAGGGCGTCGCTTTCGCCCGTGAAATGGCTGGCCAGATAAGGATTGCTCTTCCAATAGCCTTGAAAACCAGCCACCAAAGGGTCATCGCCGCTGGTCATGAAATCGCGATGGGGCAGCGAGTAGGAATAGCCGTAGCGGATCGGTTCGCCCAAGTCGGCGCCGCCCGTGAAATATCCGCTCTTGGCGGCCGGATCGCTCCATGCGCCGTTTTCGTTCCAGTGCCACGCGGCCAGGCGCAACTCGCTGTTGTTGCGCATGGTGATGGAACCCCAACCCAGGTTTTTGACACCTTGAACCGTTTCGGGTTTGCTGAGATGGTCCACCTGCTTCTTTGACAAGACGTCCATCCACGCCCCGGTGGCTGTGTCGGGATTGATGGTGTTCAGGATGTGCTCCGGAGTCACGTCCACGCGGACCGTGACTTCCTGACGGAACGTGTCGGTTCGCGGAGGCGTTTGCGTCTGAACGTGGGAAAGAGAGCCGCAGGACACCGGGAGCAAGCCGAGAGCGGCGGCGGCGGCCGCGCACAGGAACTTGCGCGGCGAAATTCGTTTGAGCGAACCCATAATCATCAGGCGCGCCCGTAAATTAACGCAAAGGGGGCGAGTCGCGCAATGTTAACTTAAAACTATGCGACCCTTTCCCAGTCCTCATGCACGGGAATTGAATCAGGGGGCGACTGGCGGCGGATGGCGATGCTTCGAGCCATTTCATTTGCGGCAGTGGCGTCAGCGTTCCTCCGCAGACGCACTTTTGTTGGAGCTGATTCACCGTGGCTATGTTGCATTCTTCGCAAACTTTCAAACCCAGGCGGACGCGGCGCCAATGAGCGCGGCGGCGCCATGCCAGGAGCAAAACCCCGGCCGCCAACACCCCCGGCATTCGGATCCAGCCTGGGATATGGAAGCCGGCATGGGGGATGCCGAATATACCCGCCAACAATACAACCGTTGTCGCACAGAGGCCGGCGATCACACAACGCGCGCGCCGTTCACTTGTCAATTCTTCGGAAGATTTTCTAATCCACATAACCAGCAGCGCGATAACCAGCAGCGCGTTGCGTTTTCTGAATCTTATTATGCCACGCTGGAGACGCATGTCTGTGAGGGGCTTCATGGTTTAATCAGCAGGGCGTCCCCTTACAACAAGCCCATCGCAAGGCGACAGCCGGATGCGCGTTACGATTTTTGACCCTGGTTGGCGGTTCCCACGGCCTGCTCCAGGCGCTGGAATCCGTTTTGAGCCAGGCGCTCTTGCAAACCGGTTACGATTTCCTTGAGGACGCCGGGGCCGCGGTAGATCAAACTGGTGTAAATCTGCACGAGGGAAGCGCCGGCGGTGATTTTTTCCCAGGCGTCGGCGGCGTCAAAGATGCCGCCCACGCCGATAATGGGCCAGGCGCCTTTGCCCTGCCGATAAAGATGGCGGATGATTTCGGTGCTGCGCCGGCGCAAGGGCCTGCCGCTCAAACCGCCGTCTTGCGAGTAAGTCCGCCGCAAGCGGGGGTCCGCGGTGCCCGGACGGGTGACGGTCGTGTTGGTGGCGACAATGCCCGCCAGATGGCGCGGGCCGGCCAATTCGAGGATTTCGTCCAGGGCATGAAAGGAGAGGTCGGGGGCGACTTTCACCAGAATGGGAACGGGGGGCGAGCCGGTGTTGTTTTGCTGCAAGGCGGCGAGGATTTCATCCAGGGCGCTTTTGTCCTGAAGCTGTCGCAAGAATGGGGTGTTGGGAGAACTGACGTTGACGACGCAGAAATCCATCAGGTAACGAAGGACGCGAAAAGAACTGGCGTAGTCTTCGGCGGCGACTTCCAGTGGGGTGATTTTGGATTTGCCAAGGTTGACGCCGACGGGATGATCGGGCCAGCGGGCTTCCTGCCGCCAGCGGGCCAAAGCGTCGGCGAAGGCGGGGGCGCCGGGATTGTTGAAGCCCATGCTGTTGACGATCGCTTCGTCGGCCAGGGCGCGGAACAGGCGCGGGGTTGGATTGCCGGGTTGGGGGCGCCAGGTGACGCCGCCCAGTTCGCTGAAACCAAATCCCAAGGCGCGCCAGGCCGGCAGGGCCTGGGCCCATTTGTCCATGCCCGCCGCTAGGCCGACGGGGTTGGGGAAGCGCAAGCCAAAAACTTCGACGGGCAATTCCGGCGGGCCATAGAGCGAGGCGGTGAGGTCAAGGAGCGGTTTGTTGCGGCTGACGCCGGCCAGGAGGCGCATGGTGCGGTCGTGGATCTTCTCGGCGTCCTGCGCGAAGAGGATGGGACGAAGGATGCGGCGGTAGAGCCAGCTCACGGCAACAAAGCGCCGTCGCGGGACCGGGCGGCGCCGGCGGCATGGGGGTGACGTTGTGGGTGGGCGGCGGCCGGGAGCAGGTTGCGATAGGTCGCCAGGGCCAGGAGCGGCCAGCTATTGCGATACATGTCGTATTTGAGATAAAAGACGCGCGGGAAACCGGTGCCGGTGGCTTCCGCCTCGGTCCAGGTGCCGTCGGGGTTCTGGGTGCGGATGAGGTGCTCGACGCCGTTTTGGAGGCTGTGGCGGGAGGGGTCGTCGAAGGCGCACAGGCCCATGACGGCCCAGGCGGTTTGGGAGGGGGCGCTGGGGCCCTGGCCCTTGAAGACGGGGTCGTCGTAGGTGTTGCAGCGTTCGCCCCAGCCGCCATCGTCGTGCTGGGTGTTTTCGAGCCAGTCGCGGGCGCGGAGGATCCATTGCTGGCGCATGTTGACGCCCAGCGCGCGGAGGCCGCGGAGGACCTGCCAGGTGCCATAGATATAGTTGACGCCCCAGCGGCCGTACCAGGAGCCGTCCTCCTCCTGGTGTTCGCGGATGAATTGGAGGGCCTCGTTGACGCGGGGGTTTTCCCGGCTGAAATTCTCGTAGCCCAGGAGTTCCAGGATGCGGGCGGTGATGTCGGCGCATTCGGGGTCGAGCATGGCGTTGTGATCGGCGAAGGGGACCTTCTCCAGGATGCTTTTGGTGCAATCCTTGTCGAAGGAGGCCCAGCCGCCGTCTTTGCATTGGAAGGTGAGCATCCAATCCAGGCCGCGGCGGAAGGCGGCGTCGCGGCGTTGGGGATTGGCGGTGGGGATTTTGCGCAAGGCCAGCAGGACCATGGCGGTGTCATCCACGTCGGGGTTCCATTTGTTGTTGAACTCGAAGACCCAGCCGCTGGGTTCCACGTCGGCGGGGTTTTTGAATTGCCAGTCGCCGCGGAAGCGGACTTCGCGGTCCAGGAGCCAGTCGCACGCCTTGACCAAAGCGGGATGATCGCTGGGCAGGCCGGATTCGTGCAAGGCGATGGTCACGATGGCGGTGTCCCAAACCGGGGAGGTGCAAGGCTCGATGCGGACCGAGTGTTCGGTTTCGTGTTCGAGTTTTTTCAATTCCGTCTCGCACTGGCGGATCAGGGGGTGGCCGTCGGGATAGCCGAGGGCTTTGAGAACGATCAACGAATTGAGCATGCTTGGGAAAATCGCGCCCAGCCCGTCGCTGCCCTCGAAGCGGGCGACCATCCATTCCTCGGCCTTTTTCAAGGCGCGTTTGCGGAAAGGATGAATGTTGTGGCGGGCGAAATGCTCGGCGAACTTATGCACGGAATCGAGCCACAGGAAGAAATTGCGCCAGGTGAAAAACTGGGGGTCGCGCGGCAGCATGAGGTCGCGCTCGTGAAAGCCGAAGGGATATAACTCGTTCAAGGTCGCCCTGGGACCCAATTGGCGGGTGGGCTTGAAATGGTTGAGGATGGACAGGGGGACGAGCATGGCGCGGCTCCAGGAACTCATGTCATAGAAATAGACGCCGAACCATTTGCCGATGAGGATGATTTCGCAGGGGATGGTCGGCAGGTATTTCCAGGGGAAGAGGCCCAGCAAGGCCAGATAGAGCTTGGAAAAGGTGTTCAAGCGCGGGACGCCGCCCAGGCTCAGGGCCGTTTGGCGGGCGCGCAACATGCGGGGATCGGTCATGGGAACGCCCGCCAGTTTGAGGGCCAGATAGGCTTTGACCGTGGCGTTGACTTCCGCCGGGCCGCCCGGATAAATGCTCCAGCCGCCCGTGGGCAATTGGAGGTCGAAAAGGTGGTTGGCCGCCTTGCGCTGCCATGTCTCGTCCACGGATTTGTCCCAGTGGTGAAACGCGACCGTGTCGGCCACCAGGGTGCAATCCACCATGAGTTCGCCGATCCAATAGCCGTCCGGCTTTTGTTCACGCAAAAGGAAATCGCGCGACCGCCGGATGGCGGTTTCCAACTCAGGCAGGGTGAAAGGCTCGAAATCAGACGCGCGCGGGAGCGCGGTCACCCGCCCGTTCTCGATAAGTTGCCCGGACACGCGTCCTACTGTGCTATGGGCGAGCCGGGGTGTAAAGCTCTGAATCATTGTCATG
>Ga0114951_10005166_pt1 | contig 12188 bp, 11 predicted proteins | sample AM7aDNAmetaG_FD_88677 | JGI IMG/M metagenome (GOLD analysis project Ga0114951, IMG submission 88677) | Freshwater microbial communities from Finland to study Microbial Dark Matter (Phase II) - AM7a DNA metaG | ecosystem: Environmental > Aquatic > Freshwater > Lake | place: Finland: Lake Alinen... | reverse complement strand
CGCATCCGCCGCGAAAAAGGCCTGCGCCCCACCGAGGCGCGCGACGCAATGATCCAGCCGAATTTTTACGGCGCGATGATGCTGGCGATGCACCAGGCGGACGGCCTGGTTTCCGGCGCGTCGCACATCACCGGCAGTGTGCTGCGGCCGCTGTTTCAAATCGTCAAGGCCGCGCCGGACATCGCCGCGGTTTCGAGCTGCACGGTCATGGAGGTCGAGGACACGCGCATCGGCGAAAACGGCGTGCTGTTCATGGGCGACTGCGGCGTGATTCCCGACCCGACTGTGGATCAGCTTGCCGACATCGCCGTTTCCATCGCCCGCCTCGCACGACACATGCTCGGCGTGCGGCCGCGCGTGGCGATGCTTTCGTTTTCCACCAAGGGCAGCAGCGGCGCGCATCCGTCCATCGGCAAAATGCAGGCGGCCACCGCGCAGGCACGGCACAAGGCGGGGCAATTGAACCTCGACGCGGACTTTGACGGCGAATTGCAGGTGGATGCCGCGCTCGTGCCGGAAATCGCCTCGCGCAAGCTGCACGACAGCCAAGTGGCCGGCCGCGCGAACGTGCTGATTTTCCCCGACCTCAATTCCGGTAACATCGCCAGCAAACTCGTCAGTGTCGTGAGCCGCGCGAACACCTACGGTCAGATTCTGCTCGGCTTGAACCGGCCGGCCTCGGACGTTTCACGTGGTTCCAGCGCGCACGACATCCTCGGTGTCGCGGCCATTATCGGCGTGCAGGCGACGGATTATCAGAAACTGTATCCCAGCGCGGACGCAAAACTCCCGGGGGAATGATTTTTAATTTTGAATTTGTATTTTTTAGTTACCGCAAAACAAAATGAGCCTGCCGTTAAGTCCGTTTCTTAAAACGTTGCCGACGTATCAGCCTGGTCGTCCGATTGAAGAAGTCGCGCGCGAACTCGGTTTGCCCGTCGACTCGATCATCAAAGTCGCGTCGAATGAAAATCCATTCGGCCCGTCGCCGCTCGCCATCGCCGCGATGCAAAAAGCCATTCCCAGCGTCAATCTGTATCCCGACGGCAACGCGTTTTACCTGAAACAAAAGCTCGCGGCGAAACTTGGCGTGGAAACGTCAAACTTGGTTCTCGGCAACGGCTCGAATGAGATCATCGAGTTTGTTTCGCACGCGCTGCTCACGCCGGGAGCGGACATTGTGGTGTCGCAATACTGTTTTGCGATTTATCCCATCGTCGCGAAAATGGCCGGCGCGAATGTCATCACCGTGCCGGCGAAAAAATACGGCCACGATTTACCGGCGATGCTCAAGGCCATCACACCGAAGACGCGCATTGTTTTCGTTGCGAATCCGAACAATCCCACCGGCACACTCGCGCCGCGTGAGGAATTGATTGATTTCGTCAACCGCGTTCCCGATGACGTGCTGCTGGTGCTGGACGAGGCTTACATCGAATTTCTGGAAGCTGCGGTGGATTTGATTCCGCTTATCCGGCTGGGTGCGCGGAAGAATCTGATTCTGATGCGGACGTTTTCGAAGATTTACGGCCTTGCCGGACTGCGCATCGGCTACGGCATCGCCGCGCCGGAACTCGCCGCCGCGCTGGAAAAAATCCGCCAGCCGTTCAACGCCAACTTGCTGGCGCAAACTGCCGCGCTGGCCGCGCTGGATGACGACGAACACGTTCGCAAAACGCGGCAGAACAATTTCACCGGACTGGAATTTTTTGCGAAGGCGTTCTGCGAATTAAAACTCGAATACGTTCCGTCGTTTGCCAATTTCATCCTCGTCCGCGTCGGCGAAGGCCAGCAGGTTTTTGACGCGATGCAGAAGCTCGGCGTCATCACGCGCCCGATGGGCGGCTATCAATTGCCGGAGTGGATCCGCATCTCCATCGGCACGCCCAAGGAAAATGAAAGATGTTTGCAGGCATTAAAGGCAAGCTGTCTCGGCGCGCAGGGGAAAAGTGCGGAGATGAGAAAATAAATCAAACATGATGCCGAATCAAAAAATCCAAGATGGAAGCTACAAATTGAACGCTTTCTTCAATGATGGCAGTAAAAACGCGCTTGGTATTTTTGAACTTGTCGTTCGGAATGGAATTCCTCATGCACTGGTTTCTTTTCTTCACACGACTGCCGGTGAAGAAAAGATTTGGAAAATTTTAGATGCCAACCAGCTTGAACCTGCTCAAATCGGTGGCGCAAATTATTTTTGCCGACAAATGCTTTATTTGCCGTCCGATTTGAAATCAACATGGCAGGAACTTTATGGTCATGTGCGACCATTTGTTCACGCAGAAGGGAATGGCGTGCGTTATGTGGCTGCTGGTAACACGGTCTTTTACTCTGATCCGAAGGGGAAGCCGTGGAAATATGTTGCGGATTTTCTAAAGTTTTTTGCAGAACAAACATTTGGGCGTGGTTGGATTCTCGATGAAATTCAAAAGCCTGAAAAAGAACAGCATCAAATTGTGAAGTTCCATTGGGCTTTGCATGGTCAGTTGCACAAAGCCGTGAAAGACGAACAAGGCGAATACGGAATCTTGCCGTGCGGCTCGTCCAATTGTTTTTACAATCTGGCTTATGATTTGTTTGTCCTTCAAGACAATGGCGCACTTCCCGAAAGTTTGATTCACCGTCTAAAAATTAAAGATCAGTTTCAGGGTGCGCGTTATGAAGTTTTTACCGCAGCAACTTGCATCAGGGCGGGGTTCCAAATTGAATATTCTGATCGAAGCAGGAAACCCACGGAGTTCATCGCAACACATATCAAGACGCGATTGCAGATTGCTGTTGAAGCCAAAAGCCGACATCGGGCAGGCGTGCTTGACGCAAATATTCCTGGAAAGAAGAAGACGAACCCGAAAGCCCAAGTCATCCAAGTCCTAAATCAGGCTCTTAAGAAAACCGTTGCGCTGCCATACGTCATCTTCATTGATCTAAATCTTCCATATTCGCCAGAGCCGGCTTTTCAGAAGAAATGGTTCCGAGAAATCCATGGTGCAATTTTGCCGGAACTTGGTGATTCATCGCCCACCGAGCGAGATAAATTCAATATGGTGGTATTCACAAATCACCCCTGGCATTATGGCGAGAATAATCAGCCGAGTCCGCCACTTGAGCCGGGAATGTGTTTGGTGTCGAAATATCCCGAAAGAGAACTTACTAACGGCAAGGTTCTCAATGATCTTATGAAGGCTGTGCAACTATTTGGGAATATTCCAAAAGCATTTCCGATTACCGCGCAGTGAGTATGACTGAAAACAAAAATCATTCGCTGGTTGTTCGCCCGTCAAGTGCGGTTGAAAAAGCTGCGCCCGGCGCGAAGCGCATCTTGTCCGGCATGGTTGCGGATACGCTCGCAGTAGCAAATGCACAGTTGGAATGCTGGTATCGAACGGGAGAAAAATATTACCACGGACAGGGTGTGCCGCAAAGCTACGCCGAAGCGGTGAGTTGGTATCGCATAGCCGCCGAGCAGAATCATGCCGACTCGCAATACGATTTGGGTTTCTGCTACGAGAATGGCCGAGGTGTGGAGAAGGACTATGCGGAAGCAGTGAAGTGGTATCGCAAGGCTGCCGAGCAGAATAACGCCGTGGCTCAAAACAATCTGGGCGTCTGCTACGCGAAGGGCCGAGGCGTGAAGCAGGACTCCACGGAAGCGGTGAAGTGGTATCGAAAAGCCGCCGAGCAAAATTACGCCCTAGCTCAACACAATCTGGGCTTTTGCTACGAACACGGACGAGGAGTTCCGCAGGACTTCGCCGAAGCTGGCAAATGGTATCGCAAGGCTGCGGATCAGGGGCAAATCCGCGCCCAAGAGAACCTCGGCGCTTGCTATGCCAATGGCAGAGTTGCGATTGCAATTGAAGACGCCGTTGATGCCTACAAGTATGTGAAACTGGCGGAAAAAAAGGGATATGAAGGAGCTGCCAAAACAATGGAAGTCATTAGCCTGATGCTTTCACCAGAAGAATTACGGGAAGCCGAGCGCCGCTACCAAGCAATGTGCTTGCAAAGGAATGTGCCGTAAATGAAAACCACCAATCCAATCCTATACGTCAGTCCAGAGTTGGAAGATTTGCGGCAGCTTATCGCGGGCGCACGGGCGCAACTGGCGGAATTGGAAACGGATTACACCAAGGAGAAATCGCGCGTGGACGCCGTGCAAGCCGGATTGTTCCGGCGGTTGCGCGAGCATTATCAAAAGCGCGATCGGCTGCGGCTCACGGTGGATTACCGGCGGAAGTTTTTGGATTCGCTCACGCGCGACGACAGGAAGGAAGGCATGGATGCCGCGAAAGATTACGAGCAGGCCAAAACACAAACGGACAAAGATTACGAAGAACTGGCGGCAGCGGCGGACAAAAAGAAAAATCTGACCGCCGAGCAGGAAGCGGAGTTGACGCAGCTTTGGAAGAAGCTGGTGAAGCTGTATCATCCCGACCGTTTCGCCAACGAGCCGGACAAGCTGGAGACGTATCACAAGCTGACTGCCGCCATCAATCAGGCGAAAGACACCGGCGACATCGAAACGCTGCGCGAAATCGCGGAAGACCCGGAAGGCTTCCTGCTTCGGAAAGGCTGGGCGACTTTGGATTTCAGCGACAAAGAGGAACTGACGCAATTGAAGCGGCTGCACGAAACGTTGCAAAAGGAAATCGCGGCGGTCACGGAATCGCTAAAGGAATTGCGCGAAAGTCCTGACTACGAACTTTGCCAGCTTGCCGAACAAAAGCCCGGCGTGTTGGACGAACTTGCAACCGAACGCGCGAAGCAACTTGAAATTGAAAATGCAGAATTGGAGTTGCAGGCGAAACGATTGGAAAAAGAAATTTCAGCAAAGAACGCATCTGTGTTCCATCCGTGAAAATCTGTGGCTAAAATTCTTATTTGAATCCCGCGCAAATCTGCTTACTTATTCTCCGTTGAAATGAAACCAACCGACCTGCGGGGCATCCTGCAATACATTCCGCAATTCCGCGAGAAGACGTTCGTCCTCGCGATTGACGGCGCAATCGTCACCGACGAAAACTTCGCCACGCTCCTGCTGGACGTGGCGGTGCTACGGTCGTTGAACATCCGCGTGGTGCTCGTCCACGGCGCGTCGGCGCAGATCAAGCTGCTGGCGGAAAAACACGGTGTCACGCCGTCCAACGCCGACGGCACGGGCATCACGGACGCGCCCACGTTGCAGATCGCGATGGACGCGGCGAACCGGTTGACGCACGAGATTCTCGAAGGACTTTCCGCGAACGATTTGCGGGCGGTGTGCCCGAACGCGATCATCGCGCATCCGCTGGGCATCATTCAGGGCGTGGATCATCTGTTCACCGGCAAGGTGGAGCGGGTGGACGTGGATTTGCTCCAGACGTTGCTGGCGCAGGGAATTATTCCGATCATCCCGCCGCTGGGTTTTGACGGTGACGGCAAGACGTATCGGGTGAATTCCGACAGCGTGGCGGTGGCAGTGGCCGAAGCGTTGAAGGCGGTGAAGCTGATGTTCATCACGCCGCAGGACGGCATTCTCGTGCAAGGCCGGCTCATCCGGCAGATGTTGCTGGCGGATTTTGAATCGGTGCTCGCGTTGCAAAAAAACGACGTCGCGCCGGAACAATTGTCCAAGGCGCTGCACACGGTGGCGGCGTGCAAGGCGGGCATTCCTCGCGTCCACATCATCAACGGTAAAGTGGATGAAGGTTTGCTGGCCGAGGTGTTTTCCAACGATGGCATCGGCACGCTGATTTACGCAAACGAATACCAGCAGATCCGCCGCGCGCAGAAAAAAGATGTGCGGGCGATCCAGTTGCTGACGAAGAAAGCGGTCGAGGCCGAGGAACTCGTCAAGCGCAGCCGCGCGTCCATCGAGAAAAATCTGGGCGACTATTTTATTTTTGAAATTGATAAGAACACCGTGGCCTGCGTGGCGCTGCACGTTTTTTCCGAACAGAAAAAGGGCGAGCTGGCATGCCTTTACGTCAATCCGTCGCACGAAAACCACGGCATCGGACGCAAGCTGATCCAGTTCGTCGAAAACAAGGCGCGCGAAATGGGCTTGAGCGAACTCCTCACGCTCTCGACCCAGGCGTTCACTTATTTCCAGTCGAAGGGCGGCTTTAGCGAAGGCACACCGGATGATTTGCCGCCGGGTCGCCGCGAGAAATATGATCAAAGCGGCCGCAACTCAAAGGTGCTGGTAAAGAAACTGGTCAAAGCTTGAGTCATGAACTGGCGCGGCCTCATGCTGCTGATGAGCGCGGTGGTTCTGTTGAATTCCGGTTGCGCCAGCCTGCGTTTAATGAATGCTCAAAATAAAATTCCCGAAGCCTGTTTCATGGCGTGCGCCCGCCTGAATGTCGCGCCGACGAAATTCATTTTGACCGTGAATGTCGCGGCGCAGACCGCCTCGCTGTTTGAGGACAGCAAGTTTGTGAAAAAATATCGTTGCTCCACCTCGCGCTTCGGCATCGGGCAGATCGAAGGCTCCAACCGCACGCCGCTTGGCTTGCATCGCATCGCGGAAAAAATCGGCGGTGGCGAACCCGCGGGAACTGTCTTTGAATCGCGCCAGATTGTCGGCCACACGTCGCAGGCGGATTATGCCGACGCCAAAATCACCACGCGCATCTTGTGGCTCGACGGCCTTGAACCCGGCTTCAACCGCAACGGCAACGTGGATTCGCACCGGCGCTACATTTATATCCACGGCACATCAGACCAATCAAGCATCGGCCATCCATCATCGTGTGGCTGCGTGCATCTCGCCGATCGGGATTTGATTCCGCTATTTGATTTGTTGCCGTCGGGAACGCTGGTGTGGATTTCAGAGAATTGATGCGCGCATAGCCAGTGGCTTAACCTTTTCATGTTCCGTTTTGATGAGCGAATTGGACGGTTTTAGGACATCCATGTGGCACAGCTAAATGGGATTGGGGAAAATCCGGGCTGGCACTTTTACTGCTTCACTTGGGCGGTGCGTATTGATTTGAAACAAAACACATTGACACTTGGATTGGGCATGAAAAAACTGCTTTGTCTGATGCTGGTGATTCTTGGTGGCCGGCTTCAGGCACAGAACCAGCAATACTTGAATTTTGGGGCATCCACGAACCTCCCCGGAGCTACGCTCGTTTTTGAAAACGCGAGCGATTGTAATACCGACAGTGGTCTGTGTTTTCCTACCGTGTCCGGATCGGTTCATGATCCCAACCTGACTTTCGGCCCGAATGCTTATCCTTATGCCGGCTATTATTACAATTGCGTCCAAATTTTTAATTCGCTTCCAGCCACCGACGGCGATGGTAATCTGCTGATTGACGGTGCCGCCGCATTGGGCACCGTAATTCAACTGCAACTTATGAGTGCCGAAGGCCCGGCGGGTGCAAGCTTTGCCTTTTTTGTGGGAAACAGCGATGGTTCTTCTTATGGAACCAACCTGACTTGGAGCGTGCCGGTTCCGTCCAACGGCAACACCAATCTCATCCTAATCACTCAGGCCGCCAACACGCCAACCAACGATCCTTATGGCTATATTCAAAACGCAGTTTTCGGCTTCACGAAGCCCGGACTTTACAAGCTGACCTGGCGGCTGGTGGACACCTCCACCAACGGACCGGGCGGAACGCCGCTGGACCAGCCTTCCGCGCCGTTCACCCTCTACTATCAAGCGGGCTGCACGATTTCGGGCATCACCAGCGCGGCCGATGGGCTTCATCTTATTTTTGCGGCTCCTTACGGTTCACTTCAGCCTGATAACAGTGGTTTTTTTCCACCTGCAATACAACATTTTACAATCACCCGCACTTGGGGCTGGTGCCAACTGGCAGCCGGTTTTAGATTCGGAAGGACATACCATCATCATCAATGGGGATGATTATTTGCATACGAACAGCATATTGCCATCTGGCTCCTTCCGAATTTACCGTCTCTATGGGACACGTCCTCCGGTAGGCACTTAACCGGATTTCGAACAACCTTGACTGCCTGCGATTTTTGCCGAAGCTGTTGACGTGCTGGCCGGACGGGCAAAATATTTTGTGATTGCAGTGCTTGTTATAACGACAGGCGCCCATTGGACCGCACTGCAAACCATCGCGTGGACGACGATGCTCGCGGACAACCTGCGCACGCAGTCCGTCGCCGAAGCGGTTTCACACACGTTCGACGGCGAACATCCCTGTCCGTTGTGCAAAGCCATCGCCGCCGCAAAAAAATCCGAGAAAAAATCCGAGATGGTTTCACCGGTGTTAAAAATGGAATTCCTGCCCGCCGCGGAAATGTTTGTGCTCATCTCGCCGGGACCGGCTTCCGCTTTTTCGCTGGCCAAATTTTCCGCAGATTCATCCTTCCCCAAACCGCCGCTGCCGCCACCGCGCGGCAGCCTCGTTTAATCCTCGACGTATTTCCGGCCAACGTCGTGAGACGTGGGCAAATTTTCCATTTAATTTGAGCGCGCCTTGTGGCGTTCTCGCAACTTTGAGATTTCAAAATGAAAAGTATAAATACGAATTCACAGATAAAAAAAGTAAGAGTTGGTTTGCTGGCGGGCGTTTTGGTGCCGGGCGCGGCGTGGGCGTGCGCGTGCGGCTGCGGGGTTTTTGACGTGGGCACGAGCGGGATGCTGCCAACGGGCGCCGGCGGTATGGCTTTCCTGAATTACGATTATCAGGATCAAAACCAGAACTGGAGAGGCAATTCCTCCGCGCCCGCCGCGAACAATGGCGACAAGGAAATCGAGACACACTTCGTCACGCTGGGGCTGCAATACATGTTCAGCCGCAGTTGGGGTGCGCAGGTCGAAGTGCCTTATTGGACGCGCACGTTTGACACCGATGTCAATTTTGGTGCGCCGCCAGCCAATGTCGTTTCACGCAATTGGAGCGGTCTTGGCGATCTTCGGCTCAAGGGCATTTATACTGGGTTCGCGGCGGATCTATCCAGCGGCCTCACTTTCGGCTTGAAACTGCCGACGGGCAGTTACAACCGCGACGCGGACGTGGTGGATCGTGACACGCAAATCAGTTCGGGCAGCACGGATATTCTGCTCGGCGGTTTTCATCGCGGCAACCTGACGGCGGACGAAAAATGGGACTGGTTTGCGCAGGCGGAAATTGACCTGCCGGTGTTGACGCAGGGCGATTATCGTCCGGGCTTCGAGGTGGATGTCGCCGCTGGGATTGATTACAAAGGCTGGGCGCTGGGCCGGCTGCGGATTTCGCCGGTGGCACAAGCTATCATTTCCGAGCGCACAAGCGATTACGGTGCGGCGGCCAGTTCGGACAACTCCGGCTACACACGCTTCCTGCTTTCGCCCGGAATCGAATTTCATCTGCACCCGGTGAAAATTTATGCGGACGTGGAAATTCCGGTTTTTCAAAACATGAACGGCAACCAGCTCGTCGCGCCAGCATTGTTCAAATTGTCCGTGAGCTATATGTTTTGAGGATGCCATCCGAGTCAAACGACCGCACCGCGTCCGGCCAGCGCAACGACGAAAGACTTTTCCTTATCATCGTCGTTGCGCTGGCACTTGTCGCGGGCGTTGGCAGTTGGTTTGCCGCCGCCGCCTTTGCGCGTCACGACCAGTTGCACGGCATTTTGCCGGACAAGGAACGGACGCTCGGCGAATTCTCTTTGACCGATGAAACCGGCCGGCCGGTCACGCGCGCGGATCTCGACGGGAATATTCTCGCTGTCAGCTTCCTGTTTACCAGTTGCTCCCTGACATGTCCCGAAGTCAGCCGGCACATGGCGGAAATCCAGCGGCTCACCGTGAAAGACGCCGACGTGCGGCTCGTCTCGCTCACCGTGGATCCGCGTTCCGACACGCCGCCGGTGCTCGCAAAATGGGGCGCGCGTTTCGGCGCGGACCCAAACCGCTGGCTGTTTCTGACCGGCAGTAAAACCGTTTTGCACGGACTCATTGCCAAAAGTTTTCTCACACAGGACAACAGCGACCCGTTCAATTCCATGCCCGGCAATTTCACCGGCACCGAGCGCATCGCCATCGTGGACAAACATGGCCGCGTCCGCGTTTACTTCGATGGCTTGCGAAACGAAACGCCCGCCGCCGTCATGGCGGAAATTGGGAAATTGCGCGGTGAACATTGAACTATTATGAAATCAATAATTTTTTTGTTCGCTGCGGTGACTGTGCTGGTCGGCTGCAAGCGCGAATCACCCGCGCCGCCGGTTTCAGCCGCAACGAATCAAACCTATTCCGTGCGCGGCGTTGTGCAGGCCATCCCGCCTGATCATCGCCACGTGACGATCAAGCATGAAGCCATTTCCGGTTACATGGCCGCGATGACGATGGATTTTTCCGTGCGCGACGCCAACATGCTCGCCCGACTCACGCCCGGTGACAAAATTACATTCACGCTCGTCGTGACGACGGAAGACGACTGGATTGAAAACCTCCAGCTCGTTGGCAAATCCGGCGTGACCGGACCGCCCGGTTGGCATGTCGCCGAACCGGATCTGGCGGTGGGCGACCAGTTGCCAGACGCGGAATTTACCAGCGAAGACGGACGGCCAATTCACCTCGCGGATTTTCACGGGCGCGCAGTGGCGTTCACTTTCTTTTTCACAAGCTGTCCGCTGCCGGAATACTGTCCGCGCATGAACCGGAATTTTTCCGAGGCGCAGAAAATTCTCCAGGCCGACACCAACGCACCGCCGAACTGGCAGTTGCTTTCGATCTCGTTCGATCCCGGTTTCGACTCGCCGCAGATTTTACAAGGCTACGCCAGCTTTTATCGCAGCACAAATGCCGACCGCTGGCTGTTCGCCGTCGCGTCAACAAACACGCTGCGCTCGCTCGCGCCGAAGCTGGATTTCCGCTTCTGGCGCGATAACGGCGTGCTGTCGCACAACCTGCGCACGGTGGTGGTGGATGGCGGTAGGAAAATCTTCAAGCAGTTTGACGGCAACGACTGGACGCCGCAGCAGTTGGCGGATGCGTTGCGCAGCGCAGCCGGAACGCCAGCGCGGTGACTTGGCGGTTTTGACTTCCATGGCAATTCGTTTAACTTGACAGTCATGATGTTGAGGGAACAGATGACGCAACTGGCGAAGAACGCCAAGGCCGCGTCGCGCGAACTCGCCAAGCTGACGACGGCGGAGAAAAACTCCTGCCTGCTCGCGATGGCCACCGCGTTGGAGCATAACGCTGAAGCCATCAAGTCGGCGAACGCGCTCGACATGGAATTCGGCGCAAGCCACGGTCTTTCCGCCGCGATGCTCGACCGGCTCAAGCTGGACGACAAACGCATCGCCGGCATGGCACGCGGATTGCGCGAAGTTGCCGCGTTGCCGGATCCGGTTGGAAAAATTCTCGACGAGCGCGTCCGGCCAAACGGACTCAAGCTCCAAAAGATTTCCACGCCCATTGGTGTTGTCGTCATCATCTACGAATCCCGTCCGAACGTGACGGCGGACGCGGCGAGCCTGTGTTTCAAGTCCGGTAACGCGACGATTCTGCGCGGCGGCAAGGAAGCGCTGAACTCGAATCAAATCATCGCCAAAACGATGATTGACGCGGGCAATATCGCGCACCGGCAATTTCCCGAGCACGCGATTCAAGTCGTGCCCACGCCTGACCGTGAGGCGATCCCGATTTTGCTTTCGCTCACGCAATGCGTTGACCTCTGCATGCCGCGCGGCGGCGAGAGTTTGATTCGCGCCGTAGCGGATTGCTCGAAAGTTCCCGTCATCAAGCATTACAAAGGTGTCTGCCACGTCTTCGTGGACGCCGACGCCGATTTGAAAATGGCGGAAGCAATCGTGTTCAACGCCAAGTGCCAGCGCCCCGGCGTCTGCAACGCGATGGAAACTTTGCTCGTGGACAAGGCGGTGGTGGAAAAATTTCTTCCTGCCATCGGCGCAAAACTTTTTGAGAAGCATGTCGAGATTCGTGGCGACGAGACGGCATTCGCCAATTTGAAATCTCAAATTGAAAATTTCAAATCCGCGAAGCTCAAGCCGGTGGCCGAGCAGGATTATTTCACGGAATACAACGACTACATCTTGAACGTCCGCGTGGTGGACGGCGTGCGCGCCGCGATTGACCACATTAATTTTTACGGCTCGGCGCACTCGGACAGCATCGTCACGCAGAACGAGGCGCACGCGAAACAATTTCTGGCCGAGGTGGATTCGGCGGCGGTGTATTGGAACGCCAGCACGCGGTTCACCGACGG
>Ga0114951_10005164_pt1 | contig 12192 bp, 12 predicted proteins | sample AM7aDNAmetaG_FD_88677 | JGI IMG/M metagenome (GOLD analysis project Ga0114951, IMG submission 88677) | Freshwater microbial communities from Finland to study Microbial Dark Matter (Phase II) - AM7a DNA metaG | ecosystem: Environmental > Aquatic > Freshwater > Lake | place: Finland: Lake Alinen... | reverse complement strand
GCCTTGACTACCAGGTCGTCTACGACGAGGCACTCGCCTGGAAGAGCCGAGAAGCACTAACCGCTTGACAGATCCAGTGAAGGGGTGTCTATGTTCGAACCCCTCCTGGGGCGAGAAACTCACCAATTCCTGGGGTTTCTGATCGAGCCGTCACTACCGAATCGGCGTTTCGAAGGACCCCACCGGTCGCTGCAGAAGTAATGGGGCAAAGTTCGAACCCATCAAATGCCACCACTTCAGGGGACGTCAACATGAGAAGCCACACTCGCAGCCGAAAGGCAAGATAATACTTAGGCACGACAGGGTCCAAGTAGATCCAACTGTGCTTTGATTGTGGTGTGAATTCGGAAAGCAAATCTCCATGAGTTTCACCATCGGGAACTCACAGAAATTGATTTCCGTTGCTATCAAACATGCATGGTGCCACGGGCTAATCAAAGGCATCCCTGAGTCTGCACCAATTGATAGTTACGTAATCGAGGCCGCACGTCAGCAAGTCCTTGCGGCAGGGCAAGTGCCAATTATGCCCCTGCGCAGATGGTCGAATTTCGACCTTAGCGATTATCGAGTCGCTTATAACCTGATGATGAAAGCCGGAGGTGTCTGCAATCTATCGGCTGCAGAGTGGGAGCTCTATGTATTTCAGCCTGGCAATGGAGCAAGCCCACTCCCGGTAGGTGGGGCTGCATCGGGTTCTATTGCCTCAGGAATCTCAGCTGCAAAGATCAGTTTTCTTCTTTCAAACAAAAACGCTGCTAAGCCCGGGGCTACGGCTACACAGATCGCTACGACAGCGATGCGTGACGCTCGGTGGGCCGCCTTTTTAATGCGCGCCAGACCGTACAACCTGCCAAAGGCTGACATCGAGAATCTGTACCCCGGACAGTTTGGAGCCTTCAAGCAGCAATCTGAACAAGAAGCGTGGCGAATCACTCAACAACTCGCCACCATGCCAGTCGGCAATCGTTCTTGGATCGAGAACGAGATCCAACAGCTGGTTCCTCGACTTCGCAATAGATTCAGTTTCGTCTAGCAGCAGGTCCATTCAAACCAAAATCCAGAAATTTTCGTAGGACTGAGGACAGAAAATCTGGCTCTTCGCGAATGAGCGGGGTCTGACGGTCTGAGGGATCCGTGAGGTGAGCACGAGGACTCGCCAGTCTGTGGGTGTTCAAAGCCTGCAGATCGGAGAGCCCTCGTGCCCATCCCCACTATGCCCTGTCCATGCTGCGCGCTGTTCGTCGGGCTGCCCGACGTCCGGTTGCTCGAACTCGATGAGGTCGACGGCGGCTTGGTCATGGCCATCGAGACCACTCGTGAAGTCGTCGGGTGCCCATCGTGTGGAACCCGGGCCCGAGTGAAGGATCGCCACCGCGTCGAGCTCGTCGACCTGCCCTTCGGCGACAAGCCGATGCGCACGATCTGGGTGAAGCGACGCCTTGCCTGCGTCGATGCGGACTGCGAGGTGACGACCTGGACCGAGCGTGATGACCGCATCGCCCCACCGAGGAGTTCCCTCACCTCGAGGGCTGGTCGCTGGGTCACCTTCCAGGTGGGTGCCCACGCTCGAAGCGTGGCTGAAGTGGCCGCTGACCTCTGCTGCAGCTGGCACCCAGTCAACGACGCCGTGATTGCTTGGGGCGAGGCGCTGCTCGAGGCGGACACCGAGCGCGTTGGCACTGTGACCTCCCTCGGCCTCGACGAGGTGGCCTTCGCCAAGCTCGGCGAACGGCGAAGGCTTCACTTCGCCACCTCCATCGTCGACACCGGAGCTGGGCAACTCTTGGACCTCGTCCCTGGCCGTGGTGGCGCAGCACCCAAGCGCTGGATCAACGAGCGACCGAAGCAGTGGCGAGACGCGGTCCGCTGGGCCACCCTTGATCTCTCTGGTGCCTTCCGATCGGTGTTCCAGGCGACCCTCCCTGAGGCGACCATGGTGGCTGACCCCTTCCACGTGGTGCGCCTGGCAAACAGCAAGGTCGACGAGTGCCGGCGGCGCGTCCAAAACGAGACCTTGGGGCACCGGGGCCGAAGGGCTGACCCCCTCTATCGCAGCCGACGACTACTGACCATGGCCGCTGAACGCTTGGACGACGACGGCACGACCAAGCTGCAAGGCCTGCTGAAGGCTGGCGACCCACGCGGCGAGGTGGCCGAAACCTGGACCGCCAAGGAAGCCATCCGAGAGCTCTATGCCCACGCCGACGAAGAGACCGCAGGAGCGTGGATCGACGAACTGATTCGTGACATGGCCGACCCCATCTGGCCGGTCGAGGTCCGCTCGCTTGGGCGAACTCTCAGGAACTGGCGGGACGAGATCATCGCTTGGCATCGAAGCCACGCCAGCAACGGACCAACGGAAGCGGCGAACAACCTCATCAAGCGAGTCAAGCGTGCTGCCTTTGGATTTCGGTCCTTCAAAAGCTTCCGGATTCGGGCACTGCTCTACGCGGGAAAGCCCAACTGGTCACTGCTCGAGAACGTCACACCCCGCTGAAACGCGGAGAGCCGAAAAGGCTCATCGCAAATCAGCGGGGAATCACTCGATCAAGCAGTGTCCAGTCGATGAGGATGCCCGCTGGGGTAGAGGCATTTTCCCCTGACGTTCTAGCGAACGTCGCCGTCTGTTCGATTTGTTCGTCCATGCCGCCTCCCCCATTTGTCCGCGTACAACCTTGCATGCCTGGCGCTCGGAAACCCCGAACACATCAACGAGGTGGCTGACGGCCTCTCGCCTCTGGTTCGAAACGTCACCGTTCTCTTGGCCACCTCTCACAGCATGTCGTTCTCGAGGTCCTTCTCGGCGAGCAGACGCTTCAGTCGAGCGTTCTCCTTCTCGCGTTCCTTCAGTCGCACCATGTCGTCGGGTCGCACGTTGCCGAACTGGTGCGCCAGCGCTGATAGGTCTGGTGCGAGACGCCGAGGTGACGAACCACCTCGGCAATCGGCATGCCTTCAGCAAACAGTTTGTCGGCCTCTCGCAACTTGCGCACGATCTGTTCGGGCGTGTGCCTGGCCCTTTTCATTGCCAACCTCCTGACCCGGTTCTAGCCGGGGTTCGATGTCCATAGGAGGTGGACGTCTTTCAGGGTGTGAGTTCACCTGGATAGAACGGCGGGAGATGTACAGAAAGCGCACCAGCAATCTGGAGAAGATCTTGGCACCGATTTTGTTCAATTTGCAACTTCGCCGCGTAATCCTCGACCCACGAGAAGGACTGACTTGAACCAGGATATTTTGGGGGGTGATCAGCAAGATATTGAAGTTCTAAATAAGCATCTCCGTATTTTCGATATTGTCTCGAATGCTCCAATTTCACGACACTTGCAGTGGGTCGTAGGTAAAAAGGGGAACTCTTGTCTGTGGCATCAGTCCACAAAAATTGGCATTCCACACCTTGCGCTGCAACTGACTCCCTGTGTTGCCATGGTCGAACTACAAGCAGGAAAATGGTGGCGAGGGCGATTATCGCAACTAGTCCACGAATCAACCAGATTCGAAAATTAGTACGTTCCATGGAGCTCATCATATTCACGCTTTTAGACACTGTCGGGCGCCCCGCGAGCTTGACCACTAAATGGGGTTTAGGTCAAGTGGATCAGTTCTCGGGGACCAGACACCAGGATCGCCGTATAGCGAAGACCCAAGAGAGCGAAATAATCGAGCCTCTCGTTGATGTCACATCAGGCGAGGAGACTCTCGTGACACTTAAGGAGACATGCGTGCTCGTTGGATTCTTGCTCATAGTCATCGGAGTACTTCTCCGTGTGTGGTCACGTCGTCGAAACAGTCGCACGTTCACTCCCACAACTGCTAATTCGAATGAGACTTGTCCCTCGCTTCTGAACATCGAAGTGGCTGCAAGTGCTCCGCCTCGATCGGTCGAAGTAGAGGCTCGCTTTGGTCTCATCGAGAGTCTCCTGACAATGGAGTTGGAAGCAGCAACCAGGGATTCGCTCGATGCGTCTCCCGCGGACGAATACGAATATTTCCGATGGCTCGAGGCGGGCGATCAATTCTTCCGCGAATTGCAACCCGCATCGCTGATGTGTGCGGAACTCTCAAGGGCTCGTGGACGGTTTCTCATGGACCGCGACGACATGATCGGCGCTGATGCAGCATTGTCTCGAGCGAAGGAGGCCTTCGTCAAGATTGAGTACGATCTCGAGGCCGCGACGACGGCTCGAGAGCTTGCATACGTCTATATGTCCCATGACGATGACCGGGGAGTCGTCGCAAATCTTGAGTATGCGGCAAGGATCTTTGAAAACGAATCTGAAGACGGATCTCTCTTTCTCGCACTGACGTGCCTCTTTATTAGTTACCGCTTTCTTGGTGACTACGATGCCGCTATCACCGCTTGTCGTTTGCCAGTGACATGGGACCACTGACCGGGTGGTTTTGCCAGTGACATGGGACCACCCCCGTTGCCAGTTATGGGACCACCCTGAGGGTCCACCGTTGCCAGCCGAAAAGACATTCGGCTGGGTCTCCACAGCGGTTCGTGAGGAGACCCCATGGCATTCAGGGAGATATCAGTGGTTCAGATCAAAGAAGCCTTGCGGCTCTGGCTAAAAGGAGCGGGCGAGCGAACAATCGCCCAGGCGGCGGGCATCGACCGCAAAACGGTCCGTCGCTATATAGAAAGCGCCAAGGAACTCGGACTCGAGCGGTCCGGTGACGAGGGCCAGATCACTGACGTGTTGATTGGTCAACTCGTCGAACGGGTCCGTCCGCACCGACCCGACGGACACGGCGAGAGCTGGCGAGTGCTGCTCGGCGAGGAGGAACGGATCAAGGAGTGGGTGCAAAAGGAACTCACGGTCACCAAGATCGGCATCCTGCTCGCGCGTCGCGGGGTCGTGGTCCCGCACCGAACTCTGGCTCGCTTCTGCGTTGAACGGCTCGGGACCTCCAAACGCGCGACCACGACGGTGCGCATCGACGATCCACCGCCCGGCAGTGAACTACAGGTTGACTTCGGACGACTCGGACTCGTGGCTGACGGTGATCGCCAACGCGTCTGTCAAGGACTCATCTTCACCGCGTGCTTCAGCCGCCACCAGTTCGTGTGGCCGACCTTCAAGCAGACGACCGAAGAGGTGATTAAGGGGTTCGAAGCCGCGTGGGGATATTTCGGTGGCGTGTTTCCGGTCGTGATTCCCGACAACATGAAGTCCATTGTCATTGAGGCCGAGAACACCGCCCCACGGTTCAATGATGTCTTCCTCGAATACGCCCAGGAGCGGGGCTTCGTCATCGACGCGGCGCGCGTGCGAACACCGACGGACAAGCCGCGCGTCGAGCGGGTCGTGCACTACGCGCAGCACAACTTCTTCGCCGGCGAGGAGTTCCGGGATTTGGCGCACTGTCGAGTCCTGGCGGAGAGTTGGTGCACCCAGACCGCGGGTGTGCGCATCCACGGCACCACTCAATGTCGACCACTGGAGCACTTCATTGCCGAAGAACTGCCCCTGCTCCTACCCGCACCGGGATCCCCGTTCGACACACCCGTGTGGAGCGAACCCAAGGTGCACCGTGATCTGCACGTCGAAGTCGACAAGGCCCTCTACAGCGTGCCGAGCCACCTGCACGGACACCACGTGAAGGCGCGTCGCGACGCCGCGACCGTCAAGATCTACTTCCGCGGAGAACTGGTGAAATTGCACCCCCGCGTGGCGCCCGGGAAACGCTCGACTGACGTGGCGGACTACCCCGAAGGCACCTCGCTCTACGCCACGCGCGACGTGGCGGCCCTGCGCGCACTGGCGGGACAACACGGCAGCCACGTGGAACGCTTCGCCACGGCCGTGCTCGACACCGCGTTGCCGTGGACCAAGATGCGCCAGGTCTACCGACTGGTCGGACTGGCCAAGAAGTGGGGGCCGGAGCGTCTGAACGAAGCGTGTCGGCGCGCCCTCGACGCGGAGAGTTGTGACGTGAATCTCGTCGCGCGCATGTTGGAACGCGCCCGAGAGTCCGCCAGCACCGAGCGACCGTTCGCCCCGATCACCACTCCGGGTCGTTTCGCTCGTGATCCGGGTGAGTTCGCCACTCGCGAAGTGAGCGGCTCATGAGTCGCCCCGCACCGAGCGTGTCGAGCGAACTGGCCACTCTCATGCGCCGACTCAAGCTCGGACGACTGCTGGACACCCTGCCCGAGCGGCTCGCGCTGGCGCGCACCCACGAACTGAGCGCCGCCGAGTTCTTAGAGCAGCTCTTCAGTGACGAGGTGCAGCGCCGCGACTCCGCCTCGGCGGGACTGCGCTCCCAGCGTGCGCATCTCGAGCGCTCCATGACCCTCGAGAACTGGGACGAGAGCACGGCTGTCTCCTACGACAAGTCGGTGCTCAACGAAATGGCGTCGTTGCGCTTCGTTGATGACGCGCACAACGCGTTCATTCTCGGACCGGTCGGGGTTGGCAAGACGTTCCTCGCCACGGCGCTCGGACACGTGGGGACGCGCCGCAAGAAGAGCGTTCATTTCGAACGTTCCGAGCGGCTGTTCAAGCGACTGAAGGCTTCACGCCTCGACGCCAGCTACGACCAAGAGATGCGCAAGCTAATCGGCGTCGACCTGCTCATCCTCGATGACTTCTGTCTGACACCACTCGACGCCACCGAAACGAGCGATCTCTACGAGCTGATTGTCGAGCGACACCACCGCGCGTCGACGCTCGTGACGAGCAATCGCGATCCGAGTGAATGGCTCGCCGTCATGGCCGACGCCCTCTTGGCCCAGTCGGCGGTTGATCGATTAAAGAGCGCCGCGTGGGAACTCGTCATCGAGGGACCCTCCTATCGCGAACGTGAAAAACCGAATCGAAAAGCAACTTCGGAGAAGGGAGCTTGACACAACCAAGAGCGTCCTAGATAATCATCACGGCTGGTCGCGGTGGACACAAGGTGGTCCCATGCTTCTGGCAACGGCTTGGTCCCTTAAGACTGGCAAACGACAGTGGAGTTGTTCGAACAGATTCGCAAGGCTCATGCTGGAGTTGAAAGCCCATCGATTCGAGATCTGGCTCGCACGTACGGCGTGCACCGGCGCACGGTGCGCCAAGCGCTGAGCGACCCGTTGCCCCCGGCGCGCAAGGTCACCTCTCGGGTGGCCCCGTCGCTCGAGCCGTGGAAGAAGACCATCCAGGAGTGGATCGAGGCGGACCGCGAGATGCCGAGAAAGCAGCGTCACACGGCCCGACGGGTCTTCCAGCGCCTGACGAGTGAACTCGGTGCCGAGGTGAGCGAGTCGACCGTGCGCCGCTACGTCGCAGTCCTGAAGGCGAACAAGTCAGTCACCGTCGACAAGGTCTGCGTGCCCCAGACCCACCCGCTCGGCGACGAGGCCGAGGTCGACTTCGGACAGTTCCACTTCTGCTTGAACGGCGTGATGACCGAGGCGTGGATGTTCGTCATGAGACTCTCGGCCAGCGGCAAGGCGTTCCACTTCGCCAGCTTCAACCAGGCCCAGGAGGTCTTCATCGAGGGCCACGTGCGCGCCTTCGAACACTTCGGCGGCGTGCCCACCCGCGTGCGCTACGACAACCTCAAGACCGCGGTCGTGAGATTGCTGAAGGGCCGCAGCCGCCTCGAGACCGAGCGATTCGTGGCGCTGCGCAGTCACTACCTGTTCGACTCGTTCTTCTGTCTGCCCGGGGTCGGCGGCGCCCACGAGAAGGGTGGCGTCGAGGGCGAGATTGGACGGTTCCGTCGCCGCCACCTCGTGCCGGTGCCGAACGTCGCGAGCCTCGCCGAGTTGAACGTGCTCATCGAGGCTGGTGACGTGGCTGACGACGAGCGTCACGTCGATGGTCGCAAACTGAGCGTCGGTGAGCACTTCGCGCTTGAGGCCCCGCACCTGGCGGCGTTGCCCCAAGAGCGCTTCGCCAGCGAGTTGCTGCTCAGTTGTCGCGTCGACACCAAGAGCCGGGTCTGCGTGCGCCAGAACTTCTACTCCGTCCCCGTCACCTACGCCGGCCAGCGCGTCACGGTGCGCCTCGGGGCCAACACCGTCAGCGCGCACGACGGCACCCGGGTGCTCGCAGTGCACGACCGGGCCCCCGGCAAGGGACGCGAGGTCCTCGTGCTCGATCACTACCTGGAGACCCTCTCCATCAAGGCCGGCGCGCTGGCGGGATCCAGCGCGTTGGCTCTGGCGCGAGCCAGTGGGCGTTTCAGCTCCACCCACGACGAGTTCTTCGCCCGCGCGCGGCGCACCCACGGGGACGCCGAGGGCACTCGGGCCATGGTTGCGGTGCTGCTGCTCGAGCGCACGATGAAACCGTCCGCGGTGCGAGAGGGAATGGCGCGCTGTCTGGCGGTGGGCACGCTTGATCCGGCGCTGGTCGCCATTGAGGCTCGTCGCTCCCTCGAAGAGGCCCACCCGCACCCCGAGAGCGAACCCCAACTCGCCCCCTACGACCGCGAACTGCCGAGCGTCGCGCACTACGACGAGCTGTTGGGCGTCAGCTGATGGCGAGCACCACCACGAGTGACGCCGCACTGGCCTCGATCGACCTCAGCGCGAGGAGCCTGCGCCTGCCAACGGTGCGCCAGGTGGCGAGTTCGCTCGCGAGCGACGCCGAGCGCCACCAATTGAGCCACCTCGACTACCTGGCCCAGGTGCTCTGCGCCGAGACGGACGACCGCGAGGAGCGTCGTCGCCAGCGCCGGGTGAAGGCCGCCAACTTCCCGCGACTGAAGCTGCTCGACGAGTTCGACCTCACGGCCGCGCCACTCGTGAAACCAGCGACCATTGCGATGTTGCGCTCGGGAAGTTTCTTAGAGCGCGGCGAACCCGTCGTGCTGCTCGGTGACTCCGGCACCGGCAAGAGCCACCTGCTGATCGGACTGGGCATGGCGGCCTGCGAAGCGGGACACAGCGTGCGCTACGTCACCTGCGCCCAGTTGGTCAACGAACTCGCCGAAGCGGCTGACGAGCGGCGCCTCTCCAAGCTCGTCGCCCGTTACGGGCGCGTCGACCTGTTGTTGCTCGACGAACTCGGTTACGTGGCCCTCGACGCGCGCGGGGCCGAACTGCTCTTTCAGATCCTCACTGAACGCGAGGAGCGGTCCTCGGTCGCCACCGCGTCGAACCTGCCCTTTTCCGAGTGGGGCAAGGTCATTAGCGACGCCCGCTTGGTGGCGGCCATCATCGACCGGTTGACCTTTAACGCGCAGATCATCGAGACCGGCACCGACAGTTACCGGTTGCGTTCGACCAAGGCCAAGCGCGCCGCGAAATCCTGACTCAGCGCGTGCGCTGCAACATCGCGTTCGCCTGAGCGAGGCTGAACCTCGTGGGGTCGAACGGACCGCCGAACCACTCGGTCATCGACTCGTGTTCCTCGTGACGGGGGTTGGCCATGACGACCTTGAACTCCTCGAATCCGGACGTCCCGCCGCAGTCCTCGGGGGGACGAGCATTGGCACCATCGATGCAGACCGCTCGACGAAGTGTCAGCTCTTTCGACTCGACTGGGTCGACCACGCACTCGACGGACTCGACCTCAATGTCGTGGACCCAGAAGTCACCAAAATCGTATTCATAGGTGAAGCGGTCATCTTCGCCGACGAGATGGTGCAGCTTGACGCCTTTCTCGTCGATCTCTTCGTCCTCTTCTTCAATCCCGTCGACATCCACCAGACCAAAGCGTGATTCACCGATGTTGAAGGCGTGCAAGTGATAGTCCCACCAGCCGAACACGTCCTGGATCATGTCGTGGAGTTTGTCCAAAGGAATCGTTCCCGGAACCAGGACCCGGCGCCAAACCTCCGGATCAGTCTCCTGGATCGAGATCCGCAACTGGAAAATCGACTTCGCCGTTGGGAGTTTGCGCTTCTCAATCACCCGCCAAGACTAGAAGTGGCCTGACCGACGGGGGTGGGGCCAAATTCGGTGCGCACGGTGGGGCCAAATTGACTTGACATTCTCAGTCCAAGTAGAATTTGGCTATGCGATCGAGAATGGCCGTCATTTTTGCTCTCTTGACACCACTCATCTTGATGAATTTGTGTCTTTCAAGTCCAACTACCGGTGCTTCTTCAACGGCGTTCTCGTCGTCCGCACAGATCTCCACGATCATTGGACAATTTTCATGGGCCCTCGCCAAGAACGGATCAGTGAGCTTCGCCTCCGTTCCAGGAATTGCAAGCCAGTTGCAAAACGCCGCGGCGAGTCTCCCCACGAACAATCCCTTGACCGGGACGAATTGCATGGCGAGCTCAGGATCGTCGACGTCGGCCAATCCGTGTGTCTACTCCCACCCGACGTCGAAGAAACTAGTCGTACTCTTTGGAGATTCGCACGCGCAACAGTGGCTCAATACGGTGGCCTCCATTGCCACGGCGCGAAATTGGAAACTTATCTCGCTGCTCCGTGCGGGTTGCGGGGCTGCTCAAAGTGCGAGCAACCCCGATGCCGCGTACCAGGCGGGATCTGCCAATTGTTCGAAGTGGCGTATAGCGTCCCTCGCGTGGATCAAGGCGAACCATCCTTATCTCATCTTGTTTTCGTCAGACGTCAACGGCCTGCCGTGGAAAACCGGGAAGATACAGGATCAAGAGGCCTCTCTCGCATCGAGTCTGATTGCGGACGTGGGTGTCGCAGCCAAGAAGCACGTGGTTTCGATTGTCGACAATGTGGACGCTAATTACGCGGGATTTGGTTCGAGTGGCTTCCCCACCAACGTCTGTCTGTCCCGTAACGGCGTGAAGTCGGTCTACTTCAAAGATGCGGCGACAGCGACCTACCAGAATGATCAGGTTGACTGCTACAGGGTTTATTCGAACGATGTTTTCGATATTCCTTTGGCCACTCGAAATCTTGTGCTCGCAGCAGATAAGAGCGCTGGCATCAGCGTGATCGACCCACGTCCGTGGATGTGCTCGACAGTTCCGGAAACTGGTCTGTGTCCGCCAGTGATTGATGGCACGCTGGTTTATCGAGACCAGTCGCACTTGACTGCGACGTTCACCGCTCGTCTCGTGACGGTGATGGGAAATCTCCTTCCTTCCAGCTGACTCGGTTGGATGAACCCGACATCCGCTCGGCGCAATGAGTTCGTTGGGCGCGTGAGGGAGACAAACCACGGAAGAAAGCCGTCACGAGTTAGTGGCTCGTAGTCTCTCGTGGCTGTTGGTAGGCAGCCACACGAAAGAATGCTCATCAGAGATCGCTTCGTCGCTCGATAAAGTGGGAAAATAGCGCGGAACGCGAGAGGCGCACAACGTGGAAAATCATCCGGCTGAAATTAATTCCGTAGAAGGAAATAGTGATTCCACCACTCGGTCCAAGGATGGATTCAGATCAGACATCCAAGCGATGCGTGCGCTCGCCGTTCTACTCGTCTTGATGTATCACACACATCTTCCGGGTGCCCACGCGGGTTTCCTCGGCGTGGACGTCTTTTTTGTTATCAGCGGTTTTGTCATTACGAACGTCCTTCTCAAAGAACGCAGATCGACCAGAGGAACCTCCTTGTTGGATTTCTACGGCAGACGCATTCGCCGAATTCTCCCCGCCGCGACGGTCGTCATCATCGCCACGATCTTTGCCACGTACCACTGGCTGTCATTTATTTCCGGAGCCCAAGCAGCCAATGATGCGAAGTGGGTTGCCGCTTTCCTAGGAAATTTTCATTTCGCGAGTCTCGGCACTAATTACTTCACTGCGAGCCAGCCACCGTCCACACTTCAGCAATTCTGGTCGCTCGCCGTCGAGGAGCAGTTTTATCTGGTGTGGCCCCTACTGTTCATCGGTGCTTCGCTGTTGTCCAAGAGATTCCGTCTTGAAACCGTGCTCGTTCCGACGTTGGTGGTGATCACCGGCCTTTCGATGTGGTGGTCGATTCACGAGACGACGGTGAACCAGACGGTGGCATTTTTTAGTCCTTTCACGCGCGCGTGGGAACTTGCCCTCGGCGCCCTTCTCGCGGTGACGGCGCCGTGGATGAAGGCTCTTCCCCCGAACCTTGGACGAGTGCTCAGGGGGGTGGGCTTAATAGGGATTCTCGGTTCGGCGTGGTTCTTGACCGCGGCTTCCGTCTGGCCGGGCGGAAATTCTATACTCCCGGTTCTCGCAACGGGTGCAATGGTCGCCGGTGGATCCGTCCTCGCTGATTCAGGGTTCGGTGTGATAACGAATTTCAAGCCCGTTCAATGGATTGGCTTGATCTCGTACTCCTTGTATCT
>Ga0114951_10005163_pt1 | contig 12196 bp, 12 predicted proteins | sample AM7aDNAmetaG_FD_88677 | JGI IMG/M metagenome (GOLD analysis project Ga0114951, IMG submission 88677) | Freshwater microbial communities from Finland to study Microbial Dark Matter (Phase II) - AM7a DNA metaG | ecosystem: Environmental > Aquatic > Freshwater > Lake | place: Finland: Lake Alinen... | reverse complement strand
CTGCTTCTACCTCGAAGCGGAATCAACAGCTTGACGGAGACCTGAAAATCCAGTTCCCTTTGCTCGGAAGGTGAGGCACTTTTCGAGCGCCACCCGCCGCACTTTTCAACCGCCGTTTACAGAACTGCATGTGGCGCAACAGGCCGCTCATGATCCGGGCGAACGCCGTGTGCAGGAGTGGATTCTGCGCCAGCAGGAGGAGATAGCACCCAGCAATCCAGAGCACCCGAGTGAAAGAGCCGTCACGCAGTGGCGTGAGCGCGTCTATTATCATGCCCACGGCGAGCGGCATCAGGGAGGCCGGTGACTGTTTAACGACAAACAGGGCGACGGCACCGATGACCTTGCCGTGCTGGTCGGCGAACAATCGCCAGAGGGTTCGGCCCGGCTGGGTCGAATCAAAGCGACCGTCCAGCAGGGCGTCCCATGGTGATGAACTCGTTTTTTTATGCACCGGGGCAAAATCATGCCGGACAGGAAGAACTGAATACAGCGTGAAGTGCTGTCAGCCAGAGTTCAAGCCTGTCGGACACCCAAACCTTCGCTTGTCAGCCCGCGCCGAAAGGAGCAAAGTCAGACCGTTCCCACGAATTCAAACCTAACAAACGGCAGCGCCATGAATACCGCCTCAAACGAAATTCCTTATGAATGTCCAAAGTGCAGACGTCACTTAAGCGGCGATAGATCATTGGTAGGTCAAACGATTAACTGCCCAAACTGTAACGAGTCGATCATCCTAACGCCCCGGATAATATTAGAGTCGGAATCTGAACCCATGCCCGCACAACCGACCCGCAAAAAGTCATTCTTTATGGCTGTGGGATACTACCTCGGACTTGGAATTGGAGTCTGGGCGATATTGCTGGTGCTGGCAGCCATCGGCACGCCGCTTTATTATTTATTTGGCTATACTGGGCCTGATAATACACGCCTCTGCGGTGTCATTGTGGGTTCGACACTGGCCATCATTACCACCATCATTCTAGTCCCGAAGAAATAATGCTTACCACCTGCGCTGCGTTCGACATAGTGGCTCTGCCTGAAATATTCATTTTTTGAATGCGAGTCCGGTGACGGACGCCAAGGAAGTGGGCTTTCATTTCATGCTCCGCACGCCTGCTCGTCGGGCGCGTATAGCGAGTTGCTTGGCCTTCTCCTCGCCAAACTTGCTGATGGAAAACTGCTTTTTCCGCGTCATGCCAAGCTCTGGACTCCACGTTGCCCGCCAGTATTTCCGCCACGGCTTGCTCCGTCGGTCAATCATCCGTTGGACACCTTGGATGCCTGACTTTCCGCGCCTGCGCACGGTTTCTGCCCACCAACGCCGCGTGCTTTTGCGGGGCATTCCCAATGCCCGCCGTAGCTTCAAATAATGCGCCTGTGCCACTGCCAACGCCTGTTCCTGACTGCTGTATTTTTTATCCGAGAAAAACGCTGAATGAATTTTTCCTCGATGGGAAACACGCACAAAAAATCCATGCGTGTGGTGAGATGGCTGGTCAATCCGGCTGATTCCGATTGTTTGGGAAGGGCGGTTCATAACTCACGGCACACGCGTTTCATACTGCCAGACCCAATCACCGGTTCTCATGTCGGGTGAACCGGATGGTCTCAAGCCGATCTTTCCACCATCGTCGATTTCGTTCCAGCCAATGGAATAAAGCACGAATCTTCCGTCTCCCGTCCGGCGATACTTCAACGGTTGACCGCCAACGACATCGTTTGGCACCGACTCGATGAACTGCGGGGACAATACTGTCAGTGAGGTAGGATATTCTCCGTGGGCAATGCGGTAACGCTCCAACGCACACCCAACCCGCGCCATGTCCACCGCGCTCTGGCCATAACCGAATTTCAGTTCGGCAACAGAAAGCGCAGGCATCAGTATGGCCACAATAAAATTCTCAGGTGTTCTATGCATAGTGCTCAACGCCGCATCCGCCTGTTCAGGGATTTTCGGGTGAATTAAATGCTTTTGAGGTTCAACCATCGGGAGAAACCATCGCTCGTGAAATCTTCCAATGGACGCCTCATTGAGGAAAAACCAACCGGTCGGGATTAAAGCATACAGTGTTTCGCTTATTAAATTACCCAGTTTGATTTCACCACTATTGATGCTCCAGTCAAAAAGGCCTATATCATTGTAACTCCGATGCCGACGCAGATAGTCAATCGTTGAAATGGATTCATTCCGCTCGCCCCGCATGGAGAGTTGGTAGTCCGCCAAAAAATCAAACTTGGCCAATTCTCGTTCCAGTTCCACGAGTTCACTTTCCGACCACTGGTGTCGAGCCAAGCCTTCATACACCGGTTGCAAGATGATTGAAAATTCGGCAATCCGAACCAGATGCGAAATCAGGAATGGTTCTTGGCGCATAGAATCAATCACCCGAAATCCCAGTTCGATGTCAGCCAGCGCCTTCTCAGATTGACCCAGTTCCAATTCGGCCTCACCGCGAAGCGCCAGATGCTGTGCACACCTTTTAGTTCCGGCCAAATGCGGCAGAAGAACACCGCATATAGGGTCGGAGTTGTAATTGATGGGGTAGCGCGAGAATGGCAACTTGCTGGCTTGGCGCAATTCCTCCACGGTCGAATCGAATTTACTCAATGCCAGCAACACATCGACAGCAGGTGCTTGTGGCTCGAGGGCAACCGGAAATTCATTCGTCATTACTGAATCTGAATTGGTATTTGGAATCCGATAATAAGCCTGCCACGCTTTCAAGTCTGTCAATGTCCCTTTAGCCCAGTAACTGTTGGTCGGCTGTCTTTCCCAGTTATCATTTCGATAAATATTCATCGCCAGCCGGTTCACGACGTTGGTGTTTGACGGGGTTATTCGGTGGCCGTGTTTATCCAAAATATATTCATAAGAACTCGCCACCACATCTGATAATGCAAAGTTCTGGCCATCCGGCACGGGTGGCGGAACAACGCTGGCAAAATCTAGTTTTTCACCCTTCGCCTCGCTCTGGTGTTTGAAGGACTGCCAAGCGTGCCAGCCGCGAAAATCTTCTTCGGCATAAAAGAGGGCTATCAACAGGGCAAATCCGGCGAACGCGATGACAGTCGAGCGAACGCCATAGCCACGGCATATCCACCAAATGAACAGAAACAGCATGGCGGCGACTGCTGCAAAAGTGCCTAGCACAATGGCACGCCCCAGTTCCGCTACCAGTTGATGGCGAGTTATAATCACGGCGGCTAACGCGAAAAGGCTGACGACAATCATCAAGGCTAGAACCAACCAGCGAATGACTTTAAGCAGTATGAAAAACTTTTTCATGGTGGCGGGCCGGAGTTTCAACCGCAGTTAAGTCCTTTAGCGAGTGCCGGTCAAGCCGTCCTTGCATTCACGAACGCACCGGCGTAGTTCTAATGTAGATGAAATTCCTGCTCCCACTGTTCGTCCTCCTGCTTGCAGGCTGTGCCACCACCTCCGGCCCGAAAGTCCTGACCGATTTCGACACCGGTCACGAAATCACGGTAGCCGTCGGAGAAGTTTTTGATGTGGAACTCCCAAGCAACCGGACAACCGGCTACAACTGGAGCGAACAGAGCACGGGTGAGGTGGTGGTGGAACAGGTCGGCAAGCCAGTCTATGTGCCCAATCCTGCTCCGTTCGGAATGGTTGGCGTCGGTGGCAAGGAAATCTGGCGGTTCCGAGCGACCAAGGCCGGTCGGCAGACCTTACGGCTAGATTATGCCCGCCCGTGGGAATCTGGGGTGACCCCGGTGCGAACGGTGAGCTTCAACGTGGTGGTCACAAGTTAGCCGGAGTGAGTCAGGCCCCACCACCATGGCAGAATGATCAGGATGACAAACAGGATTCCGGCAGCGAGATTCACCCATGGCCGGTGAGTCAGGCGCGGCGCGAATGACAGGAGCGAACCAATCAGCAGTCCCGTGATGAACCCGCCAAGGTGGGCAACCACGTCTGATTCTGGACTCACGCCCAGAAAGACGAACAAAAGGATGCCGACAAAAAGGCCGCTGGCAAAAAGTCTGTAGGTGTTGGCACTGCGCCGTTTCAAAAGGGACACCGACTGGACGACGAGCAAACCCAGCGCTCCCATCACCACGCCCGAAGCCCCAAGTCCGCGATGGTTCGCCCCGTAAACCCACCAAGCGGCGAGGTTGCCACCCACTCCGGCAAGATACGCGGCGAGCAGACCCACACCGGGGCCGTAACGGCCCATGACCAAACCGATAAGCAGAAACCCGAACACCAAGTTCGTAGCCAAATGCCCGACATCGGCGTGCAGCCATGCGGCGGTGAACAAGCGCCACCATTCACCCTGCGCCAGCGCGGTTCCGTCCATTATCCCCGGCGACCGCAGATCGGCGTGGGTTTCGCTCCACCAATAAAAGAAAATATTCAGCAATACCCAAACGAAGCAGCGCCAGTCGAAAATTATACCGGGCTGGAAGACCGGCTGCCGCCAGCGCCAGTGTCGGTTTTCCAAACGGTAAAGGCGGATTTGATCGAGTGCGCGTTCAAGATTGGGTTCCGTAACGGTCAGCACCCAGCCGGTGGCATCGTCCCGGTCAATCCTGTGCTCGATCTCCTGACTCGCAAGGACAAGGCTCCAGTCCATCGCCTGCCGTCGGGTGCGGGCGGGAATCTGTCGGACGCCGGGCGGCGTCGGGTGCGGTTGGGGTGACGGTTGCACGCTCGCATAGTGAACCGCGAATCAACGCCGGGCAAGTGCGGGCGCGGGTTTGCTAGAAATTCTCCAGAGGTCTAGCAAGCGGGCGTCTTGCCGCTGCTGTAAACAGTTTAATCTTCAGTCCGGCTGATCACCTCGGACATCAACATTCACCATGGCAGGTGGCGGCGCATGCTGACCGGCGCGGGCGGCTTGCAGGCGTTGAAGTTCATGCAGGAGTCGCTGAAACCGCCGTTCGAGGGCGGTTTCATACTTTGAGAGACGGCCCAGCGAATCCATTTGCGAAGCATCGTGTGCAAATGCAGTGGCAAGCCCCCTGTCCTGCCCATCGTATATGGAATACATCTGTAGCAGTCCCGCCTCGATGCCGTGCAGCCGCCGCCAGTGCCAGAGGCACGCCACGATCGCGTCAGCCAAAGTCGTTTCCAGCGCGCCGCCCGTGGTGGCTCCGCCGGCTGCCGAAGTTCCCTCGTTTGAATTTGAAGGCGGCAAGGCGGTGAACTCCGAGAGAGACCCGGTGCAGCTTTACAAGGGCTACATGGAATACACGCTGCGCTCGAAATGGAACCGTCCGGAGGACATGGCGGATGAAAAATTCGTCGCGGAAGTCGCGGTGAGCGTGGACCAGCAGGGCAACCTTCGTCCGTCACAATGGTTGAAAGGCTCCGGCGATGCGAAGTGGGATCAGACGGTCAAAGATGTGTTCAAGGAGGTGTCGAGCATTGACCGCCGCCCGCCCACGAATTTTCCGCCGCTGGTGACGATCCGTTTTGACGTGCAGGAAGAAACTGAACCGGTGATGCTGCAATGAGCCTCAAAAAAACATCGAAACGCGGACACAGCACGATGAACGAGCTGAACATCACGCCGCTGCTGGACTTGGTGTTTGTGCTGCTGGTGATCTTCATCATCACCACGCCGCAGTTGGTCAATAACTTGGAGATCAACCTGCCGTCCGGCAAGCCGCCGCCGGCGGACAACAAGCCGAAGTCGAAGCCCAGCCGCATCGTGGTGAGCGCGACGGGCCAGATCACCCTGAACGATGAAGCGGTGACCGTGCCGCAACTGAAGGACAAACTGCAAGTGCTCAAGACGGAAAATTCCGACCTGGGCGTAGTGCTCAAGGGTTCCGACGAGGTGGAGTATCAAATCATGGTCAACGTCATGGACACCCTCCGCCAGCTCGATATCACAAAAATGGGCCTCGCGACCGAGTAGCAATGCTCCGCCTCAGGTGCAACTGCTTACTGTCTGCAACCTGTGTGCGCCTGACGGCATTCATCAATTTTCAGTTGATTGATATATTGCTTTCATTTTTCCGGCGTGCGGGAATTGGCCTCCGCAGGGAGTGGCGGCACAAAGTTCAGCCTCGCCAAGCGTTCCACTCAATTTTCAGCCGATCGCAAAACACCGCTGGAGGCTTGGCGTAAAGTCGCGCTCCCAGTTTCAACGCGCCAGCACGTAGCTTCGCCTGACGTGAGCTTATCAACCGTTTAATGCCTCGACCTGGCGCTTTTCTTTAGCCTCATATTCCGTGACAAATTCTTGCAGCAGGAATAAATCATGATCCTCACCAAGTTGTTCGCCCAGAAGTTCCAAGTCATCACACAATTGACGCGTTAATGCCGACCACGCCGGATACAGCAGGCAGAAATAACACCAGAGGCTTTTGACACGCTTGCGCCAGTCATGAAAATTTTCCGGCGTCGGCGCGCGACGAACCAATCTGTATGCCACCTGACCGCGCCAATAGCTCTCGTTTAATCCCGGATCAATAATCATCCATCCGGTCGCCTTGATTTCCAGGTCATCTACGCGATGGCCGGTTTTTCGTAACAACCGCTTCGCCCGCGCAGCTGAATCATCCTTTCGAAACCGCCGTGTTTCCCGGCGCAAATGTTTTTTAGCGCCGCTTCAATGCCATCAAACGGTTTCGCTCGGCGACCCGCCAGTTTCGCAAACACCTTAAGCATCACTCGTGCATCACGGTGCGCGGCTAGCCGATTCGCCGCCTCCCGCAACGCTTTTGTGCCATTCCGATAGACGTCCTTGCCGATCTCGCCACGCACTAACCGGAACAGGGCGCGCAGTTTTTTGATTTCCTTGCACACGCCGTGGACTGCCGCCGGACGGTCACTGTTCCGCAACCGGGTGCGAGCCTTTCCGATACGCTCGCGGCAAACGCGCCGCCCCCCCCGACCCCACCGATTCCGAATTTTTGAGCTGAAACGGCATGGCACTTAAAGATATCTCCAAAATGAAATCCTCCGCTAACCTAAAATGGTCGAACCCTATGACAAACCTTGCCGCTGATCCGGAGTGAATTCAACTCGTGACAATATCTTCCGAAGCGACGGATGTCGTGAGACCCTTTTGTAAATAAATTTTGCGGGTATCAACCCATCTCACAGAGTCAGACCAGCGCCGGGTCTCACCCCCTGCCGAGGATGGGACAAGACGGGACATGCAAGCGGTCATTTAATGCGTTGTGGCATGTAACGGCGTGGTGATAAATCTACCAACTCCTAGATGAATTGAAGGTGCGATTCTTTTAGGTAGCGTGTTTCCAGCAGTGAGGCAATTTTTCGGATGATGTTCCGGCGCAAATCCAGTTCCACCGGAATGTTTGGATCCTGATGCGCTTCGTTGATGCGCGTGCCGACCACGAATTCCACGATGTCGCTTTGCAGCATCAGCGAAACGAGATCGGTGGCGGGATTTTTGCGCGCCGGCTCGCTAGGATTTCCGCGCTCCAAAATTTCCGAAACTCTGGCCAACGTCACGGTGCCTTCGGTGACGAGGTCAATGCCTTCCATCACCGCCGGCGGCGGAATTTCTGGGTCAAGGTTTTTCAAATCCATCGTGACCGGCCGGCCCAGCAATCGCGAAACAATGCCCGCCGTGGTGCCGCCGCAAATGGCTTTGCGACCATCAAAAGTTTGCACGAGTTCCGCGAGTTCGCCGTCGCGTTCCTTACTGAACGGCGGGCCGGTGATGACCAGCAGCCGGCGCGGACGCCGGTAATAAATCGCGCCGCAGGTGATGTCGTCCTTCGCCGCACGACCGTCGTTGGTCAAGGCTTCAGCCACCAGCTTGCGTGACAGCTCGCGCGATGAAATTTCATTTTCCGCTGAGATTTGTCGCTGCAAAAAATTCGTGACGCGATCCTGTCCCCAGCCCAACGGCAAACCGACACGTCCCAAACCGGACTGGCTTACGCCGTCAGAAAAAAACACGATCCGGTCGCCGAGCTGCGTGTCGAATTCGCTGTAATGAATCACGCGATCCTTCCACGTCTCCAGCATGAGACTGGCGCGCTCAATCGGCACCGGCGTCTGCCCGCGCAACAGCACGAGCGGCGGATTGCCATGCTCGATCACACGCGTTTTGCCATCTTCGTCCAAATCTACAATTGTAAAGGTCGAGTAACTGATTTTGCGCTGCTCGCAAACCGGCAGCGTGTCCATGATCGTCTTCGCACTTTGCCGCACGTCCACGAACGCCGAGGTGTAGCGCAGCGCCATCGTGGCGGTGAGATTCGCGAGCACGCCGGCTTTCACGCCGCTGCCGAGGCCGTCGGACAGCACGGTGATGATGCGACCTTCCTCCTTGATTTTGCGAGAGAGAAAAACGTCGCCGGCCACGACCTGTCCGGCCTTCGCCTGCCGGCAGAAATCAACGTCTATAAAGCTTTCGCCAGTCATTGTTTTCCTTCGGCTCGTCCGGCTTCGGCGGCGAAAACGATTCGATGATCGAATTCAGCGTGATCTCCGCATCGGCGGCGTTTTCGCCAAGCAAATAGGCGATCTGCTGCGTCGTCGCGATCTGCTTCTGGATCACTTCGCGCGCCTTGCGGATGACCTGTTCCTTGCGCACCGCCGGCTTGGTGATGTCCTGGATAATGCCGCCGACCAGGCAGTTTTTTTCGATGCTGAAAATCGTCGCGTGCAGAATCGTGTTCTGAAACCGCAGGTCGCGATCCAGAATATCCTCGCCGGTTTTCAGCACATTGTGAAACAGGCTGGCAAACGGCATCACTTCGGCCAGCGCAATGCCTTCAATCGAAATCTTGCCGTTACCATCGGCGGTTTTTTCCGGCGAAAATAAATTGACGAACGCCGCGTTGAACTCGATGACGCGCATCGCCTCGTTCACGATCACCACCGCCGACGGCATTTTTTGGATGAGTGCGTTGGCTTTTTTGAACGCGAGCTGGCGCATGTAGGTCACGCACATGGCGCGTTCCGCCTTCTGGCCGAGCAGGGCGATGCCGAATTCGCGGCAGGTGTCGTAGCCGCAGCCGCCGCAGTTCAATTCATCGTCCGGCGAAAATTTTCCGACGTTGCGCAGCGCCTCGCGGATTTGTGAATCGGGATAACGCACCACCGTCACCGGCGCGACATGGAAATCCGTCGGAGTTTCCATGGTCGGCGAACGCGGAAAGACAACTCCGTTTGGCGCAACCGCGCGCAGAACCCGATGTCGTTTCATCACCGTCGCGTCGCGCCGCAGCACTTTCGGGCCGTTCACGCAGCCGCCTTCGCACGCGAGCAGTTCGAGAAACAGGCCGTTGTCCGGCTTCATTTCCTCAATGCCATCCAGCGCCTTTTTGATCGCGCCGATTCCTGAAAACGCCATGAGCGAGCAGTCGTTGACGGCGCAGGTGGATTTCATGCCGGCGATCATGCCGCCATCCACCGGATACCACGCGCCCTCCGCCGAGTTTTCGGGAACGAAATGATCTTCCATCGTCGCCATGAAATTCTCCGGCGCAATTTTTTCCTGCTCCAGCCAGCGCCGCAAATCTTCAAACGTCAGCACCACATCCAGCAGTTCCGGATGCTGCGCGGCTTCCAATTTCTTGGCGATGCACGGGCCGATGAACACAATGCCAATCTCCGCGCCGAAAGTTTGCCGCAACATCTTGCAATGCGTCAGCAGCGGCGAGAGCAGCCCGGTGAGTAGTTCCGCGCCGTTCGCGCGATGTTTTTGTAAGAACGCAACGACGGTCGGGCACGCCGACGACGCCAGCACGCGCGACGGATTTTTTTGCAGCAACGCCGCCGCCTGCGCCGAAACCTGCTGCGCGCCCAGCGCCGTTTCCGACACGCCGGCAAAGCCGAGTTTTTTCAGCGTGCCGATCATCTGCGCCGGTTTCACGCCGGGAAATTCCGTGACGAACGACGGCGCGAGCGAGACAAACACTGGTTTTTTCAACGTCAGTAACTGGCGCGCATTGGCCAGATCGTCACGGACTTTTTTCGCGCCGTTCGGGCAAACTTCGACGCAGTGGCCGCACACGATGCAAAGCTCCGGCACCACCGACGCATAACCGCCCTCGACCTTGATCGCCTTCACCGGGCAGTTGCGGACGCATTTGTAGCAGTCCTGGCACTCGCGCTTCTCGGTGAAAATGGGATTCAGGTAGTTCACGGTTTCGCCTTTGGCACAAAATGGTTGAGCAGGCCGACGATGACGATGGGATCAACCTCGTGATACATCTTGCCGTTGATCGTGACGTTCGGCCCCGACTTGCAATGGCCTTCGCACAGATGCCCGTTCAGCTCCACCGACGGCGGCAGGCTCTGCGTCTTCAAAAAGTCCTGCACCACTTCGATGTTGCGGCTGTTCCCGCGCGAGAAGCACGAGCTGCCCATGCAAATGGTGATGCTGGCGGCGGGGATTTCAGGCATAGCTCATCTCCTTTACTGTCAGAATCTCCGACGTGATCGGGCGTCTTTTTCTGCCACCCTGACCGTGCCCGATGTGTCGGCCAATGCCTTTGATGCGGAGTTCCAAACACCCGTTGCACGCGTCGCCGGTTTCGGCAATGCACGCCTTGTTCGGATAAATCTCGTAAAGCCGGCGGTATTTCAGCGGCGTCAGATTCGGCATGAAAACATTCGCGCCGCGCTGCAATCCGAGTTCGCGGCCGTTTTTTTTATTGATCGTCGCCAGCGCCGTCGTCGCCGGGATGTTCGCATCCGGACGCACCAGCCGCGTCAACGCAACAGCTTTATAGACCATCAACTCGTTGTTCGGAACTTGCTCGCCGTTCACGGGCGGAAAAATTCTAAACCCGCTGCCGAGCGGCGTCGCCGGATGCGGAATAAACGGCCCGATACCGATCATGTCCAGATCAAGCTCGCGAAACAGCGCGATGTCATTCGCCACGCTGGCGTATGTCTGGCCGGGAATGCCCACCATGATGCCACTGCCAACTTCAAAACCAAACTCCCGCAGCCGCTGCAAAATCGCGATGCGGTCGCACTCGCGATTTCCCAGCGGCGGATGAATTTCATCGAACAAATTGCGATCTGAAGTTTCAAACCGCAGCAGATAACGGTCGGCACCCGCTTCGCGCCAAGTCACCAAATCCTTATCCGGTCGTTCGCCCAGACTCAAAGTCACCGCCAGCGGTGTTTCGCTTTTGATGCGCCGGATAATTTCCGTCAGCCATTCTGCCGTGATGCCGTAATCTTCGCCCGCCTGCAAGACGACCGTGCCGTAGCCAAATTTCACGGCCTGCTGCGCCGCCGCAAAAATTTCATCCGCCAGCATCCGGTAGCGAACCAGATTTTCATTTCCGGCGCGCAAACCACAATAGAAACATTGCCGCGAGCAGAAATTTGAGATTTCCACCAGTCCGCGCAAATGCACGGCATCGCCGACGCGTGCGCGGCGCGTTTCGTCGGCGCGACGCCACAATTCAGTTAGCCGCTCCACATTTGTTTCGCGCAGCCAGCCGAGAATTTCAGATTTGTCCATTGTCGCGCTCATGCCGACACCACCTTTATTTTGGTAGGGCTGACCTGCCGGTCAGCCGGGACGCGCGGCAGCGTGTCCCCACCATTTGCATTTTCGACGTTGCGATAAAACTCCAGCGCCGCCTGAAACGGCTGCAACGCGCGCTCAAAAATTCCCAGGCTGTAGGCGATGGTCAGGCCGTAATTCGTGATCGGCACGCTGGCTTGTTGGCATTTCAGGATGCGGCTCAACATCTCACGTCGGTTCCACATGCACGCGCCGCAGTGAATCACCAGTTTGTATTCCGCCAAGTCACCCGGAAAATCACGGCCCTGCATGTTTTCAAAATTCAATTTCACGCCGGTGTATTGCGTCAGCCAGCGCGGAATTTTCACATGGCCAATGTCCTCACCAATCGGATGGTGCGAACAGGCTTCGGCGATCAGCACGCGGTCACCGCCGCGCAAATTTTCAATGGCGAGCGCGCCTTGCACCTGCGCCAGCAAATCGCCTTTGAAGCGCGACATGAGAATCGAAAAGCTTGTCATCGGCACGCTGCGCGGCGTGTCTGCGGCGACTTTCAGGAACGCCTGCGAGTCGGTGACGACCAGTTTCGGCGGAGTTTTCAACCGATCCAGCGCGCTGCGCAACTCGCGTTCTTTCACCACGAGGCAATACGCATCGCTGTCGAGCAAATCACGGATGGATTGCACCTGCGGCAAAATCAAACGACCCTTCGGCGCTTCCTTGTCAATTGGCACCACGAGCACCGCCAT
>Ga0114951_10005162_pt1 | contig 12200 bp, 10 predicted proteins | sample AM7aDNAmetaG_FD_88677 | JGI IMG/M metagenome (GOLD analysis project Ga0114951, IMG submission 88677) | Freshwater microbial communities from Finland to study Microbial Dark Matter (Phase II) - AM7a DNA metaG | ecosystem: Environmental > Aquatic > Freshwater > Lake | place: Finland: Lake Alinen... | reverse complement strand
TACAAAAAGTATCAAGCATATCACCCGATATTAACGTACGATTATTATCAGAAAAGTGTGGAGCGAATTGTAAAAGAGACAAATTGTACAAAATTTTTGTACTTTTACGAGACTGAAGATGAAGAGTACGTAAAAGAAGTGATTGGAAAATTGGCAGAGTTCCAGATTACATTTGAGTCGTCTAAAAAGTATCAGTTGGATGATTGGGAAGAGATGTTGTTAATGTCATTGTGCAAACACCACATTATTGCCAATAGTACGTTCAGTTGGTGGGGGGCATATTTGAATTCGAGAACGGATAAAAAGGTGATTTATCCGGAAAAATGGTTTGGATTTAATGAAGATATGTTAGAGAGATTTCCAAACGAATGGATTAAAATGTAAAACTGTCAAGTAATCTTTGCAATAAACTTAGGTAAGATTTTTTACCAAATGTAAAAAATTATTTCTATTTATCAATTGATTTCTAGGGGGATTAAATTGTGAAACTATCAAGCAATCTTTGCATACAAACTTTATCTGATCGTTGTTCAACAATTACTTTTCGAGGAGTGTATGACTCAATTCTTGCCTGTATAAGATCAAGCTTTTCTAAAAAATTATCTAGTGTACATTTTTCACCACATTCATCTGCCCAGCACGTTGCAGATGTTGCCTTTAACTCTTTTGTTCCCAAAAGATTAGAGTAAATCATATTATGTCCATTGTATTCATCAAACATACTTGTTGCATCAAGAACCAACATTGGTGTATTTGTCATCATACATTCTTGAAACGCAAACCCTTGTGATTCATGACAACCTATCCATATACAAAATTTTGATTGTCGCAAGGAGTTTAAAAAGTCAACGTTTAAATAAGAACCATATGAGAATACTCGATAAATTAATCCTTTACTTGACACAGTCGAGACAATGTTTTCTAGTAACGAAGGATGTCTATTTTTAAAATAAATAACACAGTCGTATACAGCTGGAATGATACGATCATATAAGATGTCGTCGTTTACACCAAATGAGATGGATTTGAATGGGATAACGGACTCTTTTACAAATTCAGTATAAACATTTGTAACCCAGTCTGACAATGTTGTACATATACATCTTTTACACCAATCTTTATTTTGCTTTCCATCAATCCAGCTATTATTAGGAAATACAAAAAAATTTGGGTTGTACAAAATAAATACTTTTTTAGGAATTTCATCAGGTGATACAAATTTTATAGGCAGCCATAAGTAATCATAATCGTCTCGTTTTAACCTATCAACATCTTCTGTAGATTCAAACTCAATTGACATTGCATTACACATTCGTCTGATACTTTCATCATTTTTGTGATGAGATCGAGATGGATATTGAACAAGTTTCTTATTCATTATTTAAACATAAATACAACTATTTAAATAATGTTAATTTCACTAGATGATCTCGTAAAAAAATATTCTATAAAGTTTAATGGCATTTTGCACATTGGAGCGCATCATTGTGAAGAACTTGAACTGTACGAAAAGTATCTTCAGCGAGACAAAATTCTTTGGATCGAAGCACTTCAAGAAAAAGTTAATCATTGTAATTCATTGTATCCCAATCTTCTTATAGAACAGGCCGTTATTTCAGATAAAGAAGAAATTGTTACATTTAATGTATCAAATAATGGACAATCTTCTTCTATACTTGAATTTGGTTTGCATTCTACGTTTCATCCTCATGTGCATTATGTGAGCAGTTTTTCAACAAATACTAAAATGTTAAAAGATATCATATACAAGTATGATATTCCTTATAATTTTTTAAATTTGGATATTCAAGGTGTTGAATTAAAAGCTTTAAAAAGTATGGAGTCGTATTTACCTTCAATTGACTATATTTATACAGAAGTAAATTCAGACTATGTTTACAAAGAATGTTCTCTTGTTACAGAGATCGATGACTATTTAAAAACATTTGGATTTCATAGAGTAGAAACATCTTGGTGTGAAAATTATAGATGGGGAGATGCATTTTACTGTAAAAAAAATATATGTTTTGATATAGGTTCAAATATTGGTCTTTGGACTAAAGCTAATTTACCTTTATACGATAAAATCATTGCAATAGAAGCATCTAAAGGTGTGTACGATAATTTAAAAATAAATTTTGAAAATAATGATAAAGTTGAATGTATAAATTATGCTGTTTGTAATAATAATGGGAATGATATAACTTTTTTTGAAGCAAATGCCAATACTTTATCAACTCTTAATAAAGATTGGCTTGTTAGCGAGACATCAAGATTTTTTAATACTTCTTACAAAGAAGTTTTGTGTAAAACAATAACAATTGACACATTAATTTCTCAATACGGAATTCCCAGTTTGATAAAAATTGATGTAGAAGGAGGAGAATTTGAATGTATATCATCTTTAACACGTAAAATAAAACAATTATGTTTTGAATGGGCAAGCGAAGTAAATCATATAACATTTAAATGTATAGATCATTTAGTAAAAATTGGTTTTAATAAATTTTATATACAATTTGAAGATTATTATCTCTTTCGACCAAATGAAACTGATTATACAGACAATGATACTATAAAAAAACAGTTATTATTAACAACCCCTAAGAAAGAGTGGGGGATGATATGGTGTAAGTAAATTAAGTGCATCGTTTTCTCAAAAGTTCCACTTCCGTTTCAGACATAAAATTATCTTATAATTAAGATAATTTATTTAAATTAGTTTATTTTTTAGCCACAAACTAAACTTGTGTACCTGTTGTTCTTCCGTCATGACTTCTTCTTGAACGATTGTAAAACCATGTTTTTCCAGTGTATCACGCAAACGATGTTGTCCTGTTTCTTCATCCACACAGCATTTAGATGGTTCCACGATAATGAAGAGATTCATAAAATTCTAAAACAGGAAATGTACCTGTAATAGACCATCCTTATGAAAATTATTTAGTTCGTTTAGACAACCATCAAAATAGTTTGATTCAGACTTTATTATCGATTACAGTATTCCAAACATTCTTAACGTAAAAAGCATAAATGAATACACCAAATTATCCCGACATCTGTAACCAGGATGTGATTAGGGAATTTGGATTTGAGAAGAGTTGTTTGTCTACTAAGGTCACCCATTTGCTTGGGGGAAGAGATTCTACAGTAACAGACTTTTTGTTTTTGATCATGAGAAGAATTCCATAATGTTTTGTATATCCTTAAGATAATATATTCTTTGTCCGGATGGAGTTCTAAAAGTACGTATTTTACCTTCTTTATCCCAGATTCTAAGAGTTTTATGGGTAATTTGAAGGAGTTCTTTTGTTTTTTTAGTGTTAACATATTCATCTTCCATAAAGGATAAAGAACAGTCTTTAAATTTCAACTAAATTATTGAATCAACTTTAATTGCTTTGAACATTTTCTTGCTATTGAGATTCCAGAATTAAGTTGAGACTGTTTTAATCTAATTATTTCAGATTAAAACAGTCTCAACTTAATCCTATACCTGTCCAATATTCTGAAACTGGATAAGTGTCAATAAATACGTCACCAAAACCACCACTGTCAACGGAAAAATCATTGACCTATTCGTAAATGAGGTCTGTGTCCTCGACCAAATACACTTTCATCGGTCCAATACACTTTGCATCGAAGCGATGAGGGCTCCCAACTGTCCGTCGACTGCCATTTTTTTGCAAAGGACAGACCGTCTTCATTCGAATTAAAATGAATGAATAAAAAAATCTGAATCTTTTTTACAAAAAAGGATATCGATTTGTGCAAGTGTATTATATATATAATGATTATCGATAATATCAAACATTAAAAACCCGTTATCTTGCATAAAATTTAATACATCACATATAAGAGGGGCTTCTTTATTGTATTCATGAATACTTACCTCTAATAAAATTAGTTTTGCATCTTTCATACATTTTGTAGATCCTTTGAGAATAAGAAGTTCAGAACCTTGAGTATCTAGTTTAATAAAGTCTGGAAAAGGTAAATTATTTTCTTCTATGATAGTATCAAGTTTTTTCATAGTTCTTTTTTCTATATAAAAATTTTCATTTTCTGTGTAATGACGACTATTTTCTCTAAAAATAGAGTTTCCGGTTGTAAATTGTGTTTTAATCTTAAAATAATCAATTTCTTTACCATCATCGTCGCCCAATAAATTAAAAAATGATGGATGTTTTTGTAAAAAAACACATTTATCTGTATCTGCTTCAAACTGAAAGTAAGAAGCATTTTGAAATATTTTTTTGCAATCTTCTGTCCATTGACCTTCATGTGCTCCTATATCATATATTATATTTGGTTGAAAATTAAATTTGTCACGTAAATATGTTAGTCTGTTCGTGAATAGACTTGACATTTTTAATACTAAATGTCTATTTAAATAGACATTTAGTTGTCATTTTTTATTTAAATATTATTCTGTATCTGTTTGTATACTTGATTTTTCAAAACCATTGTTTGTTCCTTGTATAAAAAATGTATCCATAGACCAATAATGTTTAAAGTCTGGTGTTATTTCAAAAAAATTACTCATATAATAGTCAAATGGCACTTCAAATAGAGTGGTATTCATATATTTTAAAAATTGTTCAACTCCCCTGTATCTCCACAAAAATGAATCGGTGCATCTAGTATGAAATTTTCTTATTAATCGACGAGAATCATTGGGTGTGGTTATATCTTCAATAAAAGGGGTGTTTGGTGATATAGTAAAATCTCTATATGGATTATGCTCCATAAAAGGACTCGTATAGTACTGATTATTTCCTTCTTTTCCGATATGAATAAGGTCCCATTTTTTTTTTGAAACAAAATAGTCAATAAATTCACAAAGCTTACTTGTATCTTCTGTCTTGTAAACATCACTTTCAAAAATCAAAAAGTTTCCATCTGAATAATTATTACAAATGTGTTTGAGTATAGCCTTATAATTTAAAAACAATGATATTTCTGACTTTTTCATCCCTAGCCACCTTAGTTTTCGAACAAGATTTTGTTTTACATAACTATCCATTATTTCTGGTGTGATAGTTTGTTTATATGTTGGACAAATAAATGATATATTATGTGCGTCTACGCCTATAGATGAAAACATGTCTACCAATCGTGTATATCTTTCAGGTTCAAATTCGTTAGATGATATCACAAAAATTTTGTCGACATTTTTATAGGATCTAAATAGTAGATTTTTAATGTCATTTGCAATAACATCAATTGTTCTTTCTAGATTATTAGTTTTATTCGGGAAAACGTTCTTCTCTATCATTTTTAAATATTCATCATCATTTTCACATATTTCAATAATCTTTTCTATAGAAGAGTCAAATGTATCATCTTTTACATTAATAAAACGTTCATTGTTAAAGTAAGTATCAATGTTTTCTGAACCCCAGTAAACTGGTATATTTCCAGCAATAAATCCGTGAGTAATTTTTTCAGTAATATATGTATCACATCTACTGTTTTCCATAGAAATAATAAATTTGTAATCTTTTATAAAATTACTAAATTCGGTTGTATTATAGACATCATTTAATAACGGAATATTTTGTTTATAATTTCCGGCATAGTCTACTTTTATTTTTTTATCTAGTTTTTCTAAAAAAATATTTCTAGAATTACCAGATGGATTGCTTATTATCGCGCATACATTTTTAGTAGGAATATACTTGTTTTTTTTTTCATTTATTTTAGAAAGCAAATTAGATGAATATAAATAAGGGATAAATAATGGAACATTTACAACATTGTTGTAGTTTCTTTCACCATACAAGACACAAGAATATTTTTCATGAAAAGGTCTTAAGCGTGATTCACCTGAAAATAAAAATGTGTATTTCCACTTTTGATCAAACAAAAAACTTTTTTGATCAAAAATAGTTTCCAATAAAATATCACTATCATCAAAATTTCCAATTTCAATATCTACAGAGAATACTTTTTGAAATAAATCAATGAAAAAATTAATTCCAAGAGGATTTGTGTTTTCCATAAATCCACTCCAGAACCCATTTACAAAAACTTTCATTTTTATTATTAATAATATTATTTAAATAGCCAAAGTGTGAATCTGAAATGTTCATTGTGGATAATAAATTAGTAATTATTTTAAACGTTCAAGATAGCTTTTAAAAATTTTCATAACTTTTTCAGGTGTGTATTCCTTATATTTATTATCTTCCACAATCTTTTTTGGAAAATTTTTGAGAATTTCCAAAAGTTCTTCTAAATTATGATGTAAAATGACTTTTTCCTTGCCCAAAATATGAATATGAGAGGATTTTTCTTCTCTGCAAATAATAGGTTTATTGCATATTGAAAATTCTCCACATGAAAGACCAAAAGTCTCTCCACCATCTCTTCCGTAAAGCATTGCGTTGCAAGTATTTATAAACATTCTTTTTGTTTTATTATCTGTAGTTCCTGGTAAGAACCGAATATATTCAGTCTCTTTACAGAACGGATTGATATTCATAAAGATAAAATAAGTTGATTCAGACTTCATAACAGCCTCCTTAACGTAAGGTATATTGAAACATTCTGCTCCACTATATGTACCAAATACTGTTGCATCATCTGGTATGTTTAACATTTTTCTCATATTTTCATTTGTATCATAAACTGTAACCATATATGGTAGAACTGGAAAGTATGTGTTATGTATTTCATTCAAGTAGTCTGAAATAGGACAGAACAATGTTCCATGTGGTTCTGTATTATCAAAAACAGAATGAACAATAGTTGGACAACTTTGAACAATCAATCCGTCAGATCTGTTTCCGGCTTTTTCAATAAACAAAACATCAATATTATTAGATTTAACAATATTCTCAAGTTCGTTTGGGTTACTATAATAAATAATTTCAAAACGTTGTTCAAACATATCATATGCATCTTTAACAACGTCCATTGGACTTACAACCCTAACCAAGTCGTATGGTCTTGTAATAATTACTGACTTGTTACCAAGTATGTTTTCGTTGTAATGTGCATAATTGTAAAGGGCTTGGCTGGTACCTCTTGGAGTAAGTTTGTTTTCCAAAAAACCTATCTTTAGTTTATTGTTGTTAAACATTTTATTCTTATTCTATTATTTAAATTATTAATTTAAATAATAGAATAAGAATAAGAATAAAATGAGAGTTGCTTATTGTTTATATGGACAACCACGATTATTTAAAGAAGGTCATGAAAATATTATTAAATTTTTAAGAAAAAATCCAAACATTACAGTAGATTTTTTCTATCATACTTGGGTTGATCAAAATATTGAATATTATGAATGTTCTCCATGGAGAACCATTAGTACCGAAGAATTGAAGATTGATACAAATGTAGTGCAAAAACTGAATGAATTGTATAATCCGGTATCTTATCATCACGAATCACCAATCAAATTTGACACGTCTTTTTTGATGGATACAATTGTTTATAAAAATTCTGAACAGCGCTTGCGTGCGCAATCTAATAATTTGATATCACAAATTCATTCGAGACAATATGTTTGCGATTTACTTGTAAAGTATATCGAAGTATCAGGTACAATATATGATATGGTGATTAGTTCTCGTTTTGATTTTTTAAGAGAAATAAATATTGATTTAAGTCAAATTGATAATAAAAATCTTTATACTTCTTGTACTCTTCAACCAAGACAACTAATACCAGAACCATTTTTAATTACAAATGTTAATACATTTACAAAAATATTTAATAATATGATGGATGAAAAAATAAACAATCAAATAATAGAAAAAATTGTTAATCATTATGGAGAACAATTAAATTTGACAATGGAAGCTATTTTTTTTACAAATTATTTGTACCATTTTAATAATCTTGAAAATGTTATCTATACCAGTTTAATCCCAAATTTTATTTAGTTTAATAACATTTTAAATACTAAAAATATTATTAAACTAAACATGAGACTTAATTGTATTTTTTGTGATATTCCGCTAAAACATAATTTTACAATCCAAAGTCATGATTCTTTTTCACCGACTATTTTTCCAGAATATACTTTACCAAAAGATTTTTCAATAGGATATTGCGACGCATGTTATAGTCTTCAATTTATGGATCTTGTTAGTCCGGAAATTTTGTATAAAGATTCTCATAATGATACGTCATCAACTCCCACTTGGAAAAAACATCATGATTCTTTTTACGAATTTTGTGATCAAAATATAGTTGATAAGACTAATATATTGGAAATAGGTGGCGCACAATTTATTTTAGCAAAAAAATTTACGGAAGTGTATCCAATAAATTACGCCGTTCTGGATTTCATTGAAAAAGATAGCGAACCTAAAATAAGACTAATAAATGGAGATTGTGAAAAATTTAAATTTAATAACGAGACTATTATCATGAGTCACGTTTTTGAACATTTACATCATCAATCTAAATTTCTTGAAAATGTATCTTTATCCAAAGTAAATAAAATTATCTTATCTGTACCAAATTTAAAACATTTACTCCATACAGATAATATCAATCTAATTCATATTGAACATACCTTTTATTTTACACCTATTCATCTATTTAATCTATTTGGAAAATATTCGTTTCATTGTACCAGTCAAAAAGAATTCATGAATCATTCTAATTTCTTCTGTTTTGAAAGAAAAGAAGAAATTTATAAACAATTGACTTACGAAAAAGATGGATCTTTATCAACATTTTTTGAAAGACGAGAAAAAAAGTTTGATAGCATTCTGTTCAAAGAAACAAATACAAATGTATGGATTGTACCGGCTGGTCATTATGGGTATACATTGTATCAATCATTACAAAAAAGAAACTTGCATCACAAAATAAAAGGATTCTTGGATAATGATACATCCAAACAAAATAAATTTATGAAATCAACCTCTTTATGCATCTATCCATTTGAAAAAATAAAAACTGAAAAAGATGTAACCATATTAATCTATGGTGGACCTTATACAGAAGAAATTAAACGCCAGATTTCTACATTAAATTCTTGTCAATTCATTATTTTTTAAACGAATTTTATCCATTAGAATAAAAATATCACTATTTAAAAAAAAAAGTAAATAAAAATGACAATAACAACATTTTTATTTGATCTTGATGGAGTTCTTGTTGACTTGTGCGAATTACATCGTAAAATTTTTATAAAAGTGTTTAATTTGCATAACTCTATCTCTATTAATTTAGAATTTCATGATAAATATTTAGAAGGGTTAAGTACCAAAGAAAAAATTAAAAAAATTAAAACACATTATTCTATAGAAATAGATGAAGAATTGATATCAAAAACAAAACAAGAATTAACTATTATTGAATTACAAAATTATCCTTTCACAGATCGTATCAAAGTCATTTTAGAATGGGTTAAAAGCCAAGGAATAAAAATTGGGATATTTACAAATTCTATCCGTAATACCCTTGATATAGTCATGAAAAAATTAGGAATTACAGATTTAATCGAATATTCCTTATCAAACGAAGACGTAAAAGAACCTAAACCGTCTCAACAAGGATACCTAAAACTAATGGAAATGATGAACGTTTCAAAGAACGAGACTTTGATTTTTGAGGATAGTTTATGTGGACGAACTGCTGCTTATGCTTCAGGTGCACATGTTATACCTATCGTGAATAGTCTGGATATTACAATTTCGTTCTTGGATTATTGCAGAAATTATAGTAAACGTCCATCTTCAAAAGTTCGACTTGTTATTCCAATGGCGGGACTCGGATCACGATTTCAAAAAGAAGGGTACGTGATTCAAAAACCGTTTTTACCAATGATTGGTGGAAAACAAATGTGGGAAGAAGTAGTTGACAATTTAACTCCCAAAACAGATACAGAAGTTCATTTGATTGTGCGTAAAGAACAGATACCTTTTTTCAAAAAAAAACCTAATTTGTATATACATACTGTAGACGAATTGACTGAAGGACCAGCGTGCACGGTATTAACAATAAAAAGTATCATTAATGATGACATACCGTTAATTATCGGAAATAGTGACCAATATTTAGATTGGAATGTTAACGATTTCTTAGCATCAACGATTCATCCAGATTATGATGGATGCATATCGACTTTTTACCATCCTTGCCCAGACGATTTGAAATGGTCTTATGCTTCTTTATCCGATGATTTGGTAAAAGAAGTTGCAGAAAAGAAATATATTGGACCATATGCAACGACTGGTATTTATGGATGGAAACGTGGTTCAGATTTTGTAAAATATGCTGAAAAAATGATTTGTTACAATGATCGAACAAATAATGAATTTTATGTTTGTCCGGTTTACAATTACGCGATTAAAGAATCGAAAAAGATCAGAATCTTGAATTCTAAATTTTGGGGAGTTGGGGTACCAAAAGATTACATAAAATTTATCGATCAGTACAAAGAACGATCTATTTCTGAAAAGTATGAAAGTTTATGGTGCAAATGGGGATCGAGAATGCCAGATTATCAGCCAGATTTTTCAAGTGATACGTCGATATGTGCGGCCATGTGGTGTAAAGGATCGTTCCATTTAAAACTGAAGGAATTTAAAAAAGCTGTAGAAAAGTGGAGCCATAAATTGATTTGGTATACAGACGAAACAGCAATTCTTCATCATACATTTTTCCAATTTCGTACGTTTGGAATTAAAGACGAAGATAAACAGAAATACGTTCCGTCCATTAAACAATGGGCTGAAATTGCTCAAAGTGAAATGAAAAAATTGCCACCTTATTATTTACATTTGAAAGGTGTAGCACCGACCAGAACAGGTATTGTTTTATGTGGCTATCCACCCACCACTTATAATTCGGTTCGAACAAAATTTCGAGAGATACCTTGCCATGAACCACATGCACAAGATATTTACCACGTTACGTTAGCCAGATGGGTTAAACCGCTTGAAAAAAATGAATATTTGCAATTTATAGAAATTCTAAAAGTATTTCAATCTTCTTATTTCGGGATATTGCAACCAAAAGAATGGAATATTGGTTTTTCAACATGGTCCATGCAAGAACCGTTAGAAATTATTGAAAAATGGGATGCGTTACCTTCACCTTGGATCTTACATCGAGGAAATAGCGATGGCTCCAATACGGAAAATAATCCTGTACTTCTTTACAGACGTCTTAAAGAAGGGTGGGATATTGAAATCGATGTCTGGAAAATGAATGAAAAATTGTATTTGGGACATGATTCACCAACTTTTCTGATTAGTACGGATGAACCTTTACTGACAAATCCATTGACGTGGATACATTGCAAGAATTTAGATGCCTATTTTCATTTCAGGGATCACCCGAATTCTGAAAACTACCATTTTTTTAGTCATAATAAAGATGAAATTGCAATTACATCAAAGGGATTTATTTGGGCGAATAGAGGCGTGGAAATAAATAGAACGGGAACGATCCAGGTGGTAGACACACCTTTAAAAAATGACACAGGGATATGTATTGATTATAAACCGTTGTAACCCTAAGATTTTTATAACTATAAAAATCAATTATTCAAATTCTTCATTAAACCGACGTTTTATCTTCAAAAAAAGTTCATTTTAAATAAAAGTGTATTTTTAAACGACTTTTTTAAAATTGAATTCTTTTAATTCTAATTGAAATAAAAGAAAATGGAACCTATTCTCGACGATTCAAACAGCCGTTTCACAATGTACCCGATCCAATACCAAGGTCTTTGGGATCTCTACCAAAAACAGCTCTCTTCTTTCTGGAAGCCGCAAGAAGTTGATTTCTCAAAAGACTATGAAGATTTCTTGGAACTTTCAGTCGACGAACAGCATTACATCAAACGCGTTCTGGCTTTTTTCGCTGCCAGTGATGGCATTGTCAATTTCAATCTCTCCAAGCGATTCCTCCAAGAAATCAAGATTATGGAAGCCATTACCTGCTACACGTTCCAAATGATGATGGAAGGAATTCACAGCGAGACATACTCGTTGATGCTTGACAATCTCATCAAAGAACCCGTCGAGAAAAAATTCCTTTTTGATTCCATTAAAACCGTTGAAAGTGTGAAAAAACTCGGCGATTGGGCCATGCATTGGATCGAAAGCGATCTCTCGTTCGCGCACCGTGTTGTAGCATTTGCGGTCGTCGAAGGGATATTTTTCAGCGGCGCATTCGCCAGTATTTTCTGGTTGAAACGGTACAAGAGCAACGGTCGTCTTTTT
>Ga0114951_10005161_pt1 | contig 12201 bp, 13 predicted proteins | sample AM7aDNAmetaG_FD_88677 | JGI IMG/M metagenome (GOLD analysis project Ga0114951, IMG submission 88677) | Freshwater microbial communities from Finland to study Microbial Dark Matter (Phase II) - AM7a DNA metaG | ecosystem: Environmental > Aquatic > Freshwater > Lake | place: Finland: Lake Alinen... | reverse complement strand
GTGCACTCTACGCGCGCGCGTATCTCTATGCGCCCGCCAGTCGCTTCGCAGTGCACTTCAACCTTCGTGAGGCTGATCGGGTGGCACAACGGAATCAGTTCGCTTGCGCGCTTGGCAGCCATGATCCCCGCGATGCGCGCCGTTCCGAGTGCGTCGCCTTTTTTCAGGTTGCCGCGCGCGATAGCGTCATATGCGGCGGCACTCATAGTCACGACGGCTTGCGCCTCGGCCACACGGGCCGTGTCAGCTTTGGCGCCCACGTCCACCATGTGCGCTTCACCATTGGGTTGCAGATGGGTCAACTCCATGTCGCATCAACCTCCAATCTCGCTCATGATCCGGTTTAACGGGATCACCCCGTTCGCCAGATCGTGTCCCCACGGCTTGCGCCAGATAGCGTGCTGCATCAGATCCGCCAGATCGTCTGACGTGGCCCCGCGTCGCACCGGCGTCTTCAAATCAAGCTCGCCATCCTTGAGCAGGCACAGTCGCAATGTGCCATCGGCGGTCAGGCGCACACGGTTGCAATTGGCGCAAAACGGCGCGCTCACCGGGCTTATAAACCCGATTTCGCCGCGCGCCCCAGCCAGCCGATAGACGCGCGCCTCGCCATCCAGTTTGCCGTCATTCACTTCAGTAAGTGTGCCGAGGGTTGCCTCGATATGCGCAATCATCTCGGCAGTTGTGACCATCGTCGCCTGCTGGAACTCGGCAACATCAGCAAACGGCATCACTTCGAGGAAACGCACCTGCCAGTCGCGCTCGTAGGTCAAGCAAGCAAGTTCGATCAGGTCATTCTCGTTAAACCCGCGGATGACGACGCAGTTGATTTTGATCGGCGTCATCCCGGCAGCTTCGGCAGCCGCGATCCCCGCAAGCACGTCATTCACGTGTCCCCAACGGGTCATGCGATGGAACTTGGCTTCATCCAGCGAGTCCAAGCTGACGTTGACGCGGCGCAGTCCGGCATCGCGCAATGGTTGCGCCAGTTTTGCCAGCTTCAGCCCATTGGTCGTCATGGTGATCTCGCGCGTGCCGGGCAGCTGGGCAATCTCGCGCACGATCCCGGCCAGGTTCGGGCGCACAGTGGGTTCCCCGCCAGTCAGGCGGTACTTATCGAAGCCAAGCATGTCAGCGGCGCGCAGGACGATGACAAACTCGTCATCGGTCAGCAGTTCCTCGTTTGGCCGGAAGACCATCTGCTCCGGCATGCAATAAACGCAGCGCAGGTTGCACTTGTCGGTGAGCGACACGCGTAGATAGTGGATATGACGGCCATAGGCGTCAAGCGCCTTGCGCCGCCCGACGGCCTGTGTGGGAATTTCCTGTGTCAGAATAGTCACGCTTCCACCTCACGCTTAATGATCGGCCCCGCGACTTCAAACGGCACTATGACCTGCTGCGTCACGGTCTCGCCATCCAGCATCTCGATCAGCACCGCCAGCTTCGACCCGCTCTCCATCTGTGGCACGTGCAGGGTAGGCGACGGGCGACGCTCCACCGCGCCAACCAGCGAAATGGTGCGCAATATCTCGCCGGCAGTCGACAGGATGCTGATGTCCATCGCCGGGAATACTCTGAAGGGCGTCAGTCCCATCTCCACGGTCACACGTGTGCCATCCGGCCAGGGCATGACGCGATAATCCGTAATTCTCACGGAGTCAGCGGGTTGGCGCGCGTTGGTATCGACGAAATACAGGTCTTCAGACATATCGCACCATAATATTAATCATTTCCTTCATTTTAATTCACATACTGAGAGTCGGTTGAGAAAATCGTGACGTAAAATGTAACAATTAACCAACCAGGTGCATTATGAACTTTGAAACATTAGCTGTCCATGCTGGGCAACCGCCCGATCCGACGACCGGCGCCGTCATGACGCCAATCTACCAGACCTCGACATATGCCCAGACGCGCATGGGCGAAGCGGCCTACGACTATGCCCGCACCGTCAATCCCACGCGCAATGCGTTGCAGGATTGTATCGCCGCTCTGGAAGGCGGGGCGCACGGACTCGCGTTTTCGTCCGGCATGGCGGCCACCGACACCGTATTGCGCCTGTTGAAACCAGGGGATCATCTACTTGCCAGCAATGACGTGTACGGCGGCACCTTCCGCATCTTCACTAAAGTGTACGCCGATTATGGCATCACATTTTCATTTGTCGAGATGAGTGACCTGGATGCGGTGCGCAATGGCATTCAGCCGAACACGCGCATGATCTGGGTGGAGACGCCGACAAACCCGCTGCTGAAGATCGCCGACATTGCCGCGATTTCATCTCTCAAGGGCGCCGCCCGGCTGGTAGTCGACAACACGTTTGCCACCCCTTACCTGCAGAAACCGCTGGCGCTTGGCGCCGATATCGTCGTGCACAGCACCACCAAATATTTGAACGGGCACAGCGATGTGGTCGGCGGCGCGATTATCGTGAACAATGAGGCCGACTTCACGCGTCTGAAGTTCCTGCAAAACGCTGTCGGCGCCGTCCCTGCGCCATTGGATTGTTTTCTGGTTCTGCGCGGGTTGAAAACCCTGCCGGTGCGGATGGAGCGGCATTGCAGCAACGGGCTCACCATCGCACAGTTCCTGGAAGGCCACGCGGCAGTCGAGCGCGTGATCTATCCTGGGCTATGCTCGCACCCCGACCATGCGGTGGCTGCAAAACAAATGTGCGCTTTCGGCGGCATGATCTCGTTCATCGTCAAAGGCGGGCCGGACGCCGCGCGGCGCGTCGCCGAGGCAACGCGCATCTTTGCGCTTGCCGAGTCGCTGGGCGGTGTGGAATCGCTGATCGAGGTGCCGGCAGCCATGACCCATATGAGCGTGGCGAACTCCCCCCTTGCCGTTGACCCGGCGCTCATCCGGCTGTCAGTAGGCATCGAGAACGTCAATGACCTGATCGACGACCTGCGCCAGGCGCTGGCGTAAGATGAGAATAGAGATTGGAGATTAGGGATCGGAGATCGATGGCTTTAGCCGGGATACGAACTCACGCAAATACGCCTTAGGCCACCTGGTTACTACGCGTATGATGACATCAACCAGCTAAAGCCTCTGCCTCCGTAAGCAGTCTGCTTCTTTTTATCACGACGGATCTTCATCCGCGGGGACGGGGGGCGGCGACACCGTGGCAACCACTCGTCGCCGCGCCAGGCGTGACTGCACGATCGCGAACGCGTATTCGGTCTCATCACTGCCCAGCAGCCACGCCACGCCGAAGTACACCGCGATGCCGACCGCAATGGCGAACAGTGCGGCTACGATCCCACTACCCAGAAAGTTCAGCCACACCCAAATCGCCATCGCCATGACTGCGGATGCGAGCGAGCTCTTCACCGCCGCAACGAGCGTTTGCTTGAGATCAAGTCCCGGAACGCGCTGCGCCAACAGCGCATACAGCACTGCAGTCTCGATCCCGGTCGCTATCGAATTGGCCAGCGCCAGTCCCCCGAACGGCGGCAGGTCCATGCCGCGAAAGACGGCGGCCAGAACAAGGCTGAGCGCCACGTTCGCGATCATGCTGGCGACGCTGAGGATGACCGGCCGGGCGGTGTCGTGCAAGGCATAAAAGCCGCGCGTGACCACCTCGAGCACCGAATGCCCCACCAGCCCCACCCCGTACCACGCGAGCGCAAACGCCACCGCGCTGGTGGATTGCGCGGTGAATGAGTTGCGTTCAAACAAGATGCGGATAATCGGCGCGCCGAGCAGAATAAGCCCAATCGCGGCGGGAGTGCTGAGCGCGATGACGACGTTGATCGCGCGGGTAAGTGCGCGCGCGAACTGCGCCTCTTCGCCGCGCGCTGCGTGCGCACTGATCGTGGGGAACAGCACCGTCGCAATCGCCTGCGCGATGGCTGCCTGCGGGAGGATCATCGTGGCAAAAGCGATATTGAGCGCTGACACCGCGCCGGCACCCATGCCAGACGCGAGGCTGACCGTGACGATCAGGTTGACTTGAACGGCGCCGAGACCAAGCACACGCGGCCCCATCAATCGCAGGACGTTGCGGATATCTGCGCGCAGTTGTGGTTGTTCCTCAGCGCTGGTTTGCTCCTCCGCCGGATGGGGCTGACGCAGCAACCGGATGAGCGCAGGCAACTGAACGATCAAGTGCAGAACCGCGCCAAGGACGACGCCGGTAGCGACGCCATAGATACCCTGTCCGCTGAGCACAGTCGCGCCAAACACGATGCCAAGGTTGTAAATCGATGGCGCGAGCGCCGGCGCAAGAAAGGAGTTATTCGATTGCAGCACGCCCATCAGCAGGCCGCTGACGGCGAAAATCACCGTCGAGATCAGCATCAGGCGCATCAAGCCGACGGTTAACTCGACCTGCGCATCGTCAAACCCCGGCGCGATGACGGTGCGGACGATGACCGGAGCGAGCACGGCGGCAATCACCGCGATGATGCACATAAACGCGAAGACCATCGCGGTGACCGCCATCGCCAGCCGCCACGCCGAACGCTGCTGGTTTTTGCTCAGGCGCGCCGTGAAGGTGGGGATGAATGCCGACGCAAGCGCGCCCCCGGCCAGCAGGCTGAACAACAAGTCGGGGATGCGGAACGCAGCGTTGAAAGCATCGTACTCAACGCTTGTGCCAAACCGTGATGTGACGATGATTCGCTGCCCCAGGCCGGTCAGATTGCTCAGCACATAGGCGATGCCGACAATCACAGCCATCCGGGCAAGCTGGCGCGCCTTCATAGTGAGGGTATTTTACTCATGGTGATTAGAGATTGGAGACTGGAGATTGCGCGTCAACATCCCCCTCAGCGGGGGTATGCGCGACCGGCACAGAATGCCACGCTCTGCAGTGTTCTGCAAAGTGCTTCAGCGCACCGCTCTTCACGATGATCGCCTTGGGTTCCAGCACCGTCGCGTACATGTTGAGCAGCGCGATCAGGTCGAGGAGCGACCGATATCCCGACAATCCTGACACGTCGATGTAGACTTTGGTGAACGCCTTTTTGAAGGCAACCGCGTTGAGCACATCGTAGGCATCCAGTACCGCGAATTCGATGTGCGGGTAGATGCGCCGGGCGCGTTGGACGCACTCCAGGCTGACATCAGTGCCGAGCACCTCCTTGCAATGGCGCGCGATGATCGCCGTCGTCGTGCCCTTCTCGCAGCCAATCTCAAGCACCACATCATCCCTGGTCACCCAGGCCGCAATCGACTCGCGATACTCCCTCACGCCACGCGTGCCCACGAATACCGTCTTCAGCTTGAACTGTTTTTCATTTGCCATACTCCTCCTCTCCTCTCCTCTCCTCTCCTCTTCTCCCCCGCTCCCCTCTCCCCCGCTCCCTACACTTCCTTCGCCAGCACCGCCAGCCCAGCATGCAAGCGGGCCGGTTCCGTCAGACACGAGAGCATGAGGTGAACACCGCGCTTATAGCCATAGAAGAAGCCGGGGTGAACCAGCACGCCGGCATCAAGCAGGCGTAACACAAGGTCTTCCTCCTCACCCGGCCACGACAGCACTTCGGGGAACAGATAGTACCCGCCGTCTGGAGGGTGAACGCGCAGTCCGCTGCAACCGCTCAGGATGGAGATCGACAGATCGAGGCTGGCGCGGATGCGCTCGCGCATCATGTCCATAAAACCGCTCCCGTGGGCGAACAGCGCCGGCAGCATCGTCTGCGTCAACGTATTTGCGCCAAGGAAGGTGTCGTTGAGCATCTCAAGCCGCTCAGCGTAGCGTTCGGCGGCGGGTGTGTTCAGCGCAATCCAGCCAAGCTTGAGGTCGGGAAGCGCGAACATCTTCGAAATGCCGTTCAGGTGAAACACGGGCAGGTTGGGATGGAGCGCGCCAAGCGGCGGCGTGTGCGGCGCGCGGTAGGTAAATTCCGCAAACACCTCGTCGCAAATCACCGGCAACCCCAGGTCGCTGAGCGCCGGGAGGGCCGACTGCACGATCATTCCCGTAGGGTTGTGCGGCGAGATGATCAGGACGGCGCGAGTGCGCTCATCGGTCTGCGCGTACAGGCTGGTCGGGTTGATCGCCCAGCCGCGCGATTCGTCCAACCGGCAGGGGCGCAGTTCGACGTGGTAAATACTCGCCAGATATTCGAAGAGCGGGTATGTCACGTCAGGTGCGAGGACGTTATCGCCCGGTTCAGTGAGCAACGCGAACAGCAATCCGTAGGCCTCGCTCGTGCTGGCAGTGATGAAGACGTCGTCGCGCCCGATCTGCAACGGTAGCGGTCGCGTCGCGTAATACTGGACAATCGACTCGCGCGCCGGCGGAAGCCCGCGCGGATCCGGGTCATAGCGCCGCGCGGGCCAGTAAGGGTCTGCGGCGTCGCGCAGGATATCCGGCGGGAAGAGCAACCCCTGGTGGGTCGGGTTGCTGCTGGTGAGGTCGACATAGCCGCGCTCGAAAACCTTGCGGCGCGCCACCTCGATTCGGTTGGCGCTCAGGTCGGCATCTGCAAGGAATCCACTCATTTTACGATTGCCTGCACCCGGCCCACCTTGCCATTGGTCAGCATGACCTTGATGCCATGCGGGTGTGCGGCGCTACTGGTAAGAATGCGCGATACGACGCCTGTGGTCAGCGCGCCGCTTCCCTGGTTCTGTTTCTCGACGATTTGCACCGTCATGCCCGGTTGTATCTCACTGCGAGTTGGAGGCTTTGCCATGTTGTGTATAGTGTACAGGGTGCAGATGCATCAAGCGCACCTGCTTTGCGGAAATTATGAATTCAGAAGTATGAAGCATGGGCTTTTCATACTTCATATTTCATATTTACCCTCGACTGGAGGAATACAGAATGACAAAGATACCTTTTAGCGGACGTATCCTGGTGATTGGTTGCGGCGCGGTGTCGCAATGTCTGCAGCCGTTGTTGCTGCGCCACATCGACATGGATTACAAAAAACTGACGATCATGGACTTTGAGGATCGCCGCGACCTGATCCGCGAGACGCTCGCAGCCGGAGCGCACTACGCGCAGGAGCGCGTCACCCCAGACGACCTGGCCTATCTGCTCGGCCTGTACGCCGGCCCAGGCGATTTGATCATTGACCTGGCCTGGAACATCGGCGCGATCGACATTCTGCAATGGTGCCATGACCACAACGTGATGTACATCAACACATCCGTCGAATTGTGGAACCCGTACTTTACGGACAACGACCGGCCCGTAGATCGCACGCTGTACGTGCGCCACCTGGCGCTGCGCGACCATATCCGGCGCTGGTCACAATCAGGCGCAACGGCAGTGGTCGAACATGGCGCGAACCCAGGGCTGGTGAGTCACTGGACGAAGGTCGCGCTGCGTGATATCACGCTGGCGATCATCGACCGCGGCCTGGCCGGCGACCGTCAGGCGATGATGGAGAGCGCGCTCGATGATGAGGATTACGCGCGCCTTGCCATGTTCAGCGGCACGAAGGTGATCCACGTTTCCGAGCGCGATACGCAGATCGGCAGCCGCCCGAAGGAAGTGAACGAGTTCGTCAACACGTGGTCGGTGGCCGGCTTCCACGAAGAGGGCATCGCACCCGCCGAGATGGGCTGGGGCACGCATGAGCAGCGCCTGCCGCAGTTCGCCCACACGCACACGTACGGCCCGTGCAACCAGATCTGTCTGGCGCAGATGGGCATCAACACCTACGTGCGTTCGTGGGTGCCGTCTGGCGAGATCATCGGCATGGTCGTGCGACACGGCGAATCGTTCACCATCAGCGATCACTTGACCGTGTGGGACGCAGCGCACCGCAGCCCGATGTATCGCCCCACCGTGCACTACGCCTATCTGCCCACCGATGCCGCGATGTCCTCAGTGCACGAGCTTAAGATGCGCAACTACGACCTGCAGGATAACGAGCGCATCATGCGTGATGAGATCGTCAGCGGCAAGGACGAACTCGGCGTGCTGTTGCTGGGTCACGACCTGAATGGCTGGTGGGTCGGTTCGCAACTCGACATTGAGGAAACACGCAAGCTGGCTCCGCATCAAAACGCGACCACATTGCAGGTAGCGGCGTCGGTAATCGGCGCGATCGCGTGGATGATCCGCAACCCGCGCTGGGGCGTGTGTGTGCCGGACGACTTGCCCTATGACGAGGTGCTGGCAATCGCGAACCCATACCTTGGCCAGTGCCTGTCGGTCCAGACCGACTGGAACCCGTTGAAGAACCGCAATGAATTGTTTGACCGATATGGTCGCCCGCTGCCGCAGCCGGAAGACATGTGGCAGTTCGACTCTTTCAGGGCGTGGTAATCAGTACTGTAAACGGAGATGCACTATGACCACCCAAGACATCCGCTGGATGCAACGTTTCAATCACTTTAGCAAGGCATTTACCCAATTGAAGCAAGCCGTCGAACTGTCTGAACAACGCGAACTTTCAAAACTCGAAGAACAGGGGCTGATCCAGGCTTTTGAATATACTCATGAAATGGCATGGACCACTCTGAAGGATTTCCTGGAGGAGCACGGCGTCAAAAAAATGTACGGTTCAAAAGATGCAACGCGCGAAGCCTTCAAAACAGGCTTGCTTGAAAACGGTGAAGCCTGGATGAAAATGATTGAAAGCCGCAACTTGACCTCGCATACCTACAATGAAGAAACCGCGACGGCGATTGTGTCTGCAATCATACATTCCTACTTTGCCGAATTTTCAGATATTCACGCCCGACTGCAAAAAATGAAAGAGGAACAGGAATGACCCTGCGCTTCGGTTTGAAAGAAACAACTATCCAAAAAATCTGCGCAGTGTTTGCCCGCTACCCGCAGGTGGAACAGGCGATTCTGTATGGCTCACGCGCCAAAGGAAACTACAAAAACGGCTCGGATATTGACTTGACACTGCGCGGCGGCGCGGATTTGACGCTCAACGAATGGTATCGAATCAGCGATGAACTGGATGACCTGCTCTTACCCTATACGATAGACCTGTCCATTTTCAGCCATATCAGCGATCCAGACGTCATCGAGCATATCCAGCGTGTAGGCAGGATGTTTTATGAAAAGGCGCAGTCAATTCCGCATCCGCCCAATGACGCCGCTGCGCGAAGCGCGTTGGAAGCGCGTTCAGAACATAAAGACCCATAGGCCGCACACAATTTAGCCGGCAGTTGTGGCTCTGCATGCCGGCTGTCTCAAAGCATACGACGAGTTGTGCCCAGGCTATTGAGAAACTCATTCGGGCTTAGCACAAGCATAGGCGCATGCGCGTACCCACGTGAGTCACGTGTCACAATCACGTCGATATTGGAAACCATTGCAGCAGCGACTTGAGCCGCATCTTCGATATCTGGTTGGCCTGAATCATAGGCAGCTTGCAATGACATCTTATCTAGCGGGCAAACCTCAAAGAGGTCGAGCAGTCGCTTAACCATCGCGCGCGCGCGAGCAATGCCTACGAGTCGGCGCGCAACATAGAACGCATTCAGCGGTGTTATCGCTGAGATATAACCCTGATAATCATGTCTCGCACAAGCATTTACAATCTCACGCGCATCCGCGGCAAAAGGGTCGCGCGCAAGCACGTCATCAAGCAGGATATTCGTGTCAATGAGTGCGTTCATGCGTCAACCGTATTTCGCGTATCGTTCCTCGTTGAGAATCCGGCGCACTTCTTCGTCGTCGGGGATGGGCCGATCAGTAGGCCGGATGCTCCCATATAGCGCGTTGGCAATTTCCAGGCGTTTCGCGCTTGAAGGTGATTCTGAGTGACCCTCGCTTGCTTGACGGAGTTCGTGTAATAGTTTTTCCAGCAACAACCATTTCTGATCGTTGTCCCATTTCTTAATCTCTTCGAGCACTTGCGTGTAACTCATGTTGCGCCACCTGGCCCAATTGTACTCAGTCGCCAATCGCGAACCACAGGCTATTTGGCCGTTTGACATTCACAGGCGGGTAGAGTAGCATTTAGCCAGCCCAGTAGGATCACCCTATTAGCCGTCGGGTTGATCGCCGGTGATTCATAGATGCCAACATTGCGCGCGCCTTCAGCACACATTTGCAGACGGATGCCAGGTGAGCACGCACGAAGCAGCGCTTCGTGTCAGAAAGAGCAGCTGGAGTTTGGATAGATGAATGGCAAATTAAGCGACGCCGAACGAATCGTGCGGGTTGTCACCCGCACCGCCTCACTGAATGTATGCGCTATCGCGCATGTCGCCGGCCCTGTTGACGAGCGCGTGCTGCGAGTGGCATTGAACTGGCTGCAGAAACGGCACCCGCTCCTGAAGACCCGCACGGATATCAATGGCGGCAGCACACGCATACTCCCCGATGCCGAAGCCCCGCTGCCCATCCCGCTGCGACTGGTGACGCGCCAGAGTGACGACGATTGGCAGATCGAGGCGCAAAAGGAACTGGAAACCCCGCTGCCGTGGGCGCGTGGATCGCTCATCTCGGTCGTGCTCTTAAAGTCGCAGGAGAACAGCGACATCATCTTGACGTTGCATCACGTCCTGAACGACACTGCCACCGTTCTGTACCTCATGCGCGACATGATCGGGCTGATAGTGCAATTGATCAAAGGCAATCACATGCCCGCCCTGCAGGTCTTCCCCGAGCGCCGAGCGCTCGACCGTCTGCCGTCTGGGAATGCGCGCCTGATGAACAGCCTGCTGCAAACGACGGCGCTGGTGGTCGCGCTCCTTGCCAACGTCATCCGGCAGGGACCAGCGGCGAAAACGCCGCGACGAACCCAGCAGCGACGCGCCCTGCCAAAGCCAACCTCCCCGTTCCACGGCATGTCGATGCGCCAGGATGGCACGGGGCGGACACTGCACTACATGATGTCGTGGGAGGAAACCAACCTGTTCATGCACCGCTGCCGGCGCCAGAACACCACGCCGCATGCGGCGATCGCAGCGGCCGCGCTTCAGGCGGTCAGCCAGGTTGTCAGCCAATACGCGCCCGGCGTCGGCGCAGGAATGGTGATCCAGTGCCTGTCCGCGCCGCGCATCCAACTGCTCCTGACCGATCACCCCGGCATGGAGATCGCCCGTTTTGCCCATATCATCACGAGCGCTGGCTACAGCGGAGCGCCGGCGCACTTCTGGGACACCGCTCGCCATGTCAAGATGGCCATCCTGCCCGTGGGTTATCCGGATCACGCCCAGGTATCGATGCCATTACCGCTGCCGCTGGCGCGGTACCTGCTCGGCACAGAGTCGAGTGCCATCATCATCGCCAACGTCGGGCGCGCCTTGACGGTGCCCACCGCCTCCACCCCATACGACACGCTGGCGCGCAACCGGGGGTTGGGAATGGCCGACAGTTTTGGCATTGTGGTTAACGACGCGCGCAACCACCTCGTCATCAGTTTCTTCTATCCCGAGACGGTGCTCTCGGACGAGCGCGCGAACAACCTCGGCGCTGAGATCGTCACGAACTTGCGCGCGGCCATGGGCTAAGATAGGCAGCATGGACATAGAATGCATCACATGCTGGCTGCAATCGTCCCTGCAGCGCGTTTATCTTTCCACGTCCGCGCCCGAGCCCGGCGCCCAAACTTCCTTTGGCCTGCTCGCGGCGCGCAATGAGCGCGTCTCGTTCCAGGTTTGCGCGCGCAACCTTGGCGTCGATCGCGTCGACCTCAAGCTGACAATGTCGGGGTGCGACGATCTGCGCATCGTGGCGCGGCGCGTGAGCTACGTCAGCGTGGCGCACCACAACACGGCCACGCCGCACGACGAACTCGACGGCATCGGCCACATCCCCGGTCTCGTCCCCGATCCGCTCTTGCCCGATCAGTCAGTAACGCTTGGCCCGCTCGAAACGCATGCGTTCTGGGTCACCATCGTTGTGCCTGCCGATGCGACACCTGGCATCCAGGAACTGCAACTGCGCCTGGCACACGAGGGCGCGCCGATCGCGCGGCTCACAGCGTCCATCGACATTCGCCCGCTGGTGATACAGCCGCGCCAGGGTTTTCCGGTCACACACTGGTTCTACGCTGACGCGTTGTGCGACTGGCACAAGGTCGAGCCATTCGAGGAACGCTTCTGGCCGATCGCGCAGGCATATATGGCCGACCTGATCGAGCACGGCAACGACTGCATGTACACGCCGATCTTCACGCCGCCAACCGACGGCGTAAAGCGACCGACGCAGTTGCTCAAGATCAGCGTCCCCGGCCCCGGCGAGTATTGGTTTAACTTCAGCGAAGTGCAGCGTTGGACGCGCCTGGCGCAGCGATGCGGCGCGCGTTACTTTGAGTG
>Ga0114951_10005160_pt1 | contig 12209 bp, 10 predicted proteins | sample AM7aDNAmetaG_FD_88677 | JGI IMG/M metagenome (GOLD analysis project Ga0114951, IMG submission 88677) | Freshwater microbial communities from Finland to study Microbial Dark Matter (Phase II) - AM7a DNA metaG | ecosystem: Environmental > Aquatic > Freshwater > Lake | place: Finland: Lake Alinen... | reverse complement strand
TATTTATTTAAGTACAACCCTCATGGAAAAATATATCAGAATGTAGGTGTGGCAGGAGATTTTAACAATTGGAATCCTGACAATACACCTCTTGAAATGAAAGATGGCATCTGGCAAAAAACTATTTTACTTGACCCTGGAGCTTACCAGTACTTAGTAGTGCCTGATAAAAAATGGATTATTGATAAAAACAACTCAGATTCAGCAAGTAACAATATGGGTGGCTTTAACTCCCTACTCGAAATAAAAGCTCCTACAGGAGAACCACCGCCAATTCTATATGCTGAAAATGTAGAGAATAAAACAATTAATTTGGGTTTTAATAACAATGTTACAGCATTTTATGTTTTATGGGAAAACTTTTGGTTGAAAGATGTTATTATTGATAAAACAAAAAATTCTATTGGTATTGAGATTCCGAAAGAAGCCATGGATATTGATTATTCTTACATACGCGTTTTTGCTTATAATTCAACCGGCAAAAGCAACGATTTGATGATACCTCTTAAAAATGGCAAACCAATAACAGATTACAAAGACTTAACACGTTCGCACAAAGAAGCCCAGGTATATTATTTTTTAGTGACAGATAGGTTTTTTAATGGTAATCCTGACAACGACGAGCCTGTTAAAGACCCTGAAGTGGCACCGCTTGCAAATTTTATGGGAGGTGACTTGATAGGTATTACTAAAAAGCTCAAGGAGGGTTATTTCGACAGTCTTAATATAAGTACCATTTGGTTATCACCTGTAGTTCAGAACCCGCTCAGGGCTTACAATGAATACCCTGAACCACACAGAAAATTTTCAGGTTACCATGGCTACTGGCCTATAAACTCTACTCAGGTAGATTATCGTTTTGGTACTGATGAATCTTTGAAAGAGCTTGTCAACACTGCCCATAAGAAAAATATCAACGTTATACTGGATTTTGTTGCACATCATGTACATGAAGATAATCCCATCATTAAAAACAATCCGAAATGGGCTACTGATGTCAATTTAAATGATGGTCCCAATATAAGAAAGTGGGACGAACACCGTCTCACAACATGGTTCGATAAGTTTTTACCTAGTTTTGACTTTTCTCAAAAGAAAGTTATTGACACTGTTTCAGCAATCGGGCTTTTCTGGATTAAAAAATTCAACCTTGATGGGTTCAGACACGATGCTACAAAACATATTCCTCTCGATTTCTGGCGTGCTATGACACTTAAACTCAAAAAAGAAATCCAGATAACTCAAAAGAGAACCCTGATGCAAATTGGCGAAACCTATGGAAGCAGAGACCTTATTGGTTCTTATGTAGGTAATGGACTATTAGACGGACAATTTGACTTTAACCTGTTTTTCGATGCACGTTCTGTCTTTGCTGCTGAAGGTGAATCTTGTAAAAAGGTGGCTAACTCACTCAAACAGTCGTTTAAAAGCTATGGCTGTAACTCATTGATGGGCAATATATCAGGCAATCACGACTTACCAAGGTTCACATCACTGGCAAGTGGAGATCTAAAATTTAATGAAAATGCCAAAGAAGTTGCATGGAGTAGAACAGTACAGGTCACCGATACCATAGGTTATTTAAAGATGGCTCAGTTCATGGCGTTTAACATGACTATCCCAGGCATACCTGTAATTTATTATGGCGACGAAATTGGAATGGCCGGCGCTGATGATCCCGACAATCGTAGAATGATGAGGTTTGATAAGCTCTCAAAATCCGAAGTCAACCTGAAACATATCATTCAAAAACTAATTGGGATTAGAAGAAAAAGTTTAGCCCTTAACTATGGTCACTTTGACTGGATTAAAATAGAAGACAATTTATTGGTGTATGCCAGAAAATATTTCGACGAAACTGTTATTGTCGTTTTAAGTAAAGATAAATTAGCAAAAGATATCGTCTTTGAGTTGCCTTCATATTTAAATAAAAAGACATTAAAAGCCAACTTCAACAACTCGTTTGAAATTAATAATAACAGCGTCACCATTAAAATGAAACCTTACGGTTTTGAGATTTTGAGTAATTAAATTAAGTTCCAAACTTCAAGCCCCAATATCCAAATCCAAGGTATTGTTTTTCTTTCATTTTGAATTTGGAGTTTATAAAATTATTTAACTATAGATATTTTTTTAAACAGTATTATAAAGAGTAATTTTGCAAAAAAAATCATTATGTTTTCAACAGAAACCAAGTTAAAGGTACGTTATTCTGAAACAGATCAGATGGGATTTGTTTACTACGGTAACTATGCAGCCTATTACGAAGTAGGTCGTGTAGAAATGATGAGGGAACTGGGCATAAGTTACAAAGAAATGGAAGCTAAAGGGTGCATGATGCCAATCGTGAATTTATCAGTAAGGTATTTAAAACCAGCTCATTATGACGATACACTCAGAATTAAAACAATGGTGCATCAGATGCCAGATAAGAACATGTTTTTTCAGTATGAAATATATAATGATGTAACGGGAAAGTTGCTTAATTTGGGAGAAACTAAATTAGCTTTTGTTAATATCTCAACACGAAAGCCTATGCGTGCTCCCGAATGGTTTTTAGAACTAGTTAGTGCCAAATTGAAATAGAAACTAGTCATGGCTTCAATCAAAGTGAAGCTATGGTTTACCAGATCTAGTTCCCTTTTCTTTGTTTTTGAAGCCAAATAACCTGTCCTGGAGTAATATCTCCATCAGGATTCAACTCAGGATTGAGCCTGTGAAGATGCCTGGTTTTTACAGCATATATTTGCGAAATGTAGAAGAGAGTCTCACCCTCTTTTACAATATGTTGTTTATGCTCCGAGGAGCGTCTTCTTTTCGGTTGTAAGTACATAATCTGACCTTCAATGATTTGGTCGTTCTTACTCATGTCATTATAACGGTACAACTGCCATACTCCCATTTTATACTCTGAAGCTAAACTTAAAAATGTATCACCGTTTCTTGTAATAATATATTTCACGTTATTATTTAGTAATACATTTCTTTTTTCTAGTGATTGATGATCAACTGGCTTTTCTTCTATTTTTTCTTTAATGTGTTTTGTTCCTTTCCTGGTACTTGCTATAATTGATTGAGCTGTATCATACTGGTTAAGAGCATATTTTTCTATTAAATTAATAAGCAGCTCGGGATATTTAGGATTTGTTGCATAACCACATTTTTTAAGCTCATTTGCCCATCCTTTATAATCAGTAATATCTAGTTTGAAAAGTGAAGAATAACGGCTTTTGGTGGTCAGAAATAGTGAATGGTCTTTAAACGATTCAACAGGGTCGTTATATTTCCTGAAACATTCGTCTTTGGTTTCGTCATCTTTATGAAATGTTTCACCTTTCCAGTCGTCGTGACATTTTATCCCAAAATGGTTATTTGCTTTTACAGCAAGATCGCTATTGCCCCACGATGATTCATTAATAGCCTGTGCTAAAATAATACTGGCAGGTATCTTATATTCCTTCATTTGATCTTTAGCAACTTCTTTATAAATATTAATATATTGCTCAATCGTAAATTTTGTATTGCCCTGAGCTTTAACAAGTGAGAATTGCGCTAACAAAACAATACAACAAATGCCATTTTTAATAAAACTTTTAATCCTCATTCTTTAAAAAATAATTATCTTTAGGGTACAAAAATATAATCTTTTTTATTTATGCAACGCTTTATTACACTTAGTTTATTGTTTTTTTATTCTATGACTTATTCACAAGACATAAAACCTGCTGATAATGAGGCACTTTTGAATGTTAAAGTAACGGATTTTAATAAAAAACCTCGCAAGGGAGATATAATTTTTTTTGTAAGCCAGAAAAATGGTCAAAGTTACAAAGGGATTTCCGATGAAAAAGGAGCATTTTCTTTAGCTGTCCCCAAAGGAGATACATATATAATCATGTATCGCGAATTTACTAATGATCAGGAATATGCAAAACTTGACATACCGGAAAGTAAAGGGAAAGTTGTTTCAGACATAAGCATACAGTTAGAACTGCCAAAAACATACGTTCTTGAAAATGTTTTTTTCGATACAGGTAAAGCGACACTTAAATCCGAATCGAACAAAGCTTTAAATGATCTGTATGAAGTGATGAAACTTAAAGAAACACTTGTCATTGAAATATCAGGACACACAGACAGCATAGGAGGGGAGGCATTTAATAAAAGGCTTTCGGAAGACAGGGCCAATGCAGTGCGTAACTTTTTAATAAAAAAGGGAATTCCATCTCAAAGAGTAACTGCAAAAGGTTACTGGTTTTCTGTCCCCATTGCCGACAATGGCACCGAAGAGGGCAGGGCTAAAAACCGAAGAACAGAGGTGTTGGTTATTAAAGAGTAAAAAAGTGCTCGAAGTGTAATGAAGTTGAAAAAATATGTTTTTCTGAATTATGTCTGTTACATGGAATCCCTGGCATGGGTGTAAGAAAATAAGCGCTGGTTGTAAAAACTGCTATGTCTATAGAATTGATAGGCAGCATGATAAGGACAGTTCTATTGTAAGAAAGACACTTAATTTTAACCTTCCTGTAAAAAAGAAAAGAAACAGCGATTTTAAGATACCTGCATTCGAGAAGATTTATACATGTTTGAGTTCTGACTTTTTCCTTGATGAGGCAGACCAATGGCGACTGGAAGTCTATAAAATGATGCAAATAAGAAAAGATTGTCATTTTCTTATTATTACTAAGCGCATCGACCGGTTTCAATTATGCCTTCCTGAAGATTGGGAAGAAGGGTATGATAATGTTACAATTGGTGTTACAGTCGAAAATCAGGACAGAGCAGATTATCGCTTACCTTTACTTCTTGATGCACCCATAAAACATAAGATGATAATTTGTGAACCCCTTCTGGAAGCCATAGACCTTACAAAATATCTGGGAGATTGGGCTGAGCTTGTAATAACAGGTGGAGAATCAGGTGATGAAGCCAGGATTTGTAACTACAATTGGGTGCTGGATGTTCAGAAACAATGCAGACAAAAGAACATCCCATTTCATTTTAAACAAACAGGTGCTCAATTTCTTAAAGATGGAAGACTATATAAAATAAATCGCAAGTATCAGATTTCTCAGGCTAGGAAGGCGGGCATTGATTTGGGATAATTTCCCATTGATTTGTGGTTGAATAATTTATTATTTGTGAAATAAAGTCCAGATAATGAATCATATACTGTTAATAAATCAACAATTGAGGGCTATAGCCCAAACCTTTAAGGTTTATAATCAGTGTGAAATTATTAATAATCAAACCCAAAAACCTCTTGCAGTTTATCTTTTAGAATACTTCTAACTTCTTCAATTTCAACTTTTTTACACAACTCTTTTTCAAGTGAGGTTACAGCTTTATCAGTAAAGCCACAGGGATTAATCATGCTAAAGTATTTTAAATCTGTATTAATGTTAAATGCAAAACCGTGCATGGTTACATGGCGACTAGCTTTTACGCCTATTGCACATATTTTTCTGGTTTTACCTGGTATTGTTGTGTCAAGCCATACACCGGTAGCTCCTTGAAGTCTTTCGGATGTGATGTTGAATTCTTTAAGGGTTTTAATTATAGCTTCTTCAATACAGAAAATATATCTTCTGATGTCCAGGTTAAAGTTCTCGAGGTCAATTATCGGATAACCAACTATCTGGCCGGGACCATGATAGGTAATATCTCCACCACGGTTTATTTTGTAATAAGTGGCATTCACTTTATTTAATTCGAGCATGCTTACCAGAAGATTATTTTCTGATCCGCTCTTACCCAATGTAAAAACATGAGGATGTTCACAAAATAAAAGATAATTGGGCGTTCTCTGTTGTCGTTCAACTGTAAGTGATCGGTTTTTTATTTTAATGTCTATGATTTCTGCAAAAAGCTTCTCCTGATAATCCCAAGCCTTTTTGTAATCAATTAATCCTAAATCCTGATATGTAGTTTTTTTCATTATAATAGACTTATATTAATATTAAATCTATGTTTTTTTTAATAGCTATTTATCGCTAGTCATTGGGCAATTCTTAAAACTTTAGGTTTTAAGTGAGTGTCGAAGTGCCCACTAATAGCTTCCACTCCTCTTTCTGATAAACCATTCTATGCTCAGCAAAAGGATAATCAGAAACAGTAAACTTTTTATGTTGATAAGCTCGGAAGTCTTTGAAATTTCGTAAATGACAGGTTTAAACTCTTCATTATTGACTATTTCATCATACAACTTTTCTGTTTCTTTGGGGTAATACATGGCTCCTTTATGTCTGGTTGCTAAGTTATAAAGTGTTTTATGGTCTGCATTAGTTACAATTGCTTCCTTATTAAGCCCGGATACTATAAAGCGACCATTTCTGGTATAAATTATAGAACCTACTTTTACCTTGGCATCGTAAGAGTATTCACCTACAGGTAACTGTCCTGCATTAAGTGTATAAGCGTTTGAAGTTTTAGAAAAGCTATATTGATAGAGTTTGTTTTCTTTGTTCTTTATTACAATATTGACTTCAGGTGTATTAATAATTTCATAACTGTCGTTGTAAACCTCTGCGTCAATAATAATGGGTTCATTTTCAGGATAAATATCTTTTGTAGTGATTCTGAAATTACTTTTTTCAGCTTTAGTTGCCAGATACTGTACTGTTTTATTAATAATCTCATTGGTGGCATTGTGATTTTCGTTTTCTAAATAGTCCATCAAACGCCATTTCCATATTCCCTCACCTGAAATGACGGCTGTTTTTTTACCTGATATATCGTTAAATAAAATCAAGGGGTTGTTGGTTGTAACATTCCCAATTTTCTGATTTAAAAAAGTGACACATGAAAGATTTGTCAGGTAATTGCCAAAAAAACTGTACAAAGGGGGTAATCTTAATAATGTTTTCTGAGTATTCTCGCTCAAAGCGAATAATGAAAAATCTTTATTGAGTGCCGGTAGTGTTTCATTAAATGAATTTGATTTGGTGTTGTTTATAGTTAATCCTGCTTTTAGTTTATTGAAGCTGCTTATATTGGTCTGATTACCTAAAATATACAAAACAGGGACATTACTTTTTGCTATTTGCTTTAATATCTGGTCAGCAGGGTTGGCCGTTGAAGGTATACTGTGGAGAATAATAAGGCTGTAAGCGTCAATAGAAGAAGAGAAATCATTTGCATTAAAATAACTTACTTCATAATTAATATTTGATTCAATAGCAAATTTAAGTGCAGCAATGTCGGGATGAGGAGCATTGGAGAGGATAAGAACCTTCTGACGGCTGTCAATCACATCTATATAAACTGTAACCGAATTATTAGAAGTAGTAATTTCTCCTTTTATAGCACTGAGGGTAACTGTCAGCTTTTTCTTCCCCGGACTGTCAGCATTAATAGAAAAAGGAAAAGTTTTCACAAATTTTTCACCCGTTATGTCAATGGTTTGGGTGCTTATTTTTTTGTCATCATAAAAGATACTTAACTGAGTCTTTTCATTATTGCATTTATACGCATCAACCAATACTTCTAAAGGGAATTTGTTGTTTAAAAAAACAAGTTTATTAAAATTTACTTTTTCTATAATGAGGTCTCTTGGTATGTTTGTATCTCCTAAAGCCAAAGTAAATACCGGGTAATTGATGTCATTTGTTGCATAAAGTGGGTTAGAACCGGCGTTGTAAATACCATCGCTTGCAAGTATAAGCGCAGCTATATTACTGTTATAGTATGTTGAGCCAATAAATTTAAAAACACTGCTTATATCGGTTAGTTTTTCAGAAAAGTTGATATTAAGGTTATCTTTTACATTGCCACCAAAGGTGTAACTTTTAACTTCAAATTTATCTTTAAATTTTTCTTCCAGGTTCTTAATAAGTTGAGGATAAGTGTTTTTGTAAAATGCAGAATCTTTGTTAATCAGAATTGATTCTGAATTGTCCTGTGCTATTATGATAACAGGTTTTTCTTTTGTCTTGGTTTTGATTTTAATCAATGGAGATAGAAGAAAAAATGTAATCAGTGTAACACAGAAAAAGCGTATTATAAATAAAACCCTGCTTGTTATCTTTGAGAAATCTTCCTTTTTATTTCTATAATATAATACAGAGGCGTAAGCTCCTCCTGCTATTAAGCAGAGAATAAATAACCAGGGTGAATAGGTTGTGGTGATGTTCATTTTTAATATTTTATAGACTATTCAAATTATTTTACCACATAGGCACATAGGGCACATAGGTTTTTCATTTATTTTATTTACCACATAGGCACATAGAGCACATAAGAAATACAAGATTTAGTTTTTAGCTAAAGTAGCATAGAGTTCATTAACCAGTGTTTTTTGTCCTTCTTTAAATAAATTGCAACAATTAAAATTTATCAAAATACCCTTAGGCTTCTTTAGCATTCGCATATATGTTAATAAAATAGCATCATGTATAGGTAGTAATCCCTCAATAGCTTTTAATTCAACACATAATATGTCTTCTGTCAATATATCAAGCCTCAATTCTGCATTTAGGTCCAGTCCTTTATATTCTAAAGGTACACATACTTGCTGTTTGTAATTAATGCCATTAATTTCTAATTCTCTTACTAAACACTTTTCATAAATACTCTCTAATAAACCCGGTCCGAGTTGCCTGTGTACTTCAATAGCACAACCAACAACTTTGTAAGTCAGGTCATTAAGATATTTTTGAGTTATTCCCATTTATTTTCTTAATTATTATTTCTTATTTCTTCTATGTGTCCTATGTGCCTATGTGGTTCATTAATAATTTCTTCTATGTGTCATATGTATCTATGTGGTTAATCTTCTACAAAACTATAATTTTTGAGTTATATTTCAATGTTTCTCCATTTGAATTTTATGAAATAGGTGTATGACAGAAGACCTAAAACAATAAAATACATTGTCTCTACAGACCAGACTAGTGGTAGCTTTTGTTTGAAAACAATACCCATGAGATAAGCAGCCGAAATATATAAAGCTATAGTGATGGCTTCAATAAAAAAAGCATATAGTGTATTACCACTTCCCGATACGGCACTAAAGATGATATAGGAAACTGAGAAAAATATTATGGTTATAGAAATAATATATAAGACAGGTACTGAAGCCTGAATAAGAATAATATCCTTGCTGTAGAACCCTATAATTTTTGCGGGGATGAAAATATAAGACAATACAATTATAACTGTAGCTGACAGGCTGAGTATGGCCATTTTTTTTATCAGAAGGATGACTTTATCTGCTTCTTTATTACCCATAAGGTTGCTTACCATTGAGTTTGTTGCAGAACCTAACCCCCACACCGGTATCATTATGACCATATAAAAACTCCTGATGATGTTGGATACTGCCAATTCCAGTTCACCTATTTTCTCGATAATTACAAAGAACATAAACCATGCGCCGAACGAAAGGAAATACTGAAGCATCATTGGGTATGACAGTTTCATTAATTGCAGGATGCTCTGGAAGTCAGGTTTGGTGAATTTAAATAGCTTGAACTTTGAAATGGAACGCGAAAAGAATATCCAAATTAATAAAAATATAACATCCGATGTTTCTGCTATTACCGAGGCTATTGCTGCCCCACCAACACCTAATTGCGGAAAACCGAAATTCCCGAAAATTAATGAGTAATCAAAAAAAATATTTATTACAGACATAAATAAGGTGCTGTAAATAAGCACATTAGTACGTAAGGTGCCAATGAAAAATGAACGTAAAATGATACTGATATATGCAAATAAGAGTCCCCACTTACGGTAATGGATATAAATACTGGTTTCAGCGAAGACTTTTTCTGAATGGATAATTGTTCTTAAGAAAATGTCTGAATAGAGATAAAGAACTGCAAAAAGTATCAGGGACAAAAGAACTGCTATATAAAGACTGTTGAAAAAAATCTTATTAATGCCCTGAATATTATTTTCACCGTTACGTCTGCCAATAATTATCTGAACACCAATGCCAAAGCCTCCCCCTAAAATAATGAAACAAAAGTAAAATAAACCGCCTATAGCTCCTGCACCCAGGGCAATTTCACTTAAATGACCCAGAAATATTGTGTTGGTTACATTAATAATATTCTGAGCCACCAACCCAAGTATTATAGGTAGTGTTATGATTAAAATATTCTTTAATGTAATTTCAGTTTTCAAAATATGATGATTACTTAAAATTTTTTACCACATAGACACATAGAACACATAGAAATTTATATAGCAGATAAGATTTTTTGTTTACTGTCTCATTTTATTTTCCCCAACTTTAAGTACTTTTTACACGGCGATGCACTGAGTTTATCGAAGTGAGCATTTGTCGAAGTGTAGTTCACTTTTTACATAGAAGGTAACTCGAAATGTAGGCACTTCCTCTCTTCAGTCCTCAACCCTTTGCCGACTATTAACTTTTCTTATTGCCGACTGTCGACTATCCCCTTTGCCGACTATCCTCAAACTTTTGCTACTGCAGAATATTTTCTATCATATATTTTCTATTTGCTATCTTCTATATTATTCAGTTACTACTTACTCAATATATAAAACCAGCCCCTTCAAGTATTCCCCTTCGGGATGATAAGCGTTAATAGGATGGTCAGCAGGTTGTGAAAGCTGATGCAATATGCGCGTGTTTCTTCCTGCATTTATTGCTGCAGATATAACCGTCGACTTAAACAAATTGGCTTCAACAACCTGAGAACATGAGAATGTGAACAAGATACCACCGCTGTTTATTTTTTTAATAGCTTCATAATTAAGCCTTTTATAACCCTGAACAGCATTATGTTTTACGTCTTTATGTTTGGCATATGCTGGAGGGTCAAGTATAATGACATCATATTTTTCTTCAGTATTTCTTATAAAATCAAGTGAATCAGAAACATAGCTTTGATAATTGGCTTTCTCTATGTTATTTAATTTAATATTCTGTTCTGTCAGTTCAATTGCTTTTTTAGAGCTGTCAACAGAATGAACAAATGCAGCACCGGCATTAAGTGCATAAATACTGAAGCTGCCAGAGTAACAAAATGTATTAAGCACTTTCTGATTGAGACAATAATTCTGAAGGAGTTTTCTGTTTTGACGTTGGTCGATAAAAAAACCTGTTTTCTGACCTTCAATATAATCAATCAGAAATTTATTGCCATATTCGCTAACGATGCATTCATCAGGAGAACCAAATAAAATTTTATTTTCCGTTGTAAAGGATTTAGGCAAGGTTTCATTGCTTTTGTCATAAACAGCTTTTAATTTATTGCCATAAATTTCCTGTAAAATCTGAGCAAAAACCGCTGTATTTTTGTGCATGCCAATGGAGTGCGACTGTAAAACAACATGTCCATTATAATAATCTACTATTAAGCCTGGCAAACCGTCTCCTTCTCCATGAACCAATCTGTAAACATCAATAGAATCGTTTGCTGCTATACCAATTTTTTTTCTGTAGTTATAAGCTGATAAAAGCTTTTGCTTCCAGAAATCATAATCAGGCACTATGTCAGAAAAAGATATTATCCTTACTGCAATTGAGCTGTTTTGATAATGCCCGATTGCCAGGAATTCATCTTTGTTATTATATAATGAAACAATCTCTCCTTCTGCAGGTGTACCCAAAATCTTTTTTATTGCCCCCGAAAAAACCCATGGATGAAATCGCTTTACAGCTTCGTCTTTTCCCGAACTTAGTATTATTTTTACCATCGTCTTTTTTCTGCAAAATTAGAATTTGTTTTTGTATGAAGGTCCATTTAAGCTTCATTAATTAAAAATTTGGACTAATGTCCTGATTAACTGTTTTATATTAGCCACATAAACCAGATTGCGTTTTAAAAGCCCCAAAACCCAAGCCCCAAAACCCAAACTCCAAGCCCCAAATTCCAAGAAGGCTCACAGCTTAACTTGGGTCTTGAACCGTAGATTTTCCATGAATTACGTAATCATTTTCATTAAAAGGTCGAATTTTATTGTATTCTCGCCAATTATATCTTTATTTTTTGTGATTACGTATTTGTGTTATAATATAATGTTTTTTTTGCCTTCGCTGCCCCCGTCCCATTTCGGCGTGCTCAATGCAACGCCTGAAGGGGCGTTCAGCGCGCCCTAACGCTATCACATAGGTCTGTCTCGTCCTAAAAAAAGTTTACAGGTTAATAACTAAATCCTGATATAAATTTACGTTTTAATTTTAATCCTGAAATTGGTTTACAATAATAGGATTTTTCTTGTAATAATTCTTCCAT
>Ga0114951_10005159_pt1 | contig 12210 bp, 14 predicted proteins | sample AM7aDNAmetaG_FD_88677 | JGI IMG/M metagenome (GOLD analysis project Ga0114951, IMG submission 88677) | Freshwater microbial communities from Finland to study Microbial Dark Matter (Phase II) - AM7a DNA metaG | ecosystem: Environmental > Aquatic > Freshwater > Lake | place: Finland: Lake Alinen... | reverse complement strand
CATCCATCGGCGAAACACTACGCACCGCACGCCACGAGAAGAAAGTGACGCTCGAAGACGTCTCCCGCGCCACCAAGGTCAAGGTTGATGTCTTGGAGAAACTCGAATCCGACAACTTCAAGCCTCTCGGCGCGCCGATGTACGTCAGAAGTTTCCTGAAACTTTATGCCGACCACCTTGGTCTCGACAGCAAAGCGATTGGCGACGCCTATCTCGAAAGCCAGGGCGGCCTCCGTCGCCAGGGCCTCCGCCTCGAAACGCAAGCGACCTTGATGGCCGAACGCCAGAACGAACTTCACCTCCCACTCGGCGCCGTCGTCGCCATAGTCGGCAGCGTGTCGTTCCTGTTGCTAGTCTGGTGGGGCGTCCATACATGGCAGACCCGCCGAGCCGCGCCGCCAAAGACCGTCACGTTGCCGCACGCCAACTTCGACCCGATCTATCAGCCCAAGACCAAGCCCGTCGCCGAGACTTTGGACAAATAGATAGTCGAATGAATGCGGTACAGTAAACTGTTGGGCAATTATTTGGAGAGGATGAGAATGAAAGAGCTTATTGTTATCTTCCATGAACCAAAAGATGTGGCAAACCCCGGCATGGATGAATGGAAGCTCTGTTTCCCGTATACCGTTGTCCCGGTGGATAAAGTGGGCACACCCGATGAGCGCAATCATACCGCAGAACATCGGATCACGGTAAGAGTTGCAGACACCATTTGTGCGCCTTGGCGTGAGAAAGGGGCAGACATGGAGCTAATTTTGTTCGAGGCAGGAAGACAGCGAGTGGAGAATATATGGAAATCAGGTGAAAGGCCACAATCACTAGAGCTTGATCTTACGCCACCTGACTACACAGGTGCATCAGTGCCGTTTGACACATCACGTATTCCGAGTCCCGCAGGGTATCGGATGGTTATTGAAGTTCAGTCAACGATTGGTTTCTAATAAAAGTTAACCACTGAACCCCTCCTTCCGTGCCTCGGAAAAGAGGAGAATTATGGGATTATTTAAACTGATAGCAGCCAAAAGAGCAAAAACACAGATTGAGAACTGTGTAAAGATGTTTCATATCTACACCACTGTGCATTTGATGAAGAAGTACAAGGACGAATACGATGGGGTTACGAACCTCAAGATAGCCACGGCAGTTGCCAACGAACTTTTCGGTTTTCAGCCGAGCAATCAATCCGAAAGAGATTTCTTAGCGGACAAACTGAACATGTCGTTAGTGGACTCGGAGTTGCGCAAGATAGCAGCAGATTCCAAGATATGTAGGGTTGTGAGCGTTTGTGCTTACGTAAGGTCTAACGCTGCGGCCTACGGAGCAATGGCAATTCACCCGAAACTTCAGTGGGCGGTAAAGACAGGGCTTACTCCCGAACTGCTTCAATGGGTTGTGAAGATGAAGGAATTGGGGATTCTGCTACCGGACGAGAAGATTGATTCTGATTGGCCGTCTTCCATGGATGATTTTAGGAGGAAGGCGATGGAATTTAAGAATTGGGTTCTAACCCCATCTTCTTAATAAGGGAATGCCTAACTGACGGAACCGACCATGCCCTTCGACTCGAACGAACTGCAAAATGGCGAACAGTCCTCTACTATCATCTTGACGTGAGGTGTAAAGTCGCGCCGATGGAAATGGACATTCTATTTCTCGACGTTGACGGGGTGTTGAATCCTGACAAGGAAAGCCATGAGTTCATCTTCGCTCCGGATTGTGTGAAGCAGTTGCGGCGAATTCTGGATCACCACCCGCAGTCGTACGTTGTCTTCTCCACCTCTTGGCGTACCGGTTTCTCGGTCTTTACACTCGGTTGGCTCTGGCGACAGCATGACCTTCCGTTGAAGCGGGTCATCGGACGTACACCGGATATCGAAACCGAGTCGCGTGGCGTGGAGATTCACCAATGGTTGGCCGACGCCATCCGTTACCGGCAGGTGGACAAGATGCGGCACTACGCCGTCCTCGACGACGAGGTAGATCCGATTCTGGAACACATCCCCGCGCACTCCATCTTTGCCTGTGACCCTTGGCATGGCCTGACTGAAGAGATTGCCAATCGGGTGATCCGCCATTTCGCCGCGCCGCCCGGGAATCTCTTAATCGAGAAACCAAGGCAAAGGAGAGCGCGCAGTAAGGCTGACTCAGGACGGTTCCCAAAGGAGTAATTGGTGTCGGCAAAGAATCTAATCAAGAGGTTCCAGTCGGCCCAAGGCAGCATCCAGTTGTTCGCCCGTGAAGGGCTACCGGCTGTTGAGTTACTGGCTTCTAATCCGCTGGTCGGTTTCTGTCTGGCACTCAACGACACCTTCCGTAATCCCCCACACCACTCTCCATTATCTGCTGCCTCCGCGCTAATGCAGAGGAAACAACGGGAGATTCTCGGCTGGCTCGGATTCCAGCCGGCTACGGAAGCGGTTGCCAAACTTGGGCGGAAATGTCTTCCAGAATCTCTCAACATCGAGCGATGCAAGAACCTCCGTCGAGCCGTGGCTGATCCGGATATACGGTCGATGTTGGCACACTTGCCAAGGATCAATGCCGGTGTAATCGCTTTGGTCGCCACTCCAACTCTGCGTGCGTCAGTCAGTCCGCAACTCCTGAATGCTGTAGCCGACAGTGTGGATGAGGTATCCCAAGAGAGCACAGCTGAACTACTGCGGGACACTCTGGAGATGTACATACTTCTTCAGCGCACCGACCGACCTCCTCGGTTCTTTTCACATCAGCGCATTCGGGAGAAGCACGATGACTTGGTGACTGAGATCATTCGTCACGGAACCCACCGTCAAATCCAAGGGCGTTTCCCTCGACCCCCAATCTCCGGCGTTTACGAGACGGATAAGCAGATAACGCCCGTCTGTACCATGGAAACGTTGTCTGCGCTCGGTCGGGAACAACACAACTGCGTGGGTGCGTACAGAGACCGAATCTTGCAGGGTTCGGTATATATTTACCGGGTGTGCGTCAACGGTGAAGTTTGCACCTTATCGCTGCTGAAAGACGGCAACAATTACTACCGTCTCAGTGAGCTAAAGGCTGCATGCAATCGTGAGCCGAGCACTGCCACGCAATCCGCAGTACGACACTGGCTCGAAAGGGCAAGCGATGAACCGTTAGTGTAGACGGCGGTTTGCATTTGGTGCGGAGCGCGGCTAGTATCCGCCTCACGCGATGCAGAAATCCGAATCCATCAAGATCGGCCTGATCAGTTTGGGCTGTGCCAAAAATCTCGTGGACAGCGAAGTCATGCTCGGCGCGCTCACCCGCGACGGCATGGCGTTAACCAGCGAGCTGCGCGACGCAGACGTTGTCATCGTCAACACCTGCGGCTTCATCGAGCCGGCCAAGCAGGAGTCCATTGATGCCATTCTCAAGGCCAACGAACTTCGCCAGACCGGCCGTTGCCGGGCGCTCATCATGGCCGGGTGCATGCCACAACGATATCCGAAGGAACTCCAAGCCGAGTTGCCGGAAGTGGACGCGTTTATTGGGCTGAACGAAGTCCCGCGCATCACCGGGATCGTCCGCGACATCCTCGCGAAGTCCGGCGAACACCTTTACTGGTCCGGCCCGGCTAAATACGTGCTCGATGCCTCCGCGCCGCGGTTACGGCTCACGCCGGCGCATTACGCTTACGTCAAGATCGCCGAGGGCTGCAATCATCCGTGCACCTTCTGCAGCATCCCGCGCATTCGGGGCGGACACCGAAGTCGTCCGTTGTTCGACGTGCTGACCGAGGTCCGCGCGCTTGTCGCCGACGGCGTGAAGGAGATCAATCTCATCTCGCAGGACACGACCTTCTACGGAAAAGACATCGGCGCGTCGTTGCCGGCGTTGCTGCGCGAACTCCAGACCGTTCCCGGTGATTTCTGGATACGCCTGCTTTACACGCATCCCGCACATTGGACGGACGAATTGATCGCGACCATCGCGGTGTGCGACAAGGTCTGCCGGTACGTGGACATTCCTCTCCAGCACATCAACGACACGATGCTGGCGGCAATGCGGCGGGAGACGGACGGCAAGTTTATCCGCGCCCTGCTGTCGCGGATTCGCACTGGTCTCCCGGGCGTGGCGATTCGGACGGCGTTCATCGTCGGTTTCCCGGGCGAGTCGGAGAAACAGTTTGCGGAGTTGGTGGAATTTATCCGCGAGACGAAGTTCACGCGGCTCGGCGTGTTTGCTTACTCGCAGGAAGACGGCACGGCGGCGGCGAAGTTGCCGCGACAAGTGCCGGCACGGGTGCGCCAGCAGCGACGCGGCAAGGCGATGGCGGCGCAGCAGGCGGTGTCGCGGGAGTTGTTGCACGGGATGATCGGGCAGACGTTGCGGGTGTTGATCGACAGGGAAGGGGAAGGACGTTCGCAGATGGACGCGCCGGATATTGACGGCAAGGTGTTCGTGCGCGGCAAGGCAAAGGTCGGTGAGTTCGTCAACGTGCGGATCACCGGCGCAAAAGAGTACGACCTGAAAGGAGAAGTGGCATCGTGAAGAAGATTCTCGGACAGAAATCGTTTGTGGTTCGGAACCGGAACGTTGACGCGGCGGTGACGGAACTCGGCGGGCATCTCGGCCCGGTGACGTTCTCGCTCGGCAAACAGAAGGTGGCGCCGTTCTCGGTCGCGCCGTGGTGGGACGAAAAGCTGCCAGCAGGCACGCCGGCGTTGCTGCGGGCGTTGCGCGGGGATTTCTTCTGCCTGCCGTTCGGCGGGAACGGGAAGGCGTGGCGCGGTGAACAGCATCCGCCGCACGGCGAGACGGCGAATTCCAAGTGGAAGTTCGAGTCGCTGCGGCGCAAGAGCGGCGAGGTCTGCTTGGAGTTGTCGTTGAAGACGAAGGTGCGGGCGGGGCGCGTGTCGAAGCGGATCCGGTTGGTGAACGGCCACAGCGTCGTGTACCAGGAGCACGTTGTCAGTGGGATGGAAGGGTCGATGTCGCTGGGGCATCACGCGATGTTGAAGTTCCCCGACCGCGAAGGCGCGGGGCGGTTGTCCACGTCGAAGGTGGCGCTCGGCCAGGTGTTCGTCGAGCCGGTGGAAGACCCGGCGCAGCGCGGCTACTCGGTGTTGAAGCCGGGGGCGGTGTTCGACGATCTCGAAACGGTGCCGGATATCACGGGCGCGACGGCGGACCTGACGCGGTACCCGGCGCGGCGCGGGTTTGAGGACATCGTGATGCTGGTGGCGCACCCAAGCGTGAAGATCGGGTGGAACGCGGTGGCGTTTCCAGAGGAAGGCTACGTCTGGTTCGCGCTGCGCGATCCGCGTGTGCTGGCGTCAACAGTGCTATGGATTTCCAACGGCGGCCGGCATTACGCGCCGTGGAACGGGCGTCACGTGAACGTGATGGGCGTCGAGGACGTGACGGCGTGGTTTCATTACGGCTTGGCGCAGTCGGCGGAGGCGAATCCGTTGTCGGCGCTCGGTTGTCCGACACACCGTGAGTTGAGCGCGGAGAAACCGTTGTCGGTCCGGTACGTGATGGGCGTGGCGCCCATCGGAAAACGTTTCGAGCGCGTGGCGGACATCCGGTTCGGTGACGGTACGATCACGCTGGAAGGTGAAGCAGGCGAGTCGGTGAAGGTTCCGGTAGACGTGAAGTTCTTGGGAGTATGAAGTCGCTGCTAGGAATCGCGTTGGTCGTGTTGGCCGGGTGTGCGGGCGATCCGTACTCGCGGCTGGAGATGGCGACGCCGGCGCTGGGTTTGGGGCAATTGGCGGAATTGCAGAAACAGGAAAAACCGCCGGAGGCGCTGGGGATTGGGGTGTTGCGGCAGGGCGGCATGATGATGTTGCGCGGCGTGAACGAACTCTGTGTCACGAGCACGGTGACGGTTTCGCTGTCGCGTGTTGAAACGGGGAAACCTTTCGAGCCGGGCGGACGGTTCGGTGTGCCGTTGGTGTTGGCGACGGTGAATGGTCACGACGGAGTGCGGGTGATGCTGGACAGCGGGAGCAACCAAGGCTTGAGCGGGTACACGTTGGCGCGGAGCTTGGAACTGGTTCCCATTGCGGGGCTGAGCGCGGTTGGGTCGCACGGCATCGGCGGTTCGGTGGAGAATTATCTGGCGCTGGCATCGTCGGTGAGGATCGGCGGGCTGGAGTTGCGGAAGCTGGTGACGATGATCGGCCCCGACGTGCAGGCGTTGCGGGTCCAGCAGTTCTGGGGCAGCTCGCGCGTGTTCCTGTTGGGGGTGAATCTGCTGCGGGGCTTGTCGTACCTGACGGTGGATTCGTTGCGCGGTGTCGTTATCTTTGGCGTCGGCGAATCGTACCGGCCGCAGGCGTCGAGCCGGTTTGTGACGCACGTGCCGTTGGGTTGGGAGAACAATCTGCCGTGTGTGCCGTTGAAGGTGGACAGTCAAGGTCCGTTTCCGTGCGTTGTGGACACGGGTGGCAATTACGGCTTGCTGCTCTCTCGCGCGCAGGCGACAAAGCTCGGTTACTGGAAGCAGGGGAAGGGAAAGGTGGACACTTCGACCGGCGTGGCGGGTGCGGGCTTGGCGGCGACGTACAACGTGGGTCGCGCGTATTTGGGCGGCGCGACACTGGTGACGGTGCCGGCGCGAACAATCGTTATCGGCCCCGAACCCGCAGGTGGACAGATGTTGGTCGGCAACGAGGTGTTGCGCCAGTACCGTGTCACCTTCGACTTCAAGAACCAGCAGTTCTGGCTGGAGAACACGGGCCGGTGAACTGTTACTGGCACCATTTGCCGAAGCGGGCGATATAGTTGCTCTTGGTGATTGAGATGAACATCGCCTCGTCGGTTGGACGGAGAACCTCCTCGTGGCCGAGGAAACGGTACACGGGCACCTTGCGGGTGAAGGCTACGAGCCAGCATTCCTTGTGTTCTTCGATGAGGCTCGGGTCGAGCCAGTAAATCTGGTCCAAGTCACGTGCGTTCTGGAAATGGAGCTTGGCCAGTCGTAGCATCTTCTCCAACTCTTCGTGCGACGAGGCCAGTGGCGGTTGCTCGATGTGCAATGGCGGCTGCTGGTTCGCGTAGGCAACCACGGTCCCAAACGACGGCGTCAGCAGCACCAGGCTGAACCACCCTAGCCCCGCCGCTGCCGGTAGTATGATTGCCGCAAGGAGGACTCTTCGAGTCGTTGCTGTCATGCCCCGATGTATATATGAAAAAAGTTTTGACTGCGCGCAGAAAATCGCTATAAATGCATTGGGTCGTTCTGCGCGACCTAAACCAAGGAGGTTTATTTAGTTATGAATGTTGTTCTTGCAACGGGCTTGTTGTATGCCATTCAAAAGTCCGATCTGCAGGGCCAGGCGATCGTCGGGATTCTGTGTCTGGGTTCTGCGTTGACTTGGTCTGTGATGCTCACCAAGTGGCAACAGTTGCGCCGTGCCCGCAAGACGGGCTCGGAGTTCCTGAAACATTTCCGCCACGAGCGCGATCCGCTTCACCTGTTCATCAATAACTACGAAACGCCAAACTGCCCACTCTACAACATCTACCACATGGGGGCCGAGGAACTCTCCGCCCAGCTCGGCGACGTACCGGCGAAGCGCAAAGCCGTCGGCGGACGCAAGCTCGTTGGTAACGGCGGTACAGCGTTGCTGACGATGGAGGCAGAAGTCGGCGTGTCCGAGCATGGTATGGTCAGAGTCGGCACACTGCGCAATGCACTCGGACGGGCGATTGACGCTGAGGTGCTCAGGTTGGAGTCGCATCTGCCGATTCTTTCCACCGCCGTGCAAGGCGGGCCGTTCCTTGGCCTGCTCGGCAGTGCGTGGGGCGTCATGAGCGTCTTCGGATCGATGGCCGAGCAAGGCACTGTCCGCCTCGGTGCCGTCGCCCCTGGAATCTCCGCAGCGCTGGCTTGCACCGTCGTCGGCCTGCTCGTCGCAGTGCCGTCGCTGTTTGCCTACAATTGGCTTGCCGCCAGCGTCCGTCACCAGACGATGGAGATGGAGGATTTCGCCGATGAGTTTGTCGCATCCGTTGAGCACAACTTCCTCACGAACTGAGATGCCATGAGCCGCACCCGCGCACGCCGTTACGGGCACCTTGACGAGATCAGGGAGATCAATGTTATGCCGTTGGTGGATCTGCTCCTCCAGCTTTTTATCGCCGTCGTGATCTTCTTTCCCGTCGTTGAGTACGGCATGAACATCAACCTGCCGAAGGGCACCACCGACACCATCAAACGCGAGCAGACCCGCACGCTCTCGGTGGACGCACTAGGCCGCATCTACCTAAATGACGTCCTGAAGACCTTCCCGCAACTCCGCCAGGACCTAAAGACGATCGCCCGCATGAACCAGACCGTCACCGTCCTCGTGAAGGCCGACGAAGCCAACAACTACGGCGCCATCATGCAAATCCTCACCGAACTGCACGCCGCCAAGATTACCCGCATCGCACTGATGACACAGGAAGACACGCCGACGCGCCACCGATGAGCGATCCCGACAAAATGTTGCGCCGGAATTTCACCGTCGCGCTGGCGGCCCACGCCACGCTGATCGGCGGACTCTTTGTCGGCGAACAGTGGATGCCCGATTTCAAGACACCGTTGCCGATGCCCGTTCAGCTTGTCGTGCCCGCCGACATCCTCGGCGAGTTGCCGCAAGGCCCCGGCCACGGCAGAGGCGCTTACACGCCGCCCAAAGAAATGGCGGCCCCAACGCATGGCGGAGGCGGTCCGGAGGCGGTGCCTCCGCCGAGCGACGAAACCATCCCGCCAAAACCGGCGCCCGCGCCGCACGTCGACGAAATCGGCATTCCGAAGCCGACGAAAAAGCTGGCGAAACTGCAACCGGTAACGACGGTGAAGACGGCGAACGTAAAGCCGACGAAGACGGAACAAAACCGGAACACAACGCAAGTCGCTTCGGCGAAGTCCGGTCTGAGCGCCGACCAAGTGCGCGCCGGTTTTCTTAACGCGTTGCGTAACGCTGGCGGCGGCACGGCGGGTGGCACGCCTTACGGCGACAAACGCCCAATCGGCGGCGGCATGGGGCGCGGCAAGATCGGTTCACCGGACGGCTCGCCGGACGGCGTGGCGGGCGGCATCGGGCCGGGTTCGCCGAACTGGCAGTATTATTTGCATATTCATGATAAGATGTACGAAGCGTGGGAGCAGCCTGGTTCGGTGAACGATCGCAAGTTGATGGCGGTGGTGACGATTAAAGTGGCCCGTGACGGCAGCATCGTCGGTGTGACGTTGAAGCGGTCGTCGGGTAACAAGTTGATGGATAGCTCGGCGATGGCTGCGGCGCGCAAGGTGCAGATGTTGGAGCCGCCGCCGGAGGCGCTGGTGAAAGGTTCCGCCGCCGAGATTTCGGTGGATTTCCAGATGGAGGGTTGAGATGCGATTGCTGATTGTCATGATGTTGGTGGTTGTAAGCGCGGCAAACGCGCAAGTCACGGTCGTCAAAGGTTTTCAGAAACGCCTTGTCGCGGTGAACGGTTTTGGCACGACGGCACTCGGCGCGAAGCTGACCGAGGTGGTGGCGAACGATGTGCGGTTGTCGGGGTATCTCGGCTTGGCGAAGGCGGAGGGTGCGGAGTTCGTGCAGCAGGGCAACGTCAGGACGGACGGCAGCGTCGAGTGTTATGTCACGCATGTGGTGACGAAGAAGATGTTCCTGTCGAAAGCGTATCCCGGCAATCCTGACTTGCGGCGGCTCGCTCATACGATCAGCGACGAGATCGTCAATGCGATTACCGGCCAGCGGGGAATTGCGCAGACGAAGATCGCGTTCATCTTGAAACGAGGCCGCGACAAGGAACTGGCTGTGATGGATTACGACGGTGCGAACCCGCATCAGCTCACGACGGCTGACCGTCTTTGCGCGCATCCGCGTTGGTCGCCCGACGGTACGCGGATCATTTACACGAGTTATTGGCAGGTCTTTCCGGATGTGTTGGAGGTCAACCTGTTCAGCCGTCAGCGCCGGGTCATCGCGCGGTTCCCCGGCTTGAACACAGGCGCGGAGTATTCGCCGGATGGATTGTGGATCGCGCTGACGTTGAGCAAGGACGGCAACCCGGAACTTTATACGATGGGCGTTGATGGCAGCGGTCTGCGGCGGTTGACGAACACGCGTGGCGCGGAAAGTTCGCCGACGTGGTCGCCTGATGGCCGGCAGATTGCGTTTGTCAGCGATGAACGCGGCAGCCCGCAGATTTATGTGATGAGCCGCGACGGCGGTGAGCTAGAGCGGTTGACAGTGTCGCCGTCCTACAACACCGAGCCGTCGTGGTCGCATCCGCCGGCAGGATCGGATATGAAGCCGATGTTGGCATTGACGTCGCGCGTTGGCGGCAAGTTTCAGGTTGGCATTTACGACAGCGGAACACGCGAGGTCATCGCGAAGGCAGCGGACGGTGACGACAACGAAGATCCCTCGTGGTCGCCGAATGGGCGGATGCTGGTGTTCGCAAAGACGCGGAACTGGCGTTCTCGGTTCTATCTTCTTGACGTGGTTACGGGCGAACAATTAGAGTTGCCCGCGTTTGAAGGAGGCGCGTCCGAGCCGTCGTGGGGACCGTAGGCGCGGAAGTGCAAAACAATAGCAGTAAACAAGGAGGAGACATATATGAAAAGTAAAGTTCTGACACGCACAATGATTCTGGCGTTGGTTGCAACACTGAGCCTCGTCGGTTGCAAGAAGAAACCGCTACAACCTACCGGCCCGACCGGTAGTGGTTCGGGTAATACAGCCACGCCCCCCCCCATTACAGGCTCCGATATTAGTAGCGGCATCACAATTGCCGGCCCCGGCGAACGCCCGCTTGTCAAGCCATCCGACTTGGAGAAGCGTGGAGAGTTCACACCTGTGTACTTCGATTACGACAGCGCGAAGATCAAACCCAGCGAGATGCCGAAGATTACGACAGTGTCGGAAGCGTTGAAAGGCAACAGCAAGAAGCTGGTCATCGAAGGCTATTGCGACGAACGCGGCACAGCGGAATACAACCGCGCCCTCGGCGAACGACGGGCGCAGGCTGCGCTGGCGGAGTTGAAGCGGTTTGGGATTGACGCGAGCCGTCTGTCCACGATCAGCTTCGGCAAGGACCATCCGCTAGAGCAGGGGCACGACGACACGGCGTGGTCGCGGAACCGCCGTTGCGAGTTCGTGACGCTGGACAAATAGCTCCGACAGGGTCGAAGCGGTGGCGTTGACAAAGACGGAAGCGACGTATAGTCTGGGCTGTGTGAAAAGAGGAAATCTATGTCTGTTCAACTAGCAATGTTTAGTGAGTGGCACATGATCTTGCTGCTGATCATTGTGTTTCTATTGTTCGGCGGCAAGAAACTGCCCGAGCTGGCGCGCGGCGTCGGAGAGGCGATGAAGGAATTCAAGAAGGCTTCTCGTGAAGCCGACGAGATTGCGCGTGGTGGTGGTAGCAGCACTCCCAGCAGCACTCCCAGTGCTCCCAGCCCGCAACAGCCTGGCAACATTTCCAAGAACTAGGATTGTGATCCGCTTTGCCACTCTGGTTCCGGAAAAAGAAGCCAGTTGAAAGTCCTGACGCATCCCCTTTGCCCGATGAAGAAGGCGAGGGGATGGTCAAGCCCTTCTGGGAACATCTCGAAGATTTGCGTTGGTCGTTGATCAAGAGCATCATTGCTCTGTTTGTCGGCTTCAACATCTGCATGGTCTTTGCCAATCGTATCCTGAAGTTCCTGACCGTGCCGCTCTACCGGGTCGTCCCGGACCCGGAGCACTTTCTCCAGACGTTTGATGTCATGGGCGGCTTCATGCTCTGGATGAAGTTGTCGTTTTACGGCGGCCTCGTGCTCGCCGCGCCGTTTATCTTCTACTATCTCACGCAGTTCATCCTGCCCGCGCTCAAGCAGAAGGAGAAGAAGCTTGTCATGCCCGTGTTTCTGTACGGCACACTCCTGTTCGTTGCGGGCACTGCGACTACCTACTATGGTCTGCTCGTGCCGGCGTTGAAAGCGTTTGTCCAGTACAACAAATGGCTCAACATCACAACCAACTGGCGCGTCGAGAGCTACGTCGAGTTCGTCACCCAGTTCATGCTGGCGATGGGCCTGACCTTCGAGATGCCGCTCGTTGTCCTCGTCTTGGTGCGGCTCGGTATCATCAGCGCCGCCACGGTCCAACGTAGTTGGAAGGTGATGATTGTCGTGTCCGCCGCCATTGCCGCGCTCGTGGCTCCTGCCGATCCCGGCTCGATGTTGCTGATGATGGCACCCATGGGTGTATT
>Ga0114951_10005157_pt1 | contig 12216 bp, 10 predicted proteins | sample AM7aDNAmetaG_FD_88677 | JGI IMG/M metagenome (GOLD analysis project Ga0114951, IMG submission 88677) | Freshwater microbial communities from Finland to study Microbial Dark Matter (Phase II) - AM7a DNA metaG | ecosystem: Environmental > Aquatic > Freshwater > Lake | place: Finland: Lake Alinen... | reverse complement strand
TATGATACTTGATATCATAAACTGTGTGGCTTGATTTGCGGTAGTTCTCCATACCGCAAGCCTACTAAAGTCTTCGCCTAAAGGCGAGGGTTTTTCTCCCATTCCCCGAGGGGGACAATAAAGTTTACTCGCTTGTAGTGCACGCTGCGCTTAATTCTTTTTGCCAGCTTGCTCGTAGGTCTTGAAATAATGGGCGAGAATATCGCGGCGGCTGATGCTGCCCACGACCTTGTGCTCCCCGTCCACAACCGGGATGCATCGCAGCCTTTTTGTCTGCAAAACCCATATGGCATGCTCGAGGGTGCAGGATTCATGAAGAAACACAACATCCTGCGTGGCGATTTCGCACACCTTGTGATGCAGGATGGGCTTGAATATAAGGTCGGACTGCGAGAGTATCCCGGCCAGCACACCCTCGTCATTTACCACCGGCAGAACATCCACATAGTTTTTCAGAAACAGCTCGACCACCTGCTTGCATGAATCGTGCAGGCGGACCATTATGACCCCGCGGTTCATCACTTTGCCGACCGTGATACTCACTGTCGGACTGTACCGTTTCAGGTCAAGCGTCATCTCCACCTGGGTGCTGTCCGTGAAGTTCGAACGCTCAAAGCCGCATCTGTTATAGAGATGAATGGCCACAAAATTGTTTTTTTCCACGGAGAGCCATATCTGCGAGAACCCGACCTCATAGCCCATCTGGATAAGAGAGTGCATAAGCTGCGTTCCAATGCCATTGTGCTGCTTCTGGGGCACGACCACAATGAGCAGTTCACAGGTGCCGTCACCGATGGGAAAGAGCGCTGCATGGCCGACCACCTTGTGCTCAAACGACATAGCCATGAGGCCGACGCTGGTTTCGGTAATCTCCTTCACCCACTTAATGCAGGCGCTGTCGGCTACGGGAGGCAGGCCGCTGAATATTCCCCGCGGCTGGTAGGAAAGATACATATGGGTGAGGGTGTCGAGTAATTCGGGCACGTCAGCGCGCAGCATTATCGGATTGCCGCCACGGTCGAGAAATGCGCGGGGCGAACGATAAATGGTGGTGTTCTTTATGTCAGGACACTTCGCATGCTTCATAGGTTTGTCCGTAATAAAAGGCTGAAGCGCCGAACTCTATTTTGGTGAAAACCAAACAGCCCCTGTTGTTTGCGCCACCCTGCCGGAAGAGTTAAAAACAATGCTTCAAAACAACTCTCATGAAGGCATTAAGGGCTGAGCCGGCACGGCAAGCATGGCCGCAGGGCTTATTTTTTCATCGGGCTATCCTTAATGGTAGATTGTCAGAGACAACATTGTATCGCGATGCATCGGGTGCAAGTATGCTTAACAGATTTTCATACCGCAAGTCAACAACCTCAATGTAGAGGCTGCGTCGCGGTTAGGAAACGACAGGGCAACCTTAGGCATCAGGTTGCTTAACATATTGAAATCGCAGTCAACAGTCGTCTGCCGCACCGGGGGCATTCAAAGAGCAGGTGATTTAGACGATACGCGAGCCGGGCGGCTTGAAACAGCGGTGGAATTGGCTGGAAGGGCATGCTTGTTATCGACAATGCCAACCAGCGTGTTGAAATAGGGCGGCACCTGCGTTTCGAACGTAAGCATTTTGCCGCTGAAGGGGTGTTTGAAGCAGATCGACCGGGCATGCAGCGCCAGACGCTTCTGGAGGCCGGTTGCTTTTCCATACTTCCTGTCGCCTACAATCGGGTGTCCGATCCCGGCCAGATGCACCCGTATCTGGTGCTTTCTGCCCGTGAGCAGATCAACCTCAAGCAGAGCGCAGCTCTTGGCCTGCTTGAGAACTTTATATGCCGTGTGGGAGAGCATGCCATTGACGCTGTCTGACGTAGAGTACACGTTGTGCGCTTGCGTCTCTGCCAGGTATGACGTAATAGTGTCCGAACTTTTTTTACAGGTGCCATGCACGACGGCCACATACTTCTTCTGCGTTGTGTCCCACTGGCCCTGCAGGCTGAGCTTGGCCTCTATGGTTTTTGCAAAGATGAGTATACCGGAGGTTTCCCTGTCGAGGCGGTGAACGATAAAAATGTGCTTATGCGAGGTTGAGCTCCCCTTGCGAACATAATCGGTTAGAAAGGAGTATGCTGTTCGTGATTGCTCCTTGTCTGTAGCAATTGTCAAGAGGCCCGGTGGTTTATCAATCACCAGGATATCTCTGTCTTCGTGAAGGATTCTGATCCCTTTTGGCAGGAACCGTCTGCTCGGAACGGCGCGTTTGCTCATATACGTTTGCTCTACTTATTGTATTGTGAATTATGAATGCTCCGGCCCTTTGAACTTCAACCGGTTTGACGAATATTCCAGAAAGTATATAATAGAGTTAAAATGAGTATCCAATGCAAACAGAGAAATCATGTATCTTTGGAGCTCAGCCCTTATACACCCAATGGCCTTATACCTGCTCATGCTCTTTGGCAGGGCGGCAGGCCCGGACTGTTCTTCTGCTGAGCATCAAAAAAAACTCGCGTCCATGAAATTGCTTTACAGATTCACGGGGTTGTTTTAAGTTTAAAACAATCAAGATTTCAGCTTACCACATGACGGGGGGGAATTCATCTATGAAAATTTTGATTGCCGAAGACGATTTAACGTCTCGTACCGTCCTGACGGAAATGCTTATAAAACACGGATATGAAGTCACGGCGACCGTGAACGGCGCGGAGGCATGGCTGGCCATGCAGCAACCAGATGCGCCATTGATTGCAATACTCGACTGGATGATGCCCGAAATTGATGGTTTGGAGGTGTGCCGCCGTGTGCGTGCGCTGAAATCCGACCAGCCGCCCCATATCATCATCCTGACGGCCAGGGGAGAAAAGGCGGATATTATCGCCGGGTTAGTGGCAGGCGCGGATGACTATTTGGCCAAGCCCTTCGATCCCGGAGAACTCAGGGCCCGGCTCGACGTCGGGCGGCGTTTGATCGAAATGCAGGCCAAACTGCTGGACGCGCGCAATGAGCTGGCAAAGCAGGCTATGCACGACCCCCTGACAGGTATTCTTAACCGCCGTGCCATCACGGAGGTACTGTCCAGTGAGCTTTTCAGGCAGCAGCGGCACCACACCGGCTTGGCCCTGGGCTTGTGTGACATCGATATTTTCAAGCAGTCCAACGACACACTCGGCCACCTGATGGGAGATGAAGTGCTGTGCGGTTTTGTTCGCCTCCTTGAAGGCAGCCTGAGGCCCTATGATTATCTGGGCCGCTTTGGCGGAGATGAGTTTGTTGTGCTGGCAACGGACATAAAAGACAAAGATGTGTTCCTGTTCTATGAGCGTTTGCGGGCCGGAGTCGCGGACAACCAGATACCCACAACGGCGGGTAATGTATCCATCACCATCAGCATCGGGGTAAAAATCTGGAGTGAAAACGAGACAGTTGACAAACTGTTCATGGCTGCCGATGCCGCCTTATATAAGGCCAAAAGCCAGGGACGCAATTGCGTTTGTCTTGCGGATTGATACATTGCCGGCGGGCACCCCGCCTAAGATTCAGGTGAAGCTCACATGCCCTTGACACCAGGCCTGTTTATACCACTAGTGATGCATTGACGGATTAACAAAGTATCGGTTTCATTATGGCAAACCCACAGGACTCTTTGCTTATGCGGGCTGGCAAGGCGATCGGCGCAGCCGGCCTTGAGGTGATTGTATGGTGCGAAAGCCGCGCCGGTTATGACCGCATCATGGCGCTGGGGGATCTCGCAGGAGATTTCCTCTCCGGGATACTGCGCAGACCGCGCATGCGCATTCATCACAATTTGGTTCTGGCTCTCGGGCAGGAGCTTACCGAAGCTGCCCACGCCGAGATCTCCGGCAGGGTATTGCGGAATTTTGCAAAAAACTGGCTTGAGCTTTTTTTCTATGCAGGGCTTAAAAAACAGGCCGTCAGGGGCCGGATTACCATTGAAGGGCTGGAGCATCTGGACCGGGCTCTGGCAAAGGGCAAAGGAGTTATTGCCGTAAGCGGACATATCGGCAACTACGGTCTTCTCGGGACACAGCTTACCGAGCGAGGCTACGACTTTACTGTTGTCATACGCGATCCGAAAAACCCCATTATCGCATCAATCTATGAAAAGGGCCGAGGCATGATGGGCCTGCGCACAATTTCTACGATTCCCGAGCGACAGTTTTTTAAAAACACTATGAAGGCCCTTTCCCGCAACGGTATTTTGTGCCTTATAGCCGACGAAAACAAGCGCACGGGCGGTGTCTTTGTCGATTTTTTCGGCCGCCCTGCTTCAACGCCCCCCGGACCCGCGGCCCTTGCGCTGCGAACGGGCGCTGCCATTGTTCCCGTTTTCATTACTCGCAATCCGGACAACTCGCAGCACATCACCATCCTGCAGGAGATTGTGTGGCAGAAAACCGCTGATGCAGCCTCTGATGTGCGGACAATAACGCAGCTGTTTACCACCGTCATCGAGCAGCGCATACGTGGCGATCTTACGCAGTGGATGTGGACCAATTTCCGGTGGCGCACCCAGCCGGATGGGCCCTCTGATGCAGCAAAGCTTAAAAAATTTCAGCCCATAAAGAAACTCAAAAAAAAGCTGCGAAAGCGTTTGAACTCGTGAAGAGGCGTATGGAAATTTTTTTCTGTAGGAACGATTTCAGTTGCGAATAATAAGATGGAAGGCCCAATACTTTTGAATTAAGCTTGGCATATTTCTTCCTCGCCCCCGAAAGGGGGAGAGGACTGAGGTGAGGGGGGATTTTATATCACCCCTCATCCCGACCTTCTCCCGCAAGGGGAGAAGGAGCTCTTAATTCACAAATATCAGGGGTGAAGCAGTTTCTGTAATTTTAATTTTTTAAAACCATGTCTGATTTCGATAAACACATTTCCGACGATGACGAGCTGCTTCAGCAATCACAGTCAGTCACCACACTGAGCGACACTGTGGCAGAGCCCCTGAACGGGCTGCGCATTGATCAGGCCGTGGCCGGGCTTTTCAAGGATATCAGCCGGGAGCGGGCAAAAAAATTCATCGCCGTCGGAGCGGTATGGCTCAACGGCGTTCGCACGCAGATCGTCTCCCGCACGGTGAATATCGGCGATACTATTACAGTCTATATCGGCCGCCGGGGGTTTGACCGCTATTATGAGATAGACCCTGCAAACATTCTGTACCGCGATGAGTGGCTGATCTTTTACCGCAAGGAGCCGGGCGTGCCGACGCAGGGGGTGGTGTGCGACAACTACAACAATATCTTTGCCGGGCTGCAGCGCCACCTGAAGCAGCACCTTGCTGCGGCCTATCTCGGCATGCACCAGCGCCTTGATCTTGATACCTCGGGCGTGGTGCTTTTCACCCTGTCGCCAAAAGTGAACCGCAGCATTCACTATCAGTTTAAAGATCACCGGGTTAAAAAAATTTACCGCGCTTTCGTGGCAGGCAATCCCGGCTTTTCGCAAAAGCGCATCGAGACCTTTATATACCGCCATGATGGCCGTTACCGCTGCAACAATACCGGGCCGGGCAAACAGGCTGTTACGCAGTTTTGCCTGCTTGCAGCCTATGATGGCTGCAGCCTTCTTGAGGCGCAGCCCGAAACCGGCCGCACCCATCAGCTGCGGCTGCAACTTGCCCATCTCGGGCACCCCATTCTAGGAGACCGCCTCTATGGCGGAGCCAAGGCGCAGGGCCCTGCCCGCACCATGCTCCATGCCGTTTCGCTTACCGTGATTCATCCCGTAACAAAAAAAGAGCTGACGGTTGAGGCGCCGCTTTTTGACGATATGCTGCAACTGATACACAGCACGGAGAGCGGCAGCCCATTTTTATGCAGCAGTACTCCCGTTCCGGAACAAAAACGATAGATTTAGTAAACACACTGCTTGCGTCCCACGGTTTTGTCTGTTATATAGTTTAAAAAAGTAACTATTCAAATGAGGTACTATTCATGTTTAAAGAAAACGTCCTCAATCAATCCACATTCTGCATCACCTGGGAGCAGATCCCCGGCCGTGGCGCAATCGAACGCCAGCAGGAAGACATTATCACCAATGCCGAAAAAGCCCGGTTAAGCGGCAAGATCCATGCTATCGGCATTACGGATAATCCCGGCGGCAACCCGGCCCTTGCCGTTGATCTGCTGTGCGCCGAGCTTAAGCGCACGAGCATGGAGCCACTGGTGCATTTTGCCTGCCGCGACAAAAACCGCAATGCCATTGAAAGCATGCTCTATGGCCTTGAGCGCAGCCAGGCCCACAACCTGCTCGTGCTCTCGGGGGATTACCCCTCCAACGAAGGTTTCGGAGGCACATCCCGGCCCGTGTTTGATCTTGATCCGGTGCATGTGCTGCAGCTGATCGGTGAAATGAACAATGGCTTTCAGTACCAATACATGGGCAGGCCCCAGCAGCTTGTGCCGACGCAGTTTTTTGCAGGCGTTGCAGTCTCGCCGTTTAAAACAAGCGAGGCTGAACTTGCAGGGCAATATTACAAGCTTCGTAAAAAGATCGCTGCCGGCGCTCAGTTTGCCATCACCCAGATCGGCTATGACGGCCGGAAACTGCATGAACTGCTGCAGTGGCTTCGCAGTAACGATTTTACCCTGCCGGTTCTTGCCAATATTTTTGTGCTGAACTACGGTGTGGCAAAAACCATACGGGCGGGCAAAATTGCAGGCTGCATGGTTCCCGAAGGGCTTGTTGCCCGGCTTGAGCAGGAATCAAAGGCCCCGGACAAGGGCAAAGCAAGCCGCATCATGCGCGCGGCGGAATTCTATGCCGTGGCAAAAGGCCTGGGGTGCGCAGGCACCCATATCGGCGGCCACAATATCAGCTGCGATACGGTAATCGAAGTGATCGACCGAGGCGAGGAGCTGTCGCCCAACTGGCGCGACCTTCTGGCTAAATTCGATTACTCCAATGAGCGCACATTTTTTTACTACTACAAGCGCGACGACGCGACAGGCCTCAACAGCCCGGAGGAAAACCAGCGGCCGGAAAAGGCCATTCGCCCCCTTTCCTACCGGTTTGCAAAAATAATGCACTGGGTCCTGTTCGACAAAGCGACCCCTCTGCACGGCATGATCATGGCGTTCGTACGGTTTGCCGACAAGCGCCCCGGGTTCAAAAAGCGTCTCGGCCATTTTGAACACATTATGAAAGTTGCGCTTTTCCGCTGCATCGACTGCGGCGACTGCGCCCTGTTTGACATAGCCTATCTCTGCCCCATGTCGCAATGCCCCAAATCACAGCGCAACGGCCCCTGCGGCGGCAGCCTTAATGAGTGGTGCGAAGTTCATCCCGATGAAAGCAAATGCATCTGGGTGCAGGCCTATCAGCGCCTCAAAAGCGACGATGGCACCAGCGCTATTTTTTCCGACACGGCCATCACCCCGCCCTGCAACTGGCAGCTGTGGCAAACCTCATCATGGCTGAACTATTTTCTTGGAAGGGATCACCGGCGGGGCAGGCATTAATTAAACCTGGCCGATTAGGGATTGGCCAGGTGCATAAAAAATAAGTATTTTCTATACGGCAGCCTTGCAGCTCTGGAAAAAAGCCAAAAACAAGGCGTTCAGAACATTCCGTTTTACAGTACAGCCCCATACAAAACACTGCGTCAGATGCCTTCAAAGCTTGACGCAGTATTGTTATTGGAAAAACTACATGGGCTCATTTAGTCATAAAAGCCTATATCTCTTCCCCATCAGGATGGGCTTGACAAAAATCGGTTATAACTTGATTGCTGTCGCCACAAGGTGGGCCTAATCGGGCACTTTGTATGTCATTGCATTAATGCTCATTCCTGCACCAACAGATGCAAAAACAAGAAGATTCCCTCCTGCAATTCTGTGCCCATCCAGTTTTCCCTTATAAAGCAAATCAATGAGTGTCGGCAATGTTGCGACTGAACTATTTCCCAGCCTCTCAATTGTCATTGGCATGATGCTATGATCAAACTCTCTCATGTTATAAAGTCTGCATAAGCGTTTGAGTATTGCCTCATCCATTTTTGCATTTGCCTGATGCAGAAGGACTTTGTTGACATCGAAAATAGAAAACCCTGCATTATCAAGACACTCTTTTACAACGAACGGGACAGTCCTTAAAGCATAGTCATATACTTTATGCCCATCCATTTTAAGAAACAAATCACCGTTGCCGTAAGAAGGATTATATGATTTCCCCATTTGTAAAAGATGGGCATGTTTCAATGTATCAGTCCTTGCGGAATGTGATAAAATCCCTACATCCTCATTGCTTTTCCTTACTTCAAAAATAGTAGCTCCAGCACCGTCTGAATATATCATGCTGTCAACATCATGAGGGTCTGAAATCCGAGAAAGTGTTTCAGCGCCTATGACAAGCACCCGTTTAGCAATGCCTGCTTTTATAAAACAGTCTGCTTGTATGACACCCTGCAACCAGCCAGGACAACCGAAGGGGATGTCACAGGCAACTGTTCTAGGATTCTCAATACCAAGCTTGTATTTTACACGTGCGGAAACACTTGGCACAAAATCCGACCTTCTATTGTCACAAAGCAAATCTCCGAAGTTGTGAGCGACAATGAGATAGTCGATAGTTTCTTTGTCTATATTTGATGATCTAAGGGCTTCTTGTGCGGCGAAGCAGGCAATGTCTGATGTGGTAATATCATCAGTAACATAACGCCTTTCTTTGATACCTGTAATTGCTTCAAAATTGTTTATAATTGCCTGATTTGATTTAGTCAGCCTGTTGCCATCTGAAGAATAGAACTCTCTTTGAAAAAAATCCGAATTGAGAACTCTTCTCTCTGGAATATAACAACCTGTGCCGACTATAACAGAGTATATACTATAATTATTCTTGGGTTCCATAATTGCCGCTTGTTAAATTCAATGGGTTTCAAAATTCATACGATTGAATACATAGATGTGTTTAATTGGACCGCTTCAACTCTATGTTTTCGTTCCTGCCAGAATATATATTGCCACCACCTATCTGTACTGTGCAACTCTGTTTTTTTTTGAAATAATTTATAAAAAATCCATCACTCCCGCGAAAGCGGGAGTCCGGTTTTGGGGCGTTTTATGGATTCCTGCTCCCCGATCTGGTCGAGGACAAGCTTCGCAGGAATGACGTTCCATAAAGTTCTTTTTATTAAGTTGCACAGTACACCTATCAACTCTGCTTTCAATGTCTGTAAAGCAATGAGCAATCAAGCTTTGTCACATGCAGTTCTGTTCGGTATTTTAATTCCCGGAAAACGCCTTGTGTTGTTGTGCAGCCCTTCTCCATTAATTTCCTCTGCTCGGATTGTTTATCTGATTATCTACAAGAATCTTCTTTCCTGCAACCAGATATTAAGAAAAAATCTCTTTTTTTATGCGTTGGCTCACACGTAGCAGGGTGGGGCAGCATAGCGGAAACCACCGATTATTTTTAACATTAATGGCGGGTTTCACCCACCCTGCTGTTCCCGGAATCACGTGACCGTCCATGCCTGCTGATCACTTTTTGCCGCTTGCGTCTTTCGGGCGGAATAGATGAACCTGCTGCATGCCACGCACAGAGTTCAGTAAAAACACCCTGCGGCATGCCAGAACCTTTGCAACCGTGATGGACCTTTCTATAATATCCCCCCGCTCAAGAAGAAAAGCGCGCAGCGTTCCCGGCAAAAGCCCGCACCGGACCGGTGGAGTGCAGAATTTGCCGCCTATGTCGACGACAATATTGGCTATGGTAGATTCGGTAATCTCGCCTTTCTGATTATACAGAAGAACATCTGCCGCCCCGGTCGCCTGTTTGAGTGCATCCTGATAGACTTGCCGGCAGGTGGTCTTGTGATAGAGGAAGGGGTTTGCGGCATCAACGGGCTCTGCTGCAAGGGCGATGTCGGGAAAACCTGGCATGCCGGGTTCTATACTGGTTGCCGTGACTGAAACGGCCCCGCTTTTGCTGACAAGCATGCGAATTCTGTGAGGCGCTCCGGGCAGTCCGGCTGCGCACTGGACTAACAGCCTGCGTACTTGCCCGCTATCCAGCTTGAATCCAAAGTATTCGGCAGAGTTCTGCAAGCGCTGCAAATGATAGGGCAGCAGCCAGAGTTTGCGCTCCGGTGTCCACAAAATCGTTTCAAGCAGATCAAATGCCGCAGGGGGCCGGTGCAGTATCCGGGCCTTGATGCGACTCTCCTCAAGCTCGCTGGCGGGTCGCGAATCCCAGACAATGCCCCCGCCAATGCCGTACTCGGCGCGCTGCTCCGGCCGGTTTATCAGCAGGGTTCGTATGGCCACGCTGAACTGCGCGCGCCGGCCGGGAGCAATAAACCCGATTGCCCCTGTGTAAATGCGGCGGGGCGAAGACTCAAGCCCGGCAATAATCTGCATGGTCCTGGTCTTCGGAGCGCCCGTGATCGAAGAGGCCGGAAACAGAGCGCTGAATATCTCAGCCACTGAAGAACGGGTTTTCGCGCGCACAGTCGAGGTCATCTGCCAGACCGTTGAAAACTGCTCCACTGAAAACAGATGGGGAACATGCACGCTGCCGGTCGCGGCCACGCGGCCCATATCATTTCTCACCATGTCGGCTATCATAATATTTTCAGCCCTGTCTTTTGCCGATGCGGCAAGCGCCGCAGCCTGCTGGCGATCATGCTCAAACCAGAGCCCCCGGCTGGCAGTACCCTTCATGGGGCGCGATTCGAGACGGTTGTGCTCCAGCCGGAAAAACAGTTCGGGAGAGGCGCTGCACACAGCCCACTGCCCCGTATCAATGAATGCCCCGTAGGGCGAATCATGGGCAGCAGCCATTTCAAGAAAGAGTTTCCATGGGTCAGCTTTGCATGCCGAGCGCAACCGGTAGGTGAAATTGACCTGATAGGTGTCTCCCGCGCTGATATGCTTTTTAATGCGGGCAATGCATGCGTGATAGTGCCGGGGCGTGATGGTCGGCTTCCAGTCAAGATGCGAAAGGTTGCAGTCCGCACTGGCAGGCAGGCATGCCAGCTCTTCCGGCGCGCCGTAGAGCCCAAACCAGATAAGTGGGAAACCACTGTCAGGATGAACCACGAGCGACGGGTCGAAGGCTGGCGCAGCCTCATATGCTACAAAGCCTGCGGCATAGAGCCCGCAAGTGTCTACAGCCTCTTCAACCTCGCGCAGCACGGGAATGACCTCATCAATATTCCGGGCAATGCAAATCCTGCGGGGACGAAAGAAGCTGAGCCAGCCTCCGTCCGTATCATTGCGCAGAACAATTGTAGCCTTACATTGCGTCTTCACTCCACCATCCTTGAGAAGCCATAAACCACCCTGCCGCATGCAGCGGGGTATTGAAGTTGTTTCGTCATGCCGGACTTGATCCGGCATCCAGTCTGCTTTTTTTCTGGATTCCGGCTTGCGCCGGAATGACGGTATGCGCGGCAAGCCCCGGGGTATTGAACCCGAAGTGAATAAAAAAACAGGGGCACTTCCGGCAAGCGCCCCTGTTATACACAGCAATAATTGTAAATTCTACCTTTTTTCCAATCGCTGCCCAAGACGATCAGTTACAGAAGCCGGTAGGGATAGGCCCGCTTTGTCCATTCATTTTGCGGATACGTTTTTTGCAGCTGTTCATAGGCCTGCTTGAGCGGTGCTGGATTGTGCGTGCTTTTATAGCCGCAGACGCCGTGGACAAATATGGCCTCCGGCGCCGCATCGCTTGCGGGGTATGCCGAAAACAGCTTCCCAAGGCAGCCAAACGCCTTGTCGAAAAGCTCAAGGTCGCTGTAGACTTTTGCGCTGCCGAGCAGAAGCGATGGGACCAGCTCTTCAGCCGCGAGAAAGCCCACCGTCCGGTGGTGTTCCTGGCCGTTCCAGTCAAGGGTGACCAGCGTCGGCGTCCAGCTTACTTTGAATTCTTTTGCCAAAGGTTGATCAGAGGGTATGCGCAGGGCAACCATGCTGTCGGCAAGAAAGACTTCGACCGCTTTTTGTGGATACGTAACCGCATCCATCTGCTGGCAGCCGATTCAGCCGGGGTTGAAAAAATCAACAAGCACGGGCTTTTGCCCGGCCTGCGCCTTATCAAGCGCTGCTTTCATATCGGTTTCCCAGGCTATTGCTCCCATAGTGCCTCCTTGCTGTTAAAGGTTTATTCGGGGGAATGATTACTGAGACTGTTGTCACAGTATAAATGTAGGGTATTCAAACGGCGATTGCAATGGGGGGGGATCAGGGTTCAGGGTTCGGGGGGCAG
>Ga0114951_10005154_pt1 | contig 12218 bp, 16 predicted proteins | sample AM7aDNAmetaG_FD_88677 | JGI IMG/M metagenome (GOLD analysis project Ga0114951, IMG submission 88677) | Freshwater microbial communities from Finland to study Microbial Dark Matter (Phase II) - AM7a DNA metaG | ecosystem: Environmental > Aquatic > Freshwater > Lake | place: Finland: Lake Alinen... | reverse complement strand
GTAGTCTTTACAGGAGTCTGTGCAGTAGACATCGCTGTTCGTGCAGGCAGTTGATTGCTTGCCATGCCTTCAGCGTCACCCTGCATGTCGCTATAATCATTATTACTTGCGTTGCTATTTGCGTAAGACTCATCTGACATATTGCGAACAGGAGCCTCATCAGGAACTGCTCTACGCATGCGGGCAAGAATATATGGATCAGTTGGATCAGCACCACCTAACCATTGCTTCTGAGCATCACTCATTCCTGCGTATGCATCAGTGCTTCCGCCTCCATCAAAACGTCTGGTGCGTTTTGTGCCCTTCATAGGCATTTTCTTTTTAGTAGCCATTAAATAATCCTACCTTTCATTTTAGGCATCATGGCACGTGTATGACCACGCTCTTGAACACTATGTTCACCATGAGGTCGATGTCCACCTGCAACTACCTTACCCATTGAAGACTCTTTAATTGAGCCACCTGATGCGTATTTCTTAACCTTACCGCCTTTTTTCATCTCACCCATGAATGACTTCATGTTTTTACCTGTTTCAATTGGCTCTTTCTTTCCATCGTCACCAAGATTGGTTCCACGTGTATGACCTGATTTTTGAACTTTAGATTCGCCAAACTTACCTAGTTTGTTTGACCCTTTTTCTACGTCTTCTTTCATGGAACGGGAACCCATTGTCTCACCGCCCTGAGCCATTTTTACAGTTTTCATCCCCATGGGCTTTCCTGTTTTGCTATATTCTTCATATTTCATGGTTGGTTTTTTCATAGCCATTCCACCTTTTTTAAGAGCAAGTTTAGTACCCTTATCGCCCTTATGCTCTTGAGTGTCATGCTGTTTAAACGCTTTCTTAATCTCTTTGTCAGCCATTTCTTTGTCTTGTTTCATGTCTTCTTTTTCAGACATACCGCCTTTAGCCATTTTTTTCATCTCGCCACCCTTTTTAAATGTTTTGCCCTTGTCGGCTTTTTCAAAATCTTTCCCTACTGATTGAGGTACGCCTTTTTTCTTAGCCATCTCTTTGTTATGGGCAATCATTTCCATAAAATTGTGTTGTGCTTTAGATTTACTTGGCATTTTTATCTCGCAATAAGTTGATTAATTTTGTCTTCAAGTTTGTTAAACCGACTGTCAATGTGGTCAAGAATTTTGTTGAGTTCTGTTTGAGTAACAGAGTCTCTCGCAATCTCTTCTCTTGTTCGGTTAACCAATATACTAATACGCTGTATTTCACTAAATTTCTCCTTCAAGAAAAATCCGATAATTGCCATTATCAATGTAATGACAATATTCCACACCATAATAATTTCACGAAGTTCCATTTAACATTTCCACCGTTTTAAACTTGCCGCTTTACGTGTTGGTTTGCCATTCTCGTCTTTCATTGGTCCTGGCATTCCACTCATTCTTGCACAAAAAGATCGTTTTCTAGCACCACCTTCGGGTTGTGGTGCTTTTAAATGCGAACCTGTAGCCGCATTGTATTTTGCACGACCCTTAGCAGTTAATCCTGCACCCTTGGATGCAGGTAATTTCTCCCCTCTACCAATGGCTAAACTAGGGGTTTTCTTTTTGGTAGCCACATTACGATCCGTTAGAAATAAGTTTGCCAGCAATAATAACGCCAGCCGCAATAGTGGTTGCTGTACTTGTAACTAATTGCCATTGGACATCAGTTTTTTCTGAATAAAGATATGGGTCAGATGATCTATTTGCTGTATAAATAGACACAAATGGTTGTTGTAATACTTGAAGTTTTACACCCGTATTGTTATTAATTGCCTGAACTGAATAAGTAACAATATTTGACGATGTATAACTATTGGATGTATTTACTTCGGCAAAATCTAAGTAAAAAGAATATCCTGCTGGCACAGTATATATGGTACTTTGTGACTTACTGATACCCGCATTAATTTGGGCAACGATATTTGATGATTGCTTTAAAGTAATAGTTCCTACGTTGGTAGTTTGTCCTGTACCCGGTGAAACCATTAATAAACTGTTTACACGAAAATAACTATTGATAGTTGTAACTCCTGTAACACCGTTTAATGTAAGTGTTTCAGAAATTGGTTTAAAGTTTGCATCAAGACCGTTAATTAATATGTTTGCTAAAGTATCGTCTGACGCTGAAGAACTTGCTAATGTTAATGTAGATGCACTTGTAATGTATGTATACGTAGTGGCATTTTCCCAAACAGGAATTTTTGTATTCCCGACAGCAGATTGATAACCAAAAAGACTTAATGTTTGATGACCGTAAATCTGATTACGAGAAACCTGTAAATCAAATGGCTCATTTCTTGCTTGTCGAGTAATCGAATTAACTGAATTGTTTGTATTGGTTACATTATTTGCCATAATTAATCTCCTAAGTTTGAAAAAAGGGCACCGAAGTGCCCTCGGATTAATTAGTCAAAGTTACCGTATGGGTAAGTTGTACTGTTACCAATGTTTAAATCTTGCTGTGCATATTTCAATGTAACAGCAATTTGTCCTGATGTAGGGGTTGTTAAACTTGTATTGGTAATCTTTAATGTAACAACTACTTGGCTAAACCATGATGGTTGTGTACCCAATTGCATATTTTGTACATCTTGCAATGTACCGTATGCATAGTCTAATTGCGTTCCAACAAATGTTGCAGTTCCACGTGTTGCAGAAGTGATTGCAGACATTGTTGCATAAACACCTGTAGATGTTGCAAAAGCGTTAGAAACATATGGTTGAATGGAGTTGGCAGTAACTGATCCGTCAGTTGGCAATACACCAACATCAACGATAACGTCAGTAATATTTGATCCTTGCGGAACTAAAAATACAACACCACGATAGATGGTACCCGATGTATCTGCTGTAGGAGCAGTTCCTACTGTCGGCCCAGATGTGCTATATACGCCACTTTGAGGGGTATAAATGGTTGCAATTCCGTTTGGAATGTTATTTGAGTTAACAAACTTTGTAGAAACACCACCATAATTGACAGTATTTGGAGTTGTAACAGCAAAGTCTAAAAATGCTTGCTGTGCTAACAAGACTGGACCAACGTCACGTTGGGGTCCAAAACGATTATCGCCAGACAAAATTGGACCTTCTAGAACTGTACGTGCCATTTTACTACTCCTTTAAATATGAATATTTGAGAGAGATTTTCCTTGTAGTAGAAGTATCCCTACCAATGACACGCCCTCTCTCTGCATAGGACATATCTGGATTATTAACTATAAACTTAACAATTGCAAGATATTTTGGGTCTGATAAAGCCATATTTTGCCGAATTTTTTTTAAGTTTTTAATGTGTTTATCAGTTACAGGTTTTTTATTTTTTAACTTAGTAAGGGAAATCATGTCTTTAGTATGCTGAGTATGTTTTTTCCCCCGCATCGGTACTTTGGCATTATTGGCAATATTAAAATATGTTGGTTCATCAAAATAAGCATTGCCTTGTAAAAATGCATTTTCAATATCGTCTAAATCTTTTGCATTAGCACATTCAACCTCTAAAAACCAATCAAAAGAACTTTTTCCATATTTATTATAAGAATTTTGCAAGATTGTATTTACATGACAACCTTTTTCTAAAAGACGAAAATGTTCATTTATACGTTTTTTTACGTATTGTGATTGCCCAACATAACATTTATTCGTAACCTTATTACGAATTTTATATATTCCTATGTAGTCGTGTGCATATGGCATGATAAAGTTCCTTGGAACTAATATACCACAATTTAAATTTTGTGCAAGATGTTTAAACAAAAAACCCTGCCATTTAGACAGGGTTTTTGTAAGGTTTAAACGATTAGTACGAACCGTATACACCTAATGGGTCAGAGTAACCGAATGAATAACGTTCACGAGACTTGTAACGTACGTTACCTGTATCGAAATCACCATCCATAGAGTTCTGTAAAGGTGTTCTTACGAACATCTTCAGACCGTTTGGAACATCAGTAGTCAAGAACCATGCATTAGTTGCGGTCAAGAAGTGGTTAATTGTGTAACCTTCAGGAACGGAACCATTGTTCTTAATTGCATTGATGTCGTTGTTGTTTGTACCGACACGTAATTCTGTGTCTAACAAACGTGTTGCAACGAATTGCAATGCAGGTGGAACAATTAATTTGCGTGGTTTGGCTGCAATTAACAGTCCACGTTCATCTGTCCATCCGGCAATTTGAATAACAGCATTTTCAAGGGCTGTTTCGTTCAAGTCGGCAGGAGTAGATGGAGTGTTACCGTTAGTACCACCGTTCACCAATGGGTGAGCAGTAGAGAACAACGCTACACCGTCACCACCAATATAGGCTGGATTAAAGCCGTTATTTAGTGTGGCAGCACCTTTAACTTGCTTGGTGTATGCCATCGCACGAGCCAGACCCTTGGTATAACGTGCAGACAAAGAGTCGTACAAGTTATCTTCAATTGCTTCTTCCGTGAGGGAGAAACCAAGAGCGATAGTTTCGTGGTTGTAACGTGCTGTCCATGCTTCTTGTGCATTGTCATAGGCGATTACGTTACCTTCAACCTTGACAGGTGCAGCAGAGAAACCTGACAGTTTTGTTTCTTCTTCAAAAGAACGCTCAGAAGTCTCAATTTCATAGATTTCTTTATGTTCTTCGCCATAGCGAGCATACTCTAAACCGAACAATGCGTTCAAGCCGGGTAATAACTCTTTCAGTAGTTGTGCACGGGAAATAGCCATTATTTATTCTCCTTAAACAGCAGTTGCGGTGTAATACTCATGGATACCGAAGTTGATTTTCACCAACACTTCAGGATACATAGTAAACAAGATTGTAGAAGCACTCGGAATTGCTGTGATTGAACCTGGTACGTTTACAGCAACGTTTAACGTTCCTGATGTGGCACCTTGTGCAATAGCGGCAGTTACAAATGAACCCGTTTCGATAATCTGACCATTGGAAGCCAAGTAAGCAACATCAGCACCTTGCAATACGTTTCCGTTAGGACCAGTAGTCAATGTGATAGTTGTTGAACTTGAAGAACCAACAGCAGAATATGCATACGATGTGTCACGAACAACGTCAACAACACGAATAGGTAATGTTGAAGTAGTTAATGTCGCAGAGTATAACAATGCGTTTGCTGAGTCACCAGTGTTAACGTTACCTGTGTTGTTAATCATACCGTAGTTCTGACCAACCATAGGAATGCTACCTGATGCAATAGTTGTGCCTGAAGAACAAACCACAGCCTTGAAGACTGTATCTGGATCATCACAAATATATGCTTGGCAATCGCCTGCTAATGTGCCTGCTGTCCACTGCTGAGAAAATTGCTTTTGCTTAGTAGTAGGGCTAGTGAAAGTACAACCAAGGAACACACCGACAATAGCACCCGGTGATGGGGCAGTAGTGACAGATGAGCGAACGATAAAACCTTGGGCTATTGATACAAAATCACCGTAAAAAATACTGGTGCCATAGGCGTATTGAATAGGCAATTGACGAGTAGAACCCGCAAAAACCTGTCCACCAATAAGATTTACTGGCTTTAGCCCGTATGGGGCTGGTACTATTGGATAAGCCATAAAATTCTCCTAAAATTAAAGTTAACTTCCTTTGCCAAAACTTACCGAAGAACGTCTTTCATTAAAGATTGGCATTCTTGGATCGCTTTGACGCATTAAATTATTGTCTACAGCCTCCGATTGAAGTCTTGTCTGTTTTGCATAGTATTCTTGCATTTGACCGACAAACTCCGTTGGGATTTTGCAAAGTAATAACCCGCCAATTTCGATATTCCCTTTATAAGGACCATCTCGATGGGCTAACAGTTTCATTTTTGGTTGCTCTGATACATCTACAGGTTCATAACCTTCACGTAATCTCGAAGAGATATTTCGTGGGTCTGCTACTGCGTTCATTGCAACCCTAATCCAGCGATAGTCAAAACCCGGCTGTTTGTCAGGCTCAGGGAGAAGATCAGGAGGCATCCACTGTTTAGGACGCTCTTCAAATTCTCTGGTTTTAATTTCACGAGGTGCTCTTGTGTCACTCATTTTATCGCTCCAATCTTTTTGCTTCAATAGCATATTGTTCAGGGGTCAAACCTAATTTTTTTGCAATATTAAGTTCGCTTTGTTTAAGCCTAATTTTTTGCGAATTAGTGCTTCTCGTTGCGGGTGCAACTACCGTTGAAGGTTTTTTTACTGTCGCTGGCGGAGCAGTGTCTTCAAATTGCTCAGGGAATCTTTTGCGTATTGTCTTGTCCAATTCCGCATAATATCGGTCTGAGCCGGGTACTACGCCACTATTCTTCAGTTTTTCATGCAAACCGTAAGCCATAGCGGTCATTTCTTCATCCTGACCGAACCAACTATTACGTTCTTGCCACGCAATTGCTTTTGGATCAGGTCTTTGGACTTGCTGTTGTGGTATTTTTACCTCAGTTTCCCGTTCTTGTAAAGGGGCAATGCGAAAATTTTGTGTTTCTCGCACTTTCATAGACGCAACATTGAGTAAATGCTGTGCTTCTGCCATTGCATCGGTGTCACCTGACTCATATGCCTCTTTAAAAGCACGTTTTGCCATGGTTAATTCAAGATTTGCCGAGTGTTGGATGGTATCAACATAAGATTTTTCACCTGTTTCAACAATTTGCTTGAATTTGTTACGTTCATGCATTAATTGTTGGGCTAAATGAAGGGCTTCTTGATGTTCACGTAGTGCGGCTTCTTTTGCCCTGCGTTCATCATGCATTGCCTTCTTATATTGGCTTAATTTAGACCGTACATCTTCTGCGTATTGGGTTAATTCATCATTTTCTAACTCCGCAATCTTCTCTTCAGACATTGGGGGTCTACGATTCCTATCCTCAGGAGGTGTATCGTCTTCAATTTCAATCTCAATTTCAATATTTTGATTGGGTTTTTCCATTTCTACGGAGTTTTCAGGCTCCATTTCGTCAGGAAACTTAAAATCTAGTTCATTATCTGCCATATATTTTCCTTAAACTCGTGTAATTCCACGAGGATCGTCAACTACCGCCTCGACAGAATCATCATTGATTAAACGGAACTCTCTTCCGTGAATTTTTAACCTTGTTCCTGAATTTGGTCTAGCCAAAATAAAGTCACCAACCTTACACCAAGGTCCTGTTGGGAACTTTTCGGTGTCTTTGTAGCAATCTGGACCCATTTTTAAGACAAAAAATACAGTAGAAAGGATTTCTTCACGGTGAATTGTTGAATCGGCTTTAACTAAACCTGAATCACCATATTCTTTTTCCGCATCGGGAATGGCTACTAACATGCGATAGCCCATAGGGTCAGGTAATTGCGTTGCTCGTTGCTCAGGTTCCTTATGCAAGGTTCCTACCACTTCTGGATTTGTTGGGTTTGCACCAATCAAGATTTCCATTATTTCTCCAAGTTGTTTAAACGGTCAGTCGTCAAATGACTTTTCCATTCGGTTTTTGAGGTCTATGATTACTGCACATGCGGACTCAAGACCTCGAATTTGTCCACATATATACCTGTATTCCTCAATCGTGGCTACGGAACCTTGGGCTAAACTTTTTGCAAGATAGTCCATACGGTCTTTGTATTCATTGATTAGGAACTCAAGATTCTTATCCATTACTCACCTTTTTGTTTGTTTTCTTCCGACACCATATGTTGCATACCTTCATGAAGCATTTCTTCTTTCTTCAACTTGCGTTCGTTTTGCAAATCGGCTACATGCTTTAATGCATCTATCTTTACTTCACCTTTTTGTTGATGCAGATCAGCAAGTTTGGTTGCGGCATCTACTTGCATTTGTTTGCCTTTTGTTTCGGCAATCATTTGTTGTGTTTGCAATGCAACATCATGTTGAGACTGAATACGGGCTTGTTCAATCTGTAACTGTTGCTGTTTGATTTGAATCTCTGCCTGACTTTGTTGTTGTTTCATCTGCAATTCTTGTTGCTTGAGTTGCATCTCTTGCTGTTGCAATTGAACCAATGGGTCTTGGGCTTTTTGTTGATTCTGTTGTTGTTGTGCTTCCGCTTGGTTATTTTGTAATAACCGTTGGGCGGCTTGTGCCAACATTGGAGCCAATTGAGCCTCAACTTCAGGAGGCATGTTAACGTCCTCTCCCGATTCATCAGTTTGTGCGGGTAAGGCAAATCCTAACTGTTGCTCAATTTGTACACGGTATTCAAATCCTAAGTGCTCATTAATATGAGCCATCATTGCCGCTTGCAACTGTTGTGACATTGGGTTGTTTTGCAACAAGGACATAATCTTAGGGTCTTGCATGGCAGACATGTGAACTTGGATATGAGCCTGATGGTTTTGATAAGCAAAGGCTTTAACAGGTTTGCCCATTAAGACATTTTGATTTTCAGACACAGGATCAGTTGGTTTCTTGTCTTCTTCCAATGGAATTAACTTGTCTGCATGTTTTACCCCAATCACTTCCAACATCTGACGATGGAGTAATGGCATGTTGTATAACTGCGGTGCGGTCTGTGCTAATTGCAGAACTGCTTGATATTGAACAATTTTTTGTGCCATGGTAGCGGCATTCGGATCGCTCACAGGGATTACATCTACGCAGTGGTAATCTTCTTTCTTGATCTTTCTATCGCCTTCTTCAGGTTCATATTCATAATCTTCTGAACAATTTTCCGCAATAATTTCTTTAAGTAATTCAAACTCTTGTTGCATCGAGTAATAAATACGAGCCTGAATTGCCGATGTCATCTTGAGGGTACGCTCTAAGATTGCCATGGTTGTACCGACAGGTGCTTGGCTAGACATATCGGAAATCTTTAAATCTCCTGCACTAGCAAATGCACGGGCTTCTTCAATAACCTTATCAAGGAGTTGTGCCAATACAAGACTTGGTTCTTTGTATGGCAATGGCAGAATGTTGTCTTTAATGGCTCCGCTAGGAACGTCAACGTCACGAAACTCACCCGGTGCTATTGGTGTGTCATCGCCTTTGACTCGCAAACCACGTGTCTTAAAACCACCGGGCAAGTTAGATAATGTTCCCGCATCCACGAGTTGTCGGGTAACAGAAGTGCCAAATTTTGCATAAGCACCAAGTATATGGATAAGTCCAAAACAATAAAAACCAAAACCTGGAATGTAGCCGTAATGAACGAAATGCTGTCTTTTTTGTTTTGTTTCATCGTCTTCCTTCCAATTTCTACGAACGGATAATACAGTTGTTGTGCCCTTTTCAATGGTCACAATGTAAGGTAATTTAATTCCTGTTGGAATCCCGTCATCGTCTAAATCTTCATAACCCGGCAAGTCCAAATCCACCATCATTTCAAGGACTTTGTAACGGCTGTCCATGGTGGCTCTAAAGCCAAGTTTTTCTGCAATTTTCTTTTCTACTTCATCTAAATCATTGTCAGGTTCATTGAGTTCTACATCCCTGTAAAACCCTGCGACCATTAATCTACGTAATTCATTTTCTGTTTTCCGCATCGTGTGGGTAACACGCTCGGCAGTCTGTAAACTACTTGCACCGTAAGGAACAACAATATCTTCCGCAGGAACGTACACCGATGCCTGACGTTGCAGGTGCGGATCAAAATACACCTTCTTAAATGCATTGCCTGACAAACCTAATCCCCATAGCATTCTTTCGTGCTCAGGGCGATATTCCTTCATCTTATCAAGGAGTTGGTAGTTCATGTCCGCTTGGACACGACTTGCTGATTCTTTCTTGGCAGGTGTTTCTTTACCGATGATTTGAGTGCGGACAGGTCCTTGTGCAGGGAACGTTGCCATCATGGTTTCTGCTTGGAACTTAATGAGTGCTTCTGCTAGGATTGGGTGGTAGATACCACAAGCACCTTCCCATGGTTCCGAGCGTTCTTCGATCTTTAATCCCAAGAGTTCTAAACCATCTACATAAGTTTGCATCCAATCTTTACGGGAGTCTAAGTCGTCCGAGTAATCACTGAGCAACTCTTGGGCAAGCATTTGTAAGTCACCCTCGCCCATAATTTCAGCAAGATTACCATCAAAACTAATTTCAGGACTTTCCACTTCTTCTTCAAAACTACCCTCTTCATCAGGCAATTCAATCTCAATTCCAATTTCTTCATCGTTCCCAAGTAAACTTTCTAACCCCATTGGTGCCTGCGAAAGAGATTTATCAATTGCCATATCGTATCCTTAGTAGTATGCTTTTCTGCGTTTAAACTCTTTAACCTCATCTGCCTCATCGTTGTTTAAACGAATAAAGCCTCCCTGCCTAAATCTTAACAGAGCCTGACTAGTTGAGTCTACTATATCGTCATGATCGCCATTGGGGAAACTTGCACATTCTTCCACCACTTCTTCCGCCCATCTTAGGTCGGGTGCCCATACAAACCCTGATCTAAATAAATCGGATATGGCGTTTACACGGGCTATTTTGTCATGCCCCCTGCTTGGGGTGTATTCTTGTAACGGAATGCCCATACGCCTCATTTCGTAGATTAAAGGGGCACCTGCCGCCTTTTTTTCCACAATCAGGTTGTCAGGTTGCCAATCTTTATACAATTCAAGGGCTTTTTCTTTTAATTCAGGGAACTCTAATCGGTCTTTAAAGCAATCCAATAAGATAATATTGGACTGACTCATGCCTGTATCGTCAGGATTTTCAAAGATTCCCCATGTTGTGCATACCGAATAGTCGGCACGGTTGTTCTTTTCAAATGCGGTGTCCCATGACTGGATGATATATTGGCATTGTGGTGGGTTTGGTTTGTCCCATATGCGCCAATACTCCCGTTTAATGATGGCACCTTCTTCTGACGTTGGGTTTTGTTGGTACTGTGCTTCCCATTTCCCTACAGGGATTTCTGCTTTGATGGCTTCAAGTTCTTCTTGGCTCCAAAATTGGGGCCATTGTGGTAGACCTGATGGCATTAATGCAGGCAATTCAATGACTTCCCATTCATTACTACCATCCCGCTTAAGGGAATTGTCGATGATCTGACCTGTTAAATCTTTTTTACTCCAACGGGTCATCACAATAATAATTGATCCGCCAGGTTGTAGACGCTGACGGGGACCTGATGAGAACCATTCATACACACGGTCATACACCTCAGGGTTTCCTTGCATGGCTTCTTGTTCGGAATGGGGATCATCAATAATAAGAACGTCAGCACCCTTACCCGTTACGGCACCACCGACACCAATCGCAAAATAATCACCACCTGCATGGGTATTCCATCGTCCTGCGGCTTTGGAATCCGAAGACAACTTGGTGTCAAAGACCGATTGGTAGATTGGTGTGTTAACAATGTTACGCACCTTACGACCAAAGTTCACTGCCAGTTCGGATGTGTGGGCGGTCTGAATGATCTTTTTATTAGGGAACTTACCTAAAAACCACGCAGGGAATAAATAACTTGCAAACTCCGACTTGGTATGGCGGGGAGGCATGTTGATGATAAGTCGTTTCAAAGAACCATTGGCAACCCGTTCAAAGGCTTCTGCCATAATTGCATGGTGCCGACCAAAAATAAAACCGGGCCACATCTTATTCACGAACGGGAGAAAGTTATTCTGCGCTCGTTTCTTGCTGTCATCTTCAAGGACAATCTTTATCTTGGGAATGTCAGGGTGATCCTTTGGTAATGAAACCAAACGGTACATGTATTCATTGACTTGCTCTTGGGTAAGTAAATCACTCGACATCTTGAGTCCAATGCGTTTTGTCATCAGGGTCTACAGGAACATCACGCCACTCATATTCAGGCGATTGATTTCCATTGTAGTGTTTAGCCCATGCTTGCTGAAGAACTCTGTCACCATTTGACTGCGTTTTCCACCTCATTGGAATAATGGGAAGCCAATAATATTTCATACATCAATCCTTTTTACATTAGGAAAATGTTCCATTATTAAATCGTTTTCTGTTTTATTTTCCATTGGGTAATTTTTGTTTAACCCTTTATTTCCACCACACCATTGACAGTTGTCCACTTCTTCATCAGGTACTAATCCTGCCTTTAATGGATTTACTCCATTACACCAAATGTGATGTTGTTTCATAAAGACACCATCTTATCCACGGATTTATCAATCACCTTCAGGGAACGAATCATGTGGGGTTTCACTGACAACATTCCCTTCTTCTGCAAGGAATGAATAATCCTGTGTATGTTGGATTTACTGCGTAAGTTTAATCCTATGGCAATTTCCTGATATGACGGTGGGTACCCATTCATCTTCATGTACATAGAAATAAAGTCT